>Ga0302229_10001133_pt1 | contig 20558 bp, 15 predicted proteins | sample II_Palsa_N1_3_FD_193518 | JGI IMG/M metagenome (GOLD analysis project Ga0302229, IMG submission 193518) | Peat permafrost microbial communities from Stordalen Mire near Abisko, Sweden - II_Palsa_N1_3 | ecosystem: Environmental > Terrestrial > Soil > Palsa > Peat permafrost | place: Sweden... | reverse complement strand
CGACCGGTCGAGCAGACATAGAGCGTGTTGGGGCCACCGCAGAAGGACTCGAGGTCCAGGGGGTCGGCCCGGGTGGAATCGAGAGCTCCCTTAGTCCGGTACGCGGCCACGACGCCCGATGTGGTGGACCAGATACCTGACTGCTCACGGGAATCGGTGGCGACAATGCCGGCGAGCAGATCGGTCGCCGGAGCCTCCTCTCCGCCGTTCGAGGCGAGGATCTCGAGCGCCGGGGCCCCATTGTGGCGATCGATCCACTGCAGGACGTCGCGCATTGACAGTTCCTCCGTGGCGGCGGCGTGGAGAAGCGTGGAGAGGAGCGCGCCGGCACGCTCGGTCCAGTGATGCTCTCCGCCGCGCTGGCCGTTGAGCCGGCTGGCGCCGACCATCGCATCAGCGGTGACCACCGCCGCGTCCCAATCGGAAGCGTTCGTCAGTGGCGACCAACCGACGCGCTCGACACCCGGTGGACATTCCACTTCGCCGCTCGGGTCGTAGAGGAACGCCCACCCTTCGCTGGAACGCGCCGGCGCGGTCGCCCGCATCACGTCGGGTTTCGTGGAGGTCGAGACAACCGGACCCTCGGACAGCAAAATATTGGGTATGACCAGGGAGGATGTCTTTCCCGATCGTGGCGGCCCGAGCACGAGCGTCGAGCATTGCGGGCCGGCCCACATCCATCCGGTGGCGCCTTCACCAACATAGATGCCGTGGCGCGCCAAACGGTGGACCTGGCGCAGTGCAGCAGTCGAAATCAGGCACGAATTGGTTGTGTCGACATGCAGATGACCGTCGCGTTCCACGGACGCGATGTTTGCGTTGGTGAACAGACAAATCCATGGGACATATGACGCAATGCGACGACAACTACACGGTGCGTGCGATGCGCCAGCGCAGGATGCACCTCAATTGCGCGTCAGAAAGAGGTGAAACAACGGTCGCGCACGCGTGCAAAATAACGCCGCGATTAATGAATGCTTGACCTGGGCATGCAAACAACAGAAGAATGTGTGTACCCGAAGTGCGAGGGAGGGTATGACATGTGTTGCGACACAACGGTGTGTGGCACGCAAAACGAAATCAGTCGGCTTCGTTTTCGCGTGCCGGGTACCGCGTGGCACACCATCAACGTGACATCGCAGATCCGGGAATCAAGTCGGTTTGGCGTGATGTGGCGGCGTTCATGACGCTGACGCACCTGCGGCAGCCGACGCAGTGCAAGTGAAACCGGTGCGGCAGTGCGCACGGCGAGAGGCAACAGACCTCGACGTGGCGCAGGCTTCACCTCTATTCAGTGACAATGCTCCTAGGGAGGTGCACCTGTGGCAGTAGCCGCAAAAAGAAGGGCCCCGGCCAAAAAGGCAGCGAAAAAGCGGGCCCCCGCAAAAAAGGCAGCGAAGCGCGCCCCGGCTAAGAAGGCCGTCAAGCGGGCTCCGGCACGGAAGTCCGTGAAGCGGGCTCCGGCACGGAAGACTGCGAAGAAGCGGGCTCCGGCACGCAAGGCCACCAAGAAGCGGGCACCTGCGAAGAAGGCGGCGAAGCGCACCACAGTGCGCAAGGCCACCAAGAAGCGGGCTCCAGCAAAGAAGGCGGCCAAGAAGAGGGCTCCAGCCAAGAAGGCGGCCAAGCGCACTGTGCGCAAGGCCACCAAGAAGCGGGCTCCGGCACGCAAGACTGCGAAGAAGCGGGCTCCGGCACGCAAGGCCACCAAGAAGCGGGCACCCGCCCGCAAGGCGGCCAAGCGGCGCTAAGCGCTTCGTTCCTTCGGGAACACGCGAGACCGGGGGCCTTCGGGCCCCCGGCTCCGCGTCCGGGCTTCCGTTAGGGCGTCCGACCGAGCTCGAGGACGTCGGCGGGCCAGTCGACGTCGTAGGCAAGGTCCGGGTCTCGCAGCACGCGCACCGGGAGCCCGAGCCTGGTGGCTTCCGCCCGGTGCGCGCGAAAGGAACCGGCGCCGTAGGCGAAGCGAAAGTCGGATCCCGCCGGGAGTCGCAGCACATTGGTGCCGTCGTCCCAGCGGTCGGGGACGAGCGTGATGCCGTCGAACGGTTCGAGCACGCCCAACCTGTGCGCTCGGGGCAAGTCACCGTGGGCGACGGTCACCCAGCTCGTCCCCGCCCGGGCCAGCCGGTCGACACCCGCCCGCACAGCGCCGTTGAGGCCCTGGCCGGGCTCCCACATCACGGTGGCACCGAGTTCCGACGCCCACCGCGCCACGGCCTCATCGTCACAGACCACCGCGACGGGCAACGGCACGCAGGCGGCCACCACCTGCGTGGCCATGGCGCGAACCAGTGCGATGCGATCGGGGTCGGACAGAGCGGACCCGAGGCGGCGCTTGGCCTGGTGGAAGGCCTTCACCGGGATCAGGACGACCTCGGGACCCAGCCGCAGATCGACCTGCTGTGCCGCGTGCTGCGCTGGCGGCACGCGGGCCATCGACACTGGGTCAGTGTACGGGACCACGCGAAGGTCGTAGCGGGGCCGCCGTAGGCTCTGGTGCCATGAGCGACCGGGTAGCGGTGATCGGTGCAGGGTCCTGGGGCACCGCGGTCGGGACGATCGTGGGTGCCTCGCGTCCGTCTTCTCTCTGGGTGCGTTCGCCGGAGCTCGCCGCGACCATGGCGGAGACGCGGCGGAACGAGAAATACCTCCCGGATGTGCAACTTCCCGGCGCGCTGACGATCACGTCGTCGCTGGCCGAAGCGCTGGAGGGGGCCACTGTGGTCTTCATGGCCGTGCCCTCGCACGGCTTCCGAGCCGTGCTCACCGACATGCAGCCGCTGGCCGGCGGGATCGAGGCCGTGGTCAGCCTGGCCAAGGGGATCGAGATGGGGAGCAACCTGCGCATGTCCCAAGTGGTGGCCGAGGTGTTGCCGGGGGTGCCGGCCGGCGTCCTCACCGGCCCGAACCTGGCCCGCGAAGTGGCGCAGGGGCATCCGGCCGCGTGCGTCGTCGCCTTGTCGGACGAGGAGCTGGCGAGCCGCGTGCAGGCGCTGGTGCACACGCGCACGTTCCGTACCTATATGGGCACCGACGTCGTCGGGTGCGAGATCGCGGGTGCCACCAAAAACGTCATGGCGATCGCGGCCGGCATCGGCGACGGGTTGGGGCTCGGGGACAACACCCGTGCCGTCCTGATCACGCGTGGGCTGGCCGAGTTGGGGCGGCTGGGCGTCGCCTTGGGCGGGAAGGTGCTCACCTTCGGCGGTCTGGCCGGTGTCGGCGACCTGGTGGCGACCTGTGCCAGCCCGCAGAGCCGGAACAGGACGGTCGGGTTCGCACTGGGGGAGGGCCGGTCGCTCGACGACATCGTGGGCGGCATGCACATGGTGGCGGAGGGCATCAAGAGCGCCGGACCCCTGGTCGGGCTGGCCCAGGCGCATGGCGTCGAGATGCCGATCGCAGAACAGGTGCAGGCCATCGTCGAGGGACGCTGCTCGCCCGCCGACGCGCTTCTGAACCTGATGCGCCGCCCGTCGCGCCCTGAATGGGACGAGTCGCTCCTGCGGGGGCTGCCGACGTGAGCGGCATCTTCCACAGCTACGACATGCTGCCCGGTGCCGATGACGAGACGCGCCGGGAGGCCGCGTTGGAGCACGTCAAGGAGATCCTCTTGATGCACGGCGCCAGCGAGGAGGAGATCGACGAGGCCGTCGACGACGGCGTGATCGATCTCTTCGTGGCAGACCGCCTGCTGGTCCCGTCGCGCCGGCGCTACACCAGGGTCGAGGTGGCCGAGCTCACTGGCGTCAGCGTCGACATGCTGGAACGGTTCTGGCGCGCCCTCGGCTTCCCCGGGGTCGACGACGACGAGCGGGTGTTCACCGACCTCGACCTCGAAGCAGTCCGGATCTTCCAGGGCTTGCAGGCCCTGGGCGCCGCCGATGCCGAGACGGCGGTCCAGATGGCGCGCGTCATCGGCTCTTCCATGGCGCGCATCGCCGAGGCGGAGCTCGTACCAGGGGACATGGTGAGTGCGGAGGTCGACCCGGTCCTCTCGGCCGAGGCGTTCGCCGGTGTGGCCGACGTCACCATTCCCGCCATGGCCAAGTTGCTCGAATTCGTCTGGCGGCGCCAGGTGGCGGCGGGCATTCAACGCAGCATGATGCTGCGCAGCCACGGGCTGGCGCCGGGACAGAGCCCGGTGCTGGCCATCGGGTTCGCCGACATGGTCGGCTTCACGCTGCTGAGCCAGCACCTGAGCGACGAGGAGCTCGCCGCGGTCGTACGTCGTTTCGAGGAGATCTCGCACGACATCGTCACCGGGGCGCGGGGGCGGGTGGTCAAGATGATCGGCGACGAGGTCATGTTCGTGGTCGACAGCGTGGCCGCGGCCGCCCGGATCGGGCTGAGCCTGGCCGATGCCTATGCCGACGACGATCTCCTGTCGGATGTGCGGGTGGGCCTGGCCTGTGGCCCGGTCCTGCTTCGTGACGGCGATTATTTCGGTCCGACCGTCAATCTGGCCCACCGGATCGTGAACATCGGCAATCCCGGGACCGTGTTGATGTCGGACGAGTTCCACACCGCCCTCGAGCAGGAGGCGCCCGACGAGTTCACGGCGCAGGCGCTTCGCCCCCGGTTGCTGAAAGACCTCGGCCGCGTGCAGCTGTGGTGGTGCGGCCGCGCCGGGCAGGAAGCCGACGGCACCGGCGCCGCCGCCGATCGCCGGCGCAACGTGCGCTGGGAGCGCATCTCGGAGGTGCTCCGCGACCTCGAGGAGTTGCGGGGTGTCGGCGAGCGCCTGCTCAGCGCCAACCGGGGACCCGGTTCAGGCGTCGCGGAACCTGGCGGTGGCGATGCCGAAGGGACGTAGCTCGAACGATCCCTCGAACGATGCCTCGGGGTAGCCGCGCAGGTTGACCAGCCAACCCGTGCGACCCGGGAAAGAGACCGTTGCCGGTCGCGAGGTCGGGTTGAACACGCGCACCTCGAGGACACCGGCGACGCGATGGAGCGCGCTGACCTCGGCGCCGTGGACCGCCATCTCGGTGCCGGAAGCCGGCCGCGGGCCACCGCCCAGACTCAGGACGGGCTCCAGGGGGAGCAGCACATCGTCGGCCAGCCGGTACGGGTCGTCGCAGTCGAGTGCGAGCGCGTAGCGCAGCTCGATCTGCTTGCCGCGCATCTGGAGCCCCTCCACCGCCGTGATCGGGCCGGCGGGGAACGGGCGGTAGGCCATGCCGAGCCGGGACAGCATGCCGGTCGAGCGCAGGACGGTCAGCGCCATGGTGCGCGCGGCGTCGCCCTCGATGTCGACGAGCTCGTACTCGCATACGCCTTCGTGGACCACCGTCAGGCGCCCGGCGCTGACGAAGCGGTTGGAGGGCGCCGTGGGCAGTCCGAACTCGTCGGGCCGGCCTTCGGCAGTCAGTCCACGCGTTACCACGGTGAAGGCGCTCTCGGCCTCGGACTGCTGTGCCGGTTCGGGCAGGGGCAGGTGGACCCGGAGGCGGTGGTCGCCACTCGGGTTGACGAACGAGGTGACGACGCGCACGCTCGCGTCGTCTGCCCGGAGCTCGACGTCGGTGGCGACGTCGAGCTGGTGCCCGCCGACGCGCGCCTGGGAGGAGCCGTCCACGTGATCGGGCCAGTCGTACGTGCTCGTGATGCGCACGCGGGCCCGGACGGGCCCACGGTCCTCGACCCGGACGGTGACCGCGAGAGGTGTCTCGACGAACGAGTCCTGACGTGGCGGGGAGTAATTGTACGAGTCGCCCAGGTCGCCACCGTCCACCAGCCGGCCATAGCCAGGCGTGCCGTCGAGGGTGAAGGTCCCGCTGGCGTTGTCGACGTCCACGCGCACGAGTCCGTTGGTCACCGTCACCGACCCGTCGGTCTCGCTGACCTCGACCGGGCGGGCCAGGGGCGCCGGTTCGAAGGCGGTCCAGCCGTAGCCCGGCACCTCCTTGGTGCGGGCGAGGATCTTCCGTGTCGCGGGCTGCTCCATGGCCACGCGCACCACCGCGTCGGGCTGGGCCCCCAGCCTGGTGTAGACGTCCTGCTTCGCCTCGGCGATGGGCACGTCGGGCTTCTCCTCGCTCCCGACGGCGATGGTGATGTCGAACCCCTCGTCGGTGTCCTCGATCAGCACGTCGTGTATCCACGCGTCGTCGCTGATGCGCGGACCCTGCATCATCGCCAGCACGGTGCGGACCGTGTCGGCGTCCAGCACCATTGATCCGGGCAGCCCCGACCGCTCGGACAGCACCTGGACGTCGGCGGGGGGCGGCCCGTCGGCCGGCACGATCAATTCCACCAGGCCGGAGCGGGCCCGCTGCGACGGGTTGAGCACCGTGGGACCGACGTGGGACAGCGAGCACGCGAAGGATTTGATGGCGCGGTCGGCCAGGCCGGCGGCGATCGCACGCGCCTCGGCGTACCGGTGCAGGACGGCGTCCACGACGTCGTCGACCGAGCAGGCGCAGATGGAGTCGTGGGCGGAGTTGCGCACCATCTCGAGCCAGGCCAGCCCCAGCAGGCGGTCCGGGTACTCAGCGGGCGCCTGGAACAGAGAGGCCAGGGGTTCGGCCCGGCGCTCCAATTCGCGCTCGGCGACAGCGCCACGGCGCTTGACGTCCACCCGGTTCGAGGTGACACCCATGAGCATGTTGGCCCGGGCCCCGGAGCGGAGCTCGCCCTCCACCCTGGTCAGGCCCTCACGCGGTGCGTCGGCCAGGTAGTGGGGGAACGAGGTCACCTCGAAGTCGAATTCGTCCTGCAGGTCGTTGGCCTCGGCGACGACGCGCCCGAGCCACGGCTGGGGCATGAGGTGGTCGGACCCGTTCATGCACAGCAAGTCGCCCATCAGGAAGTCGGCCACTTCGGCCACGTTGTCGCGCGTGCGGCGGACGAGTGCCTTGGCGTCATCGGGCAGCGCCGCCCCGTTGCCGTACCCGACCGGCAGGTACTCGGCCCGGACCGAGGATCCGTCCGGGGACTCCCAGATGAACGCGTTCTTCGTGACCTGCGAGGGCACGCCCCGCCAGACCACGGCGTCGTGGAAGCCGGCCAGCTGGAGGATCTGGGGCATCTGGGCAATGTGGCCGAACATGTCGGGCAGGTAGCCGAGCTCCATAACGCCCCCGAAGGCGGCCCCACGACCGATGCCCATCTGGAGGTTGCGCACGATCGTCTCGCCCGAGGCGAGGAACTCGTCCATCAGTATGTACCAGGGCCCCACGCTGAGCCGGCCGGCGGCCGCCAGTGCCCGCAGCCGTCCCTCCGCCTCCGGGCGGATCTCGAGGTAATCGTCCACTACGGCCATCTGCCCGTCCAGCATGAAGTGGGGATAGCTGGCGTCGCGCTCGAGGAGCGGGAGCAGGGTGTCGATGAGCTCCACCAGGGCGAGGCGGAAGTCCTGGTAGGACTTGTACCATTCGCGATCCCAGTGCGTGTGCGGAACGATGGCAATCCGGCGGGCGGTCATGACCGTCAGACTATGACCTGCGCTCTGCGATGGTGAGGGCGCTCATCCCTGCCGGCCGTTGGCCGGGCCACCGCACTCCGGCGCCCGGCCGGACGCTTCCGGAGGTGTGGGCCGGGCGGTGGGCGGCCCGCCCCGACGCTCCGGTGCTCATCGACGGGTGGGAGGGCACCCGCCGGGTGGACGCGGCGACCCTCGGGGCGCGCACGGCGGCGGTGGCGACAGCCCTGGCCGAGCGGGGGGTCGCCCCGGGCGACCGCGTGCTGTGGTGCGCCCGCGCCACGCTCCCCTCCATCGAGGCGCTCCTGGGCGTGCTGCGCAGCGGCGCCGTCCTGGTGCCGGTCAGCCCGTCGGCCACCGGTCCTGAGATCGACCACGTGGTGGCCGACGCGGGTCCGGTGCTCGCCCTGTGTGACCGGGAGCGACCGGATGCGTTCTCGGCCGGCCCGGTCGTGATGGGCGTCGACGAGCTGGCCGCTGCCGCTGCCGCGGCCGCGGCGCGGACCGCACCCGGCGCCTGCCCCATCCGGCGGCCCGGCGACGACGCGTTGATCGTCTACACCTCGGGGACCACGGGCAAGCCGAAGGGTGCCGTGCACACCCATGCCTCGCTCTTGGCCGGCACCGCGGCGCTGCTCACGGCCTGGGACTGGGCGCCCGAGGACCGCCTCGTGCTCTGCCTGCCGCTCTTCCACGTGCACGGCCTCTGTGCGGGGCTCTTCGGCACGCTGGCCGCCGGCGCCTCCGCGGTGGTGTTCGACCGCTTCGACGAGGGCGCGGTCCTGGGCGCTGCTCCCTCGGGCACCATGTTCTTCGGCGTCCCCACCATGTACCACCGGCTGGCGGCGACGGGGGAGGCGACTGCGCTCGCCAGGCTCCGCCTCTGCGTGTCGGGATCAGCGCCGCTGGCGCCCGACTTGTGGCACCGCCTCGCCGCCGACGGCGTGGTCGTGCTGGAGCGCTACGGCATGACCGAGACCCTGCTGACCCTCTCCAACCCCTTGGCGGGCGAGCGGCGGCCCGGCTCGGTCGGACTCCCGCTACCCGGGGTCGAGGCCGCGGTCGACGACGCCGACGACAGCGGCATCGGGGAATTGCTCGTGCGCGGGGCGCCGCTGTGCCGCGGCTACTGGGGCCGGAACGATGTCGTCTCCGGAGACTGGTTCGCCACGGGCGACCTCGTCTCGGTGGCGCGCGACGGCTACGTGACCATTCGCGGGCGGCGGACCGAGCTGATCATCACCGGTGGCCACAACGTGTACCCGGCCGAGGTGGAGGCGGTGCTGTCCCGGCATCCCGGCGTGATCGAGGTGGCGGTCGTCGGGGCGCCGTCAGCCGAGTGGGGCGAGTCCGTCGTCGCCTACGTGGTGGGCGATCCCGATCTCGACTCGCTCCACGAGTTGGCGGCGGCCGAACTCGCGCCCTTCAAGTGCCCGCGCCAGGTGCGCCTGATCGACGCCCTGCCCCGCAACGCCCTGGGGAAGGTGGTCCGGGGCGACCTCCGTTGACCGTGGAGCGGCCCGGAGGCTGCGGTAGCGTGCAGCCATGGCAACCTTCCTCATGCTCTCGACGGTGGGGCCGGACGGGGCCGCCACCCTGACCGAGAACCCCGACCGCCTCAAGGCAGTGAATGCCGAGGTGGAGGCCATGGGCGTGCGGGTGGTGGCGCAATGGGCGCTGCTCGGGCAGTACGACTTCTGCACCGTGCTCGATGCCCCCGACGAGACCACCATGGCCCGGGTGTCCCTGGTCCTGGGGTCACGCGGGACGCTCAAGACGCTCACGCTCTCGGCCATTCCGATCGACGACTACATCGAGGGCGTGCTCAAGGTTCAGAAGGGCTGAGGCCTCAGTGCCACCAGAAGCCTTGGCGGGAACGCTCGCGGCGGACGTCGTCCCGTGAGAACAGCTCGCCCAGGACGCTCCCGTCCGACATGCGGCGGATGCGGTACCCCCCGTCGGTGACCTCCGCGATCTCGAACCCGCGGACCCACGTGCCTTGGAAACGGTTGCGCACGTCGACCTTGGTCCCCGGGGCCAACGGCGTCCGCGTCTGTGCATCCGCCGTCTCGCCCCCGTCCGCACTCACGCCCCCATCGTACGAGGCGCGCCCGCACCAGACCCGAACCCGATGACCGTCTGCTCGCCGGATCTCAAGGAGGAGCGACGCCTGCGCGCCCAGGGCTTCGAGTCGGTCGCCGGTCTCGACGAGGTCGGTCGCGGTGCCTGGGCCGGGCCGCTCACCGTCGGCGTTGCCATCGTGCGCCCCCGCGTGCAGCTGCGGTCGATGCCGCCCTGGCTGCGGGACTCCAAGATGCTCAGCGAGGCCCGGCGCGAGGAGATCTTCGACGCGGTGGGGGCGTGGTGCCAGGCCTGGTCCGTCGGACACGCGTCGCCGGCGGAGTGCGACGAGTGGGGCATGACCGAGGCGCTGCGGGTCGCGGCCCGGCGCGCCCTGGCCGGACTGGCTGAGCCGCCCCAGGCCGTCCTGGTCGACGGGCCGGTCGACCTGCTGCGTCATCCGCACGATCCGTTCGGAGGGGAGGTGCGCCCCATCGTCGACGGTGACGCCAAGTGCGCGTCGGTGGCGGCCGCCTCGGTCCTGGCCAAGGTCGTGCGCGACCGCCTGATGCGCCAGGAGGCCGACCATTTCCCGGCGTACGCCTTCGAGCGGAACAAGGGCTACCCCTCGCCCGTCCACCAGACCGCGCTCCGCGGCTACGGGCCTACGGCGATCCACCGCCACAGCTGGGCGTTCGTGCATGACCTCCCATGGTGCGGGCAGCTGCGCGGACCACGCCAGGGCCAGCTCTTCGGGTCCTGTTGACGCTTGTCGACGGCCGTTTCCGGATAGCGTTGTCGTTCGTGCACCGGAATTGGAAGCGAGCGCAACGCGCCCCGCGCTCCAGCGCGCCGGCCCGGTGAGCCGCGTCCTCGAAGTCGACGGGCTGCAGACCGAATTCCGTCTCAAGAGCTCCAGCGTTCTCGCCGTGGACGAGGTGTCGTTCAATGTCGACGCCGGTGAGTGCGTCGGGGTCGTCGGCGAATCGGGTTGCGGCAAGACGACCGTCGGACTCTCCATCATGAAGCTCCTCCCCAATGTCGGGCACGTGGTGGGCGGCTCCATCAAGCTCCTCGGCCAGGACCTGGCGCCGCTCAGCGAGAAGGAGATGTGCAACGTCCGGGGCAATCAGGTGGGAATGGTGTTCCAAGACCCCCTGACCTCCCTCAACCCCACCATGACGATCGGCGACCAAATCGGCGAGAGCGCACGGCTCCACCAGGGCGCCTCCAAGAAGCAGGCCCGAGAGCGGGCGCTCGAGGTCCTGAAGATGGTGGAGATGCCCAACCCCTCAGGGCGGCTCGACGCCTACGCCCACGAGCTCTCGGGCGGTCTTCGCCAACGGGTGATGATCGCCATGGCTCTCGTCTGCACCCCGAAGCTCCTGATCGCCGACGAGCCCACCACGGCGCTCGACGTCACCATTCAGGCCCAGATCCTCGACTTGCTCGACCGACTCCGCCGGGACCTGCACATGTCGATGATCCTGATCACGCACGACATGGGGGTCATCGCGGAACGGGCCGACCGTGTGCTCGTCATGTACGCCGGCCGTATCGTCGAGGGCGCCTCGACCACCGAGGTCTTCACCCGCATGCGCCATCCCTACTCCGAGGCACTGCTCGCCGCGGTGGCGAAACTCGACCAGGATCCCTCGGTGCGCCTGGTGAGCATCCCCGGCCTGCCGCCGGATTTGTCGACGCCGATAGGCCACTGTCGCTTCGCCGCCCGCTGCCGCTACGTCCAGCCCGACTGTCGCGAGAGCGAGCCCGAGCTGGTCCAGGCCACCGACAGCGAGCAGGGCCACCTGGCCCGCTGCTTTCACCAGGTCGGCGTCGACCCGCTGACCATCGCCAACCGTCCCGACGCCGTGGCGATGGCGGCCGATCTGAGCGTCAAGGTGGACGAGGTGGCGCTGGCCCACGCGCAGGTCCGCGCCGAGTCGCTGCGCGAGGCCCCCGTGCTGGTCACGATCGATCACGTCGTCAAGGAGTTCGCCGTGACCTCCGGGGCGGTGGTGCAGCGCAAGATCGGAACGGTCAAGGCCGTGTCGGACGTGTCGTTGACGATCCGGCGCGGCGAGACCTTCGGCCTCGTCGGGGAATCCGGCTGTGGCAAGACCACCATGGGTCGGATGGTGGTGGCGCTCGAGACTCCGACCTCGGGAGCGGTGCGGTTCGAAGACGAGGACATCGGCGGGCTCTCCGGGGGGGCCCTGCGCCGGCGCCGGCGGGACATGCAGATGATGTTCCAGGACCCCTACGCTTCGCTCGATCCCCGGATGCGGGTCGGGTCGATCCTGCGCGAGCCGCTCACGGTCCAGGGCATCGGCACGCACGAGGAGCAACGTGCCCAGGTCCAGCGCATGCTCGAAGAGGTCGGGCTGCCGCCACGCTCGGCCGAGCTCTACCCGCACGAGTTCTCGGGGGGCCAGCGCCAGCGGATCGGCCTGGCCCGGGCCCTGGCCCTCGAGCCCAAGCTGATCGTGGCCGACGAGCCCGTCTCGGCCCTCGACGTCTCCATTCAGGCTCAGATCCTGAACCTGCTGAAGGAGCTGCAGGAGCGGCACGAGCTGACCTACTTCTTCATTTCCCACGACCTGGCCATCGTGAAGTACATGGCGGACCGGATCGGCGTCATGTACCTGGGCAAGCTCGTCGAAATCGGACCCGCCCGCGACATCTACGTGCGCACCGCGCACCCCTACACGCAGGCGTTGATCGGCACCATCCCGGTGGCCGACCCCACCCAGCGGGAACAGCGGGGGGAACATATCCGCGGCGAGCTGCCGTCCCCGCTCGACCCCCCGTCGGGCTGCCGGTTCCGGACGCGGTGCACCTTCGCCCAGGACATCTGCGCAGCGGAGGAGCCTCCGTTGCGCCCCTTCGGCGACGGCCACCTCGCCGCCTGCCACTTCCCGCTGCAGACGCCCACCGGGCCGGCGGCGGCGGAACTGGTGCCCACGGCAGCCAGCCCGGCCTGACGACGACGACGCAGGGAGCGACTCAGCGCTGCTGCAGGCGGACCTCCAACGCGTCCCGCAAGGCGTCCCCGATGAAGTTGAAGGCGACGACCACCAGCACGATGCAGAGCCCGGCGGGGTAGATCTCCCACCAGTAACCGTCCAGGGCGTAGTTGACACCGTTGGACAGCATGGAACCCCAGTCGGTCTGCGGTGCGGGCACGCCCAGGCCGATGAATCCGAGGGCGGCCAGCAACAGGATGGCATCGGCGATGTTGAAGGTGGCGTTGACGATAATCGTCCCGATGCTGTTGGGGATGATGTGGCGCAGGACGATACGGGTCCGGCTCCCGCCCATGACCCTCACGGCCTGCACGTACTCGCGCTGGCGCAGGGAGAGAGCCTGCCCACGGATCAGCCGGGCCGGGATCAGCCACGAGACGAAGGCGATCACGAGGATGAACACGGTGAGCGAGGGACGGAAGACCGTGGCGAGGACGATGGCCAGGAAGAGGACCGGGATGGAAAGGAAAGCGTCGACGATTCGCATCAGGACGGGATCGAGCCACGAGCCGAAGAACCCCGAGATGGCGCCGTAGAGGGCACCGAAGACGCTGGCGATCGCCGCCGCCGCGAACCCGACCAGAAGGGAGATCTGCCCGGCGTACATCAGCCGCCCCAGGATGTCGAAGCCGCTGCTGTCTGTGCCCAGCGGGTGACCGTTGCCGGGGGGCGCGTTGTCGGGGGAGAAGAGCGCCTGCGAGGCACTGGTCTGGTTGGTGTGGTACACGAGAGGCCCGACGTAGCAGAAGAGCAGGAACGCAACGATCACGACGACGCCGGCCACCGCCAGCTTGTTCTCGAAGAACACCGAGAGGATGCGCCGTCCGAGCCCGCCGTGACTGACGACGTCCCCGCCGCTCGGGCCACCCCCGAGCTCTTTGCTCAGGGCATCGAGATCCTCCAGGGGTCCGGTCTCGCCGGCGATCGCCCCGTCCTGCTCCTGTTGCGTGGCACGAACCAGGTCTTCAGGATTTTGCATACCGGATCCTCGGATCGACGACGGCGTAGAGAATGTCGGCCAGCAGGTTTCCCAGGATGGTCGCGATGGTCACGACGAAAGTGCAGCCGAGCAGCGTCGGGAGGTCCTCACGGAAAGCCGAATTGACGGCCAGGAGGCCCATGCCCGGGTAGTTGAAGACGCTCTCGGTGATCACGGCGCCGCTCACGATGGTCCCCAGGGAGAGTCCCAGGAGCGTGACGATGGGGATAATGGCGTTGCGCAGCGCATGGACATAGAGCACCCGGCGCGGCGCGGCGCCTTTGGCGCGTGCGGTCCGCACGAAGTCCTCGGTCATGGTCTCCATCATGGAGGACCGCATGTACCGGCTGAACGATGCGATGGTGATGGCGGACAGGGTGAGGACGGGCAGGACGAGCCCGAGCGGGTCCGAGAGCACCCCCAGGACAGTCGGGGCCTGGGGTGCCTCGGTCGGGAAGATCTTGATGTCGATGGCGAACCACAGGATGAGGAGAGTGCCCAGGAGGAACGCCGGCATGGCGTACAGGATGAAAGACGCACCCGTGATGATGTAGTCCTCCGGCTTGTTGCGCCGCACCACCTGGTACACGCCAAGGGGGATGGCAACCACGACAGCGAACACGGTGGAGATTCCCACCAAAATGAGCGTCTTGGGCAGCGCCGTGGCGATGAGCTGCGTCACGTTCTGGTTCAGGTAGTAGGAGCGGCCCAGTTGGAAGTGCGCCAGGTTCCACAGGTATCGCACGAACTGGTCCCACAGGGGGAGGTCGAGCCCGTTCTCCTTGTTGAACTGCGCGATGGCCACCGGTTGGGCCCTGGGGCCGAGGACCGCCCGGGCCTCCCCACCCGGGATCAGGTGGATGAGGATGAACATGAAGGCCATCACGCCGATGATGACGACGACGGCCTGCAGGAGCCGCCGGACGAGGAAGCCGGTCACGGAGTGATGCTAGGCACGCTGTGCGCGCTCAGGCGGACTCATCCGTGACCGGCTTGTCTCCTCGTCGAGAAAGCTCGGCTACTTCTTTACGTAGTACCAGTACTCCGGGAACAGGTTGGCGAAGGGGTTCTGGGGAGCGATGCCCCGGATCGTGTTCCGCACCTCGGTGAGCTCGTAGTCGGCGTTGGGCTCCCAGATCGACGGCACCTGCTTGGCCAGGTAGTTCTCGTAGGAGTCCAAGCTGGTGCTGGTGGTGTTCGTCGCCGCGATGAGCGTGTCGGCCTTGGCGTCGCTGTAGTTGCTCGAGTTGCTCCCCGCGTTCGTCTGGAAGAGCGTCTCACCGGAGGGGTAGTAGTCCGGGCTGTACTCCCAGCCGCCGCCCCACCAGCCCTCTTCGACCGTGCAGGGGGATCCGCTCATGCACGGCGCGCCGTAATCGGAGATCACGGTGGGGAAGGTGTTGCTCTCGAGGGAAGTCTTGATGCCGATGGAGTTCCAGGCCGACTGCTCGACCGTCATCATCTGCTCCTGCCATTCCGTCCCGCTGGCGTAGGCCATGGTGAAGTCCAGCTTCGCACCCTTGGGGATGTCGGCACCGCACTCGGTGGGACTGGTCCCGGGCTTCTGGCAGGTGTCGACGCCGTTGGGCACGACCTTCCAGCCGTGCGAGCTCAGGAGACTCTTGGCGCGCGACGGATTGTAGGGGTACGGGTTCGACTGCTCGTACGCGTCGACCAGGTTGTTCTTCGGCAGCACCGGCACCGGCCCGTAGGTCGGGACGCCGTAGCCCTTCAGGAACTTGGAGATCATGGCCGGCTGGTCCACCATGCTCTGCATGGCTTGACGGAAGTAGAGCTGCTTTTGGATGGCGCCCGCATTCCCGCCGTCGCCGGTCGAATCGAACTTGTAGACGGCGTAGTTGAAGCCGTAGAGGACCCACGGCGTCAGGTAGAAGTTCGTCAGCCGCGGGTTGTTGGGGCCGGGATTGGTCGCGTTCGACGTGTTCTCCGTGATGTCCTGCTGCGGGACGTAGCCCACGTCGAGGTTGCCACCCAGCAGGGCGTTGAACTCGGCGTTGTCGGTCGTGAACGGCAGCTCCTGCACGGTGACCGTCGCCTTCTGGGGCCCGCTGTAGCTCGTGTTGGGCACCAAAGTCACGGCGCCGGAGCTGTTGAACGACCCGCCCTTTGAGGCGGCGACGGTGTAGGGGCCGTCAACGACGCCCCAGATCGGGCTCGTGGCGAAGCTCGAGATGTTGCCCGACTGCCCGTTCAGGAAGTTGTAGACGCTCGTGCAGGCCGCATCGGTCGAGGCGGCGCCGTAGGCGCCGGTCGAGCAGCCACCCGAGCCGGCCGCCGCGGTGGTGGAGGTGACGTCCCAGGCGCTCGGGAACGGTGTGATCTGTGCCATTTCGTTGTAGGTCATCCACGTCGGGTCGTACGACTTGTTGAACGTGAACGTGACCTCGCTGGGACTGGTCGCCACCACGCTCTTCACGTTGTCGGGGAAGAGGCCGGGCACGTAGTCGTACCAGTTGGCCGTCTCCGCGTGCAGCATGTTCATGAAGAACAGGACGTCGGTCGCGGTGACGGACTCACCGTCCGACCACTTGTAGTTCTTGAGCGCGACGGTGGCGGTGGTGTCGTTGTTGCCGTAGGTCGGGCTGGCCGCCAGCGAGAGCGTGGGGTTGAGTGTTGTGCTGTTCTTGCTGGGGAACCCGAACATGTACAGCGGGCGGTACATCATGTATTGGAATTGGGCGATGTTGTCGACGCTTTCGTTCGAAGCGCTCATGAAGGGGAAGATGTAGGTGGGGGGAGTGCCCGGAGGCTCGGCCCAGCGCACCGTGCCGCCGCTGATCTTGGTTCCCCCCGTGGGGATGGAACTGGCGCCTGCGCTGCCGGCGGTCCCGATCAGCATCAGGGACAGGCACGTGAGGGTGATCGCCCCCAGCGCCAGTGTCCTGCCGAGTCGCAGCGGGTTCCCGGTACGAATCCCCTTCAATCCCATAGCACTCCCTTTACTTGTCAGTCGCCCCGGTGACGGCCGATCGCCCTTCCTCCACATCCACATCCCATTGGAGAGTCGGAAAGTCTGGCCAAATGTAACCCAATTGCCACATTCGTTTGGCGCATGACTTCAAGAATTAATGCGGCAACCCGGCGGGGAAGGTCTCGATCCGGTGCCCAACCGCCGTTCGCACATGATTCCTGCGCGATGCGCCCGACCGACGCGTCAGATGGAAACCTGGGCGCCAGCTGAGAGCCTCCTGCGTGATCCGTGACAGAGACCACTAAATTGACGCGGAGGCGATGGTCTATGTCCTTGCCGTAGCAGCGGCCCTCTCGAACGCGCTGACCAGCGTGTTCCAACGCATGGGCGTCGAAGACGCCCCTGAGGAGTCCACCATGCGCCTGAGCCTGATGGCGCACGCCATCCGCCGGGGCGTGTGGCTGCTGGGTTTCGGTTTCATGATCTGCGCGTTCTTGCTGCAGGCCTTCGCCTTGCACAACGGCCGGCTCTCGGTGGTCCAGCCCATCCTGACCATGGAACTGCTGTTCCTCGTCTTCATCCTCGGGACGTACTTCCGCTTCTCCATCTCCATCCGCGAGTGGGTGGGCGCCGGCGCCATCGCCATCGGGTTGTCCGGCTTCCTCTTCTTCGCCGACCCGGGAGGCGGGGAGCAGGTGCCGACCAACCTGGGCTGGATCGTCGTCGGGGGGTGTGCCAGCGTGCTCATCGTCCTCACCGTGATCGCCACCCGCTGGGGCCCGCGCTGGTGGAAGGCCGCCATGTTCGGCACCTCGGCCGCTATCTCATACGCCTTCACGGCCGCCCTCATCAAGGTGGTGAGCGATTACGCCGCCACCAATTGGGTGACCTTGTTCGTGCACTGGCAGACCTACGGCCTCATCGCCTTCGGCCTGCTCGGCCTCTTCCTGACCCAGAACGCCTTCCACGCCGGGCCGCTGGCTGCCTCGCAGTCGACCCTGGTGCTGGTCGATCCGCTGGCCAGCATCTGCATGGGCATCGCCCTCTTCGGCGACTCCCTCCGTACGTCGGGCCCCTACGGCCCACTCGAGGCCCTCTCGCTCCTCGTGATGTTCATGGGCGCCGTGTTCCTGTCCAACTCGCCGTTGATCACGGGTATGAAGAGCGAAGGCAAGGGTGTCGAGTACGACGAGATGCTGTCGCGGCGGTTGAAGCACCCGCACCACTCCACGCAGGACGCCGTGAGCGACGGCGGGCTGCCGCCCTTCTCGTCCGCCTGATCCCGACCTGATCCCGCCCGATCAGCCGGCCGGCGTTCCGCCCCCGGCCTTCTCCACCACGAGGCGTGTCATGGCGGCGAAGTGGTCTGGATGCGACAGATGCGCACCATGCTGCGCGTTGGCGATCTCGTAGACGGCGGCACCGGGGACGTTGGCGCCCAGCCATTCGACCGTGCGGCGATGGTGAGGTCCCGACGCCGGGCCGCCGCGGCCGAAGACCGACGGCACCGCCAACGCGGTGACGTCGAAGGGGGGACCTTCGACCCGCAAGCTGCGCAGGTCGGCCACCAAGGCGGGGCCGTCGGCCCGCCGCTCCGCACGCCGCCGCTCGGTCAGGCGGTCCCAGGCCCCTTCGCTCACCATCCGCTTGAAGAAGCGCTCCGCTTCCTCCCCCGGATCGTCGGCCAAGCCCGGCCAGGGGGTTCCGCCCCGGCGGCGGAAGCCCAGCCACGGCATGGGCGGCTCGAAGGCCCCGATGGCGTCGAAAGCCTCCGGCGAGGCCAGCGCCGCTCCGATCACGACGTCGCCCCCCAGACTGTGCCCGATGGCCACCACCGGACCGCCGCCGCCACCGCCCCCGCTGCCATCGCCGCCGCCCCCGCTGCCGCTGCCATCGCCGCCGCCCCCGCTGCCGCCGCCACCGCCCCCGCCCCCGGCGCGCACCGTGTCCGCAATGGCGAGGAGATCCTCCACGTGGCCGCCGAGGCCCACGACACCACCATCCCGGGAGCCCTGGTAGCCCCGGCGGTCGTAGGTCAGCGTGGCCAACTCGGGCAGCCGGCGCATCGCCAGCCGGAAGCTGTCCCCCCGGTCGAGCGATCCGTGGACGAAGATCACCGTGGCAGCGCCAGATGCGGAGGCCGGCCGCGCCGTTAGATGAAGTGCGGGCGGATAGGTCATGGGCAGGGCAGACGCTACCTGGACTGCCCATGAGACCCGACCTCCGCCGGTAGGGTTGAACCATGACCCAGTTCGGTGGCGCGGGAGGCTCGTTCGGCCCCAATGCCTGGCTGGTCGACGACATGTACGACCGCTTCTTGGCCGATCCCGACTCGGTCAGCGAGAGCTGGCGGGAGTTCTTCGCCGACTACCGGCCCGCTCCGGTCCCCGCTCCGCAACCCCAGACACCGGCCCTGGCGCCGCCCATCGCGACGGTGCCGGAGTCCGGGGCCGCCGTCCCGGCGGCCACCGCCCCGGCTGCCGCCCGGGCTGTGCCGGCGGGGAACGAGGAGGCCACACCTCTGCGCGGTGCGGCCTCGCGGATCGTGGCCAACATGGAAGCCAGCCTGACCGTGCCCACGGCGACCAGCGTGCGGACAGTGCCGGCTCGGCTGCTCGAGGTCAACCGCCTGATCCTGAACAACCAGCTGGCCCGGACCACGGGAGCGAAGGTCAGCTTCACGCACATCATCGGCTACGCGGTCGTCCGCGCCCTGCACGACGTGCCCGCCCTCAACGCAGCCTTCGTGCCCGATGGCGGCGGCACGGGCAAGCCGGGCGTGATCCATCACAAGCACGTGGGGCTGGGCCTCGCCGTCGACCAGGAGAAGAAGGACGGGACGCGCACGCTGCTCGTGCCGTGCATCAAGGACGCCGACACGCTCGACTTCCGCTCCTTCGTCCTGGCTTATGAAGACCTGATCCGCAAAATCCACACGAACAAGATCGGCCCGGACGATTTCGCCGGGACGACAGTCTCGCTGACCAACCCGGGGACGTTGGGCACGGTGCAGTCCGTGCCGCGTCTGATGCCGGGCCAAGGCGCCATCATCGGCGTCGGGGCGCTCGGCTATCCCTCCGGCTTCGAGGCGGCGGACCCTCGCGTGCTGGCCCAGCTGGGTCTCGGCAAGGTCGTCACGCTCACCTCCACCTACGACCATCGCATCATTCAGGGCGCCGAATCCGGCCTGTTCCTGGCCCGCGTGGCCGAACTCATCATGGGTTCCGACGGGTTCTACGACGCGCTGTTCGAGTCCATGGGCGTGCCGTACGAGCCCGTGCGCTGGCAGGTCGACAGCAATGCCGGTGCCGGCAGCGAGGAGGGCGAGCACCAGCGCCTCGTGAAACAGGTGCACGTGCAGACGCTCATCAACATGTACCGGGTGCGGGGCCACCTCATCGCCCACCTCGACCCGCTGGACGCGGAACCCCCGCACATCCATCCCGAGCTGGACCCGCTGACCTACGGGCTCACCATCTGGGACCTGCCGCGCCAGTTCGTGGCCGACGGCCTGGCCGGCCGCGACGTCGCCACGCTGGACGAGATCCTCCACGTGCTCCGCGACGCCTACTGCCGGACGCTCGCCATCGAGTACATGCACATTCAGGACCCCGAGCAGAAGCGCTGGATCCAGCAACACGTCGAGGGCCAGCCCACGAGCCTCAACCTGGAGGAGCAACGGCACATCCTCGGCAGGCTCAACGCCGCCGAGGTCTTCGAGCGCTTTCTCCACACCCGCTACGTCGGGCAGAAGCGGTTCGGCCTGGAAGGTGCGGAGTCGACCATCGTCTTGCTGGACGCGCTGCTCGACGCCGCCGCCGGTTCGGGGGTGGCCGAGGTCGTCATGGGCATGGCCCATCGGGGCCGTCTCAACGTGTTGGCCAACATCGTGGGCAAGTCCTACAAGGAGATCTTCGAGGAGTTCGAGGGCAACCTCGATCCCGAGTCGGTCCAGGGCTCGGGCGACGTGAAATACCACAAGGGCGCCCGTGGTGTGTTCCACGGCAGCGCCGGCGAGGAGCTGCCCATCACCCTGGCCTCCAACCCGTCGCACCTCGAAGCGGTGGACCCGGTCGTCGAGGGCATGACGCGGGCCAAGCAGGACAGGATCTCCCCACCCACCGATGGCAC
>Ga0302229_10001132_pt1 | contig 20565 bp, 17 predicted proteins | sample II_Palsa_N1_3_FD_193518 | JGI IMG/M metagenome (GOLD analysis project Ga0302229, IMG submission 193518) | Peat permafrost microbial communities from Stordalen Mire near Abisko, Sweden - II_Palsa_N1_3 | ecosystem: Environmental > Terrestrial > Soil > Palsa > Peat permafrost | place: Sweden... | reverse complement strand
GGGCGCTGGCACGGACGGTTCGTGCACCTGCCCATCTCCCTGGCGACCGGCAGCCGCAACCAGGTCGACCCGAACGGAGACCTGTGGATGTCGGTGCTCGAAGCAACCGGCCAGCCGCCGCGCTTCAGCTGACGAGCCGGGTCGGCGGACCGGCGCGGCGCGGGGGCAGCGCGCGGCCGCTCGTTTGAACTGATCGTCCGCCGTCAGCCGTCAAGCGCGAAGAGGCAGCCATCCCAGTACGCCTCGATCCGCGGACGGCGCCTGCCCTGCAGCCCGATCTCCAGGACATAGGGCACGATTTCGCCGCGACACCGGAACCACAACTCCAGCCCGGCGGCGGGAACCCGGGTGAAGCCCGACAGGTCCGGCGGCGCTTCGGTCGCCGCGTGCATGTAGGCCGGCGTGCTGGCACAGCACATACGCGGATGCGCCGACCAGACCCACAGCCTGCCACCGTGGCCCGCGACGAACCCGACCGCTTCAGGACTTGCCTCCACCCGCATAACCACACCATAAGGCGGAAAGGCAAGCGCGTAAGGCCCCGGCGCTGGCGTGAGCGACAGCGGCCGGTCACCGGTACTCGGGGTTCTCGAAGTCGAAGCGGCATCCGGCGTCCCACTGCGAACGCTGGTTGCCGTGAGCCGGGATGCCCCCGGCATCCTTGAGCATCCGGGCGACGTGAAGCAAGTTCCATGTCATGAAGGTGGTGTTGCGGTTGGTGAAGTCATTATCCGGACCGCCCGAACCGGGGTCGAGGTAAGAGGGTCCGGGACCCGCTTCGCCGATCCAGCCCGCGTCGGCCTGCGGGGGGATGGTGTAGCCGAGGTGCTGCAGGCTATAGAGCACGTTCATCGCGCAGTGCTTGACGCCGTCCTCGTTTCCCGTGATCAGGCAGCCACCGACCCGGCCGTAGTAGGCGTACTGCCCGGTGTCGTTAAGCAAATGGGAGCAGGCATAGAGCCGCTCGATCACTCTCTTGGTGACCGAGCTGTTATCGCCGAGCCAGATCGGGCCCGCGACCACCAGGATGTCAGCGGCCAGCACCTTGCGGTAGAGTTCCGGCCACGCGTCGGCGGCGGCGCCGTGCTCGGTCATGTCCGGCCAGACGCCGGTCGCGATGTCGTAGTCGATGGCGCGGATCGTCTCCACCCGGACGCCCTGTTTGCGCAGGATCCGCGCGCTGACGTCGACCAGCCCCTGGGTGTTGCTGAGCTCGGGAGAAGGCTTCAACGTACCGTTCACGTACAGCGCGCTCAGGTCCTCATAGTGAGGCGACGTGCTGGTCATCTGGGCTCCGATCGCAGGGTGGAAATCGGCGGGCTACCAATAGTCCGTTCCGGCCGGGCGGCGTTACATGATCGCTGGCTGCAGTGCTGACGGGACGGTGCAAGCGCGGGACCTGGCCGCCGGCACCCCGGTCGCTTTCCCGTTCACCCAGGGCCGCACCGTGAACGCGGTCGCTGTTGCGGAGCTCGATGGTCGGCCGGTGGTCATCTCCGGCGGCGGCGACAAGACGGTGCGGGCATGGGACCCGGCTACCGGCGCCCTGGCCGGTGGGCCCGTTCACCGGCCAGGTAAACGCGTGACGTCCTAAATTAGCGGGCGGGCAGGGTCAGGGTGACGATTTGCTGGTTTTGCTGGGTGGCGATCGAGCCGATCCCGGCCACGGCGGAGCCGGACGGGGCCAGCGCGCTGATCTGGAAGGCTCCGGCTCCGCTGAAGTCGCTGGCCTGCGTCGGCGTCCAGCTCGTCCCGGTGGCTGACGTCCACAGGGCGACGTTCTGCTGGCCAGGCTCGCCGAACAGGCCCGCCGCGGTGAAGCCGGCGGAATCGGCGGTCAGCGCGGTGAAGGCGGTGTCTGGTCCCGGTGAGCTGAACGGCATCTGCTGCCAGTGTGCGCCGCCGTCGACGGAGAGCTCGGCGAACGCTACCGGGCCGGCCGCAGTCGTGACCTGGCCCAAGGCGACGACGCGGTTCCCGGCGATCGCGACCTGCTCGAGCGTGGCGGCGGTGGCCCCGTCCGGCACCGGCAGCACGATCGTCTCCCAGGTTTGCCCGTTGTCGGTCGTCCATACGGCCGGCTTGCCTTCGTGTGACCCCACCGAGATGAACCCGTGCGCGCTGGCCGCGACCGCGAGCACCTGGCTTGAGCCGGTCGCGTCGTTCGCGTCATGCGCACGGGTCCAGCTGGTCAGGTTCGGCGACCACCAGACGTCGGCCACGCACGCGCCGCCGGGACCGACCAGCTTGCCGACGATGGCGTAACCGGCCGGGCCGGAAGCGGCCGCCACGGCCCCCACTCCGGCCAGGCCCTGGGTAATGCCTCCGGCCGCGGTCTGCCAGGTCGTGCCGTTCGCCGAGGTCCAGATGAACGGACCCGGCGCGCCCACAGCGAGCCAGCCGGCCGCACCGTGGGTCACGCTGGTCAGCGCGCTCAGACCGGCGTCGCCTAGCGACTGAGCCAGCCACAGCGAGGAGACGAGCGTCCAGGAGCCGCCGGAAGCTTTGCGCCACACCGCGGGGTAACCATCCGCGCTGCCGACCGCGATCTGCTGACCGCCGGCGACGGCGGTGCTGGTGACGGCGACTTCGGGAATGATGCCGTCCGGGATGCCGGCCAGCGAGACCGCGCGCACGCTCCCGGCCGTGTTCGCCTCCAGGAACACCGGCTGCTGGCTGGTCCGGCCGGCGGCCGTGCCGCCGACGGCGATGATCGTGCTGCCGGGCACCACCGTCGCGCCGGTCACGGACTCGGTGCTGGCGCTGCCGAGGGACCCGGTCGGCCGCCAGTAGGCACCGGTGCCGGTGCTGGTGTAGGCCACGATCTGCCCGCCGGCGGTCTGACCGGTGACCACGAAGCCGTCATCGGTGCCCTTGACCACCGAGGGGGTCCAGCCACCGGCCGGGTCGATGGTGGCCGCGTACTGCCAGGTCCGTCCGTTCGGAGAAAAATAGGCAATACCGTCGTCGGCGCCGCTCGCAGAGGTTCCCGGCCGCACCGCGATCAGTCCGTAGCCGTCGAAGGCCAGGCCGCTGATCTCGGCACGGGCGCCGTAATCGACCGGTATCGTCACCCGCGTCCAGGCCGAGCCGCCGTCCGTGCTCAGCCACGCGGCGCCGTACAACGCGGTACCCACGGCGACCGTGCCGGAGATCACCGTATCGTTCCCTCGCGAGGCGGCGTAGGAGATGTTCCGGACGGTTTCACCGCCGGCAGGCAGCCCGAGCTGCGCGGCCGTCATCCGGTGCCAGGTCACGCCGTCGGCCGAGGTCCAGATCACCGCCTGGGTGGACCCCCGGCCGGCTATAGCCGTCCCGGCGGCCAGGAACCCGCTGGCCGTCCTGGTCATCACCCATACCGAGTCGCCGGGCAACTGGGGACTGATCCCGTGCGTGGCCGCGAGGGTCCAGGACAGCCCGTTCTGGCTGGTCCAGATGGCTTGCTGGCCGACGGCCACCCATCCGCCCGGGCCGCCGGCCAGCAGTGCGGCCGGGTGCCCCAGCGGCGGCTGGACCCCTTTGCCGCCCGCCGGGGTCTGAACCGGGGCCAGGTGCCAGCTGGCACCGGCGTCGGAGGAGGTGAAGAACTGCTGGCGCACCACTCCCCCGCTGACCTGCGAGCCCATCGCCACGATCGTATTGCCCGAGGCGACGACGCGGCTGATCGTCTGGAAAACGCCGCGCTGCTGCTGCCCGGCGTACGTCGGCAGGGCGACCGCGGTCAGCGGCAGCCCAGGCGTGCCCACGTTCTGGCCTGCGGGTTTGGCCTGGCTCTGGCCCTGGTTCGCGGTGAGCGCGCCCATTTTCGGGCCACGGCCCGTGAGCAGCGCGAGCGCCAGGGCCGCCACCGCCACCAGAACGACGACGGGCACGCCTATCGTGGCCGTGCGGCGGCTGATCCGCCCCGGCCGGGCGTCGGGTCGCCTGGCGGGGTGGCGGGAGGGTTCAAACAGGAGGCTGTCGTCCGATGAGGGACGGCTAGCCTGCGGAGCCGGAGGCAGGGACCGGCGCCCGCGGACGGGCCGCCGCTCCTCGGCCCATCGATCGAACTCTTCCTCCCAGCTGTCCCGGTCGGCCCGATTGTCTTCGCCGGTCCAGCTGTCCTCGCGGGTCCAGGTCTCCTCGCCCCGGGTGTCCTCGCCGGTCCAGCTGTCCTGGGCGGTCCAGCTGTCCTGGGCGGTCCAGCTGTCTTCGCCGGTCCAGCTGTCTTCACCGGTCCGGCTGTCTTCGCCGGTCCGGGTGTCTTCGCCGGTCCGGGTGTCCTGGGCGACGCCGCCGTCGTCGGCGACGGGAGCGGAAAAGACAGGCGCGCCGAGGGGCATCTCCCTGTGCCCAGGCCAGAGGATGATCGCGCGGTCGGGTGGGAGCGAGACGGGCTTGGCGTGGCGGCCGGAGGCACGCTGGACCGGAGGCCCCTGCTCCCAGCTGATTCCTGCTTCGTTCCACCGGTGCTGCGATTTCTGCCACGGGGAAAGGGCGACCGCGGGGTGCCCGGTCCGTTCGCCCGCCTGGCTGGGCGGCAGTCCAGGACCGCCGGCCCGGCCACCGACCGCCCTGGTCGGGCCGAGAGCTATAGCCGGACCAGCCGGAGGCTCATTCGTGATGGGGGTGCCTGGCCCCGGCACCAGCGGTGAGGACCAGGACCCGTCGGGCTCCCGGTGCGGCGAGGGCACACCCTGAACGCCCCCGGGCTCAGGGGGTTGCGAGGCGCGCAGGAACCAGGCCGCCGGGGGTGCCACCCCGGGCCAGGCATCGTCGTCGTCGGCCGGCTCTTCGGCGGCAGGCCGCTGGTCCTCGGGGGCGCCATTCTGGTGAATCTCGATGGGCTCCTCTGGGGTGTCCGGCTGCGGGGGGCGCGGGTCCGGCACGATCAGACCCGGCGGAACGGACCACGATGGCACGAGAGCTGCGGGTTCACCCCAGCTGGACGCGCCTTCGGGGTGCGGTTCTTCCGCTGGCGGAGAATCCTGGTAACGATTCCCACTCGACTGGTTGCTCTCTGTATTCATAGCAGACCCCAGTTCGCCCACACTTTTCGGCAGATGCCGTAGTGCGCCGATACCTACGCTAACCATCTCGTACGGGACATCCCCGCGGTTTCGATGTTACCGATTGAGAGCAAGCGTGTACAGAGGGCAATTTTACCGGGTCTGTTAGACCCCGGGAATGGGCGGGTCAACGGGGTCGGCCGAGGTTTCCTGACCTTGAATCAGGCCGTAACCGATCGCCTGGGCGGTGGTCAGGCAGCGGCCGCGGCACGCGTCATCGCGGATCTGGTCGACCTCGCGGCCGGTTACCTCGGCGAGCCTGAAGTACAGCGTGTCGAGCATGCGGGTGACCTGCTGCTCGCGGGCGGTGAGCGAGGTTACGGTGCCGCCGAACTGCAGCCTGGGCTCGGCGAGCACGAACGATGCGTTCGGGTAACCGGACCGGCTCGGGCAGGAGGCGAGCACGCCGAGACCCGGACCGCTGATCTCGCCGCTCACGCACGCGTGCACCGGCACGCGCAAGACGTCGAGGATGCCCATGACGGTGAGAGCGGCGGGCAGTTCGGCCCGCAGGTTCTGCAGTTCCAGGCGGATCGGCTTGTCCCCCTCGGCGTCCAGGGTGAGCAGTTGGGCCGAGAACCTGGCGGCCGCGTCGTCGTCAAGAATGCCGGACGCCAGCACGATCCGCTTCTCGAGCAGCCGCTCGTACAGACGGCCCTTCCAATCCGCGTTCGGATCGAGCCACACCCGGGTCGGGGAGACCGGATCTTGCGCGGGCGGCGTGCCTGGGGCGAAGGGGGTAGCCGGGCGGCGCGGGTCCCCTGGCCACCGTGGCTCCTCCGGCTGTGACGGGTCTCCTGGCCAGCGTGGCTCCCCTGACCACGACGGGCCTGCTGGGATATGCGCGCGCAGTGTCATCCGCTGGCTCCTTCTCCTGGGCGGTTGAGTTTCCAGGTGATCTGACTACCGACCGCGGCCGCGTAACGTTCCAGCGTGGAGGCACGCACGTCCGCGGTGCCGGATTCCAGCCTGGCGACCGCGGACTGGGAGGTTCCCATGCGCGCCGCGATCTCGGTCTGTGACAGGCCGGCCGCCTGACGCTGCTCGGCCAGCTCGCGGACCAGCCGGGTGCGGTCCTCGGCCATCCGGGCCGCCCGCTCATCCGGAATCCGGCGCAGCGCCATCTCGCGGAAACCCGGCATGACCGGCAGCCGCACTCCAGATTCGTCCTCTAGGATCTCAGCTGCCTCAGAGGTTTCACGGCCCGGGTCCTGCTCACCTTCCATACTCTAAACGATATCTCATATTTGAGATAGTTTGGACGGGAGTTTTGTATGGTTGTGGCACCCTGCACACTCTTTTGTGCAGGTTGCCGCAACCATACGTTTCGTGGGGTTCTTTGGGTGGCTCTGAGAGGTTTTCCGGGGGCGATCGGCGCACTTAACCGGCGGAACCTGTCCGGCCGGCGGGGCGGTTGCCCGGGTGACGGCACGCCGACCGGCCAGCAGGATTCGGCCCAGACCGTGCGCCCAGGGCACGCGTCGGTAAAGCCCCACCGGCTGGTGCAGGCGGCCACCATGGCCAGGCCTCGGCCGCCTTCGGCCATCAGGTCGAGGGCACCGGGCGCCGGAACCGACGCGCCGCCGTCATCGGTGACCGCGACCCGGGCCACTCCGTCGCGCGGGCGCTCGACCTCGACGGTGAACACGCCGCCGTGCCCCGAGGCGGTGTGCGCGATCGCGTTGGCGCAGAACTCGGACACGCACGTCACGAGCGTTTCCCTGGCCGGGCACCCGGCCAGCAGTTCGGCGACGAACCCGCGGGCCTCGCGCACGGACGCGGGAGTAGCCCGGAATGTGCGCGTCCACGGCGTCCGGGTGGATGGGACTGGGCCGGTAGGCCGCAAGGAACCCAACGGAAGCACCGGGTAGGCACCTGTCACCGTAGGTCACCCCCTGACAAATAGTTTCTACCCTCAGTGACGCGCAGACGGGCAAAAAGGTTCACACGTGATTTCTTGCCGCTAAACGCCGACGCTAGGGGGCGGGGGGCCACCGAGCGCGTTCACGGGCGCGGGGAGGCGGGGCCACGGGGGAGGCGGGGGGACGGAGCGGCTTGAAAGATAGCTGGTTACATCGCTGTTTCGTCGGTTTCGCCCCTTCCGTGACGCGCAGGGCGGAGAGAGACTTAGTGGATCGAGGCTAGTGGAGGAGGAGCAGATGGAGCCGGTTCAGGCCAGCGCCCCTGGGCTCAAGCGCTCGCTGTCGGTGTGGGCGGCGGTAGGGCTTTCTATCGCGCTGATGGCGCCGAGCATGGCGGCGAACATCAACCCGCAGGCGGGTGCGACGACCGCCGGCCGGGCGGTGCCGCTGACCTTCCTCATCGCGGCCGTCGGCGTGCTGCTTGTCGCCTACTCCTTCGTCCGGCTGTGTCAGTACTTCCATCATTCGGGTTCGGTCTACGCGTTCGTCGGGGCGACCCTCGGGCCGCGGGCCGGGGTGGTCGCGGGCTGGGGGCTGCTCGGCACCTACACTTTCTATGCCGTCGTCACCTCAACCGCGGCCGGCATCTTCGGCACCGCGTTCCTGCAGGCCGTGGGCATCTGGAAGAACCCGCCCTCGTGGGCGCCTTTCGTGCTGCTCGCGGTCGCGCTGGTGCTGGCACTGCTGCTCGCCGTGATGCCCGCCAGGCGCGGCGCCGGCGTCCTGCTGTCCGTCGAGGGCACCACGGTCGCGCTGATCCTGATCGTCACCGCGGTGGTGCTGGTGAGGTTGCTGGCCGGGAACGCACCGGGCCACGAGCACTTCACCTGGAGCGTGTTCCAGGTGACGCCGGGGACGAGCTTCTCCAGCGTTTTCCTGGGCGTGGTGTTCGGCTTCCTGTCGTTCGCGGGATTCGAGGCGGCGTCCACCCTGGGCGAGGAGGCCAACCGGCCCACCCGCGACATCCCGCGGGCCATCCTCGGCACCGCGATCTTCGGCGGCGTCTACTTCGTGATCGTCACGGCGGTCGAGATGATGGGCTTCGGCACGAGCAAGGCCGGCGTCGCGAAGTTCATCGCCTCCCCGTCGCTGCTGGGTGGCCTGGGCTCCTCCTACGTCGGCCACTGGGTGGGCGACGTCATCACGCTCGGCACCACGATCAGCGCCTTCGGCTGCTGCCTGGCCTCGACGGTCGGGGCCGCCCGGCTGCTCTACGCGCTATCCCGGGACACGGCCGGCCCGCGCGGCCTCGGCCAGGGCTCGCGCTGGGGGACGCCGGCCTGGGCCACCCTGGCCATCAGCGTCATGTCCGGCCTGATCGTGGTCATTTACACCGCGGCGTTCCACGCCACGGCCTTCGACAGCTTCCTGTGGTCAGGCACCATCGGCACGCTGATCCTGCTGGTCGTCTACGTGCTGGCCACGATCGGCTGCACCATGCTGGTGTTCGTGCGCCGGAAGCTGCCGGTGCCGATGTGGCAGGTCGTGATCCCGATCGCGGCGATCGTCGTGCTCGGTTACACGCTGTACCGCAACGTGATCCCGTACCCGACCGGCGCGGCCGCCTGGTTCCCGGTGACGTCCGGCGCCTGGCTGGTCGTGGCCATCCTGGCGGTGATCTTCGCGCCCAGCACGGCGCGCCGGCTCGGGGTAGCGCTGGCCGCCCGCGAGGGCATCAAGGCGCCGGGCTCCGAAGCGACCTCGGGCGCGCACCGCAAGCGCGGGCTGAGGCAGAGTGCCTGAACTGCTCGCTTGCGTCGCTGAGCAGCCGCTGGTCGATCACCACTGCCACGGCGTGCTCGGCCGGGACGCGGATCAGGTCACGCTCGAGTCGATGCTGACCGAGGGGGCCGGCTGGCCGGGCGGGTCGGTGTTCGACTCCCAGGCCGGTTTCGCGTTCCGCCGCGTCTGCCCGCCCGTCCTGGGCCTGCCGCCGCACGCCGAACTGAGCGACTACGTGACCCGCCGGGCCGAACTCGGCGCGACCGAGGTGAGCAAGCGCTTCCTGACCGCGGCCGGGCTGTCCTATTTGTGCGTGGATACCGGCTTCACGCCGGAGCCGCTGACCTCCCCGGCCGAGCTCGGCGGCCTGGCGGGCGCGACCGCCCGTGAGATCGTCCGGCTCGAGCGGGTAGCCGAGGACGTCGTGGGCGCCGGGGTCGGCGCCGGCGGTTTCGCGGACGCGGTGCGTTCCGCACTGGCCACCCGCACCGCCGCGGCGGGGGCCGTGGGGGTAAAGTCGATCGCCGCCTACCGCACCGGCTTGGACCTGAGTCCGGACCGGCCCACCGACACCGAGGTGAGCGAAGCGGCCGGCCGCTGGCTGGCCGCCGGGGCCGGAGCACCGGCCGGCCGGCCGCGGATCGCGGATGAGACGCTGCAGCGGTTCCTCATCTGGTGCGGCGTGGACCTGCGGCTGCCGGTTCAGTTCCACGTCGGCTACGGGGACAGCGACGTCGACCTGCACCGGTGCAACCCGCTGCTGCTCACCCCGCTGCTGCGGGCGATCCAGCCCACCGGGGTGCCGGTGATGCTGCTGCACAACTACCCCTACCACCGCGAGGCCGGCTACCTGGCCCAGGTGTTCCCGAGCGTGTACGTCGACGCGGGCCTGGCCACCCACAACCTGGGCGCCCGCGCGCCCGCGCTGCTCGCTGAGGCGCTCGAACTCGCGCCTTACGGGAAGTTCCTTTACTCCTCCGACGCGTTCGGGCTGCCTGAGCTCTATTACCTCAGTGCGGCGCTGTTCCGGCGCGCGCTTTCCGGCTTCCTGCGCTCCGGGCTGGAGGAAGATCTTTATTCCGAACGGACCGTGGTGCGGCTCACCCGGATGCTCTGCGCCGACAACGCCAAACGCGCTTACCGGCTAGGCGACCAGATGTAGCGGAGCCAATGTAAACGTATCGTGGTCTTGTGAAGGTACTTTCCGTCAACATCGGCCGGCCACGCCCTAACCCGTGGAAAGAGATGAATCTCACCGGCATCGACAAGCAGCCGGTCGACGGTCCGGTGCTGGTGACGCCGGCCCGCGCCAAGGGGCTCGGCATGGTCGGCCTGGCCGGCGACCGGGTCTACGACGTGCTCAACCACGGCGGTCCTGACCAGGCGGTCTACGCCTACGCCCGGGAGGACCTCGACGGCTGGGAGGCCGAGCTTGACCGGCCGCTGCCCCACGGCGTGTTCGGCGAGAACCTCACCACCGAGGGCGTGGACGTCAACTCCGCCCTGATCGGCGAGCGCTGGCGGGTCGGCCCGGACGTGATCCTTGAGGTGTCCTGTCCCCGGATTCCGTGCGGCACCTTCCAGGGCTGGCTGGCGCAGGCCGGCTGGATCAAGCGCTTCATCCAGGCCGCCCGGCCCGGTTCGTACCTGCGGGTGATCTCCTCGGGCGAGATCCGCGCGGGCGACTCGGTGGAAATCGTGCACCGGCCGGAACACGATGTCACCATCGCCGTCTGCTTCCGCGCAATGACGCTCGAGCCGGACTTGCTGCCCCGGCTGCGTGCCGCCGACGCCCTCCCCGCGGACATCAGGGAGCTGGCGCTTCGCCGCACCAGCCGGGTGGGCGGATCGTGATCAGCGCCTTCTCCAGGAGGTGCTTTTCTGGGGTTTCTGGGTCGGTGGCGTCGAGCCAGTGGACGCGGGGGTCGCGGCGGAACCAGGACTCCTGGCGGCGGGCGAAGCGCTTGGTGGCTTTGATCGTCTCGGCCCGCGCTTCGTCGAGGGTGCACTCGCCGTCCAGGTGGCGCAGCAGCTGCTGGTAGCCAAGCGCGCGGCTCGCGGTGATGCCTTCGCGCAGGCCCTGGGCGGCGAGGCGCCGGACTTCGGCTTCCAAGCCCGCCTGCCACATCCGGTCGACCCGGGCGGCGATCCGCAGGTCCAGTCCGGGCCGGGGCAGCGTCAGGCCGATCTGCACGGCCGGGCGCACCTGCTCATAGGACGGCATGGTGGCGGTGAACGGGCGGCCGGATATCTCGATCACCTCGAGCGCCCGCACGATCCGGCGCCCGTTGCCCGGCAGGATCGCGGCGGCCGCGTCCGGGTCGAGCGTGGCCAGCCGGGCGTGCAGCGCGGCGGGGCCCAGGCGGGCGAGCTCATCGGTGAGGCGGGCGCGGGTGGCAGTGTCCGTTCCGGGAAAATGAAGGTCGTCAAGAGCGGCGCGGACGTACAGGCCTGAGCCGCCGACTAGCACCGGCACCCGGCCCCGGGCCGCGATGTCGTCGATCGCGGCGCGGGCCAGTTTCTGGTAGTCGGCCACGTTGGCGGCCTGGGTCACCGGCCAGATGTCGAGCAGGTGGTGCGGGACCCCCTGCCGCGCGGCTTCTGGCTCCTTGGCCGTGCCGATGTCCATGCCCGCATAGAGCTGCATCGAGTCGGCGTTCACGACCTCGCCGCCCAGCGCGCGGGCCAGCTGGATGCCCAGCCCGGACTTGCCGGTGGCGGTGGCCCCGACCACGGCGATGACGTGGGTGTCCATGGCCCCTAGTGTGCCCGGCGCCAGGTGGCGACGAAGTAGGTGACCTCGAACGGCGCCGCCGCGTAGCCGAGCACGGCGTCGAAATCGTCCTGGCCCGCCGCGCCGGCCAGGACCTGCCAGGCCGCGCGTCCGGCCACGAACAGGTCATCGGCCTGGGCCGGGTCCAGGGCGGCGAGCGCGCGGGGACTAGGCGCGGCCAGCGCCGCCGCGATCTGCTCGTCGTAGCGGTCGGCGGCAGGATCGACGGCGCCAGGGACGCCACGCGCCCGGCCGCCGGCACCATCCCCCATGGCCAGCACCGCTACCCGCGGCGCGAGGGCGGCGATCGTCTCGCCTAGTTCCAGGCACTCGGCCGTCGTCGCGGCCGCCGCTATCCCCCACCACACCACAGGAGGCGGCCCGACCACGCCCGTGAGCAGCCACTTCGCGATGGTGAGCGAGAGCGGGAGGCCTGGCGCACCCGCGGGGTAGGCCGCGGCTGGGGGGAGGGTGAACGGGATGCCGAACTCATCCAGGCTGGCCACCGTGCCCGGCGGATATTCCGCCGTGCGCGCGGCCCCGCCGACCACCGCGATCAGGTCCGGCCGCTCGGCGGCCAGCGCGTCAACCGCCTGGTGGCACGCCGCCCGCAACCGGTCAAGCTCCGGGCCGCCGGGTCCAGATACGCCTGTGACCTCAGGGACCAGCAGCGGCGGGTGCGGGCAGACCGCCGCGGCGATCAGCATCCGCGGCCCGCGGACGGGCCGGCGGCGACATGGTTCACCTCATCATGATCGCGCCACAGGCGGCGACCTGACGACAGGGGTGCCGCGCTGGACTGTACTTCAGTGACTTATACATCAGTACGCTCAGCGTTGCGTCCGCGGCGCGGGCATGCCGATCAGGACGGGAGCGGCCGCCGCCGGGGCCGGGGGCGCTGAGGCGGCTTGCCAGGCGTCGCCGGCGCGGGTGCGGCGGACCGAGAGCGGGACCCCGTCGGCCAGCAGGTAGTGGGGTGCGCCGCGGGTCACGGTGACGGTGACGATGTCGCCGGGGCGCGGGGTCGTCTGGTGCGGGGCGAAGTGCACGAGACGGTTGTCGCGGGCCCGGCCCGACATCCGGTGGGTAGCGGCGTCCTTGCGGCCCTCACCCTCGGCCACCAGGACCTCGATGGTGGCGCCGGCCTGCCTGGCGTTCTGCTCGTAGGTGGTCTCCTCGACCAGGGCGGTGAGCCGCTCGTAGCGCTCTTGCACCGTGTCCGCGGGCACCTGAGCGTCCATCGTCGCGGCGGGGGTACCTGGGCGGATGGAGTAGCGGAAGGTGAACGCGCCCGCGAACCTGGCCTGGCGCACCAGGTCCAGGGTGTCTTCGAAGTCAAGGTCGGTCTCGCCGGGGAAGCCGACAATGATGTCGGTGGTGATAGCGGCGCCGGGGATGCTGGCCCGGACCCGGTCCAGGATCGCCAGGTAGCGGTCCCGGCGGTAGGCGCGGCGCATCGCCTTCAGCACGCGGTCGGAACCGGACTGCAGCGGCATGTGCAGGCTCGGCATGACGTTGGCGGTCTCGGCCATGGCCTCGATGACGTCATCGGTGAAATCCCTGGGATGCGGAGAGGTGAAGCGGACGCGCTCCAGGCCCTCGATTTCCCCGCAACCGCGCAGCAACTTGCCGAACGCGGTCCGGTCGCCGAACTCGGCGCCGTAGGAGTTCACGTTCTGGCCGAGCAGCGTGACCTCAAGCACGCCGTCGGCGGCCAGCGCGCGGATCTCGCCCAGGATGTCGCCGGGCCGGCGGTCCTTCTCCTTGCCCCGCAGGGCCGGCACGATGCAGAAGGTGCAGGTGTTGTTGCAGCCCACGGAGATCGCGACCCAGGCCGAATAGACCGACTGACGCCGGGCGGGCAGCAGCGACGGGAACGTCTCCAGCGTCTCGGCGAACTCGGCCTGCGCCTCGTGCCTGACGCGAGCCCGCTCGAGCAAGGCGGGCAGCGAGGCCATGTTGTGGGTGCCGTAGACCACGTCGACCCACGGCGCGCGATCGGTGATCTTGGTGCGTTCCATCTGGGCCAGGCAGCCGCCCACGGCGATCTGCATGCCGTTCTTCTTCTGGGGCAGCAGCTGACCCAGGTTTCCGTACAGCCGGTCAGCCGCGTTCTCCCGGACCGCGCAGGTGTTGAACACCACCACGTCCGGGGTCTCGCCGTCGGGCGCGGCCTGATAGCCGGCCTCGTCCAGCAGGCCGGCCAGGCGCTCGGAATCGTGCACGTTCATCTGGCACCCGTAGGTGCGAATCTGGTAAGTCCTGCCGCCTGCTGCCACCTGACCAGGATAGGCGCGGACGCGCGCGGCGGGGCCCGGTGATCTCGGTGGCCGGCTTCCGGCATGATGTTCGGTATGCAAATGGCTACGGAAACCGCATCTTATGGCGAATGGCCTTCTCCGATCTCGGCTGCCGACGTCGCGCGCAAGCAGATCGGGCTCGCCTTTCCGACCATGGCAGGCGGACGCGTGTGGTGGCAGGAGATGCGGCCGTCCGAAGGCGGGCGGCAGACCGTGGTCGGCCAGGGACCGGACGGGATCAGCCGCGATCTGCTCCCGGCGCCGTGGAACGCCCGAACCCGCGTGCACGAGTACGGCGGCCGGTCATACCTTCCGCTCGCCGACGGTTTCGTCTTCGCCAACTTCAGCGACCAGCGGCTGTACCGCAGCCGGGACGGGGGCCAGCCGGAACCGCTGACGGCGGCGCCCGGGACGGACACCGGTGACCGGTTCGCCGATTTCGTCCTCGCCCCCGACGGGTACGAGGTGTGGTGCGTCCGGGAACGGCATCGTGCTGGCCGGGACGGGGCTGGCCGGATCAGGCGCGCGATCGTGGCGGTTCCGCTGGACGGCTCGGCCGCGGACGACCCGGGCGCGGTCCGGGTGCTGGTCAGCGGTTCGGACTTCTATGCCTTCCCGGCTCCGTCGCCGGACGGCACCCGGCTGGCCTGGATCTGCTGGGACCACCCGCGGATGCCGTGGGACGGGACCGAGCTCAGGGTCGCCGCGCTCGGCGACGGCCCGGTGAGCGGCAAGAACCAGCAGCAGCTGATCATGGGGGGCGAGGCCGAGTCGGTGCTGGCCCCGGTCTGGCGGGACGACCGCAGCCTGTACGTGATCTCCGACCGTTCCGGCTGGTGGAACCTGTACCTGGCTGACCTGCTGGCCTTCCCCCGAGCGCTGTGCCCGCGCGAAGAGGAGTTCGCCGAGCCGCTGTGGCAGCTCGGCCTTTACCCGTACGCGGTGCTCGACGACGGCCGCATCGCCGTGGTCCACGGGCAAGATCAGCCGCGGCTCGGCGTGCTCGACCCGGGTTCCGGCCAGCTGATCGACTTCGACCTGCCGTACCAGGTCTTCGGATCCGGGCTCTCCGCGTCTGGCCGGAGCGTGGTCACGATCGCCGGGGGCCCGGCGGTCCCGCTGAGCGTGATCAAGGCCGACATCCCCGCGCCGGGCCAGAGCCGGCCGGCCGCCGAGGTGCACGAGCTGCGCCGGGCCATGGACTCGGTGCCGGACGCCGGATATCTGCCGGTGCCCCGCAAGGCCTGCCTGACCGGCCCGTCCGGTTCCGTGGTGCACGCGCTCGTCTACCCGCCGGCCAACCCCGCCGGCCGGGCGCCCGACGGCGAGCTGCCGCCGTACATCGTGTGGGTGCACGGCGGTCCCACCGCGCAGGCCGGCCCCCGCCTCGACCTGGAGAAGGCGTTCTTCACCAGCCGGGGCATCGGGATCATCGACGTGAACTACGGCGGGTCCAGCGGGTACGGCCGCGCCTACCGGGAGCGGCTGCGCGGGCAGTGGGGCATCGTGGACGTGGCCGACGTGATGACGGCGGCGCTTGGGCTGGCCGAGGCGGGCGAGGCGGACGGCAAGCGACTGGGCATCCGCGGCGGCTCGGCCGGCGGCTGGACGGCGCTGGCCGCGGTGACGTCCGGTATCGCCGTCATCGAACGGAAGGGGGTCTTCGCCGCGGCGGCCTCGTACTTCGGCGTCAGCGACCTGCGGGGCTTCGCCGCCCAGACACACGACTTCGAATCGCGATACCTGGACGGCCTGATCGGGCCGCTCCCGGAGTGCGAGTCGCTGTACGCCGAGCGGGCGCCGGTCGGGCACGTGAACGATGCCACCTGCCCGGTGCTGCTGCTGCAAGGGCTCGATGACCCGATTGTCCCGCCCGCGCAGTCCGAGTCCATCGCCGCCGACCTGGCCGCGCACGGCATTCGCTACGCGTACCTAGCCTTCGCGGGCGAGTCACACGGATTCCGGAAGGCCGAGACGATCATCGCCAGCCTCGAGGCCGAGCTCTCCTTCTACGGGCAGATCATGGGCTTCACCCCGCCGGGCGTCCCGCAGGTGGCGCTGATCGGCGGCTAGTGAAGGGCCGAACCTACCCGGCGCTGTCTTTCGCGTCGAGGGTGAAGTAGAAGGTGGCGCCGCCGTCGACAGCGCCTTGCGCCCAGACGCGCCCTCCGTGGCGTTCGATGATCCGCTGGACGCTTGCCAGGCCGACACCGGTGCCGGGAAATTCGCGGGGAGTGTGGAGTCGCTGGAAGGGCTGGAACAGCTTGTCCGCGTAGGCGGGATCGAAGCCGACCCCGTTGTCGCGCACGTAGCAACAGACCGTGCCGTCATCCTCGGTGGCGGCGGTGGCGAACTCGATGGTGGCGTCGTCCCGCCCGGCGGTGAACTTCCAGGCGTTCTCGACCAGGTTGTCGAGCACGGCGCGGATGAGAATACGATCCGCGGTCACCCAGACACCCTCCTGGATGGCGAAGCTGACCCGGCGGCCGGGATCAACGGATCGCAGGCCGTCGGCGATCGCGGCGACCTCCGCACTGAGATCTACGGGTACCAGGTTCATGTCGGCGTGCGTGACCTGCGACAGGCGCAGCAGGTCATCGATCATCGTGCCCATCCGCTCGCTCGCCGCCTGGATGCGCTGGGCGTAGCCGCGGCCGGTTTCGCCGAGGATCTCGCCGTAGTCCTCAAGCAGCGCGTCGCTGAACCCGTTGAGCCCGCGCAGCGGAGTGCGCAGGTCATGCGCGATCGAGTAGCTGAACGCCCGCAGGTTCTTGTTCGACAGCTCCAGTTCAGCCGTGCGCTGCTCGACGCGGGCCTCGAGCTCGGCGGTGAGCGCACGAACCTCGGATTCGGCTTCACGCTGGGCGGTGATGTCGCGGATGGTGTCGATGTACAGCAGCGGGTGGCCGGCTGGATCGCGGACCAGGCTCCGTTGCACCTCGCCCCAGATGACTCCACCCCCCTTCTGCACGAAGCGTCTGTCCGCCGAATAGGTCTCGATCTCTTCGGACAAGATGCGTTGCCTGATGGCGACATGGGCCTCGATATCGTCGGGATGCAGGAGGTCCGTCATCCCCCGCATGGATAGCACCTCATCGGCGGTGTAGCCGACGAACTGGCAGAAGTACTGGTTGACCCGGACCAGCTTGCCGCTGAGCGTTACCTCGCCGACGCCGATGGGGGCGTGGTCGAACAAGACGCGGAGCCGCACTTCCGCGGCGCGGATCTCGTCCTCGCTCCGCTTCCGATCGGTGATGTCCTGGATGATCCCCAGCAACCGTACCGGCAGGCCCGCGTCGTCCCACTCGACGACCGCTGCCTGCAGGACCCAGCGCAGGGCGCCGTCAGGGCGGACGATCCGATGCTCGACCTGGAAGCGAGCGCCGCCCGCCAGCGCCGCCCTGCGCGCCTCGGCGACCCCGGCCCTGTCGTCCGGATGGATAAGCATCCGGAGGGTCGCTGACTTTATCTTGGACTGTCCGGGGGTCAGCCCGTAGATCCGATGGGTCTGCGGCGAACAGAGGATCATGTCATCATCGTCCGGAGCCAAAGCCCACCAGCCGAGCCCTAGAGCATCCTGCGCCTGCTCAAGGAAGGCGCTCTGCTCGCGCACCGCCTCGTTCGCCTTGGCCGCCTGGCTCTCCGCGGCGCGCTGCGCGGTGAGATCGGTGAGGACCAGGCACCGCATGAGCGTCCCGTCGAGATCGAATCCGCTGACCGCCAGCAGGACAGGGACGGTCGTGCCACCAGAGCCGGTCAGGTCCGCTTCGCCGCGTGCGCTTTCGCCGACGGCGACATCGAGCAGCCGGGCGAACGCGGGGCGGTGGGCTTCCGCGATCAGGTCAAGCACCGGGGTCCCGATCAGCTCCGAGGCGTTCTGGCCGGTCATCGAGCCAAGCCGCGGGTTCGCGCCGAGGATTACGCCACTGGTGGAGACGGTGGCGGCGCCTTCGCTCATCGCCTCGACGATGAGCCGGTAGGAGCGGTCGGTGGTGTAGTGAATCCGCTCCTGGCCAGGCGGGCCGATGATCAGCGAATCGAAGCTACCGGTCCTGATCGCCTCGACCAGCTGCTGCAGCTCGCGCAGCTGGGCCCGCACTTCGGCCAGCTCGGCGCGGTCCTCCCGGTCGCTTTCCCCGGCCACGTCCTTACTCGTCTGAGTCAGGGTCTCCGCCTATTCCGGCGTCAAGCCCGGTCATCAGGGCTGGTTCCCGGACCGTCGAATCTCCAGTCCGATCAGGAGACGGTCGCTGTCTGAGAGGTCGCCGACGAGTTTGCGGATCGGCTTGGGGAGCCTTCTGACCACCGTGGGTGCGGCCAGGATCTGGTCAGCGGCGGCTCGGCGCGGGTTCTTGAGCACGTCCACGACCTCGATCTGGTAGCGGCCAGCCAGGTGCTCCTCGCAGGCACGCCGCAGATTTTCGATCGCCCGCTGGCCCTTGGGCGATGAGTCGGTCACGTACACGCATAGATCCCACTGCTCGTCGCTGTCGGCGTCAGCCCAGTCATCCGCGGGCTGCGGCTCGCTCATCGCGTTTCTCCGTTGTGCGGTGCGGCGTCGGCCCAGCGCCGTGCCGCCATCTCTGACCGGTCCGCCTCGGTGTCGGCATCCTGGTGGCCCTCGCGCAGGTCGATCCGGTTGATCTCGGACCGGTCGGCGTCGAGCTGGTCCTGCGTTGCGGCCAGGTGGGCCTCGCGCTCGATGACGCTTCGGTGCAGCTCACGCCGGCGGCGGGCCAGCTCCTCGGCGATCCGCAGCTCCTCGTCGCGCTCGGTGGCCTGCTGGGTCACGCGGGCGGAGCCTGCCAGCACGCCCGCCGCACCGATATACACGTCGAGCAGTTCGATCCCATGATCGGTGAGCACGAACTCCCGCACCTGATTCGAATGGGCCGTGCCGCGCGACTCCAGCACGAACAGCAGCCGGTTGCGTTCGCCGTTGGCCTCGATGTTGCGCAGCTGCAGCCAGGTGTCCACCATCGCCGACACCGACACCGCGCTGACATCCTCCTCCTGACCAAGCGCCGTGATCACGCTCGTGATCCCCCGGCTCTTGAGCAGGTCGATCTGGCGGGCCACGATAGAGGTCACCTCGGGGGTCACGACTCCGTGGGACAGGCTCGCGATCCCGTCGAGCACCGTCACCGACGGCTTCTCCTCCTCGATCAGCTCGGCGAGGATGGCCAGATGGGTCTCCAGCCCGAACGCGGAGGGCCGCGCCGCCCAGATGCGCAGCAAGCCCGCCTCGACCCACGGCCGCAGATCGAGCCCGAGCGACCGCATATTACGCAGCACCTGGTCCGGTGACTCCTCGAGCAAGACCATCAGCGCGTGCTCACCGCGTGCGCAGGCCGAGTTCAGCACGTGCGCGCCGAGCGAGGTCTTGCCCGTGCCCGCGGTCCCGCTCACCATCAGGGTCGACCCGCGGAACAGGCCGCCGCCCAGCATGTGGTCCAGGCGGGGGATGCCCGTCGAGACCCGCTCCTCGGAGGCCTCGTAGTCGAGCGCGACCGACGTGATCGGCAGCACGGTGAAGCCACGCTCGGAGATCAGGAAGGGATACTCGTTGGTGCCGTGCGCCGACCCGCGGTACTTGACCACGCGAAGACGGCGGGTGGAGATCTCCGCGGTGACCCGATGGTCGAGCACGATCACGCAGTCGGTGACGTACTCCTCGATCCCGTGCCTGGTGAGACCGTTGTCGCCGCTGTTGCCTCGCTCCCCGGTCAGGACGACGGTGACACCCCGGTCGTCGAGCCAGCGCACCAGCCGGATGAGCTCCGATCGCACGATCGCGTCGTCGCCGAACGCGCCGAATATCACCTCGATGGTGTCCAGCAGGACGCGCTTGGCTCCCACCTGCCTGATCGCGTCGTCGAGGATGGCAAAGATCGGCTCGAAGTCGAATTCTCCGGCCGCGACGATCTCGGACGGATCCACCTGGAACGCGAGCACCGCGAGCTGGCCAGTGCGGACAAGCTCGTCGATATCGAATCCGAGCGACCGCACGTTGAGGGCGACCTTGGCGGCCGGCTCCTCGAAGGTCATCAGCACGCCGGGCTCGCCGTACTGGCGGGCGCCGGCGACCAGGAAGTTCAGCCCGAGCAGCGTCTTGCCGGCTCCCGCGCTGCCGGCCACCAACGTCACCCGGCCCTGGGGCAGGCCGCCCCCGGTGATCTGGTCCAGCCCGGGAATCCCCGTAAGCGCCTTCTCCAGATTCGGACCCACCGCACCAGCCGTCAAGCTCGTCAGCACCGTGCTGTCCATGCGCCCATCCTCCCCCGAGTCTGGCGTCACTTTCCGGATCCCTGTCGTGTCTGCCGAGCAAAATGCTAAAAGCTCTTCACTATGTCCGAAAAGCGTGAAAATGCTCCGATAATGACACGCTTAATCCCGTGCTTGGGTCCAACCGCCTTACAGAGAGAACTATTTGCACAAATTAGCACCAACGAGCCGAAAGCTGAACAACCGGGTTCCTCCGTGTAAGTTTTTATACCATCATACGGCTAGTTTGGAAACGCTCCCACGGGCATAATGAGAAGTGATAATACCTGGCTGGGGATAGAATCCGTCGCCTGGCGCTCGGCCGGTGCCGCTAGCATGTGGCTGAACGCAAGCGCCACTGCTCGTTCGGCAAAGGGCTCTTATGCTTTCCCGGTGAAATTCAGCGGGCGAATTCGGTGGACCGGGACTCGCGCACCACGGTGATACGGATCTGGCCCGGGTAGGTCAGTTCCTCCTCCACCTGCTTGGCGATGTCGCGGGCGATGACCTGGGCCTGGATGTCGTCGATCCGGTCG
>Ga0302229_10001127_pt1 | contig 20587 bp, 22 predicted proteins | sample II_Palsa_N1_3_FD_193518 | JGI IMG/M metagenome (GOLD analysis project Ga0302229, IMG submission 193518) | Peat permafrost microbial communities from Stordalen Mire near Abisko, Sweden - II_Palsa_N1_3 | ecosystem: Environmental > Terrestrial > Soil > Palsa > Peat permafrost | place: Sweden... | reverse complement strand
TTGAATCAGAGCAGCTCGTGCTGATGCTTGGCATGCGCGGGAACATGCCGCCCGCATGTTTCGAGCGCGGCTTCCCGGAGTTGCTGCTGCCGCCGCTGAGCGCGCCGGACGCTAGCCGGCTACTCGATGAGCAGCCGCGCCCGCCACGCGGCCAGGGCCGGGAGCAGGTACTGGCCCAGGCGGCCGGCAACCCGATGGCGCTGATCGAGCTGTCCCGGGGTCATCGCGGCTGACCCGGAGCATCGTAAACTATTCAGTCCAGCGTCGATGCCGCCTTTCGCGGCCAGCGCGACCAGAAGTTCAGGCCCTCCAGTACCCACTTGTAGCCGTTGGCCAAAGGGCCGTCCGCCAGCCACTTGTCACGGGAGTCGAAACACGGCGCGGATGCTCTCGAAGTCGTCCTGGACCGCCGGGCCGCTTCGACGAGTTCCTCAGCGTCAACTCGTACCACATGGATGCCGTCGCGAACATGGACATCCGACTGGCCAGGCCCAGAACATGACCAGAAGTTGCCAGTGGTTCATGGCCACTTACGGTAACGCCCTGCGGTGCCTGCGATGCTGCCGCCGTAAAGATGACGCAGCGCTAGCGGTCGAGTTTGGCCCTGCCATAACGATCGCTGGCCTTACACTCTTTGTCTCGGCTTTCTTTGCTTGGCGACAAACGGACCTCAGCGTCCTGACGTGCAGGTTTAAGGGCTGCCCAGTTCAAGTGCCGTTGCCGGGTCAAGGGTCAGCATGGGTCCGAGTGCGATCTTGTCTCGCGGCCGGAGCGGGAGGCAGACATCGGTAAGCGGATGGGGAGCCGGTGGATCTTGGAACTCACTCCCGCCGGGCCCGGACATCACCGTCACCGATATCTACGATTGCTCGTGTTCACCAGAATAAGTGCGTAGGGCTGACAACGGCCATCGCTAGGGGCCGAGCATGACCATGACGCTGGAGAAGCCCGGGTGGCACCGAGTTCGGGCTCGAGCGGTTCACCGACTTCATCATCCGGGCGACGGCGGCGGGAGAACTCGCCTCCACGGAGCTGCGCCTGCTGATCCAGGCGATCCCTTGACCACCAGGAGAATGAGCTCCGTGATGACGCGACGATCGTGTTGCTTGAATGGCGGCCGTCGCGGTCTACGGCGCCGTCCAAAAGGCGGTAGCGCGATGCGGCAGTGGCGCGATGGGCGTGTCCGCCGATGATGGGCGGGAGCCCGTACCGAGCGGTGCTCCGGGGCGCCGAGCGGGTCTGGCACGACCTCCGGTTCAAGGACCTCTACCGGAGCGGCAAGGAGTTCGAGCTCATGCAGCGGGCCATAGGCTTCGCCGCCCTGGCCATCCTCACCGTGATCCCGCTGCTCATCGTCATCGCCGCCGCCAACCCTGCCCCGCACCCCGGCCTCGCCGCGTGGGTGGTCTACGGCATGGGCCTGACTGGCTCCTCCGCCGACGCGGTGACAGGGCTCTTCTCGGCGCCGGCCCGGGTGCTGGGCACGACGAGCGTGTTCAGTGTCCTGCTGCTGGGCGTCTCCGGGGTGGCGTTTGCGGGCAGCGTGCAGGCTGGGTTCGAGAGGATCTGGGGCCTTCCCGCCGGGCCCTGGCACAAGATCTGGCGTCAGGCGGTGTGGCTGGCCGCGCTCACCGCCTACATCTACGCGGAGGCCACGGTCGGCACGGTGACGCACGGCGGGCTCGCCGAGACGGCGGCGGTGGCGGTGGTGCTCGGCATCGCCTTCTTCTGGTGGGGGCTGCGCTTCCTGATCGGCGGCCGGGTGAGCTATCTGGCGGCGATGCCGGGCGCGGTGGCGACGATAGTGGGCCTGGGTGGCCTGCGGGTCTTCTCCAGCCTGGTCTTCGAGCCGCTTGTCGCCAGCAACGCGGTCAGCTACGGCGCGCTGGGCACCGTCCTGATCGTGCAGTCGTGGCTGATCGGCGTCGGCTGGGTCCTCTATGGCGGCCAGTTGTTCGGGCGCTGGTTCCACGACGCCTGGCTGCGGACCTGGGCGCACAGTCGCTGGGGCCACGCGGAGCCGGGCGGCCGGGAGGAGGGCGAGCAGGACCCCAGGAGTCAAAGCACACCGCCTGGGTAGCCGGTAGTGACCGCCGCCGCGAGCGGGCGGAGAAGCGAACGGTTTCGGGCAGTCGCAGTCGGATGACCAGGCCCGCGCCCCTCGATGCGAACGAGTGGCAGGAAGGTCGTAGAGGTCATTCAAGCTGGTCACAGCGTTAATGTAGGGCGATTTCGTACACCTGAGGGCGATGCAGTTGCTGCCGTTTGCTGCTGCCGCAGACAAAACGCTTTCTCGATGGGCCGTCTTTCGCGCGTTCGAATTATCTGCGTCTCCATGTCGGCGGCGAGAGGCGAGCCCGATCTCCTCCACCGTACCGATGCGTCCGAGTTCATCCCGGGGCCAGGTGGCCATGCCGTTCGCTCCCGGCATCAGACCGCTCCCACCCGCACCAGCGGCTTGATAGCCCGCCGCTCGTCCGTGGCCCGGTAGGCGTCAGCGATATGGTCAAGGTCAGTCTCGTAGTCGAAGACCGGCCGGGGTTGATCGTGCCGTCGAGGACGTCGCCGAGCAGTTCGGGAATTTAGATCCGGGCCGGGGGCAGGGCCGCCTCGCCAGCCGATGTTGCGGAAGAAGGCCTCGGCGAAGGGCACCTGGCCATGCGGGACCCCGACGATGCCGATGGTCGAGCCGGGTCGGGCGATCGCCGCCGCGGTAGCAATGGATTGCCCGGTGCCGAAGCATTCGAGTGTCGGTAGCGCCGAACTCACGGGCCACCTTCTGGTGGTCGGTGTGGCGGCTGAGCCCAATGATACGGTCCGCGCCGAGCCGCTTTGACGCCAAGATGCCGCACAGGCCGACCGCGCCATCCCCGACGACCGACACCGTGTCGCCCTGCATTACCCGGGCGACACGGTGGCGGTGATGCCCGGTCGACATCACGTCGCAGGGCCAGCAGCGACCGCGCCACCGCGTCAGAGTGCCCCGAGCCGGGCACGGGAACGAGGGTGCTACTGGCCAGCGGGACGCGCACTGTCTCGCCCTGGCCGCCGTCGATCCGCCCATCGCCGAAGTTGCCGCCCACAGGAGATCGTCGACCCGTTCAGGCGTGCGGGGCAGGACATGTCGCTGTAGATGAACGGGGCGACGACCAGGTTCCCCGGGCGGACGTTCTGGACGCCGGCGCCAGCCTGCTCGACGATGCCGATCCGCCTGCGCGCCGCAGCGGCCGGGACGTGGCGTGCGGTGTGCTCAGCTGCCATCCGGCGCCGGGGCTGCGACCGCCTGGTCGAGGGTGGCGGCCCAAGTGGCGAGAAGCTTGAGGGTGTCGTCGGAAGGGGTGCCGGCCCGGCGTGCAGGCGGAGATCCGCAGTCCGGTGTCAGCAGCGAGGTCGTGGCCTCGAAGGTGAGGGTGAGATCACCGACCGCCTGGTCATGGGACTTAGCCCCGCTCCCGGAACCCATTGGCTCCCCGGTTGGCTCCCGAAACTAAAAACTAAAAACCCATCTGAACAGTCGGGACGGCGGGATTTGAACCCGCGACCCCTTGACCCCCAGTCACGAATGACCTGTCTGGCCTGATCTGAGGGAGTCGGCCGGGGAGCCCGTCACCTGCAAGAACGCCCTGAAGGCGTCGCGGTCGGTCTGAGGGAGTCTGCCTGCGTTGGCTCCCATTTCTGGCTCCCGTGGCTCCCTCGGGCGGGAGAGGCGCTAACCCATGTCAACCAAGATCAACGACGACTCCATGTCCCTGGAGATCGACGGTCGCATCACCGCGACTGCGGAGTGCTGCCAACAAGCCGCGGCGGACGGGCACGGCGCCTGGATCGTCTCATGCCACCCGGGCCGCCTGTTCACCCGGAACCAGGCCATCACGGCCATGGTGCTCGCGGAACGGCTTGCCGTCGGCTACGGCGACGATGACCCGTTCGTGATCGGCTGGCGCGAGGAGCTGGGCCTGTGACCGACCGCTGCAGGCCAAGGTGGCCGACCTCAAGAGCTCGCTGGACGCCTCCCAGCATGAAACAAACGAGCAGATCAAGGCACGGGTGGCCACCGCCAAGGCAAAGGCCGATGCCGCGAGGGAAACCGTCCACGGCAAGGTGGACCAGGCGGCGGACCAGGCACACACCCAGTGGTAGTCGTTCAAGGCCGACACGTCGGCCAAGATGCAGGCGCTGCAAGAACGGATGGAGCGCAAACGCGACGAGCGCGATGTGAAGGCGGCCGAGAGAGACTCCGAGCAGGCGGAGGACAACGCAGCCGACACGCTGGACTACCCTGCCTGGGCGGTCGACCAGGTAGAAGTGGCGATACTCGATGCCGCCGATGCTCGCGCCTGGGCCGATGCGAGAGCAGCAGCGTCGCCGCCCAGCTGAGCACGTGCCCGGCGGGCCGCCACGGCACCGGGCAAGTCCGCTGGGCCGTCCTGAGCCGAGACGGGCGGACCGGCGGGCATCAAACTCCTGCCCAGGACAGTAACCTCGCCAGGCCCGCAGCCAACCCAGCTCTGCCAGTTGAGCTCGACACCATAACGGCGGTCTGTGCCGCCTGGCCGTGGCGAAGTCACCAGCGCCGGGCAACCCGTATTCGGCGATGCTGGTCGGCGGTGGTCGTTCAAGTCGGTGTGTGTCATTCAGCGTGGCCGCCGTGGCTTGTAGTCGAGGCGCACATCGGCGCGCCCGACTTGCGTGTGATGGCCTGCCGGTAATGTGCGCAGTTATGGGTGATCTGCGCGTGTCCTTGAGTTGCACCAGTTGTCTGCGGGGCCGGTTGTGTACCGGGCTTGGCGACATCGCGGGCCTGTTTGCTTGCGCGGCGGTAGCGCGGATGTCTCGCTGAGGGCGATAGGGGAACACTCAGACGATGACTGGCGTCCCGGCACCCACCTTGTACCACCGTTGGCTTGGCTGGCACGCCCCCGCCATGAGGCGTGCGCTCACGGCATTCATCGTCGGGCTGATTGTCGCCGTTGTCCTCCTGCCGTTTGTGACGTGGGGGCTGGCACTGGTCGGGGGCTGGGACGCCGCCGCGCTCACCGTCCTCCTGACCATCTGGCCGATCATTATCCGAGCCGACAGCTCACTCGCGCCGCAACTGGCTGCCCGCGAAGACGAGACACAGGGCTCGGCTAGGGCGCTGCTGGTCGGGACCAGCGTCGCCAGCCTCTTGGGGGCCGGTTACGCGCTTCACCTCGCGGGACGGGACAGCGGCGCACCACGGGTGCTGCTGATCGGCTTCGTCGTGCTGACCGTCGTGCTGTCGTGGGCCGTGATCAACACTATCTACACCCTGCGCTATGCCGACCAGAACTTCGGGTCAAAGCCGGGCGGCATCGCGTTCGGCACCGAAGACGACCAGCAGCATCCCAGCTACCGCGACTTCGCCTACGTTGCGTTCACCATCGGCATGTGCTACCAGGTGTCCGACACGACGCTGCGCGACCCTCATGTCCGGCGCACCGCGCTCACTCACGCCATCTTGTCCTATGTGTTCGGCGTGGTCATCGTCGCGGGCTCAGTTAACCTCATCTCCGGGCTGTTCCGCTGACTTTGCTAGACCCTACCCGCGACTGGCAGGGCCCCCGCGTACGTGCTCAGGACGTCCCGTTCCCACCTCGCAGCATGCCGCTAGCCCGGGTGCGGCCTTACCCCCGCATCTCGTACTCGAACTGGTACCGGTCGCGGGCGGCGTTGACATCGTCCAGGTCCTGGTAGGGGAACGCAGCCTGCGGGCAATGGTAGCGCCACCGGTTCCAGGCATGACTGGGCACCGCGTCCAGGTACCATCAGTACTCCTTGACGTCCTAACCGTGATTACCCTGCGGGTTCGTGAGGCCGAACGCCCGCTCCTTCAGGATCGGGTCCCGCCCGTTCCACAGCGCCAGGGCCAGCCACAGCCGCTGCTGGATGTCGCAGAACCCGGCCAGCCCGTCCTCCCTCCACCGGTAGGCCCGCGACCGGGCGTGGTCGTGCGGCAGGTAGTCCCACGCGTTGCCGTCGGCGCTGTAGTCCTCCCGGACCGTGCCCTACTGCCGCTCGCTGACGTAAGGCCCCCACCGGTACCAGTCGCTGGCCTGCAGCAGCCCGTCTCCAGCCGGCCGAACCCGGCGACCCGCTCGCGTTCTGCCCTCATCGCCACTCCTAGTCGCACGGCGCCCGCTACATGGTGCCACGCTAGCTGAACGGTGCCACGGTGCGGCTATGCGCGCTCGCCCGCTTCAAGAAGGCGCCTTGCCTGCGCCAGGGCAGAGCCAGCGGCGACCCGAGGGTGACCAGGAGATAGACGTGCAGGTCGGGGTGGGCGTGGAGCGCCTCGTAGGCCACGACGGTTCCCAGGAAGTGCGCCATCACGCGGGTGGGTAGCCCGGCCGGTGGAGACGCGCTGAGGGCGAGGCACCCGGGTGGCGCGAGCAGATCCGGACCCGCAGCGCCGCCAGCCGGATAGCGAACCGCAGCGGCGGTTCCAGGTCCACCGCCTCGCCGTCGACCCCGGCGTGCACCGGTGCCGGGGCATTCACCTCCAGCCGCGGCGCGGTCCAGGCTTGCCCTGGAGAGTGCGGGCTGTCGCCGGGTGCGTCGAGGACGACGATGCCGAGCTGGCCGCTGTCCATCGCCGGACGGGTGCCTCCGATCAGCGGGCGGGTGCCTCCGATCAGCGGGCGGTCAAGCGCGTAGGGGTTGTTCGACACGAGCACGACGGCGGGATGACGGTGCTCGCGGCCGAGGTCGTCGGCCAGGTCCAGCGCAAGCTCCCCTGCGCTCGGTCCCATCACCTCAGCCGCGATCTCCAGGAGCGTACGCGTCTTGGCGTCGCGATAGGCCGGGCTGCGGACCGCCTCGCCGTAGATGCCAAGCGAGACGTTGTTGAGAAACAAGCGGCCGTTCACCTCTGCCGTGTCGATCTGGCGCTCGACCCCGCCGGTGAACGCGTCAAGCGCGCCGGCCAGGTCGTGCCGGTCCACGCCCACGTCGAGCGCGAAGTGGTTGCGCGTCCCGGCCGGGACGCACACAAACGGGATCCCGTGCGCGGCCGCCGCCGCAGCTACGACCCCCAGCGACCCGTCGCCACCGGCCATCCCGAGCGCGTCCGCGCCGGCCGTCACGGCCTCCCGGGCCAGCGCGGCCAGGTCCTGGCCCGGGGCGAGGATGACGGCCTCGATCCCCTTTGCGCGCGCCCGCTCGGCCACCCCGGCGCGTGCGGCCTTGCCGTCACCCGACCTCGGGTTGACGAACAGCACCGGCCGGCGCGGCGGATCAACGGGCCGCCAGCCATAACGTGACAGCTGTGGCCTGGACGGGTTCATCGCGGGCGTGGGGAGCATGAACGAATCACGACGCTAGATCGGTTGCAGGCCAAGGTATGTCTCCGCGCCTGGTATCCCTCGGGCCTGCGCTCCGCGCGGCGACCCGGGGTTGCTGACGGGGACGCGGCCGGCAGCATCGGGGCGGCTGTTACCACGTGCCGGTGTCCGGGAGGGGGAGGGCGGCGAGGCGGGCGGCCTCGGGTGCGGGGACGCCGAGCAGGCGCAGCTCGGCCTCGGCGAGTTGGTCGACGGAGGCCTCCGTGACGCGTTCCGGGTGCCGCTGGCACATCCGCAGCAGCCCGAGCATGCCGCCGGTCGCGGCGCTGAGCGCGATCTCGGCATCGGCAACGGTGAAGCGGCCCGTGGCCTGCCCGGCCTGGATGTCGCGCAGGGCGCGCGGCGCCAGGCCGGTGGGGATGTCCAGGACGTCCAGGCCGGACCCGGTGAGGAACCCGGCGATGTCGGGGTGGGTCCAGCCGAGCCGCCCGGTGATCCGCGTGCCCACGGCGAACAGCTCCGCCGGATCGGTGATGCCGGCGCTCGCGCGGTCGATCAGCTGCCCCCAGCGTTCCAGCACCTCTTCGGAGGCGGTCTGGAACAGCTGCTCCTTGCTGTCGAAGTGATTGTAGAACGACCCGAAGCCGATGTCGGCCTCCTCGGTGATCTCCTGGATGCTCGCCCGGTCCCCGCGGCCCTCGGCGATCAGCCGCACCGCGGCGTCGATGAGGGCCTGCCGGGTCCGCGCCTTACGCCGGTCCAGCCGCGACACCCTCGGCGCGCCGGCTGCCGATACCGCCTCTGCCATCACTGCTCCTCCCGCCGCTCCGCTAGCACATTAGTTGCGGCCACGTTTCCTGGTCACAGCCAGCCCGCGGCCGCCACTGCCAAGCGGTACTCAGCGTCCATCCAGATGAGATCTATAATCAATGCTGATAGCTTATGACAATTTTGATCTTACCCGATACGAAGCCGATACGCATCTCCGCTCCGGCGTCCTGCGTCTTCCGGCGCGGCGAGGCAAGGATCCCGCGGGCTACGCAATGGACGCTCTAGCTCCTGGGGTGCGACTTGTCCCGCCCGCGCCAGGAGCCACGTCACCACCAGGCCGAAGACGAACCCGCCGACGTGCGCGAAGAACGCGACGCCGCCCCCGTTCGCCGGGGCGCTGAACAGCCCGCGGCTCGCCTCGATCAGCTGGTATAAGAACCACACTCCGAGGAAGATCCAGGCCGGGATCCGGAGCAGGAAGATCGGGAAGATCAACGTTCGGATCCGCGAGCCCGGGTAGAGCAGGAAGCAGGCGCCCAGCACGGCGGCGATGGCCACGATCAGCAAGATGTTAACGACCGGGAACCGCCGCGCGGGAAGCCGTCTGACAATGGAAACATTTCAAGACCTCCCTTTCCTCAGCCGAATACGTCCGGGCCGAAGGACCTGACCTGCGGCATGGCTGCGTCGCCGAGGTGCGGCAGGCCGAAGATGTCCTCGATCGAGCGCAGCAGCGAGTAGTGGTTGTAGGCGACGGTGCTGACGGTGCCCGGCCTGATCAGCGGGGACAGCAGGACCGCGCCGATGCGGCCGCCGCCGGGCCCGGTCTTCCCGGGCAGGGGCACGTTCGGGTGGGAGGGGCCGATGCCGGAGGTCTCGCCGCAGCAGGCGGCGGAGTCGCTGCCCTCGTCGAAGGTGATCACGATCAGGCCGCCGTCCCGGTAGGCCGGTGCGGCCATGATCGCCGGCACCCACTGGGAAAGGAACGTGTCGGCTTGCGCCAGTCCGCCCGGGGCGCCGGTCACGCAGGGTGAGTCGTGGCCGTCGTTGCACAGGTTCGGCGCGAGGAAGGAGAACGCCGGGGTGGCGGCGGCCCGGGCCAGGTCGCCCGGCAGCGGCCGGAACGACAAGATGTGCGCGTCGCAGAGGGTCTGGTTCGCGGTGACCGAGGAGAAGAACGTGAACCCGTCGTGGCGGGCGGCGTACTGGTCGCCCTTTTCGGCTTTCTGGGTGGGGTCGGCGGCCGAGGTGGCGGGGTGGCCGCACGCGGGCCCGCGGGCCGTGCTGACCGTGTGATCCCGGCCCGGGTCGTTGCCCATGTCCTGCAGGTACGCCGCCCAGCTGCGCCCGGCGGCGGACAGCTGGTTGCCCAGCGTCGGGACCGCCGCCGGGTAGACGCATCCCTCGCCGAGGACCTGGCGGTCCGGCCCGGCCATGACCTGGCCGGGGAAAGGTGTCCAGACCGTGCAGTCGATCTGGGTGGCGATGTCCGGGGCCTGCCCGGAGACCTGCGCGATGTAGTTGTCCGCGCTGCTGTGGCCGATGGCGTAGTAGTTCTCCAGCAGGGCCCCCGTCCGCGGCAGCGTCTGGGCCAGGTACGGGTCGGCGGCCGGGGTGCCGAAGCTTTGCGCGTACCCCTGGTTCTCCAGCTCGATCACCCACACGTGCCGGACCGCCCTCAGGCCGCCAGGTGCCGCGGAGCCGGACCCGGCCACCGTGCCGGTCCCGGCGCCCTGGCGGCCGGCCATGCTGGTGCACGCGGCGAGGATCAGCGGGAGTCCCGCGGCGGCGAGCAGCCACCGCCGGCTCTTCACCCTCAGCACGCCTGCCTCCAACTAAGTGACAGTGAACCACGCTGGTGGCGGGCTCGCCCTAGGCTGAGGTCTTTTCCCGCGCGGCGGGGTCCAGCGTCTTCCCGGTGCGGCGCAGCTCGATGCCCTGCACCAGCATCCAGATCCCGGCGATCAGGCTGAACAGGCCGAACAGCAGCGCGAGGGTGACCGCGCCGATGCCGGGGCGGGCGCACAGCACCACGCCGAACGCGACCGTGATCAGCCCGCCGAGAATGAACAGCACCCGGGTCCCGGCGGCCTCGCCGTGACCGAAGACGGCGGCGATCTCCACCAGGCCGGCGACGATCGCCCAGAGGCCCACGATCAGCACCAGGACCAGCGCGGTGGGCCCCGGCCAGGCCAGCGCGACGACCCCGGCGGCCAGGTCGACCAGCCCGAGCAGCAGGTGCCCGAACACCGGCCCGGCCTTGGCGCTGCTGAACGCCCGCGCGGCCTGCAGGCCGGCGGCCATGAACGCGTACACGGCGAACAAGATGACCAGCGCCAGGACCGTGACCGAGGGCCAGGCCAGCGCGATGATCCCGACGATCACGGCCAGGATGCCGCGCACGATCAGGGACGTGCTCAGTGATTTGAGCATGGCAGTTCCTTTCGGTTCGCTGCCTGGTCACCCGGAGTACTTGACTCCGCCAGGCAGCTCTTGGCACGATGGTAATCATAACTGATGACATATTACAATACTGATCAACCAGTGCCATCGCTCTTGACAATCATCAGATCATGTCTGATAACCTATGACAAGACTGATGAAACCTGACAGTAAGTTGGGGCGCGAAGGAGCTGATCATGATGAAACAGGACAGCCGGACGGAGGTCCTGGCCGGCGTGGGACAGGCCCAGGACCCGCATCGCTCGCTGCACAGCGAGACCAGGGCGCGGCCGGGGGAGCATCCCGGGCGGTCGGGGAATCCGCTGGTCAAGGTGGCCGGGCTGGCGTGGCTGGAGTTCGAGAAGCCGGACCTGGACCGCGCCGAGCGGTTCGGCAGCGACTTCGGCTTCACCGTGGCGGACCGGACGCCGGACACGGTGCTGCTGCGCGGCCGGCAGGCGGCTGCCGCGTGCCTGGTGATCCGCCGCGGTCCGCAGGCCCGCTTCGTGGGGCCGACCTTCGCCGCGGCCGCCCGGGATGACCTGGACCGGCTGGCCCGCGGTACCGGCGGGACGGTCACCGCGCACTGGGGCGGGCGCGCCGTCCGGCTGCGTGACCCGAGCGGGGTCCCGGTGCGCGTGGTGCACGGCGTCCCGGAGTTCCCCGCGCTACCCGAGCGTGCCCCGCTGCCGCTGAACTTCGGTTCGGAGCCGGTGCGGGTCAACGCCACCCAGCGGTCGGCCCGGCGGCCGGCCGAGATCCAGCGACTGGGCCACGTGGTGCTGGGCACCACCCGGTTCGGTGCGGCCCTGGACTGGTACCTGGACACGCTCGGGCTGATCGTCAGCGACTTCCTGTACCTGGACGGCCAGCGCGACCGCGGGCCGGCGATGGCGTTCATCCGCTGCGACTTGGGCAGCGTCCCCGCCGACCACCACACCCTGGCCATGGCGCTGCAGCCGCACACCGGCTACGTGCACTCGGCCTACGAGCTCACCGACATGGACGAGGTCGCCGTCAGCGGGGAGTACCTGCGCGAGCGGGGCTACCGGCACGCGTGGGGCCTGGGCCGGCACATTCAGGGCAGCCAGATCTTCGACTACTGGCGTGACCCGGACCGGGCGATGTTCGAGCACTACACCGACGGGGACGTGTTCGACGCTGCGATGGAGCCCGGCTGGTCCCCGCTGTCGCGTAGCGGCCTGGCCCAGTGGGGGCCGAAGGCGACCGCGGAGTTCACCGGCACCAATGACCCGGGTGTCGTGGTGGCGGCGATCAAGGCCCTGGCCGACAAGGGCAACGAGGTTGACCTGGCCGCGCTGCGCGGGCTGATCAAGGCGATGAGCTCATGAGCGCCCGCCTGGCCCGCACCGCGGACGGCTGGTGGGTGGTGACGCCGGCCGGGCTGGTCCGGCTGGACCTGCCCGGCGCCACGACCGCCGGGCTGCTCGCCGACCGCACAGCTCTGACCGCGGCCATCGAGGCCGCGCAGGCCACCGCGGCCGCCGCGCCGCGGGACGCGGTGCCCGCGGAGTCGCTGGACCTGCGCAGCCCGGTGACCGCCCCGGCGCGGGTGGTGGCGCAGGCGGTGAACTACCGGTCCCACGCGACCGACTCCGGATTCGACCCGGATACGGTCCCGGCGGCGTTCTTCCGCAAGGCCTCGCACTCCATCACCGGGCCCACCGGGGACATCATCCGCCCCGAGGGGGCCGGGTTCCTCGACTACGAGGTCGAGCTCGGCCTGGTCATCGGGGCCGAGCTGCCGGTCGGCAGCACGGTGACCGAGGCGGACCTGGCCCGGTACGTCGCCGCGCTGGTGGTCGCCGACGACGTCTCCGCCCGGCAGATCCAGCTGGTCAAGACCCAGTTCTACGAGGCCAAGTCCTACCCGACCTTCACGCCGGTGGGACCGTGGCTGACCCTGGTGGACGCGGCGGACTTGGCCCGGCTGGGCTCGCTGCGGCTGACGCTGCACGTCAACGGCGAAGTCCGCCAGGACAGCACCGTGGCGGACATGATCGTCCGGCCGGCCCAGGCGCTGACCCTGCTGTCCCGGTTTCAGCCGATGGCCCCCGGTGACCTGCTACTGACCGGCACACCCGGCGGCACCGCGCTGAAGGCACCGGCCAAGATCGCCGGACTGTTCGCCGGGCTGCTGCCGCCCGCCACCCGATGGAAGCTGTTCTTCAACCAGCAGGCGAACAACCCCCGCTACCTGCGCAACGGCGACGTCATCACCGCGACGATCGCCTCCCCCGACGGGCAGCTGGACCTCGGCACGCAACGCAACACCATCATCGGGAAGACGCCATGACCACCAAAGACATACCGCCGCTGCCGACCTCGACCTACCAGCTGCTGCTGGACGCCGCCCGCGCCTGGCCCGACGGCATCGCCACCCAGTGGATCCCCGACCCCGCCGATCCCACCCGCTGCCTGGCCTGGACCTACGCCGAGCTGGCCGGCACGGTGACCCGCATCGCCAACGCGCTGACCACTCTGGGGGTGCGCCGCGGCGACGCGGTCACGCTGGCCAGCGTGAACACCTCGATGCTGTACGCGGCGACCCTGGCCGCGCAGGCCGCCGGGATTGCCGCCCCGGTCAACCCCGCGCTGTCCGCGGAGCGGATCGCCGAGCTGGTGCGCCGGACCGGATCGCGGGTCCTGGTCACGGCCGGCCCCGAGCTGGACCCGCAGCTGTGGCCGCGGCTGCTCAAGGTGGCCCGCCAGGCCGGGATGACCGCCGTCTTGGCGCTGCGGCCCGACGGCGCGCACGGCGCCCCGCCCGCCCTCGACGGTAACGCCCCTGCCAGCGGTACGCCGGACGGCCGCCCGCTGACCGTGGCCTACCTGGACGAGATGATCGCCGGGCAGCCAGCCGGCCACCTGGCCGCCACCCGGCCGGCGGCCGGCGATCTGGCCGCGTTCGTCCACACCGGCGGGACCACCGGCGCCCCGAAGGTCGCCGCGCACACCCACGCCAACCAGCTCGCCTGCGCCCGCGGCATCGCCGAGTGCGCCGGGCTGGCGCCCGGCGAGGGGGTGCTGGGCGGGCTGCCGCTGTTCCACGTCAACGCGCTGATCGTGACCGGCATCGCGCCGATGGTCAGCGGCGCCCGGGTGGTGTGGCCGGGCCCGGCGGGCTACCGCGACACGGCCCTGTACGCCCGGTTCTGGCAGATCATCGAGCATTACCAGATCGCCGAGATGTCCACCGTGCCCACCGTCTACGGCACGCTGGCCAAGATCCCGGTCGACGCCGACATCGCCACGCTGCGGCTGCCCATCGCCGGCGCCGCCCCGCTGCCGGCCTCGGTCCGCGAGGCCTTCGCTGCTCACACCGGGCGGTCCCTGCTGGAGGGCTACGGGCTCACCGAGGCCACCTGTGCCACCACCTGGACCCGGCCCGGCGAACAACGCCCCGGGTCGGTCGGCCGCGCCCTGCCCGGCCAGCAGATCAAGGCCGTCCAGGTCGGCGGCGACGGGTCCTGGACCGACTGCGCGCCCGGCCAGACCGGCGTGCTGATGATCGGCGGGCCCGCCGTGTTCGCCGGGTACGTCACCGACCCGGCTCTGGGCGGCCCCCGGGTGAGCCGGAACGGCGTCGTTCGGGACGGCTGGCTGGACACCGGCGACCTCGGCCGCGTCGACGCCGGCGGGTTCATCTACCTCACTGGCCGGGCCAAGGACCTCATCATCCGCGGCGGCCACAACATCGACCCCCGGGTCATCGAGGACGCACTGCTGCGCCACCCCGGCGTCCGCGGCGCAGTGGCCGTCGGCCGCCCCGACCGGCACTCCGGCGAGGTCCCGGTGGCCTACATCGTCCCGGCCGACCCCGGCCGGTTCGACGAGGCCGACCTGCTGGCGTGGTCCGCCGACACAATCGACGAGCCCGCCGCCCGGCCCAAGCACATCTACCCGATCGACGCCATCCCGGTCACCGCGGTGGGCAAGCACTTCAAGCCCGCGCTGATCGCCGACGTCGCCGTCCGCGCCATTACCGAGGCGCTGGCCCGGGCGGGCCTGCCGGATGCCCAGGCCACTGCGGCGCACGAAAACGGGCGGCTGGTCGTCACCGTGACCGGCGCCGACCCCGGCCGGGTCCGCGACGCCGTCGCGGGATTCACCGTCACCGTCCGCTCCGGGCCGTCGCCCGCCGCCCAGACCACCAACAAGTGACCCGCAGAAAGAGACATGACCATGAACGGCCAGAACCCCGCGACCCGGGAGCCGGTCATCATCGTCGGCGCCGGCCCGGCCGGCTGCACCGCGGCCCTCCTGCTCGCCGACTTCGGCATCCCCGTCACCTTGCTGGAACGCCACACCCAGCCCCACCCGCTGCCCCGCGCGGTGCACCTGGACGACGAGGTCGCCCGGATCCTGCACCGGATCGGCGTGAGCGAGGGATTCCTGGACCGGTCCCAGCCCGGCAGCGGACTGCGGCTGCTGGACGCCGGGCACCGCGTCATGGCCGAGTTCAGCCGCGACCACACGCCAGGCGTGCACGGCTTCCCGCAGGCGAACATGTTCCACCAGCCCGACCTGGAAGAGCTGCTGCTCGCCCGGGTCGAGGCGCACCCGCTGATCGACTTCCGCCGCGGCGCCGAGGTGATCGGGCTGGACGATGACGATGCCCCCGGCCCGCTCACCGCGGCCCCGGTCCGGGTGCACGCCCGTATCGCCGGCGAGCTGCAGACGTTCACCGGCCGGTTCGTGCTGGGCTGCGACGGCGCCAACAGCACCATCCGGGAACTGGCCGGAATCACCATGGGCGACCTCGGCTTCACCGAGCGCTGGCTCGTGGTCGACATGCGGGCCGGGACCGGCCTGGATGCCTGGGACGGCGTGGAGCAGATCTGCGACCCGGCCCGGGCCGCCACCTTCATGCAGGTCACCGGCGACCGGTACCGCTGGGAGTTCCGGCTGGCCGACGGCGAGGACGAAACCGCCCTGATCACCCCGGCCGCCCTCGGCGCCCTGCTGCGGCCCTGGACCGGGCGCAGCGACCTCGACGGAATGGAGATCATCCGCACCGCCACCTATACGTTCCGGGCCCGGCTGGCGTCCCGCTTCCAGACCGGCCGCGTCTTCCTGCTCGGTGACGCCGCGCACCTCACCCCGCCGTTCATCGGCCAGGGCCTGGCCGCCGGGCTGCGCGACGCCGACAACCTGGCCTGGAAGCTCGCCCACGTGCTCACCGGCCGGGCCGGGGCCGACCTGCTGGCCAGCTACGAGGCCGAACGCCGCCCGCACGCCAAGGCCCTGATCAAAAAGGCCGTCCGGGTCGGCTGGGCAATGACCGGCGGCCAGGACCGGGCCGCCGCCATCCGCCGGATCGCCCTGGCCGCGGCCGTGCGCAGCGACTCCATCTGCCAGGCCATGGGCTCCACCGCCACGCCCCGGCTGAAGGCCGGCGCCCTGCAGCGCCCCCCGCGGCGCATGATCCTTTCCGGCATCCCCTCCGCGCTGCGGATCGGCGGCCTGTTCCCCAACCCCGGTGTCCGCCGGCGACGGTCCCCCCGTCCGGCTGGACACGATCCTGGCCGGACGCACCGCCGTGCTGACCGCACGCCGACCCGACCCCGCACTGACAGATTTCTGCCGCCGCCACGGCCTCGTCCTGGTCCGGATCAGCAGCACACACGCCGCCGGAACAACCGGCCGACCCGGCGCGGACCCAGGCGCGGGCTGGATCGACGTCCATCTCGCCAGTGACGGACGGCCCGCCGGCCTGCGGGCCCTGGCGGTCCTGGGGTCCAAGCCGCCGCTGACCGTCGTCGTGCGCCCCGACCGCGTGATCGCGGCGGTGGAGCCCCGGTGCCGGCTGCCGCGCCTGCCCTGGCCCATCCCGGCCACGGCCGGCCGCGGGTCTCCGGTCACGGCTCACCCGCCAGCTCATCCCGATCACGGCCGCCCGTCCCCGTCTACCCGCTAGAAGAGGTTCCCATGTTCGTCACAATCTCGCTGCTCATGACCGCGGTCTGTCTCCTTCCGGCGGCCGGTAAGCTGCTGGGCCAGCCGAAGATGCGGCAGTCCGCCGAGCACTTCGGTATTCCCTGGCCCAGGTACCGGCTCATCGGCGTAGCCGAACTCGCCGCCGCCGCAGGCATCCTGATCGGCCTGTGGTGGCACCCGCTCGGCCTGGCCGCCGCGGCCGGGATGACCCTACTGCTCCTCGGCGCGATGATCACCCACCGGCGCGCCGCAGACAGCGGCAAGGAGATGGCACCGGCCCTGCTCGCCCTCGCCATCACCATCGCCTACCTGGCCATCGCCCTCACCAGCTGAGCGCGATGGCCAGGCCGGGCCGCCCTGAGCGGCCCTGCCCCCTCAACACCATGGCTTCGCCGGATCTGGCGTCACAGCAGATCGGAAAAGGAATGACCATTCAGACCGCACCACCCGGCGCTGCGCCGCCGGGATCCGCCGAGGCCGCCGACCAGGCCGACCACATCACTCCCTGGCAGAACTGCTACTGCAGCACCCAGCTGCTCGGCGGCGAAAGCCGGTTCGTCCTGTCCACAAGCGGTCACATCGCCGCGCTGGTCAATCCGTCCGGCAGCCCGAAGGCCAGCTACCAGGCCGCCAAGACCAACCCGGCCGGCCCGGCGGACTGGCTGAAGACCGCGCAATCCGAGCAGGGCAGCTGGTGGCCTGACCTGCTGGCCTGGCGCGGTGACCGGTGCGGCGCGGACAAGCCAGCACCAGCAGAACCCGGCGGCGGGCTACGGCCGCTCGCCGCGGCGCCCGGCACCTACGTCTTCGACAACTGACAAGGAGCAGGGCATGAATACCGGCATCGGCCATTCTCTTGGCACCGACTACTTCCACATCGCGGACAGCTGACCCACGAGGAGCTGAGCTACCTGGAACGCACCCGCGACTTCGTCGACAAGGACGTGCTCCCGGTGATCAACGGCTACCGGGAGCGCGCCGAGTTCCCGTGGCCGCTGATCAAGAAACTCGCCAAGCTGAGGATCGTCGGCGACGGCATCGACGGCTACGGCCGCCCGCCGATGAGCCCGCCCGCCACCGGGGCTGGTGCACATGGAGCTCAACCGCGGCGACGGCAGCCTGGGCACGTTCGTCGGCGTGCAGGCCGGGCCGGCGATGCAGTCGATCGCCATGCTCGGGTCCGAAGACCAGAAGCAGCGCTGGCTGCCCGGCATGGCGGCGCTGGAAACGCTCGGCGCGTTCGCGCTGACCGAGCCGATGCACGGCTCGGACTCGGTCGCGCTGGAGACCTCGGCGCGCCGGGACGGCGACGAGTGGGTGATCGAGGGCACCAAGAAGTGGATCGGCAAACGGCACGCTCGCCGACGTGATCGTGGTGTGGGCGCGCGACGTCGCCGACGGGTACGTCAAGGGATTCCTGGTGGAGAAGGACACGCCGGGCTACGACGCGAGGCGGATCGACGGCAAGGGGTCGCTGCGCGCGGTGTGGCAGGCCGAGATCGCGTTGTCCGGCGTGCGGGTACCTGAGGAGAACCGGCTGCCGGGCGCAACCAGCTTCAAGGACGCCGGCCGGGTGCTGGCTGGAACACGCAACGCGGTGGCGTAGGGGGCGCTGGGCCACGCCACCGCCGCCTACGAGGCCGCGGTGGCCTACTGCCGGCAGCGGCAGCAGTTCGGCAAGCCCCTGGTGAGCTTCCAGATCGTGCAAGACCGGCTGGTCAAGATGCTGGCCGAGGCCTGCTCCATGCAGCTGTACTGCCTGCGGCTGGGCCGGCTCATCGAAGAGGGCAAGCTGACCGACACTATTGCCGCGATCGCCAAGATGAACAACACCCGCAAGGCCCGGCAGGTCATCGCCGAGGCACGGGGCCTGCTCGGCGGCAACGGCATCTTGCTCGACTTCCACGTGGTGCGGCACCTGGCCGACATCGAGGCGACCCACACCTACGAAGGCACCGAGACCATCCAGACCCTCATCGTCGGCCGGGACATCACTGGTGCCAGCGCCTTTGCCTGACGGCCGGACCATCCGGTTCGTCGACATCCACGCCGACCGGGTCCGGCTGCGCACCGCGGTCCACGATCCGGCCGGCCGGTGCTGCTGATCACAGGCCTTTGCTCCAGCGCTACATCGCCCGCGAGCTGTATCCCCTGATCATCGACGTCCTCCGCGACGCTGCCGCCGAGGGCTTGACATAGGGGCATCAACGCAGAGCTGGTGCTGGTTTGCCGACCGCTGGGTAAGGGTCAGAGCGTGGCGTTTTGCTTGAGCACCAGGTCCTTGCCAGTCGGCTCGTATACCCGATCGGAGCCGGGAAGCACCAGCGGGCCGCGGTCATGAACGTAGGTCACGACCATGCTCGCACCCACGAGGTCTCCGGGGTCAGCCCTCGGGCCAGCGTAGACAGGGCCGCGCCGTCCTCGTGGCAGAGCGGACAGTGGTGCAGGCGCTGTTGATGCGCTCGCGGAATTGCTCCATGGCCTCGATCCCCGCGCCTTCGGGCGGGGGGTGGCCAATGCGGCTGCTGATGCGCGTATTGCGCCACGCGGGCGGCCCTGCAAGCCGGCCAGGTATCCCCGGGAACTCGCTGCTGTGGCGGCAATAGTGCCGTCGCCAGCCTCGTCGGCCAGGTCCTCGGCGTCGGCGAATAGCGCCAGAGCCCGGCTGTCCTTGCGGACAGCTGTGCGAAGCCAGCCAACCAATGACATCCATTCCGCGATGAGCCGGGCTGTCATGGTCGACGTGGCCGCGCTCATCAGCTGGGCGTGACACGCCCAACGGCGGTGTCAGGGTGGTTCCCGGGCACGCATCACGGTCCGTTCGGATAATGGCTTTCTATCCCGAACGGATCTGGGTGCTAGCCGCCGGATCCCACCCGGCGGACTTGACGTCCTCTGCTAGCTCGAACGCGATGAGCAGCGACACCGCCTCGATCAGGGCCAGGTGGGTGAACGCCTGCGGGAAGTTTCCGAGATGCTCGCCGGTTGTGTGTCGATCTCCTCCGCGTAGAGCAGAGCGGCCGGCGAATGACAGCAGCTTCTGGCAGAGCGCTCGTGCGCGGTCCGTCTGGCCGATCATCGCCAGCGCCGACACCAGCCAGAACGAGCAGATGGTGAACGTTCCCTCCTCGCCGGAGAAGCCGGTGCCGGTTCCCTCGACCCGATACCGCAGGACCAGGTGATCGTTGGTCAGCTCGTCGGCAATGGTCAGCACGGTCGCTCTCATGCGCTCGTCGCTGGGAGGGAGGAACCCCATAAGCAGAACCAGCAGCAGCGAGGCGTCCAGATCGTCGCTCTCGTAATGCTGGCGGAACACGCCCCGGTCTGACACGCCTTTCTCGAGTACCTCGGCCCTGATCTCGTCGGCGCCCGCCTGCCACTGCTTGGCCCGCTCGTCGCCGCGCTGCCTGGCCAGGTCGGCGCCGCGTGATGCCGCCACCCAGCACATCACCTTGGAGGCGGTGAAGTGCCGGCCCGTGCGGGTCAAGGGTGACACCAAGACCGCAAGAGCCGCGTGCTGAAACTGCCCACCTGGGCGGCCCAGGCGCCCCGCGGGCATCGCACTCGCCAGGGCCGCCGAACGGCTCGCGGCGGGGGAGGCGTGGCAGGAGCACGACCTGGTGTTCTGCCGTGAGGGCGGGACGCCGCTAGACCGCTGGCAGGTACGGAAGGAGTTCCAGAAGATCACCGGGGCCGCGCGGCTCGGCGGGGCGTGGACGCCCCGCGAACTGCGGCACTCGTTCGTGTCCATCCTCAACGCGCACGATGTCCGGCTGGAGGACATCAGCGACCTGGTCGGGCACAGTAGCACGTCGGTCACCGAGACGGTCTACCGTCAGGAGATCCAGCCCGCCCTCACCGAAAACGGCACCGGCCGTGAACCGCACCCTGAAGGCGAACGCCACCGAGTCGGCCTGCCTCCGCTCCGGGAAAGCCATTGGCTCCCCAATTGGCTCCCGAAACTGGGATCTAAAAACCCATCTGACCAGTCGGGACGGCGGGATTTGAACCCGCGACCCCTTGACCCCCAGATACCGGCATGTTCAAGTGCGCTCAGCGTCCGCCCAAGCCAGTGCGCTTTTGACCGTCCGTGGAAGTATGCCGCGATACGC
>Ga0302229_10001125_pt1 | contig 20619 bp, 19 predicted proteins | sample II_Palsa_N1_3_FD_193518 | JGI IMG/M metagenome (GOLD analysis project Ga0302229, IMG submission 193518) | Peat permafrost microbial communities from Stordalen Mire near Abisko, Sweden - II_Palsa_N1_3 | ecosystem: Environmental > Terrestrial > Soil > Palsa > Peat permafrost | place: Sweden... | reverse complement strand
AACGCGACCGCCACCCAGGGAGTCACCCCCGGACTGGCCGGGCGGAACGTGCTCGTGGTCGGGGCCGGCGCGATGAGCACGCTCGCGGCCACCACGGCCGCCCAGCAGGGCGCGTCCAGCATCGCGGTGGCGAACCGGACGCGCCGCCACGCGGAGCGCCTGGCCGCGAAGGTGAACGCCGAGGTGGTCGCGCTCGCCGACCTCGGCCCCGCCCTGGCCTCGGCGGACCTGATCATTTCCTGCACCGGCGCGACCGGCTACGTCATCACCCGGGACCTGCTCTCCGCGGCGAGAGCCGCGCTACCGCACCCGGCCGGCCGGGGCCCGCTGGTCGTCCTCGACCTGGCCATGCCGCGCGACGTCGAACCGGCGGTGGCCGACCTGCCCGGCGTCGCGCTGATCGGCATGGACCGGCTCAGCGAGCGAAGGACCGACGCCGGGGCCGACGAGGTGGCCGCGGTCCGGGCCATCTGCGAGGCCGAGCTGGCCGCCTACCAGTCCGCGGTCGACGCGGCCCGGGTGGCGCCGACCGTGGTCGCGCTGCGGGCCAAGGCGGCCACGGTGGTCGATGCCGAGCTGGCCCGGCTGGCCGGCCGGCTGAGCGGGGACGGGCTCAGCGTCCGGGCGCTGGATGAAATAGCCCAGACCATGCGCCGAGTGGTAGACAAGCTATTGCACGCGCCGACGGTCCGGGTCAAGGAACTCGCGAGCTCGCCAGGAGGCGAGGACTACGCCGCGGCGCTGCGGGTTCTGTTCGACCTCGACCCGCGCGCGGTCGAGGCCGTCACCCGCGCCGCCACGGATCAGACCACGGACCAGACCACGGGGGATCAGACCACGGACCAGGAGGACACGGTGAGCGGACGATGACCGGGCGGACGCTGCGGCTCGGCAGCCGCAGGAGCCCGATGGCCGTCACCCAGTCCGAGCTGGTGGCGGACATGATCACCGCGCGCACCGGCCGCCGGGTGGAGATCGTCGGCGTGACCACGCTGGGCGACGTGAGCCGGGCCCAGCTCACCCAGATCGGCGGCACCGGCGTCTTCGTCAGCGCGCTGCGCGAGGCCCTGCTCGGCGGCGAGGTCGACCTGGCCGTTCACTCCCTGAAGGATCTGCCCGCGGGCCCCGCGAAAGGCATCACGCTGGCCGCGGTCCCGCCCCGGGACGACCCGCGCGACGCGCTGGTGGCCCGGGACGGCGCCAAGCTGGCCGACCTGCCCGCCGGGGCCCGGATCGGGACCGGCTCGCCGCGGCGCGCGGCGCAGCTGCTGGCGCTCCGCGGTGACCTGCAAACCGTGCCGATCCGCGGGAACGCCGGGACTAGGCTGCGCCAGGTCACCGACGGCGAGCTCGACGGGGTGGTGCTCGCGGCCGCCGGCCTGGCCCGGATCGGCCAGCAGAACGCCATCACCCAGATCTTCGAGCTCGACGAGATGCTGCCCGCCCCCGGCCAGGGCGCGCTGGCCGTCGAGTGCCGCGCCGACGACCCCGAGCTGGCCACCCTGCTCGCGGCGGTCAACGACCCGGCCAGCATGGCCGCCGCGGTCGCCGAACGCAGCCTGCTCGAAGCCCTCGCGGCCGGCTGCAGCGCGCCGGTCGGCGGATACGCGGCGGGCACCGAGCAGTTGCTGATGCGGGCCGCGGTGCTGAGCCTGGACGGCAGCCGGGCGCTGCGCGTGCACGGCAGCGCGCCCCCCGGCGATGCGCGACGGCTGGGCCGGGATCTCGCGGCGGAACTGCTGCGCCTCGGGGCCACCGATTTCATCAGCAGCCCGATCGACCCCACGAGCAGCGGGAATGATGTGCAGTGAGCGTTAACAATCCTGCCCAGCAGGGCACAGGAGGAGCGGCGGAGCAGCCGCCCCCGGGCTGGGTCGCCCTGGTCGGCGCCGGCCCGGGCGACGAGGGGCTGCTGACCATACACGCGGCCGAACTGCTCGGCCAGGCCGGCCTGGTCGTCGCCCCCGCGGACCTGGCCCACGTCGCGCGGCGCTACCTGCGCCCGGACGCTGAGCTGGCCGAGCCCGCCGACGGGCCGGCGACCGCCCGGTTGCTGGTGCGAGCCGCGCAGGACGGACAGCTCGCGGTCCGGCTGTTCGGCGGCGATCCGCTGCTGAACGGCGCGGTCGCCGAAGCGACGGCGTGCGCCCAGGCCGGGGTCAGGTTCGAGATCGTCCCGGGCGTGCCGCTGGCCACCGCGGTGCCCGCCTACGCCGGTATCCCGCTGGCCAACGACGCCGCCGAGCTCCGGGTGATCCAGGCCGCGGAGGTCAGCCGGGTGGCCTACAGCCCGGCCACGCTCGTCGTGCTAGGCGCCGACGCGGGCCCGGCCGAGCTGGGCAAGATGCTGATCGCGGCGGGCTGGCCGGAAGCCACGCCGTTCGCCATCACCTGGGACGGCACGACCAGCGCGCAGCAGACCGTGGTCTCCACCCTGGGCCGGATCGGGCCCGACCTCAAGGCGGCCGGGGTGTCCCTGGCCAACACCAGGGGCCCGGCCATCGCCGTGGTCGGCGAGGCCGTGTCGGCGCGCAGCACGCTGTCCTGGTTCGAGACCAAGCCGCTGTTCGGCTGGCGGGTGCTGGTGCCCCGGACCAAGGAGCAGGCCGCCGTGGTCTCGCAGCGGCTGCGTGAGTACGGCGCGGTGCCCGAAGAGGTGCCGACCATCGCGGTGGAGCCGCCGCGGACGCCGCAGCAGATGGAGCGCGCGGTCAAGGGGCTGGTCACCGGGCGGTACCAGTGGGTCGCCTTCACCTCGGTGAACGCGGTGCGCGCGGTCCGGGAGCGGTTCGAGGAGTACGGCCTGGACGCCCGGGCGTTCGCCGGGGTCAAGGTGGCAGCCGTCGGTGAGCAAACGTCACAGGCGCTGCTCGACTTCGGCATCCGGCCCGACCTGGTCCCGGAGGAGGACCAGTCGGCCGAGGGCCTGGCCGCGGTCTGGCCGCCGTACGACGACCTGCTCGACCCGATCAACCGGGTGCTGCTGCCCCGCGCCGACATCGCCACCGAGACGCTGCTGGCCCGGTTGATCGACCTCGGCTGGGAGGCCGAGGACGTCACCGCGTACCGGACGGTGCGCGCCGCCCCGCCGCCCGCGCCGATCCGCGAGGCGATCAAGGGCGGCGGCTTCGACGCCGTCCTGTTCACCTCGTCCTCGACGGTCCGCAACCTGGTCGGCATCGCCGGCAAGCCGCACGCGGTCACGGCGATCGGGGTCATCGGCCCGCAGACGGCCAAGACGGCCGCCGAGTTCGGGCTGCGGGTGGACGTCACCGCGCCCAAGCCGTCGATGACCGCCCTGGTCGACGCGATGGCCGAGTACGGCGCGGCGCTGCGTGCCGCGGCCGAGCAGGCCGGGGAACCGGTCCGGCGGCCGAGCGAGCGCCGCCGCGGCGCCCGGCGCCGGAGCCTGCGATGAGCACGGGCACCGGGTTCCCCGTCGTCCGGCCCCGCCGGCTGCGCCGGACGCCCGCCCTGCGGGCCCTGGTGGCCGAGACCACGGTGCGCCCGGGCGACCTGGTCCTGCCCGTGTTCATCAAGGAAGGCCTGGCCGAGCCACAGCCGATCGGCTCGATGCCCGGCGTGGTCCAGCACACCCGGGACAGCCTGCGCAAGGCGGCCGCGGAAGCGGCGGGCGCGGGCGTGGGCGGGCTGATCGTGTTCGGCGTGCCCGCGGCCAAGGACGGCCGCGGCTCGGCGGCCGACGACCCGGCCGGCATCTCCCAGCTGGCCCTGGCCGACCTGCGCGCCGAGGTCGGCGACCAGTGCGTGATCATGGCCGACCTTTGCCTGTGCGAGTACACCGACCACGGGCACTGCGGCCTGCTCACCGCGGACGGTGACGTGGCCAACGACGCCACCCTGGCCCGTTACGCCGCCGTCGCGGTGGCCCAGGCCGACGCGGGCGCCCAGCTGGTCGCACCGAGCGGGATGATGGACGGCCAGGTCGCGGCGATCAGGGTCGCGCTGGACGACGCCGGGCACGGCGACGTGGGCATATGCGCCTATTCGGCCAAGTACGCGTCCGCCTTCTACGGGCCGTTCCGCGAGGCCGCCGAGGGCGCGCCGAAGTTCGGCGACCGGGCCAGCCACCAGCAGGATCCGGCGAACGCCGTCGAGGCGCTGCGCGAGGTGGCGCTGGACCTCGACGAAGGCGCCGACCTGGTGATGGTCAAGCCGGCCCTGGCCTACCTGGACATCATCCGGCGGGTCGCGGAGATCTCGCCGGTGCCGGTCGCGGCCTATCAGGTCAGCGGGGAGTTCGCGATGATCGAGGCGGCGGCGGCCAACGGCTGGCTGGACCGGGACCGGGCGATCATGGAGACCCTCACCGCGATCCGCCGCGCGGGGGCCGGCATCATCCTCACCTACTGGGCGACCGAGGCGGCCCGGCGGCTGGCCGGCTGAGGTGTGTTTAAAACGTGATCGTATCGGGTACTCCAACAAGCCCATTTTTACCGAACGGACCGTGGCTTGTGCCCTACGATAGGTAACCAGTGCAAACCGGGGAAATGGCAGGTTCTATGGTCGACGTAGTGCGCCGTCGCGGCGAACGGAGCCGCGGCCGGACGGCCGAGCGTCAACAGCCGCTCGGGGTCGTCGCGGCACACTATGCGTCGATGGGCTGGCCGGTGTGCCTGGGGGCTCATACCTACCGCGGCACCCGCGGGTCGATCGAGCCGGGCCGCGCCTGCTCGTGTGACCGGGTGGGATGCCCGGCGCCCGGCGCGCACCCGGTATCCCCGGCCTGGCAGACGCAGGCCACGGTGGACACCAACGTGATCGGAAGCTGGTGGGAAACCCGGCCGGAGGCGAACGTCATACTCGTCACCGGGCGGGTTTTTGATGTGCTGGACGTGCCGGCCGCGGCCGGGGCGGCCGCGCTGGCCCGGATGGAGGCGGTCGGCATCGCGGTGGGCCCGGTGTCCGGCCTCGGCCAGGACCGGATGCTGTTCTATGTGGTGACCAGGGGCTCCCCGGCCGACGAAGACGAATGGTGGACCTCCGGGCTGGACTGCGAGCCGGAAAGCTTCACCCCGGGCCTGCGCTGGCACTGCCGCGACAGCTACGTGCTCGCCCCGCCGTCGGTCTACGCCGCGGGCCTGTCCGCGCGCTGGCTTCGCTCGCCGCGGGAGCATCCGCTGCCCGACGCGCTGCGGCTGCTCGAGTACCTGGTCGACGCCTGCGAGGCCTGACGTGCCCAGTCTTAGTGACGCGTTGTTCGCCCGCGCTCGCGAGGTAACCCCCGGCGGGGTGAACTCCCCGGTGCGCGCGTTCGGCGCGGTCGGCGGCGTGCCCCGCTTCATGGTCCGCGGGGCGGGGCCCTGCCTGACCGACGTGGACGGCCGCGAGTACGTCGACCTGGTGTGCTCCTGGGGACCGATGATCCTCGGGCACGCGCACCCGTCGGTCATCACAGCCGTCGCCGCGGCCCTGGCCGACGGCACCTCGTTCGGCGCCGTCACGCCGGGCGAGGTCGAACTGGCCGAGGAGATCGTGGCCCGGACCCCCGTAGAGCAGGTCCGCCTGGTCAACTCCGGGACCGAGGCCACCATGTCCGCGGTCCGGCTGGCCCGCGGGTTCACCGGGCGCTCGCTGGTAGTCAAGTTCGCCGGGTGCTACCACGGGCACGTGGACGCGCTGCTGGCCGCGGCGGGCTCCGGGGTGGCCACGTTCGGGCTGCCCGACTCGCCCGGCGTCACCGGCGCGGCGGCCGGCGACACCATCGTGCTGCCCTACAACGACGCCGAAGCGGTGTCGGCGGTGTTCGCCGCGCGCGGCGACGCGATCGCGTGCGTGATCACCGAAGCCTGCCCGGCGAACATGGGCGTAGTGCCGCCCGCGCCCGGCTTCAACGCCCTGCTCGCCTCGCTGTGCCGGTCGAGCGGGGCCGTGCTGATCATGGATGAGGTGCTGACCGGGTTCCGGGTGTCGCCGTCCGGCTGGTACGGGCTCGACGGCGTGCCTGGCGACCTGGTCACGTTCGGCAAGGTGATGGGCGGCGGCCTGCCGGCCGCGGCGTTCGGCGGCGGGGCCCGGATAATGTCTCACCTCGCCCCGGCTGGACCGGTCTACCAGGCCGGCACGCTGTCGGGTAACCCGCTCGCGGTCGCGGCCGGGCTGGCCACCCTGCGCGCCTGCACCCCGGACGTGTACGCCCGGGTCGATGCCGCTGCCGCCGCCGTGGCCGGGCTGGCCTCCGCCGCGCTGACCGCCGCCGGCGTCCCGTTCTGGCTGTCCCAGGCGGGCAGCCTGTTCTCGGTCTTCCTGGGCCGCACCGAGCCGGTGGGGTCGTTCGCCGACGCCAAGGCCCAGTCGCCCGCCGCGTACGCCGCGTTCTTCCACGCCATGCTCGACGGCGGCGTCTACCTGCCGCCGTCCCCCTACGAGGCCTGGTTCCTGTCCGCGGCGCACGACGAAGCCGCCTTGTCCCGCATCGCGGACGCGCTCCCCGCGGCCGCCCGGGCCGCGGCCGCCGCACTGGCCGGCGGCCCGGCCTGAGCACTGGGTAAGCTGGCCGGGCTATGTCCGACACAACCGTCGTCCACCTGCTCAGGCACGGTGAGGTGGACAATCCGCGCGGCATCATCTACGGGCGACTGCCCGGCTACCATCTGTCCGCGACCGGACGCCTGATGGCACAGGCCGCCGCCGACTATTTTTCCGAACGGCCCGTGGTGGCCCTGTTCAGTTCCCCCCTCGAGCGAGCCCAGGAAACCGCGGCGCCGATAGCCGAGCGGCTCGGCCTGCCGATCGTGACCGACGACCGGCTGATCGAGGCGTCGAGCCACTTCGAGGGCCTGAAGTTCGCCGTGGGCGACGGTGCGCTGCGCCGGCCCGCCCACTGGCTGCGCCTGGTCAACCCGTTCCGGCCGTCCTGGGGTGAGCCGTATATCCACGTCGCGGCCAGGATGGCGGCCGCGATCGAGACCGCACGCGAAGCGGCCGCGGGCCGTGAGGCGGTGTGCGTGACCCACCAGTTGCCGATCTGGGTCGCCCGGCGCGCGGCCGAAGGCAAGCGGCTGTGGCACAACCCGGCCATGCGGGAGTGCGCACTGGGCAGCGTGACCAGCTTCACCTACTCCGGTGACCGCCTGGCGGGCCTGGCCTACACCGTGCCGGCCCGGCGTCAGGTGACCCAGGATGATGCGGCACAATAGGGCAGCAGCAGTACTACCCCCTGTAGGAGACCGTCAGGATCCCCCGTGGTGAAAGCCCTGTGGTGAACGCCCCGTGTTGAAGGCTCCGTGGTGAAGACGAGGCGTCGCGTGATCGTCTTGGTGGCGACCGTCTGCGCCGGGGCGGCCCTGGCCGTGGTCCTGCTCACCGGGTGGGCCACCGGCGGGAACAACGGCGTGACCGACGTCGCGGGCAGCACCAGCGCCGTGCTCTACTCGGCCGGGCACCGTCCCCTGGCCCCGGATTTCACCGGTACCACGCTGACCGGCGCGCGGCTGAAATTCTCTTCCTACCGCGGCCAGGTGGTCGTGCTCAACTTCTGGGGATCGTGGTGCGGGCCGTGCCGCGCGGAGGCGCCGACCCTGGCCGTGACGGCCCAGCAGTACCGGCCGGACGGCGTGGCCTTCCTCGGCGTGGACGTGCGCGACACCAGGGCCAGCGCGCTGGCCTTCGCCCGCGACTTCGGCGTTACCTACCCGAGCGTCAGTGATCCGGGGTCGGTGATCACGCTCGATTTCACCGCCGTCGTGCCGATCGCCGGGACCCCCACTACGCTGGTGATCGACCGGACCGGGCACATCGCGGGAGCGGTGTTCGGCACCGCGACCTCCCAGGAACTGACCGACATCCTGGCCCAGGTCACCGGGAAGACGGCGGGGGCGGTGACGAGCTGATGACCGATGTGCGTGCGCCGGAGGCGGACCCGTTCGAGTCGGCGGCCGAGCCGGACGAGCGCGGGACCCCGAACCGGGATCCCGCGAGCGGCGCGCTCGGGTTCACCGACTGGCTCGTGTGGGGCTGGCGGCAGCTCACCTCGATGCGGATCGCGCTGGTCCTGCTCTTCCTGCTCGCGCTGGGCAGCGTGCCGGGATCCATGCTGCCGCAGGAGGGCACGGACCCCGCTGGCGTGCAGCAGTACTACACGTCGCACCCGGCACTCGCACCGCTGCTGAACCACCTCGGGCTGTTCAACGTCTTCGCCGCGCCCTGGTTCGCCGCCATCTACCTGCTGCTGTTCGCCTCCCTGGTGGGCTGCGTGGTGCCCCGGACGTTCCGGCTGGTCGGCTCGGCCCGAACCCTCCCGCCGCGGGCGCCGCGCTACCTGACCCGGCTGCCGCTCTCGGCCGAGTACCCCGCCGCGCTGGACCCGGCCCGGGCCGCCGAGGTGGCCGCCACCGTCCTGGCCGGCCACGGCTTCCGGCTGCGCAGGCCCGCCGATGACGGCGAGTACTGGCTGTCGGCCGAGAAGGGCTACCTGCGCGAGGTGGGCAACCTGCTGTTCCACCTGGCGCTGCTCGGGGTCCTGGTCTCGGTCGCGCTGGGCGGGCTGTTCGGCTACAAGGCCGACCGGCTGCTCGTGCAGGGGACCACCTTCGCCGACACCCAGAGCGCGCTGGACGAGTGGTACCCGGGCCGGCTCGTCACCGCCGCCGACCTCGGCCCGTTCACCATGACGCTGAACCAGTTCGACGCCAGCTACATCACCTCCGGTGAGCAGCGTGGCCAGCCGTCCTCGTTCGACGCGCAGGTCAGCTACACCACGCACCCCGGCGGACCGGCGCTTGCCGGAAACATTGCGGTCAACCGCCCGCTGTCGGTCGACGGGGCCAAGGTGTACCTGATCGGGCACGGGTACGCCCCGATCTTCAAGGTGACCGACGCGCGCGGCCAGGTGGTCTATAACCAGCCCACGCCGTTCATCTCGGGTGCCTCGGGGAACTTCCTGTCCCAGGGCGTGGTGAAGGTACCCGACGCGCAGCCCGAGCAGCTCGGCTTCACCGGCGTCTTCGTGCCGACCGCCGTCGAGATCGGCGGGGTCCTGCAGTCCGCGTTCCCCGCCGCCGACAACCCGGCGGTGAGCCTGATCGCCTACGCCGGGAACCTCGGCGAGAACAGCGGCGTCCCGCAGTCGGTCTACCAGCTGAACACGGCCGGGATGCACCAGCTGACCGCCGATCCGCAGCTGCTGCTGCCCGGCCAGTCGCTGAAGCTGCCGGACGGCCAGGGCACGCTCACCTTTACCGGGTACGTCCCGTGGGTGAGCCTGACCATCACCCATGACCCCGGCCAGCTGCCCGCCCTGATCTGTGGCATCGCCGCCCTGGGCGGCCTGCTGCTCTCGTTCATGGTGCGGCGCAGGCGAGTCTTTGTCCGCGCCCGCGCGAGCGGCCCGGCCCCTGCAGGGACCGATGGAGTGCCCAGTGGAGTGCACAGTACGGTGCAGATAGGCGGCCTGACCCGGACCGACGCCAGCGGCGGTTTCGAGGCCGAGTTCGCAGTGCTGGCCGCCGAGCTGAGATCGGCGCACGATCAAGCGGCGGCAAACCGTCAACCCGAGGGAGAGTGAGGGGCATGCCGGTCAACCTTGCCCTAGGTCACATCAGCAATGACTTCCTGATCGCGGCGCTGGTCCTGTACTCCCTCTCGGTGGTCGCGTTCGCCGGCGACTTCGCCTTCGGGCGGCCCCGGCGAGCCGCCTCGACGGCCCGCGGGCAGCAGGCCCAGGAGCGGGCGGCCGCCCTGGCCACTGTAGGCGCGGCCAGCGCGGCGTCCGACGGGCCGGTATCCGCAGGGGTGGGCCGGCCCGGCAGTCCGGCCGTCGGCGGTGCGGGTGCGGGCAGTGCGGCCGCCCCCCCGGACTCGATGCCCGAGGTGGCGCTGCCCCCGCTGCGCGCTATCGGCCAGGCCGGCCGGTGGGTGCAGGCGGGCATAGCGCTCAGCGCGGTTGGCGTCGTCGCGCACACGACGGCCGTGGTGACCAGGGGACTGGCCGTGCACCGCGCGCCCTGGGGCAACATGTACGAGTTCGTCACGGCGCTGACCTGCGTCGCCGCCATCTTCTTCCTGTTCGTCATGATCCGGTACCGGGCCTGGGCGCTCGGCGTGTTCGTGATGGGCGCCGTGGTGGTGGCCCTAGGGCTGGCCGAGACGCTGATCTACACCGCCGCCGGGCAGCTGGTTCCCGCGCTGCAGTCTTACTGGCTGGACATCCACGTCACGGCGATGACGCTGGCCTGCGGCATCTTCTTCGTCGCGGCCGTGCTCGGCGTGGTCTACTTGGCCAAAGACCGCTACACCAAGCGGGTCGCGGCCGGCCGGGCCGAGCCCGGCAACGGGATCATGCGCCGGCTGCCCAGCATCGAGCAGATCGACCGGCTTACCTACCGGACCGTCATGTTCGGGTTCCCGGTCTGGACCTTCGGCGTCATCGCGGGCGCGATCTGGGCCGATCAGGCCTGGGGCCGGTACTGGGGCTGGGATCCGGTCGAGACCTGGGCCTTCATCACCTGGGTGGTCTACGCCGCGTTCCTGCACGCCCGGGCCACCGCTGGCTGGCGCGGACGGCGGGCGCAGTACATCCAGCTGCTCGGCTTCGCCAGCCTGTGTTTCAACATCCTGGTCGTGCAGGTCTTCATCACCGGCCTGCACTCTTACGCGGGAGTAAGCTGACCGGCGGGTTGCGCCGGATGGCCTGATCGAGCGCGTTGAGGAACTTCTGGTCGTCGTCCGGGCCCTTGGGCACGACGCCCGGGCCGCTGACCCGCCCCCGCCCGGCCGGGTGCCGCGCGGCGGCATCGTCCGCGTCCGTCCAGCTCAAGCTCGCGCTCACATCGTCAGCCTGGTCATCGGAGTCGTCCGGTACCCGCGTGAGCACCCGGGCTGGGTCGTGGGCCGGCCGGCGGGCGATCAGCCACGCGAACGCGCCGGCGACGAAGGTCACCGCGATAACCGCGACCCAGGCCCGCTTGGACAGGCCCCGGCAGTCCGGCGCGGGAGTAAGGATGGCGTCTGTCAGGCAGTAGAGCCAGAAACCCGTCATGAAGAGGGCAAACAAGGCACCTGGCAGCAGCATGGCCGAAGCCTAACTGGCCGAATCAATGCGGCGTGCGCAAATTGTTCAACTTTTACTCCGGTGAAGAGTCGCCCGGGCATTCACGCCATCGGGTGACGTGTCATACGATCTCGGCATACGCTGGCCGTCAGGGCAACGGAGCGGGAGACGGCACATGCGGCTAAGGCTGTTCGACCGCATCCGCCGGCTCGTCCATCCCCGCCGCGCGCAGGCCTCCGGGACCATCCCCCAGGGCAGGCACCGCCGGAACCGACGGCAGGAGCCCGGCTACGGTCCGGCCGCCGGGCCCGCACAACCGTCCGTACCAGCTCATTCACCAGGCCCGGCTCAGTCATCAGGCCCGGCGACTTCGTCAGACCCGGCTCAGTCATCAGGCCCGACTTCGTCAGGTCCAGGGACTCCATCAGGTCCGGGGACTTCATCGGGCCTGGCTCATTCATCAGGCCCGGCTCATTCATCAGGCCCGGCTCATTCATCAGGGCCGCCGACTTCGTCAGGCCCGGCGACCCGGACCGCGGGCCCCGCGCCCGATGAGTGGCCCGCCGCGGGCGCGTCTTCCGTTCCCGCGCGGCACGTGTCGGCCCGCAGGGCACCCAGTTCCCGCGCGGTCCGGGCAGGCGGAGCCAGGGCCCGGATCCGGGAGGCCCCCGGCGAGGCGGCGGAAGGCCTGCCGGCGGACCGGTACCAGGTGCCGCCGGCCGCCGAGCGAACCGCCGCTGATCGAACTGCCGCTGATCTGGCCGCTGCGCCCGATACGCGGACCGAGGCGCTCGCTCGCGCCGCGGCCGGCATCCCGCAGCAGGCCGGTAGGGCCGGGCCGGCCGCCCGGCGGGCCGCTCGGGCGGCTTTGCAGCTCCTGCCGTTCGCGGCGCCGCACCCCCAGGACCAACCGCGAACCGCGGACGGACGCAGGGACTGCGGGTCGCTCGAGGCCATCCTGTGGCGGCAGTGGGACGCGGCCCGGCCTCCGCCGCCCGAGGTCATCGAGGCCGTCGACCGACTGGCCGAGCTGCCCGAACGGATCAAGGAAAGGCTGGCCTCCGAGCTGGAGGCGATCTTCATCGGGCCGGGAGGCGTACCTGAACTCGACGAGATGACCGCCCTGCGTGGCGTTCGGCTGCCGTCGGGACAGGCTACGTGGGACGCGTGCGCGGGTGCCTACGGCGACCGCAAGATCGTGGTCGGCTCGCAGCCTTCACCGACCCCAGACGTGATGTGCCATGAGGTCGGGCACGCGCTCGATGATCTCGACAGTCCGCCGGGTAAATGGCAATCCGACTCGGCGGAGTTTCGCATGCTCTACGATCAGTGCCAGCCGCATCTGGCCAGCGATTTCCACCGCCAGCCCGGTGGCCTCGGACGCAAGGAGTTCTTCGCGGACGCTTTTGCCGCGATCGCGTCGGGGCAACGGCCGGCCTTGGTGGACATGCTGAGCGGCGACACGCGGACCGCGCTCAGGGTCATGCTGTATTTCAACCGGCGCTACGGCATCTAGGATGATCAAGCGATGTTTGTCATACGACTGCCCAACGGGAACCTTAAGGTCCCGCAGAGCGCCATCGGTCACGACGGACGGATCCTCGGCGACGTCTACGTCGAGATCGGGCCGCAGGACGCCGATTATTCCCGGCTGGCCGCGCAGGCCCTGACTCCCGAAGAAGCCGAGCAGCGCCGCGACCGGTGGCGGCGGGACGACGAGGCGCTCCGGCAGGAATTCCTCGAGTACGCCAAACGCCACGGCGACGCCGGCTGGCCAGCCGGCGACGAGGAATCCTGACTCCGGCGTAGTAGCGACCCGCTGGCGCAGCAGTAGCTACCCGCTTAAGGAGCTACTCGCTGGCGCAGTGGCTACCCGTCGGCGCAGTGGCTACCCGCTTAAGGCGACCGGGCTACCCTGTTGCGCCGGTTCGCTGTCGCCTCGTAGCAGCGCGCGCACCTCAGACTCACGGAACCTACGGTGCCCGCCGGGCGTGCGGATGCTGGTGATGCGCCCGGAGGCTGCCCAGCGAGTGACAGTCTTCGGGTCAACCCGGAACAGGGCCGCGACCTCTCCCGGCGTGAGCAGACGCTCGTTATTGCCGTCCACGTTCAGTCCCCTCCGACTGTCTCCCTTGTACCTCAGGTCAGATGATCCCCCTAGTTTGGCGCTTAACGAGTACTTTCTACCTAGATTTCTGGAAATTAGCCTGAGGATTAGCGGACCGTGGCGTGCCCGGTCAGGTGGGTGACCTAGGCTGGGCCATCGACGGGTAAGGAGCCTGCTGGTGAAGCCGAAGCGCATGTGGCCTGCGATCGCGGTGTCCGTGACCATCGTCGTGCTGGCCGGTTGCGGGCAGCCCGTCCACAGCGCCGCGTCCTCGCCGCAGACGTCCTCGGGACCAAGCCTCGGTTCGCCGGACGGGAGCAGTGCAGGTTCGTCTCAGGGTACGGACGCCACGTCAGCCGACCCGCCCAAGAAGGGCGCTGCGTGCGTCACGAGCTCAGGCAAAGGCACCTGCGGTCCATACGGCTACCCGGCCATCACCACCAGCTCTGGATCCGACACCTTCGTCCTGAACAACATGTGGGCGGCCAATAACGGCACCACCCAGACTCTGACCGCCTATGGCCCCGGCCGCTGGAGCGTTGTCGCGCACGCCGGGCCAGCTGGGAATACCAGCGTCCAGACCTACCCGGACACGCAGCAGATCTACACCCAGACCGACAACAGCCCCGATCCGCTGTCCGGCTTCGGCTCCATCCTCTCCTCGTTTACCGAGAACATGCACGCCACCCGTGGCACCAGCGCGGAGGCGGCCTACGACATGTGGCTCGGCCAGAGCTCCTCGACCAACTATGCCGACGAGGTCATGATCTGGAACGACCAAGCCAACCGGGGGACCTGCGGCGGAGCCACGGTAAAGGCCCACGCGACCTTTGGCGGGTCCAACGGCGTTCCGCGGCAGAATTGGACCCTGTGCGTGTACGGCGGCACCGAGCTGATCTGGTATCTCAGCAGCAGCAACGAACAGGGCGGCGTGGTGAACATCTTGTCCATGCTCACCTGGCTGGAGAGCCACGGCTACATCCCGGCCGGCTCAGGCCTGAACCAGATTGACTACGGGTTCGAGATCTGCTCTACCCCCGGCCCGGAGACGTTCACCCTCAGCCAGTTTGCCATCAAGTCGACCTGCCACTCCGGGACCTCCTGCTAGGGACACCCCGAAGGCGCAGAGTGGATAACAGCGTGGATAACGGAATGGCGCCCGAAGCCCCGGAGGTTGGCGCGGGCCTGGTCAGCCTGGCCGAGATACGGGAGGCGGCGCGCCTGCTCGCCTCCGTGGCGGTCCGCACGCCGCTCCTCCCCGTGCCCCGGCTGCACCCCGACCTTCTGATCAAGCCGGAGTCCCTGCAGCCCACCGGCTCGTTCAAGTTGCGCGGCGCCTACACCGCGATCAGCGCCGCGGGCCAGCGCGCCCGGGAGCACGGGGTCATCGCCCATTCGAGCGGCAACCACGGTCACGCGGTGGCCTACGCCGCCGCCCTGCTCGGCGTGCGGGCGGTGGTCGTGGTGCCCAGCACGGCCCCCAAGGTCAAGACCGACGCGATCGAGTACTACGGCGCCGAACTGGTGACCGTGGCGCCCACCTTGGCGGCCCGGGTCGCGGCCACCGAAGAGCTTTCTGCCCAGCACGGGTACGTCGTGATCCCGCCGTTCGACGACCGGGCGGTGATCGCCGGGCAGGGCACCATCGGCCTGGAAATCGCGGCCGACTGCCCACGGGTCGATCTCGTCCTGGTGCCGATCAGCGGGGGCGGGCTGATCTCGGGCATCGCGGCGGCGATCCGGGCGACCTGCCCGGAGGCCGCGGTGGTCGGTGTGGAACCCGAATTCGCTGCGGACGCCCGCGACTCCCTGCGCCGCGGTGAGCGGGTCGTCTGGCCGTCCGCCGACGTCCAGCGCACGATCGCGGACGCGCTGCGGGTCGAGCAGGTCGGTGTGCTGCCGTTCGCGCACCTCCGCGAGCTTGTGACCGGTATCGTCACGGTGACCGAGGAGGAGATGCGCACCGCGATCCGGCTGCTGGCCCGCCACGCCGGGCTGGTCGCGGAGCCGGGCGGCTCGGCCGCGGTGGCGGCCTGGCTGTTTCACGCCGCGGAGCTGCCGGCAGCCCGCACGCCGGTGGCCGTACTGTCCGGAGGCAACATCGACCCCGCGCTGCTGACTAGCATCCTCGTCGAGGGGTGACCGGCCCGGAGCGGCCGGGCAGCTTTATGCTGGGAGGGTCATGCGAACCACACTTGCCTACTCATCCGCGCGCATCCTGCTGCTCGTGGTCTCGATCATCCTGCTCTACCTGATCGGGGCGCGCGGGCTGCTGCTCCTGGTGCTCGCGTGCCTCGTGAGCGGGATCGCTAGCTTCGTGCTGCTGTCCCGGCAGCGGGACAAAATGTCGGGACAGCTGATGAACCGGCTCAAGAACGGCAAGCAGCGGACGACCGGCTTCCGGGCCAGGCTCGAGGAAGGCGCGCGAGCCGAGGACGACGACTAGTCGCCACATCAAGCCTCTAGCGCCACATCGAGCCTCACTTGCCTCTGCAATAACCTGCCAGGTCACCGAGCCAACCGGCACGTTGGAACATTGAACCGGTTAGAACCGGCTCAATGCGCATCGTGCCGGTCCCGATGGGACCTTGAGCCGACGCTATGGGGCATCGAGCCGGTCCCGGTGGGCAGGCTGGTCCGGCAAACAGGGGCTGATGTGGCACTAGCGACCGTCAGGTACACGCGCGACCGCCGGGTACGCGCGCGCCCGGACGGCGGCCCGTGCTTAGCTGCTCTTGATGCCGAACTGGCTGAGGGTGAACGTCTCAGTGCCAGGGGTAGAGCAGATCTCGAACCCGTAGTCGATCTGGTTCAGGCCTGAGCCGGCCGGCAGGTAGCCGTGGCTTTCCAGCCAGGTGAGCATGGACAAGACGTCCACGCTGCCGGACTGCTCGTTGCCGCTGGTGAGGTACCAGATCAGCTCGCTGCCGCCGTATTCGCATAGCGTCCAGTTCTGTTGCGGGACGCCACCGGACCCGCCGAAGGTGGCGTTGGCCTTGACCGTGGCGCCGCCGCAGGTTCCCCGGTTGGCCTGGTCGTTCCAGATCATGACCTCGTCGGCGTAGTCGGTCGAGGCGTTCTGGCCGAGCCAGATGTCGTAGGCGGCCTCGGCGCTGGTGCCGCTGACGGCATTCATATTCTCGGTGAACGAGGAGATGATGGATTTGAAGCTGGACAGCGGATCGGGGCTGTTATTGGTCTGAGTGTAAATCTGCTGCGTGTCCGGGTAGGTCTGGACGCTGGTATTCCCAGCGGGCCCGGCCTTGGCGGCCACGCTCCAGCTGGACGGGCCGCTCGCGGTCAGCGTCTGGGTGGTGCCGTTATTGGCCGCCCACATGTTGTTCAGGACGTTGGTGTTGGAACCGGTGCTCCCGGTGATGGCCGGATCGTTGTATGGACCGCAGGTGCCCTTGGGCGCGCTGGTGACACACGACGCGCCGGAGCCGCCGCTGGGCGACGGGCTGGCCGACGAGGTGCTCGGGCTAGGAGACGGGCTGGTGGGACCAGGCGAACTCGGACTCGGTGAACTCGGATCCGACGAACTCGGACTCGACGAACTGGGGCTAGGCCAACTCGGGCTCGGCGAACTGGGGCTAGGCCAGCTCGGGCTAGGCGAACCTGGACTCGAGGACAGCGAGGGCGACGGGGACGGGTCGGCGGAGGTGGTGCTCGTGCTCGGGAACGGCTTCGGCGACTGCGAATCGCTCCCGGTCACCAGGACCCGCGACGGAACGCCGCCTGCCGGCGCGGCGCTGCCGAACATCGGCCCGCAGCCGGTCAGGACGACCATGGCCGTAGACACCGCGATCGCAGGCCACATCAGTTTGGTCTTCACCGGCAAGCTCCTTACCTGTTGGAAGCCCAACGTAAGGCAGCGACCAGTCCCACCTGGGCAAAATACGAAATGTCGCCCCTAGCGGTGCCTCTCCGCATGCATTTCCTGCGCTATCTCGAACAGATAACGGGTAACATCCGCGAAAGTGATACGAACCCGGATTACGAACAGGTAACGGGTAACACCCGCGAAATGGACACAAATCCGGCGTACGCGAACCGGCGAACCGGGGAGCCCGAGGCAACCCGTCGAACCGGGGAACCGGGGCGCGCGAACCGACGCGCGGAACCCGCGGAACGCGCGGAACCCGCGAACGCGCGGAACCCGCGAACCCGGGCGAACCTACAGCCGGCGGATGGTGGGGCCCAGGCGGATGGCCGGCGCTGGCGTACCCGGAACCGGGATCCCGTTCGGCTCGGCGGCCGCGCCGGGCAGCCATCCCCCGGTGACCAGAAGCTTCAGCACCGCACCCACCGCCTCATCACGCGTCATGGCCGAGGTGTCGAGGACCAGATCGGCGTCGCGTGGCTCCTCGTAGGGGTCGGACACGCCGGTGAAGCCCCCGATCAGGCCCGCCCGGGCCTTGGCGTACAGGCCCTTGCGGTCGCGCGACTCGCACACCTCCACCGGGGTGGAGACGTAGATGAGCAGGAAGTCGCCGACCTCGGTGACCAGCTTCCTGGCCACCGAGCGGGCCTGCGCGTACGGCGCGATCGGCGCGCAGATGGCGATGCCGCCGTGCCGTGCGACCTCGGCCGCGACGTACCCGATGCGCGCGATGTTGAGGTCGCGGTCGGCGCGGGAGAAGGTCAGCCCGGCCGACAGGAGCTGCCGGACGCGGTCGCCGTCCAGCAGCGAGACGGTCCGGTCCCCGTTCTCGGTGAGCGCCTCGGCCAGCCCGCGGGCGATGGTGGACTTGCCCGAACCGGACAGGCCGGTAAAGAAGATGGCCAGGCCGCGTTCGGCCCGGGGCGGGCGGGCGCGCCGCAGCTCCCGGGCTACGCTCGGCGGTGCGAACCAGCCGGGCACCTCGGCCCCGGAATCCAGCAGCGCGCCGAGCTCGGAGTCGCTCAGCTCGCCCTGTTCGGCGCCGGGCTCGATCAGCGCGAGCGGTCGCCAGACCTCCGAGCGCGGATCGTAGGCCCACTCACCCGCACTGATGACCGGGATCGGCACGCCGGGCAGGGCCAGGGTGCCGTTCTTGGTCCCGCCGGGTGAACCGGCCTGATCGGCGACGGCGACGGCGACCTCGGACGCGTCGGCCAGCAGGTGCGTGGCGCCGTAGGCGGCGGCCACGATGGCCTGGGCGCGCAGGTCGGCCCCGTGGCCGGCCGGCCGGCGGGCCAGCGGCACCGGTATGACCAGCGTGCCCGCCGGCAGGTGCTGGCGGGCCGCAAGCACCGCCCGGACCAGGGCCTCGGGCCGCACCACGACGTCGGCCCGCCCGACGACCAGGGGCAGCAGGAGCAGCCGCGCGTTCAGCTGGCCGGCGTAATGGCGCAGCTGTCCGAGTTGGCGCTTGTTCAGCGGCCGCCAGGTGGCGTAGGCGAGCACGGTCTCGCCGGAGAGCTCACCGCGAACCTCCTCCGGGCGCCGCCGCAGCTGCCGGAAGGGCCCGTGCTCGGGCTCGCGCAGCGCCGTGACCGGGCCGGCCAGCCGGACCAGGGTCGGCTCGCCCAGGTCGGCGAGCTCGAATACGGGCCGCCGTTCGGTCACTGAGAGAACGGCCAGCGGAGACCCTTCCGGGTCCTGCAGGACCACCTGCCGGGCGTCCGCCGGGATCGCGTCCGCGGGCACCTCGAACGTCACCGGCACCGGCCAGGGCGTGCCGTCGATCAGCAGGCCGCGCTCGGCGACCGAGGCCGCGTCGGCCGCCCCCATGAAGCCGCGCAGCGGCGCGAACGCCCCCGAGGTGAGCAGCTCGAGATCCCCCAGCTGCGCCTCGTCAAGCGCATACGCCGGCCAGCCCGCGAGCTCTGCAGGCAGGCCAAGCGGCGCCGATCCGGCGGGTATCTGAGTAGTCAGCTGGGCCTCCGAGGTTCTCCTGGTCTTCTTATCACGCAAACCCACCTCACGGGGCCAGGGCACCGGGCCGCGGCGCGGGGCGTAAACTGGATGCGTTCCGCGAAAGAGCCGGGTGCACCCAAATCCGGCCGATTCGTGCTGCCCTGATCGCGGCCAAAGCCCTGCGCCGCCGGTCCCGCCACGGTCATCGGGTAGCCAGGACAAGGGACAAACAGCGATCACAAGGACATCATGAGCCTCGCCGGACTGCTCGCCATTCTCGATGATGATGTGCAACTACACGACGTAGTCTCACGTGCGGAATACGATACCGAATCCGCCCCCGGCCTGGCCGTCGGGGAGGACCTCGTCGCGCCGCCGACGCTCCGGCCGGTGCTGACCGCGGCGCTGACCCGCAGGGCCGGGGCCGACCAGGCCGGGGCCGGAGCCGACCAGGCCGGAGCCGGCCGCTTCGTGCTCGCGATCACCGCCACGGCCCGGGAGGCCGACGACCTGACCGCGGCCCTCGGCTCGTTTCTCCCCGCCGGCAGCGTGGCCTGCTTCCCCGGCTGGGAGACGCTGCCGCACGAACGGCTCTCCCCGCAGTCCGATACGGTCGGCCGGCGGATCGCGGTGCTGCGCCGGCTCGCCCACCCGGCCGAGCCGGGTCAGCCGGACGGGCCGCTCACCGTGGTGGTCGCCCCGGCGCGGAGCCTGCTGCAGCCCATCGTGGCCGGCCTGGGTGACCTGGAGCCGGTCAGCCTGCACGAGGGGCAGTCCTACGAGCTCGATGACCTGCTGACCAGGCTGGTCGAGATCGGCTACTCCCGGGTCGACCTGGTGACCACCCGCGGTGAGATCGCGGTCCGCGGCGGCATCGTCGATATCTTCCCGCCCACCGAGGAGCACCCGCTGCGGGTCGAGTTCTTCGGCGACACCGTCGAAGAGATCCGCACGTTCAAGGTCGCGGACCAGCGCAGCATCGGCCGGGCCGAGGCCGGGCTGTGGGCACCCCCCTGCCGGGAACTGCTGCTGACCCCGGTGGTCAGGGACCGGGCCAAGGAACTCGCCGACACCCACCCCGCGCTGGGCGACATGCTCGGCAAGCTGGCCGAGGGCATTCCGGTCGAGGGCATGGAGGCGTTCGCTCCCGTCCTGGCGGACCGGATGGACCTGCTGGTCGACTACGTACCCGCGGGCGGCATCGTGCTGGCCTGCGATCCGGAACGGATCCGGGCCCGCGCCGAGGAACTGGTCCGGACCAGCCAGGAGTTCCTCGAGGCGTCCTGGGTCAACGCCGCGGCCGGGGCGGCGGCGCCCATCGATCTGGGGGCCTCGGCCTTCCAGCCGATCGCGCGGGTCCGCGCGGCCGCCGCCGGGCTGGGCCTGCCCTGGTGGACGATCGCGCCGTTCGGCGTGACCGACGCCGGCGCCAGCGACATCGGGACGGGCGACGGCGCCTACCCCGGACCGGCGATCGGCGCGGCCGGACCGGGGGACCGCGGGCCGTTCCGTGTCAATGCCTCCCTGGCTCCCGCCTACCGCGGCGACGCGGACCGCATGCTGGCCGACGTGCGGAGCTGGCTGGCGCAGGACTGGCGGGTCGTGCTGGTCACCGAGGGTCACGGCCCGGCCCAGCGGCTGGCCGAGATGCTGCGCGGC
>Ga0302229_10001123_pt1 | contig 20657 bp, 20 predicted proteins | sample II_Palsa_N1_3_FD_193518 | JGI IMG/M metagenome (GOLD analysis project Ga0302229, IMG submission 193518) | Peat permafrost microbial communities from Stordalen Mire near Abisko, Sweden - II_Palsa_N1_3 | ecosystem: Environmental > Terrestrial > Soil > Palsa > Peat permafrost | place: Sweden... | reverse complement strand
GCTGCGGCCCGGGCCGCGGCGACGAACTGGTCCTTGATCTCGGCCAGCTCCGCCGCGGTCAGCTCGCGCGGTGTCTGGCTGCCCTCCTTATACGGGACCGGCGACGGTCCGCAGACCTCCCAGTTGCCCTCGGGCAGCGGGGCATCCATCCCCTCCCACATCAGCCGGGTGGAGCCCTTGCGGCCGGAGTGCCCGAGCTGGATGCCGATCTTCGCCCGGGTCCGGTCGTGCACGAAGGCGGTGATCCGGCGCCAGGAGTCCTCCTGTTCGGCGGTGTAGATCCCGGTGCAGCCGGGGGTGATTCGCCCGGCGGGGGAGACGCAGACCATCTCGGTCATCACCAGCCCCGCCCCGCCCAGTGCCTTGCTGCCCAGGTGCACCAGGTGGAAGTCGCCCGGCACGCCGTCGGCGGCCGAATACATGTCCATCGGCGAGACGATTATCCGGTTGGCCAGCTCCAGCTGGCCGATCCGGAACGGCTGGAACATCGGCGGGCACGCCTCGCGCGCGTCCGGCTGGCTGGCCGCGAACCACTCGTCCATCGCGGCCACGAACTCAGGGTCACGCAACCGCAGGTTGTCGTAGGTGACCCGGCGGCTGCGGGTCATGATGTTGAAGGCGAACTGGTGCGGGTCCTGGTCGGCGTACTGGCCGAGGTTCTCGAACCACTCCAGGCTGGCCTGCGCGGCACGCTGGGTCGAGGCGACCACCGGCCGCCGCTCGGTCTCGTACGCGGCCAGCGCCTCGCCGACGCCCGGCTGTTCGTGCAGGCACGCCGCCAGCGCCAGCGCGTCCTCCATGGCCAGCTTGGTGCCCGAGCCGATGGAGAAGTGCGCGGTGTGCGCGGCGTCGCCGAGCAGCACCACGTTTTCGTGCCGCCAGGTCCGGCACCGGACCGTGGTGAACGTGGTCCACCGGGAGTTATTGGCCACCAGGGCGTGCTTGCCGCTGTGCTCGCCACCACTGTGCTTGCTACCACTGGGCCCGCCGAGGAAGTCGGCGCACAGGTCGCCGATGCGCTCGATCGAGGCCTCGTCGCTCTGGCCCGGCACCAGCCCCGCGGCCTCGGTGAACCCGGCCCGCCGCCAGACGTCCTCGTGCATCTCCAAGATGAAGGTGCTGGCCTGGTCGCTGTACGGATACCCGTGGACCTGCATGATCCCGGCCGGAGTGTCCAGGATGTAGAACTTGAACGCGTCGAAGACCAGGTCCGTGCCCAGCCAGATGTACTTGCACCGCCGTCGTTCCAGATCCGGGCCGAACGTAGCCGCGTACGTCGCCCGGGTCGCCGAGTTCGCTCCGTCGGCGGCCACCACCAGGTCGTAGCTCGCGGCCAGGGCCGCCACATCCGGCGCCTCGGTACGGAACAGGACCCGCACGCCCAGTTCCGCGCAGCGGGCCTGCAAGATGGCCAGCAGCCGCTTGCGGCTCATCGCGGCGAAGCCATGGCCGCCCGAGGTAAAGGTACTGCCTCGGAAGTGCACGTCGATGTCGTCCCAGCGGGCGAACTCCCGGCGCATCCGCGAGAAGATCTCGACGTCGGCGTGCTCGATGCCGCCCAGCGTCTCGTCGGAGAACACCACGCCGAACCCGAACGTGTCATCGGCGGCGTTCCGCTCCCAGACGGTGACCTCATGCCCGGCATCGAGCTGCTTGGCCAGCGCCGCGAAGTAAAGCCCGCCCGGCCCCCCGCCCAAGATCGCGATCCGCACGATGCTCCTCCTCCCCGCCCCAGTGTCCCGATGCTATGCCGGAATCTCTACGATCGTCAACGGAACGCTATACCAGCCACCAGCCCGCCGCGCCTTCCCGCGCCCACCGCGCCAGCACCGCCCTCGCGCCCGCACCGCCCCGCGCTAGCACCGCCCCTTGCGCCAGCACCGCCCTTGCGTCCGCCACACTGTGAACTTGAGCCCCACCAAACCCTCACGTTTCACGGATGGGCTTCGCTCATACACGTGGATGTGGCACCCTAACGGCTCTTCCCACCACGATGTCGCTGCCATCCGGTTCCGGCGCGCTGGCTAAGGTGCACTCATGGACCTGGAGCGGATCAACCCGGCCGAGCTCGCCCGGCCCTCCGGTTTCTCCCATGCCGTCGCCGTGACCGGGGGCCGAACGGTGTTCCTGGCCGGCCAGGTCGGCATGAACCAGGACGGGAAGCTGATCGGCGGCGGCGTCGTGGCCCAGTTCGAGCAGGCCCTCGCCAACCTGCTCACCGCGCTGGCCGCGGCGGGCGGCCAGCCCGCCGACCTGGTCAGCGCGACCATCTACATCACCGATCTGGCGGACTACCAGGCCCACGCCAAGGAGATCGGCGCGGTCTGGCGCCGGCTGGCCGGCGACGACTACCCGGCCATGGCGGGCGTAGGCGTGACCCGGCTGTGGGATCCCGAGGCCCTGGTCGAGATCCAGGGCATCGCAGCCGTCAGCCGCTGAGCGACGGTCAGCCGCTGAGCGACGGTCAGCCGCTGAGCGACGGTCACCCGCTGAGCGACGGTCACCCGCTGAGCGACGGTCAGCCGCTGAGGACCTGCTGCACGTACACCTGCGCCGGTCCCTCCAGCAGCGCGCGCAAAGCGAAGAAGTCCTCGGCGGCCCGGATCCCGATCCACCCGGAAGGAAGCAACTCGGCGGGCAGGCCAGGGTCGCAGTAGGGCAGCCGCCGCCAGTCGGTGACCGCCCGTACGTAGTCGGCGAAGGCCTCGTGCTTCGCAGCCGGAGCGCCAGCCGAAGCCCCCTCAGGGGCGGCCGCCGGAGTCGCAGCCGGAGCCCCGGCCGAGCCGGCCATGGGTTCACGCTGCCAGCGCCGCAGCGTCGCCTCCTGCGCGTCGATGAACTCCTGGTAGCGCCGGGCCAGCTCGTCCAGGTCCCACCACTGCCGGATCTTGTCCGCCGGGTCGCCGAAGGCCAGGTGCTCGGCGTGGAACAGGTCGGCGTAGGCGTCCAGCCCGAGCCGCCGCAGCGTCTGTGCGGTCGTATCGTCCAGATGGGCGGGCACGATCCACACGCCCGGCGCGACCATGCCGAACCCCAGCCTGGTCAGCTCGGACCGCAGCACGTGCCGCCGGTGGCGTTCGGGTTCCGGCACCGAGAACACCGCCAGTAGCCAGCCGTCGGCCAACGTGGCCCGGCGCCGCCGGAAGATCCGGGCGTCGCCCTCGCGCAAGATGGCCAGCGCCTCGGCGGACAGCTGGTACCCCGCCGAGCCCGCTTGGCGCCGGGACTCCAAGATGCCCCGCCGTTTCAGCCGGGAGATGGCCGAACGCACCGCGGACTCGTCCACCCCCAGGTCGGCAAGCAGCCGGATCAGCGCCGCGACCGACAGCCAGCCGCCGTCGGACCGGGCGTAGAGTCCGTAGACGGTGACGATCAGCTGCCGCAGCCGCGCCGACCGGGCAGTGGTATCCCCGCCCGGCTCGTTCGTTTCCGCTACGGCCGTCACCGGCTCACGATACCAACTACGCGCGCGCCCTCCACGGCCTACAGTCTCCTCATGACCGATGAGGACACCAAGCTGCCGAGTTACTCCGACCTCCCGGCCGCCCCGCGCGGCGGCCGCTCTGCCTGGGGTCTGTTCGGTGCCGAGGACAACCTCGGCCTGGTCAACCTCATGACCCCGGAGCGCATTGCCGCCGCCGCCCGGCTGGTCCACCGGGGATCGGTTTTCTGCCTGGACATGCCGCTCGGCAGCGTCTCCCCGGCCCTGGCCATGTTCCGCGGCGCGCCCCGGCACGAGGTGCTGCACTCGCCAGGGAGCGCCGGCTTCGACGACGTCTACGACAACTTCTACCCGCAGGCCTCAAGCCAGTGGGATTCGCTAGCCCACGTCGGCTACGCGCCCGACCAGCTGTACAACGGCGTGACCGACGCCGAGGTGCTGGCCGGCACCAGGAACACCATCGACCACTGGGCCCGGCACGGGCTCGCGGGCCGCGCGGTCCTGCTGGACGTCGAGCGGGCCCTGCGGGCCGCCGGCCGGCCCTACGATCCCGGCGGCCCCAGCGCCATAAACGTCGAGGATCTGGAACTGGCCCGGCGCCAGGCCGGGATCGAGTACGCGCCGGGTGACATCATCTTGCTGCACACCGGCTTCGCCGCCTGGTACGTCCGGCAGCCCGACGCGGTCAAGCGCCGGCTCCACGGCAACGTCATCGCGCCGGGGGTCGCCCACACCGAGGCGGTCTGCGAGTACCTGTGGAATAGCCACGCGGCGGCCATCGCCGCGGACAACTTCGCCGTGGAGGTCTTCCCTGCCGACCGGGACCCGGCGGCGCATCCGTTCGGCTTCCTGCACCACGTGCTCATCGGCCTGTTCGGCATGGCCCTGGGCGAGCTGTGGTGGCTGGCCGACCTGGCCCGCGACTGCGCCGCCGACGGCGTCTACGAGATGTTCCTGGTCAGCGCGCCGCTGAACGCGCCCGGCGGCATCGGCTCACCCGCCAACGCCGTCGCCATCAAATAACGCAGCTCCCGCCATCACATAACCCAAACCGCCGTAATGATGCGGGAACGTTCGGACCGTAACGTTGCCCGCCAAGCTGGCCGACATCGGCGGGAGCGGGTTGAACGGGGCGGTCGGCATCGTGTTCCTCGGCGCCTTCGCCACGGTCGGCGCGCTACTGGCCTGGAAGCGACCTGGGAACCCCATCGGATGGCTGCTGTCCGCGACAGGCCTGGCGGTCGCCGTGGCGGTCTTCGGCGTGTTCCTGGCGCATTTCCCCCGGACGCTGACCCTGGCCAACTGGCTGGGCTGCATGTACTTGCTGGGCTTCGGGCTCTGCGTGTTCGTCGTGCTGCTGTTCCCCACCGGGCACCTGCCCTCCCGTCGCTGGCGGCCCGTGGCCTGGGCCGCCGGGGCAGGCCTGGCCGGGTGGGTCCTGGGCTGCGCGTTCGCTCCCACGATCATCACGACCAGCCCGACGATGCGGAACCCACTCGGCGTGACCGGGCCGGCCGGGGACCTCTTCAAGCTCATGGCGTTCGTCGGTACGGCGCTGATCGCGGTTACGGGCGTAGCCGCCGTCCTGTCGCTGGCGTTCCGATACCGGCGCGCCCAGACGGTCGAGCGCGCGCAGCTGCGGTGGCTGGTCTACGCGGGCTTCGTGATCGCGGTGGCCGTGCCCGCCACGATTCCGATCCCATCCACCGACGTCCAGAACGCCATCAGCAGCGGGGCCGTCGCGCTGATCCCGGTGGCCATCGGGATCGCCGTCCTGCGCTACCGGCTGTACGACATCGACCGGATCATCTCCCGGACCCTGGCCTACGCGATCGTCACCGGCCTGCTGATCGGGATCTACGCCGGCCTGGTCCTGCTGGCCACCCAGGTCCTCCAGATCCGCAGCGCGGTGGCCGTGGCCGCCGCCACCCTGGCCGCGGCCGCCCTGTTCAACCCGGTGCGGCGACGGGTCCAGCACCGGGTCGACCGGCGGTTCAACCGGGCCCGGTACGACGCCGAGACCACCGTGGCCGCGTTCGCGGCTCGGCTCAAGGACGCGGTCGACCTGGACACCGTGTGCGCCGATCTGGCCGGCGTGGTGCAGGCCGCGCTGGAGCCCGCCCACGTCTGGGTGTGGAGCGGGGACCGTCAGGCCCCTGATACGGCCCGCACCGCGGCCCGGATCGTGTCCTCCAGTCCCTCCAGTGGGAGCTTGCCGTCGATGCGCTCGCCGTCGACGTAGAACTTGGGCGTGGCGTTCACGCCGTCCCGGATGCCCGCCTGGATGTCCCGCTCGATCTTGGCCGCGTAGGCGCGGACGGTTATCTCCTCGCGGAACCGGCCCAGGTCCAGGCCCAGATCCGCGCCGCAGTCCAGCAGGGCAGCTAGGTCCAGCTGAGATGAGGGCCGCAGCAGCAGTTCGTACATCTCCCAGAACTTCCCCTGGGCCCCCGCCGCCTCGGCCGCCTCGGCGGCCTGCTCCGCGTGCGGGTGCAGTTGGACGATGGGGAAATTCCGGAACACGAACCGGACCGTGTCCGGGTAGCGGGCCAGCATCTCGTTTACGTCCCGGGCCGCGCCCCGGCAGTACGGGCACTCGTAGTCGCCGTACTCCAGGACCGTCACCGGCGCATCGGCCTGGCCGAGCACGTGGTCATCCGCCGTGACCTTGGTTACCGCAAACTCTTCCATGTCTCCTCCACCGACTCCACCGACAGCATGGCACGAAAGGACACAGGCATAGGATCAGTCCGGCCAACCACGAAGGAGCAGACATGACCGAAGGTCCCGAAGGCGGCGCGGGCCGCATCGTCGTCGGCGTGGACGGATCGCCGCCATCCCGGCAGGCCCTGCGGTGGGGCGCCCACCTGGCCGCAACCTTCGGCGCCAGTCTTGACGCCGTGACTGCCTGGGAGATCACGTCGAGCAACCACGACTGGAGCTGGATACCGTCCGACCGGAACCCGGACCAGGACACGCGCGAAGCCCTCGACCAGATCGTTCAGGACGTCTTCGGCGACCAGCCCCCGGCCGGACTGCGGCGCCTGGTGCACCAGGGCCAGGCCTCCAAGGTCCTGCTCGACGCGTCCGAGGACGCGATCATGCTGGTCGTCGGCAGTCGCGGCCACGGCGGCTTCGCCGGCCTCATGCTGGGTTCGGTCAGCGCCAACGTCACCGCGCACGCCGCCTGCCCGGTGCTGGTCATCCACGGCGACCAGGCCCCGCCGAAGTAAGGCCGAAGTAAGTCAGTCCTTGACCTCGCGCAGGCGGCCGGTCTCGACCTCGTAGACGAAGCCCCGCACCGAATCCTTGTGCGGGACGTAGGGGCTGGCCTTGATCCGGGCGATGGACTGGCGCACGTCGGCGTCCAGGTCGGGGAAGGCCTCCAGGGCGAACGGCGGCCGCAGGCCGGTGTCGGCCTCGATCTGGGCCTTCACGTCGTCGTCGTGGAAGGTGAGCATGCCGCAGCCGGTGTGGTGGATGAGGATGATCTCGTTCGTGCCGAGTAGCCGCTGGGAGATGGTGATGGACCGGATCGCGTCGTCGGTCACCACCCCGCCCGCGTTGCGGACGACGTGCGCGTCGCCTTCGGACAGGCCGAGCACGCCGTAGGGGTTCAGCCGGGCGTCCATGCAGGCCAGCACCAGGACGTGGGAGGCGGGCGGCAGCGGCAGGTCGCTCTTGTCGAAGCTGGCGGCGTACCGATCGGCGTTGGCCACGAAGGTGTCGGTGCTGCTCACGGTTCCTCCTGGGGAGAACGGATCTGGCCTCGGTGAAGCGTATCCACTCAAACCCTAACCTAATCCTGAGTTTTCAGACCACAATTAGCGGTATTACCGGTGCGGCTCCTGAAACGCAGTGTGCCCCGTGGGATCCCACGGGGCACAACCGCATCGTGGCAGCGGGTAACGGACCTCAGCTCGCCGTGCTGAGCCGGTCGATCAGGTCCTGGTGCAGCTCCCACAGCCGCTCGGGCAGGTGCTCGCCGAACATCCGGAAGAACTCGGGCATCCGGTCCGCCTCCAGCTTCCAGGTCGGGGGGTCCACGGTCAGCAGCAGGTCCAGGTCCGCCTGGCTGAGCTGCAGGCCGTCCAAGTCCAGCGCGCCCGGCGCCGGCAGGTTGCCGACCGGCGTCTCCACCGCTTCGGCGTCGCCGGACAGCCGCTCGGCGATCCACTTCAGCACCCTGCTGTTCTCGCCGAAGCCAGGCCACACGAACCGGCCGGTCTCATCCTTGCGGAACCAGTTGACGTAGAACAGCCGCGGTAGCTTGGCCGGGTCCGGGGCGGCGGCCCCGAGCGCCAGCCAGTGACCGAAGTAGTCACCCATGTTGTAGCCGCAGAACGGCAGCATCGCGAACGGGTCCCGGCGCAGTTCGCCCACCGTGCCCTCGGCTGCGGCGGTCTTCTCCGAGGCCACGTTCGCCCCGAGGAACACTCCGTGATCCCAGCCGAACGACTCGATCACCAGCGGCACCGTGGTAGCCCGCCGCCCGCCGAACAAGATCGCCGAGATCGGCACGCCGGCCGGGTCGTCCCACTCCGGCGCGATGATCGGGCACTGGTCGGCCGGGGTGGTGAACCGGGAGTTGGGGTGCGCGGCCGGCTCGGGCGAGTCCGGGGTCCAGTCCCGGCCCTTCCAGTCGGTCAGGTGCGCGGGCGGTTCGTCGGTCAGGCCCTCCCACCACACGTCGCCGTCGTCGGTCAGGGCCACGTTGGTGAAGATGCTGTTGCCCCACATGGCCGCCACCGCGTTGGCGTTGGTCTTCATGCCCGTGCCCGGCGCGACGCCGAAGAACCCGGCCTCCGGGTTGATCGCGTACAGCCGCCCGTCCGGCCCGAACCGCATCCAGGCGATGTCGTCGCCGATGGTCTCGGCCGTCCACCCCGGGATGGTGGGCTGCAGCATGGCCAGGTTCGTCTTGCCGCACGCGGACGGGAAGGCCGCCGCTATATATCGCGGCGACCCGGCCGGGGGAGTGAGCTTGAGGATGAGCATGTGCTCGGCCAGCCAGCCCTCGTCCCGCGCCATCACCGAGGCGATCCGCAACGCGTAGCACTTCTTGCCCAGCAGCGCGTTCCCGCCGTAGCCGGACCCGTAGGACCAGATCTCCCTGGTCTCGGGGAAGTGCGAGATGTACTTGACGGAGTTGCAGGGCCACGCCACGTCCGCCTGGCCGGGCTCCAGCGGGGCCCCGACCGAGTGGACGGCGCGGACGAACGACCCGGTCTCCTCGATCGAGCGCAGTGCCGGAGTCCCCATCCTGGTCATGATCCGCATCGAGGTCACCACGTACGGCGAGTCGCTGATCTCCACGCCGAGCTGCGAAATGCTGCTGCCAAGCGGTCCCATGCAGAACGGGATCACGTACATAGTCCGGCCGCGCATGCACCCGTCGAAGATCCCCGCGAACGTCTGGCGCATCTCGGCCGGCGCGATCCAGTTGTTGGTCGGCCCCGCGTCCTGCTCGCGTTCTGAGCAGATGAACGTCCGGTCCTCGACCCGGGCCACGTCACCGGGATCCGACGCGCACCAGAAGCTGTTCGGGCGCAACTCCGGGTTGAGCCTGGTGAACGTCCCGTTCTCTTCCAGCAGGGTGGTCAGCCGGTCCCATTCCTCCGGCGAGCCGTCGCACCAGACCACGGCGTCCGGCTTGGTCAGCTCCGCGATCTCGCGGACCCAGGCGGCTAGCTCCGGAAGGGTCGTTTTCTCTGGCTTGTCGGAATTGTCGGAATAATCTGCGCTGTACATCGTGGTCTCTCCTGCGTGGGTCCCGGCATCTGGACTATCTGCGTCATATCTGCGTCACCTTGCGTGGCTCATGGGGGCGGCCAGGCCGCGGGGGGGCGGAGTACCGTGGTAGCCCAGTGGATCGCGTGCACTGTGGCCTGCCCCAGCCGGGAGAACCCGCTCGGGATCATCCAGGGCTCTCATCTACCTATTATTGCCCCGGGAAGGGCCTAGACATTTCAGCCGAACGGCCCCAGGTGCGTGACCTCGGACACGTTTCCCGCTGGCCCATGGCCCCGCGGCGCAGATTGCAATAGCTGGTCGGCTTGCGGTCAGCCGATTGGTGGATGGGTTTCAGCCGTCCGGACCATCATGGGGTTCAGCCCGGAAACTGGCTAGCCGGTCGATGCGCGCCCGGGTGCTCCGCTGCCACGCTGACCGTATCTAACAGCAGAGGGAAAGACGGGGAAGATATGGAACCCACATCCGCGGCGCTGACCGAGGATACGCAGGCCATTCCGGCCGCGCACTCGGTTGCCCTAGCCAAGACGTACGGGGTCGGCCAGGCGGCGGTGCACGCCCTGGCCGGTATCACGGTGACCTTCGACCGCGGCCGGTTCACGGCCGTCATGGGCCCGTCGGGCTCGGGCAAGTCGACGCTCATGCACTGCATGGCCGGCCTGGACCGGCCGACGTCCGGCCAGACGTTCGTGGGCGGCCTGGACATCGGAAGCCTGGACGACGCCGGGCTGACCCGGCTGCGCCGGGACCGGATCGGCTTCGTGTTCCAGTCCTTCAACCTGATTCCGACGCTGACCGCGGCCGAGAACATCACCCTGCCCGTCGCCCTCGCGGGGCGCAAGGTCGACCAGGGCTGGCTCGGTTACCTGGTGGACCAGCTGGGCATCGGGGACCGGCTGACCCACCGTCCCAGTGAGCTGTCGGGCGGCCAGCAGCAACGGGTGGCGTGTGCCCGGGCGCTGATCAACAAGCCGGACCTCATCTTCGCCGACGAGCCCACCGGCAACCTCGATTCGAACGCCTCCGCCGACTTGCTCTCGTTCCTGCGGCAATCGGTGACCGAGCTCGGCCAGTCGATCGTCATGGTGACGCACGATCCGCGCGGGGCCGCGTACGCGGACCGGGTGGTCTTCCTGGCCGACGGGCAAGTGGTAGGCGAGCTCCAGCAGCCGACCGCCGACTCCGTCCTGGAGCGGATGCGGACGCTGGGGGCCTGACATGTGGAACGTGACGATCAAGGGCCTGCTGGCCCACAAACTCCGGCTGGGACTGACCGCGCTGGCCATCGTGCTCGGGGTCACCTTCATCTCCGGGACGTTCGTCCTGACCGACACCTTGCACAACACGTTCAGCGAGCTGTTCGGCAACGTCTACGCCAAGGTTGACTTCCAGGTCCGCGGTGTGGCCCAGCTCGGCAGCGGCGGCAACGCGGTCCGCAACGAGCTGCCCGAGTCGCTGCTGAGTACCGTCCAGGCCGTGCCCGGCGTCGCGGCCGCCGACGGCGAGGTCGAGGGCTACGCCCAGTACATCAGCCACAACGGCAAGCCCATCCAGACCGGCGGCGCGCCCACCCTCTCGGTGAGCTACGACCCCGATCCGCAGCTTTCCAGCCTGCACCTGATCGCAGGCGGCCCGCCCACCACCTCCGACGACGTGGTCATGGACGCCGGGACCGCGCAGAAGTACGACTTCACCGTGGGGCAGCAGGTCCGCATCCTGACCGCCGGGCCGACCAAGACGTTCACCATCACCGGCATCGCCGAGTTCGGCACGGCGAACAACCTGGCCGGGGCGACCCTGGCCGCGTTCACGCTGCCGACCGCGCAGGCCATCGCCCAGGAGCCCGGCCAGCTCGACGACATCAACGTGGTGACCACGCCGGGGGCCAGCAAGTCCGCGGTCCAGCAGGCCATCGCCAAGGTCCTGCCTCCGGGCGTGCAGGTGGTCACCGGGCAGACCGTGGTCAACGAGAGTACGAGCTCGGTCGACCAGTCGCTGTCCTTCTTCTCCACCGCACTGCTGATCTTCGCGTTTATCTCGCTGTTCGTCGGCGCGTTCACCATCTTCAACACGTTCTCGATCATCGTCGGGCAGCGGACCCGGGAGCTGGCCCTGCTGCGCATCGTCGGGGCGAACCGCCGTCAGGTGTTCCGGTCCGTCCTCGGTGAGGCGGCCATCACCGGGCTGGTGTCCTCGGTGATCGGCCTGGGCCTCGGCGTGCTGGCCGCCCTCGGGCTGCAGGCGCTGCTACGCGGGTTCGGGATTACGCTGCCGCCCGGACCGCTGGTGTTCGAGCCGCGCACCGCGGTGGTCGGGCTGCTGGTCGGCGTCGGCGTGACGGTCGTGGCCGCGCTCGGCCCGGCCCGCGGCGCCGTGCGCATCCCGCCGATCGCCGCGCTGGATGACCGCCGATCCGCCCCCGCCGCCTCGCTGCGGCGCCGGTTCATCGGCGGCACCGCGCTGGCCCTGGTCGGCGTGATCATGCTGGCCATCGGGCTGGCCAAGCCGGCCATCGCGCTCGTCGGCATCGGCGCCGTGGCCATCTTCCTCGGGGCCGCCACCCTGGCCCCGGCCATTGCCCGCCCGCTGTCCAGCGTGATCGGGCGCCCGCTGGCCCGGGTGCTCGGCGAACCGGGCCAGCTTGGGCGGGAGAACTCCATGCGCAGCCCGCGGCGCACCGCCCAGACCGCCTCGGCGCTCATGGTCGGCCTGGCCCTGGTCGCCGCGATATCGGTGTTCGGCGCCTCGGTGTCCCGGTCGGTCACCAGCAGCGCGGATCAGGCGATCAGCGCCGACCTGATCGTGACCCCCACCGGGTCCGGAGAACTCAGCAACTCGGCGGTGTCGCTGGCGTCGGCCGTGCCGGGTGTCACCGCGACCAGTGCCGTCTACGGCGGGCAGTTCGAGTTCCAGAACACACTGTCCCAGCTCACCGCGGTGTCCACCAGCAACCTGGCCAGCACGGTGATCCTGCGCATGACGTCGGGCACCCCGGCCGCCCTGGCCCAGGGCGAGCTGCTCATCGACTCGACTACCGCGCAGAACAAGCACCTGGCCGTCGGCGACACCGTGCCGGCCAGGTTCGCCCTGACCGGCCCGGCCACCCTGCGCATCGGCGGGATCTACCAGAGCAACGCCCTGATCGGCAGCTACCTGGCCAGCTCCGCGTTCTTCCTGTCCCACTACCCGGCCCAGCCTCCGGGGGCCCTGCTGCTGCGTACCAACGGCAGCACCGCGGTGGACAACGCCGTCACCAACGCCCTGGCCCCGTTCCCGAACGTCCAGGTCCAGACCAGGGCCCAGTACGAGCAGGCCCAGGTGTCCAGCATCAACGAGGTGCTCGGGCTGGTCTACGCCCTGCTCGCCCTGGCGGTGCTGATCGCGCTCATCGGGATCGTGAACACGCTCATGCTCTCGGTGTTCGAGCGCACCCGTGAGATCGGCCTGCTCCGCGCGGTCGGCATGCGGCGGCGCCAGGTCCGGACCATGATCCGGTCCGAAGCGGTGATCCTGGCCATCTTCGGCGCCATCATCGGGATCATCATCGGCACCGGCATGGGCATCGCGCTGGTCTCCGCACTGAAGAATCAAGGCATCACCGAGACCGTGGTGCCCTACTCCAACCTGGTGATCTTCCTGATCATCGCCGCCCTGCTCGGCCTGGTCGCCGCGAGCTGGCCGGCCCGCCGGGCGGCCAAGCTGGACATCCTGTCCGCCATCGCCGCCCAGTAGGTCCGCCGGCAGCGAAATCTCAGCGTACGAGCGGGATCCCGCTCGTACGCTGAGTTATGGCCGAGCGCGCGAAGGTCTATCCGCTGCGGCGAGAGCCGTCGCCCCCGAAGGCGCCCCCCGAGCCTTTGTGGCGGGAGGTGCTCGGTCAGCGTCTGCGCACGCTGCGCCTGGATCAGCAGGAAACCCTGGCCGAGACGGCGGGCCGGGCCGGGATCTCACCCCAGTACCTGTCCGAGATCGAGCGCGGCCGCAAGGAGCCGTCGAGCGAGATGATCGCGGCCCTGGCCGGCGCCCTGAGGACCACGCTCATCGGGCTGACCGAGCAGGTGAGCGACGATCTGCGCCGCCAGCAGGCGACCTGGACCTCACGCATATCCGGCCCGGTCATGCTGGCGCTCGCGGCGTAGCCGGCGCGGCCTCACGCGCTGCGTCGGCGTCCGCCGACCGCTGCCCCAGCACTTGGTCGACGATCCCGTACGCCAACGCGGCCGCGGCGGTGAAGACCCGGTCCCGGTCGGTGTCGGCGCGCAAGGTCTGCACGGACTGGCCGGTGTGCGCGGAGAGGATCGCCTCGATATCGGCGCGCATCCGCACCAGCTCGTCCGCCTGCAGGATCAGGTCCGGGATCGGTCCCTGGCCGCGCGCGGCCGGCTGATGCAGCACCACCCTGGCGTGCGGCAGCAGGGACCGCCGGCCCGCCGTCCCGGCCGCCAGCAGCACGGCGCCGACCCCGATGGCCTGGCCTACGCAGAACGTGGCCACCGGCGCCTCGATGAACCGCATCGTGTCGTACACCGCGAGCATGGACGGCAGGTCGCCGCCCTCGCAGTTGATGTACAGGTTGATCTCCAGGTCCTGGCTTTCCGCCTCCAGGTGCAGCAACTGGGCGATGAGCGCGTTGGCCACGCCGGGATCGATCGCGGTACCGAGGTACACGATCCGCTCGGTGAGCAGGTGCGAGTACACGTCCATGATCCGTTCGCCCCGCGGATGCTGCGCGATGACGTTCGGAATGGTGTAACTGCTCATCAGGCGCTTCCCTTAAGTCCGATCCGGTGCCGTCTGGCCGGCATGATCTGGCCGAACGACCCGACGATTTCGTCGATGAAGCCGTACTCGCGGGCCTCGGTGGCGGTGTACCAGTGGTCGTGCAGCGAATCGTCGAAGATGCGCTCCACCGGCTGGCCGGTATCCGCGGCGATCAGGCCGAGCACGGTATCGACCGTGTGCCGCAGGTCGTCAGCCTGGACCTCGATGTCGACCGCGCTGCCGCCGATGCCGGCCGAGCCGCGGTGCATCAAGATGCGCGCGTGCGGCAGCGCGAATCGCTTGCCTTTGGCCCCGGCGGAGAGCAGGAACTGCCCGGCGCTGCAGGCCAGCCCGAGCGCCAGCGTGGATACATCGCACGGCACCAGCCGCATGACATCACGGATGGCGAGCATGGACGGGACCGATCCGCCGGGGGAGTGAATCCACAACGCGATGTCGGCGCCCGGGTCCTCCACCGCGAGGGTCAGCAGCTGGGTCGCGAGCAGCGTCCCGTTGTCGTCGTCAAGCACCCCGTCCAGCACCAGGATCCGCTGCAGCAGCAGCTGCTCCCGGACCCGCTCGCTGAACAGGGGGTTCTTCTCGTCATGAGCCATGCCTCCAGCCTGCGTCATGACCGCCCCGGAAACCCTCGCCCGCTGCTGTAGGCAGATCTGCTCACAGCAGCGGGCTGAAAAGGCGGCCCGCGGGTTCTCTATTACCGCGCCCATTCCGAAAAGCCCAGCCCATTTGACCCGCAACCGTTCTGCACCCGGCCGGGAACCCGTTAGTTACCCTCGCGAACGACTATGGCGGTAGTTGAAGATCACGCGCCGTTTAGGTAAAGCGTGGAAGTGGAGATCTAAATGGGTGCACGAATCGCCGTCCTGATTCCGGCGCATAACGAGCAAGATTACATTTCCGCCACCATTGAAGGTGTCCTGGCCCAGACGCGCCAGGCGGACCGGATCATTGTCGTGGCCAACAACTGCGATGACGACGACGGCACCGCGAAGGTCGCGGGGAAATATGATGGCGTCGAAGTGATGGATTTGCACGGGATCACCGGACGGAAAGCGGGCGCGCTGAACGCGGCGCTGAACGCGCTTCTCCCGTCCCTGGATGACGACGATCTGGTGGTCTGCATGGATGCCGATACCGTCATTCATCCGGAGCTGATCGAGAACGCCGAACGGCACTTCGAGCAAGACCCCCGCTTGGGCGCGGTCAGCTCTAACCACCTGATTAAGCGCTTCGGCACGATCATCGAAGTCCTGCAGGCCATGGAGTACGAGCGCGACCGTAGATTCATCGGGCGACGCAAGGGCCGATACGGGTGCATGACCGGTATGGCCGCAATGTACCGCGTGTCCGCGCTTCGCGACGTCAAGCGCCTGTACGGGGAGGTCTACGACCCCGCTAACTGGACCGAGGACTGGAAGCTGACCATCGCCCTGAAGCACCTCCGGTGGGGAATGGTGCGTCCGCAGGACTGCCTGGCCACGACGGTGCCGGTCTCGACCGTCAAGGGCCTGTTCACCCAGCGGGAACGCTGGGCGCGCGGGTACATCCAGACGCTGAGTCAGTTCGGCTTGACGCGCTTCACCGCCATCCCGTGGGCCAAGCAGGCTGGGCTGGTGTGGTCGATGGTGTCCCGCGTCGTGCTGCTCTACCTGCTGTGGACGGTGCGTGGTCATCTGTTCTCCTGGTGGGGCCTGCCGATCTTCGTCATCTTGATGGCCGACAGCGTCAATACCGCGCACAAGGCCGGATGGCGAGCCACGCTCGTGGCTCTGGCCTTCCCAGTAGAAATGCTGTATGCCTGGCTGATAACGGCCGCTATCGTCTCCGGTTACTGGAAACAACTGACAAAAACGGGCAAGACGGACACCTGGAAAATGGTAAGGGGAACCTGAAGTGATTAACACGAGGGTAAGCAATCATGTCGCGGCCAGCGGATTCGTCGGGGTAGGGATCGGCAGCACGGAAATGCACCTGGCTTGGATAATCTGCCTCATCTCGCTGATGATCAGCCTGGGATTCGCGCTGGCGCGGTTCATTCCACGCTTTGAGAAGTGAGCCAGGGGCCATGAAGCGGACCAAAATTGAGGCCATTCTAGCGGTCATCGTCGTGCTGACCTTGGCGTTGACCGCCGCGGTGCTGGGATACCTCAAGGGCCGCTCGGCCTCGGCCGCTAGCCTCGGAGTGGCTGGTACTGCGGCCCGCGCGGCGGTACCCGAGTCGTATGCGGTGCCCCAGCAGATTCCCGTGCTGTGCTTCCACGGAATCGGCGCGCCGTCCCCGGTCTCCGGGTCAGTTGACAACTACAACACGACGTTGGATAACTTCAAGGCCGAGATGGCCTACCTGTACGGGCAGGGCTACGCCACGATCACCCCGCAGCAGTACGCCAACTGGCTGGACGGCATAAAGCAGCTGCTGCCCGCGAAGCCGATCCTGATCACGTTTGATGACGCGTTCGTCTCGGACACCGAGGCCACGCCGGTCTTGGAGAAGTACGGTTTCAACGCCGTGGTGTTCGTGATAACCGGTTACGCGAACGGCGACTACGGCTCGATTTACGCTGGCTGGAGCATCGTCCAGACCATGGCCAAGGAGGGCTGGATGATCCAGCTGCACGCCGGGGAATGCGGGCATGCCTACATGCCGTACGCCCCGGCGTCATGCCTCGCCGGGCTGGACCGGTCCCTGATGACCCCCACCGACTACGAGTACTACGTCTGGCCCTTCGGCCAGACGGACACTCAGTACGAAGCACGCGTCATCGACGACATCACCGTCGGCGAGGCGGCCATCCAGACGCATCTGAACTTCCCGGCAGGCTGGCAGTCCACCGTCTTCGCGGTCCCGTTCGGTGCCTGGACCAACGGGGAAAACCCGTGGCTGCTCTCCTACTGGGACAGCATCTTCAAGGCGGTCTTCGTCCAGTACATAGCCGCCTCTGACCAAGTCACAGCGCACGCCGACAAGGTGCGGTACCGGCTGGAGCTTGGCTACGGAGCCCAGAGTGTCACGTTCCTGGCGAGCCACCTCAGCGACCCGGCGTTCACGCGGGCCGGAGCAGGCAGCGGGACAACGACCGGAGCATCACCAGGCGTCAACCCAGCTTCAGGCTGAGGAGAACAACTGATGACCCGCCGCCGCGGCGCGACCACTGCCCGGTCGTTGGCTAGTATCGCTGCGTGATTACTGGCATTCATGCGATCGTGTTCTCCCCGGCCGCCGAGAAGGTCCGTGCGTTTTTCGCCGACGTGCTGGGCCTGGCGTCGGTCGACGCCGGCGGCGGCTGGCTCATCTTCGCCCTGCCCCCTGCTGAGCTTGCTGTTCATCCGGCCGACGGTGACGGGCGCCATGAGCTCTACCTGATGTGTGACGACATCCACGCCACCCTCGCCGAATTGCGGGACAAAGGAGTCGAGGTGGCGCGCGGCGTGTCCGATCAGGGCTGGGGGCTCCTAGCCGCGATCCGCCTCCCGGACGGCGGAGAACTGCCCATCTACCAGCCTCGGCATCCGTCGCCCCTGCAGCCCTGACCACGTGCACGTACCTGCCGCGAGCGGGACGTCAAACTGCGTCTTGCCGGTTGCGCAGGGAGATGTCGTCGGATGCGGCGATGTGGTCGGCCTGGACGGCCCGCAATCCCAGGCCCAGGCGCTCGCGGGCCTGCCGCAGCAGCTTGAGGGAGTTGGTGGAGGGGCTCGGCGGGGCGGCGCGCTCCGGATCGGCCCCGTGCTCTTCGATGAGGTGGGTCTGCAGGGCTGCGGCGACCTCGTCGGCCGCCTTCAGCGCGTGGTAGATGGCCCGGTCCCGTGCTGTGTCGTCAACCATGCGGCCCAGTATCGCGCGTCAGCGGTCGTCGGTAGGGTGCTTCGCGGCGCGCCGGGCCATCACCGGCGCGAGGGATTACCTCAAATGTATGAAACCGGGAAGGTCCGCGCGCCGTCTGATGCGCATGAAGAACGAGTTGCGGGCTGCCGCCGGCCTGGTCCTCGCGCTGACGGCAGCGGTGCTGGCGGGCTGCGGAACGACGGCGCCACCGGCGACGCCATCGGCGGCGCCGGTCATCGCCCGCGGCGTGGCGATGCGGGAGCCGCTGGCCGACCCGCGCCCCTACGGCACGGCCGACACCGCTCTCGGGCTCAGCGTGCTGGATGCCTGGTGCCAGGCCGATCCGCGGGCCAACCTGGTGCTGTCGCCGTCCAGCCTGGCCAGCGGGCTGGGCATGGCCTACCTCGGCGCGCGCGGGGCCACCGCGCAGGCCATGGCCGACGTGCTGCATCTGCCCGCCACCAGCGGGCCGGCGCTCGAGGCCGGCCTGCAGGCACGGTCGGCGGCGCTGCGCGGGCTCGACGGTCCGGGCGTGACGGTGGACGCGAGCGATCAGGTGTGGGCTGACCCGTCGCTGATCACCCTGCGCAGTTATCTGAGCGCCGTAGCGACCAGCTACGACGCGGGCGTCGCGCACGTCCCGCTGCTCAGCCGCCCCGACCAGGCCGCACAGGAGATCAACCAGACCATCGCGACCGCAACCCACGGGCAGATCCCGCAACTGCTGACCCCGGACTCACTGCAGGGCATCGGCTGGGTGCTGACCGACGCGCTGTACCTGAAGGCGGCCTGGGCCACGCCGTTCCAGGCCAGCCAGACCAGTCCCAAGCCGTTCACCACCGCCTCCGGGCGGCAGGTCAACGCGCCGTTCATGAACGGCGGCCCGTACGCCGCGACCAGCGCGGCCGGCTGGACCGCCGTCTGGCTGCCCTACCGTGGCGGCCACCTGGCCATGATGGCGCTGCTGCCGCCCTCGGGTACCGGCGGCTGCGCGATGCCGACCGGAGCGCAACTCGCCGCGCTGACCACCACGCTGGCGGCGGACGGTACGGACCACGGTTCCGGCCCGGTTCTGACCCGCGACGTCGCGCTGCCCAAGGTAAGCCTGCAGAACAAGGTCGACCTGAACGGCCTGCTGACCGGACTTGGCATGGGCGCCGCCTTCACCGGGGCCGCGGACTTCACCGGGCTGTCGCCGCAGGCCCGCCGCCTCGGCTTCGTCGAGCAGGCCGCCACCTTGCGGGTGGGCGAGCAGGGCACGGTGGCCAGCGCCGCGACCGCCGTCGGCGTGAGCGCGAGCGCGGCGAAGGCCGGGCCTCCGCCGGTCACGTTCGACCGTCCCTACCTGATGGTAGTGACCGACACCGCGACCGGAGAGCCCTTGTTCATGGCTCGGGTCACCGACCCGTCGCAACCATAGCCGGGCCGGGTTTCGTCCTGCTCATCGCTCATCCCGGTCACCTCCTGTCCTTGGCCACTGGCGGCAGGTTTTCGTCTCCGGGGAACAGAATGTGACCTCGGGGTAGCGTGGTGACGGCTGGTCCAGCAAGGCTTGCGGCGTGCTGCGCAGGTGCCGGTCGAAGAAGCCCCGGACGTAGGCGCGGGTGATGTCCAGGGACCGGGCTCCGGGGATGCCGGCGCCGATGTCGATGCCGGCCTGATCGGCCAGGAGCCCGAGGTCGGTGAAGGAGGCGTGCATCGCGCCGGCGACCAGGAGCCACCGCTTCCACCCGGTCAGGTGTTTCCAGTCGTGCTCCCAGGTGGTAACGGCGCCTCCGCTTCCCGGGGTGTAGTTGGACTGCTTACCCAGGAAGAGAAACGGCCGTGACAGGCCCTCATCCGAGATCGGGGTAGCAGTGGCGCCGTCCATGTCGATGCCGGCGCGGATGCGGGAGTCGGCTAGCAGGGCGGCGATGGCGGCCGCACCGCCGATGGAGTGGCCGGCCATCGCTATCCGGGACGGGTCGATCAGCCCGGCGCCCGGCCAGGCCGGGTGCGCACCGGTCAGTTCATCGAGCACGAAGGAAACATCGGCTGCCCGGCCTGCCACCACCTTCTCCCAGAACCCCTCGCCCCGGCGACGTGTCTCACGGGCCAGGCAGGTGGTGACCCGCCCGTCGGGAAAGGCCGTGGCATAGCTCTCGTAGGTGTGATCAATTCCGGCCACGGCATAGCCGTGGCTGGCCAGGTCCTCGGCCAGGGCGGTGAGCACGCTACGGGAGTTGGTGAAGCCAGGTGAGAGCACCACCAGGGGCAAGGTGCGCTGGCCCCCCGCTGGTGTGGCAGCGCTGACCGCGTTGGCCCGGACCGTGCTCAGCACGCCGGGCGGGACGCCGGTAATGCCCCTGCTGGTGAGGTGGAGTCCAGACTCCGCTGGCGTCATGTACCGGGCTCGCCGCCCGTCCGACGGCGTCGCCGGATACCACAGGGAGATCATCAGCTCCCGCGCGTTCACCCCCGCGGCCCAGGGATCGGGACGGGAGACGTCCGTCAGCCACAAGGACGCGGTACCGACCGGGCACGGACCGGTCGGCTCAGGCAGGTACGGCGTACGCCCCGGCCCGGCCGGCGCGTCACCGGCGTCTGACGAGGTTCCCATGCCAGCAATCATCACCGGCCGACCACCGCCCGCACCATCCAGATAGCCCCCGATCTTCGGGCCAGGTCCATGCGGAATCGGTCTGGTTCGCCCAGCCGTGATAAGCCGCCCGTTGCCCGGGCCCTTTTGATCGGCTCTCCGGCTACGCTGGCCAGCGTGTCCGATTATTACCGGCCGCCTGGCTGGTTCACGCGCAACGTCTTCAACAAGCTGGTGGCGTTGCTGACCAGGCAGGGCATCAGTGTTCTCGGCTCGCG
>Ga0302229_10001115_pt1 | contig 20799 bp, 18 predicted proteins | sample II_Palsa_N1_3_FD_193518 | JGI IMG/M metagenome (GOLD analysis project Ga0302229, IMG submission 193518) | Peat permafrost microbial communities from Stordalen Mire near Abisko, Sweden - II_Palsa_N1_3 | ecosystem: Environmental > Terrestrial > Soil > Palsa > Peat permafrost | place: Sweden... | reverse complement strand
TCGCTGACGACCGCCCCCGGTATCGCCGCCGCGCTGCTCAGCCACGGCATCGTGCCGCTGGCGACGCTGCCCGCGACCGAGGGGGCGTCCACCAGCAGCGGCGGTGTCGCCGTCAAGTTCGCGTTCCCGGTGACCGGCGGCAGCGTCAACCTCAGGCAGCTGACCGGCATGATCGACCACAGCGGCGGCATCCTGTTCATCGCCCCGGCGACCGGCAAGCAGATCTCCGTGTCCGGCTTCGTCATCAACCTCAAGGCGGGCGAGCTCACCGCGATCGTGAACGGTAACGCCAAGGAGCGGGTGCCGCTGCTGTCGCTGAGCCTGGCCAGCGCGAAGACCGCCGCGGGCAAGCACGCCGTGCAGATCTCCGGGATCGTCGCCCGGCTGACCAAAACCGCGGCCAGCGCGCTGGACGCAACCTTCGGCACCACCCTGTTCACCAGCGGCCTGGAGCTTGGCACCGCGAGCGCGGTCGTGAAGTTCCAGGCGACCTCCGCCTAGCGTTTCCTACCAAGAGCGTCGCACCACGCCAGCAGGGCACCGGTCCTCGCGGTCGTGTTCGGCTCGCTGGTCGCACTGACCGCGCTGCTCATCGCCGCCGTGGCGATCCCGTCGGCATTCACGCTGGTCCACGCGCTGGCCTACCTGACCACCATGTCGTTCCTGGTGCAGAACATCCTTGCGCTCGTCGGGCTCGGCGTGGCGATCGGCTACGCGCTGCTGATCGTGACCCGGTGGCGGGAGGAACGGGCAGCCTGGCGGCGCTGGCGCTCACCTCCGTGCCGTTCCTGCGCAGCATCGGCCTGGCCGGGATGCTCATCCCGTTGATCAGCCTGATCGTCTCGGCCACCCTGTTGCCGGTCATCCTGGACGCGCTCGCCCGGGCCCCGCGATCGCTCTGGCTGCCGGTCAAGGCGCCGCTCCTGAACCTCATCTCGCTGAGCGCCGCGTTCGGCGTGCTCACCTTCGTGTGGCAAGAAGGCCACGGGGTCGGCGCGCTCTTCAACAGCCCCGCGACCGGCGCCGTCACCCTATGGGTCCCGCTCGCCGTTTTCGCCCTGCTGTTCGGCTTGTCGATGGACTACGAGGTCTTCATCCTGACCAGGATCAACGAGGAGTACGCCAAGACCGGCGACACGGGCGAGGCCGTTGTCCGCGGCATCGGACGTACCGGGCGGCCGGTCACCCCCGGCGCCCTGATCTTCGCGAACGGCGGGCTGGTGGCGGCTCCAAGATGACCGGATGCGGGCCTCGTGAACCCGCGATCTCAGCGACATCCTCGTCAGTGAGGGAAGTACCAGCCGGAGCAGCAGCGGGTTCTCCCCGCTGCCTGCGGGAACATCACCACCGGATTCCTCCTCCTCAACAGCGGCGGGGAGCCGCCTCAGCGTAGCGGTGTCAAGGTGCCGCCGTTCACTTGGCGTCACCGGCTGGTTCACGGCGGGACGCTGGCGTCGCTGGTCGCCCCGGCTGGCCGGCGGCGAGAAATTCCTGACTGGTGTGCATCCGTAACGCTCCCGGCAAGCGAAGTCATTGGCAGAGAGAGCCAGGCACCGCCTGACGAACCCGCGGACTGTATCGGAGTCTAGTGATGCGAATATCGAAACTCGCTGCGGCGAGCCTGACGGCCGGTTTCTTGTTTCTGACGGCCGGGACTGCCGGAGCGACGGCGATGTCGGCCAGCGCGGCGACCGGAACCGCGACGGTCACCGTCGTTCACGGCATCCCGAACACGCCGGTGGATGTCTACGCCAACGGCAAGAAAATCTTGTCCGGCTTCACGTTCAAGACCGTGGCCGGCCCGCTGCAGCTGCCCGCGGGCAGTTACGTGATCGACGTGCGCAAGGCAGGCTCGGCGGCAGCCAGCACTCCCGTGCTCTCGGCGACCGAGCCGGTAACGGCCGGGGAGAACGCGACGATCGTAGCGGCCCTGACGGCGTCGGGCACGCCAGTGCTGACCGCGTTCGCCAACGACACCAGCGCGGCCGGGACCGGTAAGGGGCGCCTGGTCGTCCGGCACGTCGCCGCGGCCCCAGCAGTCGACGTGTACGCCGGCAGCAGCAAGGTGATCAGCGGCCTGACCAGCGGCCAGCAGCAGGCGCTCGATGTCCCCGCCGGCACCGTCGCCGCGAAAGTGACGCTGGCCGGGCAGACGGCTGCCGTGCTCGGGCCGGTTAACGTGCCGGTGACGGCGGGCATGGGAACGGTTGTCTACGCCATCGGCTCGGCCGCCGGCCACACGCTCACCGCGGTCACCCAGCAGTACCCGCTCGGCGGCGCACCGTCGTCGGCGCAGGCTGGCACCGGCGGGCTCGGCGCTGACCCGAATTCCCCCATCTGGCCGTTCGCCGCAATCGGCGGGGCGGGCCTGGCGCTGATCGCGATTGGCGCCGCCGGCGCTGCACGGCGCCGGCGGGCTTGACCGCCCGGCGCTGGCGGGTCCGCTGGCCGGCCGCCGGCCTGATCGCCGGGCTGGCGCTGGCCGGCGGCTCTGCCGCCGGATACGCGCTCACCAGGCCCCCGGGCCATGACTACGGCACGGTCCCGTCACCGGGCACGCTGGCGAGCAGTCACAGCGCACCGGCGGACCGTCCTGCTGCGACCCATCGCAGCGGGACGGCAGAGCCGCCAGCCGCTGCGCCTGCCGTGACGGCTGTCCAGGTTCCCGTCCGGTTGCTGATCCCCGCCATCGGGGTCAACGCACCGGTCCTGCCGACCGGCGTCCAGGCCGGCGGCGCGCTGGCCATCCCGCCCGACCCGTCCGACGTCGGATGGTGGGCAGGCGGCGGCTTCCCCGGCGAACCGACCGGAGCGGTCGTTCTCGTCGGCCACATCAACAGTGCCGTCAGCGGGCCCGGCGCGCTGCTGCGACTGCAGGACGCACGGCCGGGAACGACGGTAACCGTCACCGCAGCCGGGCACGCCTACCGCTACCGGGTCGTCGCACTGCGCGCCTACGCCAAGACCAGCCTTCCGGTCACGGCCATCTTCGGCCAGCAGGTAACGGCACGCCTTGTCGTCGTCTCCTGCGGGGGTCCCTTTGACCCGACGACCGGCCATTACCTGGACAACATCGTTGCCTACGCGGTGCCGGCCGGCACAACACACTGAATACCGCACCCGTGAACTCAGCATTTCCGGGTCAGATCAAATACCCCGACCTGCGCTCAAGACCGGATGGCTAGCCGAGCGAGCAGGGCGGCGGGCTGGTAGAAGCCCGGTCCTGCCCTGTCCCACTGGCTCAGCGATTTTCGCCGCTACTGCAGCACCTTCTGTTCTAGTTGGTGGCGATCTTACTGGCCCGGCTCAGGCTCAAGCGCCTGGTTCACTGCTCAGCGGCGACACCACCCGGCCCCGGCGTACGCGGGATGTGCGGCGCGAACGCCGCCGCGGAAGCGCTTCGCTACCTCCACCGCGAGAAAGGCTAGCGCCCGCTATGCTCGACTGGGTCGCCGAAATCAGCGGCTGAGACCCCAACCACGCACCGCTCGCCGCCAGGCCATTTCGTGGCATGAGCCTGCGACCGCCCCGCCTTCCCCGCCGCAGCTCGCCACGCCGTTGCTTGCGCGGCGCCTCAAGATCCCCGGCGAGCATCGCGTCGATCAGCGGCGCCACCGCATCCCGCCGGCGACACCCGCTCCGGCACCTTCCGCGGAGCGGGCACCGGCGACGCCAGCGCCTCCCGCGCCGGGCCGTCCAGCTCCACCCCGGCCAGCACGTGACCATACCGGGCCGTACGCCCAGCGGCCGACAGCGCTCGCACGGCCGCCGCTGCGGTCATGACGTCACTCCCGCCTGCTCGCGGGGGCTGGGCACCGCATGAACGACGCCCGCAGCCGGCCCGAGACTTGATGCAAGTAAACCTGCGAGGAGGTCACCGAGGCATGTCCGAGCAGGTCAGCGGCCACGTCGATGTCGCACCCGGCGTCAGCAGCGTTGCTCCCGAAGGCATGCCGCAGTGTGATGCGCAAGCGGGCAAGTACCCGCGTGCCCGGCGGCAGCCGCAGTGCCGCCCCGACCGCCGCCAGCTTCCCGGGTGTAAGCGGATTGTGGATCCGGTGACTGCTCTCACGAATCGTGAACTGCCGTGGCAGGTCCTCCATGGCCGCCGAGTATCCTGCCCGGCCGCAGCCTCAGCAACTTGTTTATCCGGACGAGATCGGCGACGGGGTCAACGGCCGAGGCGGCTACCAGGCACGCGGCTGGCACGAGGCCGGACGCATCCCATCCTGCTAGGCAAAGGCGGGGTGGCCGGCGGGGCCGCCCCGCCCGGCTTGCCTGCCCTGCCTTGCCTGGTACTACGGCAGGGTCTTGAGATTTCCGGTTCGGCGGGCGTAGTGCGATTTGCGGGCTGCGGCCTGGCGGTAGCGCCTCCAGCGTGACCAGTGCTCGTGGAGTGCGTCCGGGTGGCTGGCCCTTGTGTAGAGGTTGAACAGGCGGCGGGCCCCGGCGGCGGTGAGCGGGATCAGGTCGCGCCCGGTTTCGTCCTTGATGAACGCTGGCGGGGCATACGTCCTCGGCGGCACGAAAACTTTTCCACAGGGGTCAGGTCCCCTTTTTAGCGGGGCCGCTGTCGTTCCCGCTGGCAGCGGCCGTTTCCCGCGGGGGCGCCCCGGGCCTGGCGGCCCGGGCGGTGACGGCGAGGAACGCGTGCGCGAGCATGGACAAGGTGACGTGCCGGTACCAGGCGCGGTACTTGCGGACCTGGTAGTGGTCCAGGCCGGCTTCGTTCTTCGCCTCGGCGAAGCAGTCCTCGATTCCCCACCGCGCCCCTGCCACGGCCACCAGCTCGGGCAGCGTCACCGGCAGGGGCGAATAGCAGCGGAAGCAGGCCAGCTCCAGCTCGCCCTTCTCGCCCGGGGCCAGCGACCGCCGGACCAGCAGGTGCCGCCGCGGGCTGCCGGTGCCGGTAAGCGCCCAGTCGTAAAGGCGGGGGCCCTTGAACCCGTCGGCGCAGCTCAACCGCTGCCACCCACCCTGCGGGATTAGGACCGCCAGCTCGTCCGCGCGGCGGGCGCCCGCAGGCGTGGTGGCCATCTCGCTGCAGGCCACGGCCATCACGTACGGGATCTCCTGCTCTTCCAGCCACTCGCGGAGCTTCGGGTTGCCGCCGTAGACCTCGTCGCCGGCCACCCAGGAGAACGGGACGCCCGCCTTCACCGCGCGCTCGATCATCTTCCGGGCCAGCTCCGGCTTGGTCGCGAACGCGACATCGTCGCCGATCCCGGCGGCGCGGCACCGGCCCCGGTCGGCCGTCCACTTCTCCGGCAGGTACAGCTCCCGGTCGATCAGAGCCCGGCCGCCGTCCGGCGTGACGTAGGCCGCGAACACGCCGACCTGGCAGTTCTCGATCCGCCCGGCGGCGCCCGTGTACTGCCGGGCCACGCCGGCCGACATCCGGCCCTTCTTCAGGAACCCCGTCTCATCCACCGCCAGCACCGCCGCCGGGTCGCCCATCGCCCGCGCAACGTAGCGCGCGAGGGCGTCCCGGGCGGCGTCCTCGTCCCACGGCGAGAAGTTCAGCAGCCGCTGCATCCCGTCCGGCGACGCATCCCCGGCGAGCTCCGCCAGCTGCCAGGAGTTCTTCCGCTCGGCGTGCGACAGCAGCCCCAGCAGGCACGCCCGCCCGTGCCTGCGCACCGCCGCGTTCCCGAAAACCCCCGCGGCCTGAGCGAACATCTCATTGAACGATTCCGACCACGCGGCATGCTCATCAGCAGCCTGCACCCGCGCGTCATCCACGACAGTCAGCATGCACCAAGCCTGGCCGCTCAGCAGCCCAAGATCACGCAGCCAAGTCGGACAACATCACAGCTCGCTGTTGTAGTACTAGTCGGCTGTGGCGGATCGTGGCAGGCTACCTTCAGGCACCTGCGCCACGAAGCCAGGGAGGCTACATGGGGGAATACGTGTTCGAACCGACATTCAGCGTCGTTCACCAGTTGCCGCTTGCGGGCGCCTACACCGCGACAGACTCGCTTTCTCGGGTCAGTAGGTGGTGGCGTGCCGTATCGACCGACGTGTCCACCGGCGTCTGTAGCCTTGTCGGGATTGGCGGGGGCGGCAAGACATCGACAGCTGACGAACTTCTCCGTCGGCTAGCTGTCCTCGCTCAGCGGCCAGGTGCTGGTCATGCCCCGCTCCTGACGCCGCCAGGGGCGGCGTTTGTTTTCACGTTGGCTGAGGACAGCGTTGAAAGTCTGATCCAGGAACTTCGTCGGTGGGTGCCGCCATTCGCTGGGGCTGGGGATAATGACGGATATGAAGGTCTGGTCCGCGATCTCGGCAAGGCTGGCCGCTCCGGGACACCGGGCAGTCCGATACTGCTTGTCATCGACGGCCTCGAGGTCGTGCAGTCAACTGGCGGCCCAGATGGCGTGGGCCGGATCACCGATCAGCGGCTCAGGGATCTGCTTACCCGCGCCGCTTATGGTGCCCTGCCAGGTGTTGCGCTGCTGGTAACGACGCGGCTCGCGCCCGTTGACATCGAGATTCAGCGTCTGCCCTTCTACACCCGTATCGATATGGACGCGATGGATCCAGCTGCGGCAGTTGAGCTGCTGCGTTCCCGCGGGTTGCGTGGCAGTGACCGTGAGCTGCGGCGGATCGGAGCCTCCTATGGCTATCACGCGCTCACATTGGACCTGGCAGCGCGTTCGGGACAGTTGCCCGACCTTGCTTCGAACGAGGTAGGGATTGCCGATGTCCTTAAGGCTTACGTGACGATGGCTCGATCCGCTGCCGGACCCCCAGAAAGTAACGATTTGGTCGAATTGCTATCTTTTTTCAGGCGGGGCGCAACGCCCGCGCTGCTTTCTGCGGTGGTCGATCGGCTCGGACTTATCGCACCCGATCGGATCGAGTCAGCATTGCAGTGGCTGATCGAATTGAGACTCGTGACACGCTCCAACCGCCGAGACAAAGAAGACCTGCTTGTGATGCACGAGGTCATACGCGCGTTCGTGCACAACTCGGTGTCTGCTGAACGACGCCGTGCCTGGCACTCCGAAATCGCAAGAGTGTGGGAAGACGACATCGATAGTCACTGGGCGTCCCTCGACGTCATCAGCCGGTTCGACATACTCGAGGCATGGCTGAGCCACCTTGTGCTTGGAGAACACCCGATGACGGCTTTCCTAGCGTACTGGGAGCGAATAGGAAATTTCCTCGCAATCGGCCATCAAGCGTCCAAGTTCGCTTGGGGTGAGTCAGTCTGCAGGATACTCAACCAAGACCTGCCTCCCGAACGACTGGCACCTTATCTGCAGGCAGACCCTCGCGGCGGCGGCCCAGCCCTGCTTGGTGATTGGGCGCTGTACCTGACGTTTCTCGGCGAGACGACAGCTGCTCTTAGAGCTCATCAGGCCGCCTATCAGATTGCGCTTGCGCACGACCTCGTCGTGCAACTTCCTGTCGCCGCGAGAAATGTTTCGGACATCTACGCTCAAAGCGGTGAGCTATTGCTGGCTGAACGTTGGGCAAACGAAGCTCTCCGCCACGCTAATGGCCTGGCACGGCAGTCGGAGGGAATGCCATCCGCAGAGGTGATGCATGGTTTCGACGAGAGTTTCGACCTCCTGACGTTGGTACAGCTATACACCTCAGGCGCCGATGTTGCAGGTGCCACGCTCGATGCTCTGGCCAATATACACGCCGAGGCGAAGAATGCTATTGACTCCTTCAACATTCACGCTGTGGTTCCGCTTCCCGATGCGCCAGTTTTCGACCATGAGCGTTTCTTGTGGGGTAGACCACTTACTCAGATCCTGTTGATGCGCGGGCATAATGCAGAAGCAGTGCGTGTAGCTGAACTTAACCTCGACAGGTGGTTCGCCAAAGGTTACTCCGAGGAACTTACGAGCGCGAACCTGCGTGCGCTCCTGGTACGTGCGCTGATTAACCAGGGAGCGATTAGCGCAGCACTCACCCATCTCCAGGCTCTGGAGGGCTGGGCCCGGGCGAATGAGGCGACCACTGTGCTGTGTGAGGCCTATCTGCTCGGCGCCAAAGTAGCTGCCGCCCAAGACGACTTCGCCGCTGTGACCGAGAATGCTGAAATCGGCCTCCGCCTGGCGAGAGAAGCCGGTCTCGGCCTGCTGCACATCGAGCTCCTCACGGAGTCAGCCTGGGCGTTCCTACAGCTAGGCGAGCTCGATGGCGCAGCTTACGCCGCGGTAACTGCACTATTCGGCCAAGAACCTGTAACGGAAGGCGTCGCTCTTTATAACGCGCCAGCTCGTGACGAGCTACTCGCCTCGGGTGCTGCCCGTAGCAGCGACTGGTACGATACCTCTGGCATTTTCCCCCCCTCGGACAGCGGCCGGCCAAATTTGCTCGCCGCCACGCACCCCTCCTGTGCATACCGATGGGGCGAGGCTCATGCCCGTGCAGCTCTCGCAGAAGCTCTTCTTGCCAGCCTTGCCCGTTATTCAGGCCGAACGAGCTGGCACAAAGAAGAAGTAACCACTGATGCCATCGCGGTGATTTCGTACGCAACCGACCAGCTAAAGCGTGCCGCCGAGCTTCTCGACGAACTCACCAGCTCGCCGACATCGGGCGATAAGCTGCGGGAACGCATCGCTGAACTTGACGCTGGGCTGCTGACTAATTACCCGATTCAGGGCAATTCATCGGTCGACATAGTAAAGGCGGCCAGACCTACGCCGCGCCGGGTTCTCATCAGCTACAGCCGTTCTGATGAGGACTTCGTGGACAGGCTCGCGGACGAGTTGCGGTCGGCGGTCGACGACGTGTGGGTTGACCGGCGGAAGATCAGTATCGGCGAGTCTTTCGTGGCTGCAATCAACCGGGCGCTTGTGGATGTCACAGACTTCATAGTGGTGCTCACTGCAACCTCAGTACGATCTCGATGGGTGCAGAACGAGCTCGACGCGGCAATTGCGCAGCGAAACACCGGTCGTTCCATAACCATTTACCCCGTCCTACTTGACGGCGTGACAATACCGCCACTGATCTCCGATCTTAACGCTATCCGATCCGAAGACCGGGACGCGATGACGGTAGCAGCCGGGATAACCGTTGCACTGCAACGCCGCCAGTGACCGTACATCGAGCGCCACCAACCGAAGGACCCGAATGCCAGTAGACACGGAAAAGATGACGTGAGCATCACCGATGCAGCAGGCAAGGTGATCGCCACCGCCAGCCTGTGACGTTCCAAAACCCGGTCACCGATCCTGAGGACACTTGAGCACGGAGGCTGGCACGGGAACCACTGGCGGTCTGCTGCTGTCCTGTCCAGCTAGTTGGCTCCTTTTACTATCTCGCCGCCTTCCCCGCCGCCGCCTGCGGCCACCACGACGGTGGTGTCGTTCATCTGGATGACGCTCGCGCCCCCGCCGCCGCCGCCGTCGGTGGTCTGCGATCCGTGTCCGCGGCGGCCGCCGCCGCCCGCGTAGGGCGAGATCGACCAGCCGCCGTCACCGGGGCGCTTGTTGCCGTCGGGCGTTCCGCCCTCGCCGCCGACGGCGATGGTCAGCACGTCACCGGGCTTGACCGACAGACCGCCGGACAGCTTGACTCCGTACCCGTGCTTGCCGTCGAGCCACTTGCTGACCTGGGTGTCCCCTCCGCTGGCGCCGAGGACGGTGACCTGGGCGTAGCCGGCGTCGTCGGGCACGGTGACGGTCTGGGTGTGCCCGGTGTAGGTGAAGGCCACGGTGCCGTCCTGGCCCGGCGCTGCCTGCGCCGTGGCAGCCGAGGAGCGCGCGGACAGCTGCGCCAGCTGCGGCGGGGAGCTCGCGCACAGCGTGAGAGCGGCCGCGCCGGTAAGGCCGAGCAGGAGGATAGCGGTCTGCCTGACGTTGCGGATCTGCCGCCGCCGGCGCCGGGCTGGGCTGGGAGTGGTCATGACAATGTCGTCCTTCCTGGTGCAGGCGGGCTCGGCGTGGCTGGTGCCGGGTTCCGGGCTGAGCCGGGGGCGGGATCGCCGCCAGGCTCCATTGACGGGCGGGGGTGCGGGCATTTCCGGGTTCCTCTCGTGCGGGCATGACAGGCGGGTAGTGAGTAAGGACAAGGGGGAGTGCGGTCAGCGTGAGTCCGGGTCCGGCTGGCTGGTCACCGTTTCTGCGCCGCGGAGCGCGCCGAGCTGCGCGGGGTCCAGGAGCGTGGCCAGTACCTCGGCGATGTCGCAGACCCCGACGGGACCCAGGCCGGCCGAGGCCATCCGCGCGATCTCGGGCGGGTTGAGCGTGGCCAGCTGGGCCAGGAGCGAGGTGAGGTTCCCGGCGTCCGAGCGCGATCCCTTGAACGAGACCAGGATGCCCATGAGCTCCTCGTCGGTGCAGCCCTCCCACAGGGCGGGCAGCGCCTGGCTTTCCTCGACGGCGAGGTGGTCGAGGTAGGTGGCGGTGAACGCGGCGAGCGCCCGGTACTGGACGTTGGGGTCCCCGGGCGAGGCGGCATACGCGGAGGCCACCTGGCGGAGCTGGCCCAGCCGGGCGTCGAGCCCGACGTGGGCGGCGTCCAGCTCGGCGGCCAGGGCGGGGGCCGGCTGCGGGCACGGTGTCACGCTTACAGCATCAGTGGCGGGCACCCCGGCCGCCGCCGGGCCGCGTGGAGGCACCCGATGACGCACAGCGGCACGCTTTCGCGCGATAAGCCTGCTGGCCCGAGCGGTAGGTTGCCGATGGCTGACCCGCCTGCGGCGGCCCATGCCGGGGTTGCCATGTCCGGGCAGGATGTCCTGCTGGCGACCAAGCTGCACGTGCCCCGGCCGCAGCCGGGTTTTGTGCCGCGCCCGCGTCTGGTGCAGGCGCTCGGCGAGGGGCTGGCTCGGGGGCGGGTGCTGGTTTGCGCTCCGGCGGGATTCGGCAAAACGTCGCTGCTGGCCGAGTTGGCCCGTAGTGGCGGCCGGCCGGTGGCGTGGCTGGGCCTGGATGCCGGTGACAACGATCCGGCCCGGTTCTGGCGCTACGTGGTCGCCGCGCTGGATCGGGCACAACCAGGGATCGCCGGACGGCTGGGCCCGCTGCTCGGGTCGCCGGCCCCGCGTTCGTTTGAGGGGCTGGTGACGGCCCTGATCAACGAGCTGGCTGCCTCACCTGGCCGGGATGAGATGCTGCTGGTCCTGGACGACTACCACCTGGTCGAGGCTGGCCTAGTGCACGAGTCGGTCTCGTTCCTGATGGAGAATCTGCCGCCGGGCCTGCTGCTTGTCGTGTCCGGCCGGGTTGACCCGCCGCTGCCGCTGGCGCGGCTGCGGGCCCGGGGCCAGCTGGCTGAGCTGCGCGCCGGCGAACTTCGCTTCACCACCGAGGAGGCGGCGGAGCTGCTGGGCGCGGCGGCGGGGCCGGTCCTGCCCGACACCGCGGTGGTGGCGCTGACGGCCCGCACCGAGGGCTGGGCCGCGGGGCTGCGACTGGCCGCGCTGTCGCTGCGGGGGCGCACCGATGTGGCCGGGTTTGTCGCGGCGTTCAGCGGGAGCCACCGCTTCGTGCTCGACTACCTGGCCGATGAAGTGCTCGACGGCCAGCCCGGACCCGTGCGTAGCTTCTTGCTGGAGACCTCAGTGCTGGAGCGGCTGTCCGGCGAGCTGTGTGACGCGGTCACCGGCCGGTCCGGTAGCCAGGCGATGCTGCACCACATCGAGCGGGCGGGCCTGTTCCTGGTGCCGCTGGATGAGGTGCGCGGCTGGTGGCGCTACCACCAGCTGTTCGCCGACCTGCTCCGCGCCCGCCTGGAGCAGGACCAGCCAGGCCGGGTGCGAGAGCTGCACCGGGCCGCGGCCGCCTGGTCCGATGAGCACGATCTGGGCGATGATGCGGTGCGGCACGCGCTGGCGGCCGGGGACCCGGCCTGGGCGGCCCGGCTGGTCGAGCGGTACGTCGATTCGCTGCTTCGCGGCAGCGAGGGCGTGACCCTGCGCCGCTGGCTTTCCACGCTGCCCGTCGAGATGCTGCGCGTCCGGCCGCGACTGTGCCATGCCCAGGGATTCAACGCCGTCGTCAGCGGCCAGGTGGAAGCGGCCGAGCCATTCCTGGATGACGCTGAGCACGCCTTCGCCGCTACCGGCAGCCAGTCCGCTGAGCCACCGGTCGGGCCGGCCTGCGGCGTGCTGGCCAATGTCCCCGCGGGCATCGCATTCCTGCGCGCCGAGCTCGCGCGTCTTCGCGGTGACGCAGCACGCGCGGTCGACTGGGACCGGCAGGCCCGCGCTCAGCTGCGCGAGGGCGACTTCTTCCTGCGCACCCTTGTCCGCGCCAACCTGGCGGTGGCGGACTGGCTACGCGGCCAGCTCGGGCAGGCTGAACGCGGCCTGGCCGAGGCCCTCGGCGAGCGGCGGGCTTCGGGCGAGGGCTACCTCGCCACGCGGGTTTGTCATGACCTGGGCCAGGTCCAGCGCGCCCAGGGCAAGCTGGATGCGGCGCTCGCGACCTACCGGCAAGCGCTGGAGACCGCCGGCGAGGTCAGCAGCCAGCCTCCTCATCTGGGCATAGCGCACGTGGGACTGGCCGAGGTGCTGTACGAGCGGGACGAGCTGGCCGCCGCCCTTGACCACGCCACCCGCGGGGTCACGCTATGCCGTCAGCTGGCCTTCACCCCGCCGCTGGCCGCCGGCCTGGCCATCCTGGCCCGGATCCGGCAGGCGCACGGTGATGCGGCCGCCGCCATGGCGGCGATGGGCGAGGCCGGGCAGGTCGAGCTGAGCCCGCAAGTGGTCGCCCTGCTCAACCCGGTGCCCTCGCAGCGGGCGCGGCTGCTGCTGGCTCAGGGTGAGGTCACGGCCAGCCAATGGGCGAAGGCGGCTGGCCTGAGCCCAGACGACGAGCCGGATTACCCCCGGGAGCCCGGGTATCTTGTGCTGGCCCGGGTGCTGCTCGCCCAAAACGACCCCGGCCCGGCACTCACGCTGCTGCAGCGGCTGCTGGCCACCGCGGCTAGCCAGGGCCGGACCGGCAGCATCATCGAGATTCAGGCGCTGCGGGCGCTGGCGCTGGCCGCCCGCGGCGATCACGCCAGCGCGCTCGCCGCGCTCGCCGAGGTGCTCACCCCTGCCTGCCGGCAAGGTTACGTCCGGGTCTTTGCCGACGAGGGCGCGCCGATGCGCGCGCTGCTCGCCCGGCTATCCGCCGCCCAGCGAGACCAGCGAGCCCCAGCCCGTGGCGTTCACGTCGGCTACCTGGCCGCGGTCCTGCGCGCCTGCGGTCAGGCAGGCGCAGTGCCGCCGCAGAGGCGAGCCGCCGCGGCGGTGCCGGGCCTGGTTGACCAGCTGACCGCCCGCGAGCTGGAAATCCTGGCGCTGCTGGCCGCGGGCACCCCGAACCCGCGCATCGCCGAGGAGCTGGTGGTCACCCTCGACACCGTGAAAAAGCACGTGACCCACGTCCTGGGCAAGCTCGGGGCCGCCAACCGCACCGAGGCCGCCGCGCGGGCCCGGCAACTCAGCCTGATCCCCTGACACCGCAGCCCAGCCGGCCCCGGCAGCACCTTCGGGTGAGGGCTCGCCGCGCAGCGATATTCCACCTAGGTGAGTCAACCAGCTTGAGGATCCGCTGCAGGTAGGGCCCCGCGCCTCGGCGTACATCCGCGACCGCCATCATCCAGGGCAACACGCGACGCATTTGCGCGTAGCGAATCGGAGGGCCGTGATTTGACGGCCGAGTTAGGGAAGGTTCCTGGCAGCGCAGGATTGCCGTGGGCGACATGTCAGGCGGCATTACCCGGTAAACCGCGACGGCTGGCTTTTCGGGCACCGGGTCGGCCACGGCCGCCCGCGTTCGCGTCCGGCGTGACCGCCACCAGGCCCGCTCCCCCAGTGTGAGCAGGGACGCGGGCACCAGCACCGTTCGCACCAGCAGGGTGTCGAGCAGCACGCCGATCGCGACTGCGGTGCCGACTTCGGTGCGAGTCACCGATGGCAGCAGGGTGAGGGCCAGGAACGTGGCGGCGAGCACCACGCCCGCGGCGGTGATGACGCCGCCGGTGACGCTGAGCCCGCCCAGGGTGCCCGCCTGGATGCCGCGTTCGGCGGACTCTTCCCGGATACGGGCAGTGAGGAAGATGTTGTAATCGACGCCGAGCGCGACCAGGAACACGAAGATGCACAGCGGGATCTGGGACTCGATGCCGCCGTAGCCCAGCCCGAATCGCCACAGCAGGCTGGACAGCCCGAAGGAGGCGCCGAAGCTGAGCGCGGTCGTGGCTACCAGCACCAGCGGCGCGACGATGGCCTGCAGCAGCAGCGCGATCATGACCAGGGTTACCACGAGTACCAGCGGGATGAGCACCAAGTCGTCGCGGTTGGCGGCCTGGGCGATGTCGTACTGGACGGCGGGGTCGCCGCCGACCAGGCGGGTGACATAGGAGTACTCCCTTTGAGGCTCCGTTGCTGACCCCCAGCCAGCCCGGGTATCAGGCATCCCCTGCTCCGTGGGCGAGCGTGAGGCCGATCGCCACCAGCGCCCACCCGGCGCGGTGCCTGACCGAGCGGCGGCGGCGGCAGGGCATAAGGAGGCCGTGTCGGCGCGCTGACCTGCGCAGTTCACTCTCGCGCTGGCGGGCGAGTAGTTCGATCATGTACGGGTGCATCGTGTTCATCTATTGAGTGCGGTTGCTACGGGAGCCGGTCAGCTGGGAACGGGCGAGCGTCTTGGCCCGGACCACATCTGGATCCCGCGGGTCGGCCGGAAGGTCCTCGGACCAGGGTTGCTCGTGCCGGATCCTCGGCCTGCCGATGCGGATGCGCTTCACTGTCATCTCCTCGGTCAGTCGCCATGTCTGGGGTCCGCGAACGCCCGGCGGGCGCTGGCGGCCTGGGAGGAGGGCATCGCCTTTGTGCACGAGCACCGCCGCGCGGCGCCCGGGTGGTCTGAGCAGGCGCGAGATCGACGTGCTCCGCCTGGTCGCCGCGGGCCGCACGTCCGGGGAGATCGCTACCGAGCTGTTCATCTCGGCACGGACCGCCGGGCATCACGTCCAGAACATCTACACCAAGATCGGTGTGTCGAACCGCGCCGCCGCCACGCGCTGGGCCGTGGCGCACCGTGTCGTGGACGGCGTCCCCGGCGGCTAGCGGACGCCGCGGACGTTGACGTACAGGGCGTACAGGGAGGTGTGGGCGGCCAGGAACAGGCGGTTGCGGGCGCGGCCGCCGAAGGCGAGGTTGGCGCACCGCTCAGGCAGGTCGATGTGGCCGATGGGGGTGGCATCGGGGGCGAAGACGCGGACCCCGTCCAGTCCCTCGCCAGCGCCCCAGCCGCACCACAGGTTGCCGTCCTCGTCGATCCGCAGCCCGTCCGGGATGCCGTCGCCGCAGTCGATGAACGGGCGCTGCTCGCCCAGGCGCCCGCCGCGCACGTCATAGACGACGATCCGGCAGTGCGGGACAGCCCGCGACTCGACGACGTACAGCACCGTCTCGTCCGGGGAGAAGGCCAGGCCGTTGGGTGAGCGCAGCTCGGCCGCGGCGTCGAGGCGACCGTCTGGGCCGAGTCGGTACAGGTAAGTCGGCAGCTCCGGCTCGGCCCGGTAGCCCTCGTAGTCGCCGAGGATGCCGAAGACCGGGTCGCTGAACCAGACCGCCCCGTCGGCCGCCACGACCACGTCGTTGGGCGCGTTCAGCCGCTTGCTCTGGTAGCTGTCGGCCAGCACCGTGATCGTGCCGTCGTACTCGGTGCGGGTGACCCGGCGGCCGCCGTGCTCGCAGGTGACCAGCCGTCCTTGCTGGTCCCGGGTGTTGCCGTTGGCGTAGTTGGACGGCTGGCGGAACACCGACAGCGTCTCGTTGGCGGCGTCCCAGCGCAGCATTCGGTCGTTGGGGATGTCGCTCCACACCAGCGTCCGGTGATCGCCGAACCAGACCGGGCCCTCGGCCCAGCGGCAACCGGTGGCCAGCCGCTCCAGCTTCGCCAGGGGCAGCACATAGTGCCGGAAGCGCTCGTCGAGGACGTGCACCGCCGGGTCGGGCACCCGCATCGCCGGCTTCCAGTCGCTCATCAGGTTCCTCCCCAGTCATCAGCGCGCGGGCCAGAGGCGTGTCCACCGTACCGGTCCCACTGATGGTGCCCCGAGCCGCCGGCAGAACTCGGAGTACCGCCCCGTCGGCTGGGAAGGCCGGTCCTATCGCGCCGAGAAGCGTTCCCGGCGAACGGTTGCACTCCGGCCCCTGATGCTCGTCCCCCGGAGCGCCGCGACCACGTCGTCGGCGGCTGACTCGGGCACCTCTACGAGGGAGAAACGATCGGCGATCTCGATCGCACCGATGTCCCGGCCGGAGAGGGACGACTGACCGGTGATAGCGCCCACAAGATCTTGCGGCCGGACTCCGGCGGAACGGCCGGCGCCCACGAACAGGCGCGTCGTGGCCGCACTCGTGCGGCGGCCACGCCGCTGGTCACGGCCGGCGGGCGGCCACTGGTCACCTGCTTTGGGCTTTCGACCGTCGCGGCGGTCGGCCGCCGGCGGCATTTCGACCACGGGGATCTCTTCTTGCTCGCGAGGTGTTCCGCTCGCCTCATGGGCCAGCTTGACCGCGGCCAGCGCCACGTCGAAGGGGTCGAACTCGGCACCGAGCGGCCCGACAACAGCCCGGAAGGCATCAAGGTCGCCGTCGTCTTTGAGCAGGATCTCCCGGAGTTCGGTGCGCATCAGCTCCAAGCGCATGGCACGCAGCTTGGCGACGGTCGGCAGCTTCTCGATCGCGATCGGACGCTTGGTCGCCCGTTCGATGGTCTTGAGCATCCTGTGCTCGCGCGGCTCGGCCAGGGTGATGGCGGTGCCTTCGCGGCCGGCCCGGCCGACGCGTCCGATGCGATGCACGTAGGACTCCGGCGAGCTTGGCACGTCGTAGTTCACTACGTGCGTGAGCTGGTCGATGTCCAGACCGCGGGCGGCCACGTCGGTGGCCACGAGAAGGTCGATGGCCCGGCCGCGCAGCCGGGCCATGACCCGGTCGCGCTGCTTCTGGTCCATGCCACCATGCAGTGCCTCGGCGCGATAGCCACGCCCGTTCAGGGACTCGGCGAGCTGGTCCACCTCGTCCCTGGTACGGCAGAAGACAATCGTGGCCGTCGGCCGTTCCAGGTCAAGCACGCGACCAAGAGCGGCGGCCTTGTGCCCGCGCGGGACGAGGTAGGCAGTTTGCCGCACCAGCAATCCGTCGGCTGACGCCGACGCCTGGCGCCCGAGCTCGACCCGAACCGGGTCGCGCAGGTGGCGGCGGACCATGCCGTCGATCCGCGGCGGCATCGTCGCCGAGAACAGCGCGGTCTGCCGCTCCCCGGGGGTGCCGGCCAGGATCGCCTCGATTTCCTCGGCGAAACCCATGTCGAGCATCTCGTCCGCTTCATCGAGGACGACGACCTCGAGGCCGCTCAGCTTCAGCGTGCCCCGGTTGATGTGGTCGAGCGCACGCCCCGGCGTCGCCACCACGATGTCGACGCCACGCTTGAGCGGCCCCAGCTGACGGCCGATTGGCTCGCCGCCGTAAACCGGCAGAACACGCACACCCATATCGTGCCCGTAGCCGCGCATCGCCGCACAGACCTGCACCGCGAGCTCGCGCGTCGGGACGAGCACCAGGGCGAGCGGCTCTGTCTGCCCGCCTGCCCCGAGCATCCGGTGGAGGATGGGAAGCGCGAAGGCGGCCGTCTTCCCCGTCCCGGTCGCGGCCTGCCCGACCAGGTCACGGCCGTCAAGCAGCGGCGGGATGGCGGCAAGCTGTATCGGTGTGGGCTCCTCATAACCGAGGCCAGAAAGCACGTGGCACAGTTCCGGGGCCAGCGTCAGGTCGGCGAAGCCGCTCGCACCCCCGCCGTTATCCTCGATCATGTACAACCACCTTGCTCCACGAACGCCTCTGACTCCCCGCTGGTTCCTGCCCCCGGCCACGTTATGACAGCGCCGCCCGGCCGGGGTCTCATTGAGCGCGGCGGTGACTTCCCCGCCACTCGCTACGTCGCGGTGACTGGGCTGATATCGAGCTCGGCCACGTCGCGACAAATTACCGTCGCGACGGTAATTGACGTGAGCCGACGCCAACATATGGGTCGGCCCACGGCTAGTGCTGTTCACTGAGCAGGCTTAGCCTGCCCTAGCTCAGGCGATTTGTGCGGACTGGGGGGCCCTTCGGACCCCGGGTCCAGGCCGGTTCTCGACGCGACTTCCCCGGATCCCTAAAGAACGCCCGCAACATCGTTCGCTGCGAGCGTGCTGACGACACGAACACACAAGACAACTACCACCGCATGGTAGAGCCGATCCGGCGCCCTGTTCATTCCCGCCCGGGTTCTTCGGCGCGAGGTTCCTTCTTATCAGCGGAACATCGAAAACCTCAGTAAGGACAGAGCGGATCTGGGCCAGGAGATCCGGAAGTCGGTGGCCGAGCTTTTCGGCGTGGCTCTGGAGTCCCGCGCGGCGATCGCGATCAAGGGTGCGTCGCTGGACGTGTGCTCGGCCGGTGAGCTCGCCGTGACGCGCTCGGTGAGTTTCCCCGCTAACCGCATCGTGCTCCATGGGAACGCCAAGACGCCAGCCGCTTCAACAGGGACGTGGTGCGCCCGGACTTACCAGGGCGGTGCCGTGTCCTCCGCCATCAGGACCGCATGAATGCGTTGAAGGCTTTGGCGCCGGCGAAGCGTGAGTTCCGAGCCGTTCTGCCGCGCAGGCGAAACCGGTGCCTGATCGGCGCACCACTGCGACAGCAAGGGCAGTGAGCGCCAGTCGTCGCGGTCCAGTGCCAGCAGCAGGGTGGCTGCCCGCTGCGGATGCGCCGGCCAGTCCACGTGCAGCAGCACCGCAGGCTGCTCATCCGGCTGGGCCACGACGGCGTTCAGGTGAAGTTCCGGCCAGTCGAGCGCCGAGACGGGCGTCGGCACGGAGAGCTTGTCCGCAAGGTCGTGCGCGTCTAGGTTGCCGATATGCACCAGGCGGGCAGTCCAGGCCAGCCCGGCCGCAATGAGCACGATTACGCCCGCGAGCGCGGCCGCGAGTACCACGTACCGACGTTAACCCGCTGCAGGGTCTTCAGCAATTGCCGCGGTGGCAGTAGATGCCATCCGCGGCTCGGGCACCAGCCCCGGACCCAGGGTCGCCTGACGATCGCCCTCACCAGCGCAGGCACCAAGCCCGGCGGCCGCCCAGACGCGGCGAGGCGGCACAGGTCACGCTTATTATCTGCGCCCCGATGCCGCCGCGGCAGCATCTCCTATGGGCCTGCGCGCCATCGTACGGCAGGTGGCCGGGGCGCCGGTGGCCTGTGCGGCCCGGGCGCTACGATCGCCCCATGCCCGAAAAAGACGGACAAGGCGACCCGGGACCCCGGGCGGACCGAAAGACGGTGGACCTGGATACTGCGCACGCCCACTCCGCGCGCGTCTACGACTACTGGCTCGGCGGCAAGGACAACTTCGCTGCTGACCGGGAAGCCGCCGAACAGGCGCTGGCCGCCAACCCAGGGATCGCCGCCGATGCGCGAGCGAACCGGCTGTTCCTGGCCAGGGTGGTGCGTTTCCTGGCCTCGGAATGCGGCATCCGCCAGTTCCTTGACATCGGCACCGGGCTGCCGACGGCGAGCAACACCCACGAGATCGCGCAGGCGGCCGCCCCGCAGGCGCGGGTCGTCTACGTGGACAGCGACCCCATTGTGCTGTTGCATGCCAAGGCCCTGCTCACCAGCGCCCACCCGGGCTCGGTGGCCTATCTCGACGCCGATCTGCGCGATACCCAGACCATCTTGCGTCAAGCGGCACAGACCCTGGACTTCGGCCAGCCGATCGCCCTCATGCTGCTCATCATCCTGCACATGATCGCGGATACCGACGACCCGTACGGCATCGTGTCCACGCTGGTCAACGCTCTCCCGTCCGGCAGCTACCTGGTGCTCGCCCACCCGGCCAGCGACATCCGCCCGGCGAACATGGCGGAAATGACCAGGCGCGTCAACGAGCGGATGAGCGGGCCCCGGGCCACCATGCGGGACCGGGCCGCGATCACGCATTTTTTCGACGGGCTCCAGCTCCTTGAGCCAGGCGTGGTCCAGCCTCAGCAGTGGCAGCCCGAACCGGGCGTCATAAGCCCATCGCAGGTGACCGCCTGGTGCGGGGTAGCCCAGAAGCGGTAACCCCCAGTGCCGGCCCGGCGGCGGGGACCGCCCGCCACCGGCCAGGCCCGCCACCGGTGGGCGACAGAAATATTTGACCTCACGCCTGGAGCAGCGCCGCGGCACCGGGTGTCTACCGCAGTCCGGCGGCAGGTCCGTGAAAGGCCCGTCAGCGGTCTGGACTGATCGCGGATAAGCCGGCGGACCTGCGGACGTCAGCTCGGTTCGGGGAGCGAGATGTTAACTGCCTCGGCCAAGAACTCGTACTCCTCGTCGGAGAGCTTGCCAAGGTCATAGGCGAGCACCACGTCGTCGAAGGAGCCTGGCACGTGCCGCTCCAGGTCATCGACGGCCGGGGCGGCTGGCTCCAGCGCGGGCGGCCAGACCGGCGGGACCGCCGGCCAGCGGCGGGACCGAAACTCCAGGCCCAGTCCTTCCAGGCCCGGCTGGCAGCAACCCGCCCCCACGAACCCGCACTGGGCCCTATTTCGCGCCCGCGCGACGCCAGTGGTCTTAGGCCCACACCCCCGCCTCGTTCAGCGCCCGGACGATCCGCGCGACCGATCAGTAATCCGGGGTGTACTGACGCGTACAGATCCTCCAGTTCGGACGCACTGCGGTTGCCCAGGGGGTAACTCCACTTTGCGTCGTGGCTTGGGTCACACAGCGCCCGCGCCGGTGCGGTCAGCCGGCGGGATCAGACAACTCGAAGTGCTGGACCCGCACCACGAGGACGACAT
>Ga0302229_10001113_pt1 | contig 20801 bp, 17 predicted proteins | sample II_Palsa_N1_3_FD_193518 | JGI IMG/M metagenome (GOLD analysis project Ga0302229, IMG submission 193518) | Peat permafrost microbial communities from Stordalen Mire near Abisko, Sweden - II_Palsa_N1_3 | ecosystem: Environmental > Terrestrial > Soil > Palsa > Peat permafrost | place: Sweden... | reverse complement strand
ATCGCGCGCGGCCGGGCGTCCGGGGTGAAGGCCGACAGGTCCGCTTCCAGGCAGGACCGCAGCGCGGTGCGGACCTGAGCCGCGGACGACGCGACCTGCCGCAGCATGTCCCCGGGATCGGCCCCCTCGATCACGTCGGGCGTATCGAGCCGGTCGGCGGCCAGGGCGAACTCCGCCCCGCCCCAGTCGTCGAGGCTGTCAGTCATGGGCGTTCGCCGGGCCGGCGGGCCTCTTCCACGAGCAGCACCGGGATGTCGTCGCGCACGGGATAGGCCAGGGCGCACGTCTGGTTGGTGCACACGAGCTCACTGGCCTCGTCGTCAGCCCGCAGCGGCGCGTGGCATTCCGGGCAGGCCAGGATCTCCAGGAGCCAGGCTTCGATCTGCATCAGGTGTCCTTACTCGCTTGGCCGCCTGCGGCGGCGCTGCCGACGGGGCCGGTTTCCTTTCGGACCGTTGCGAGCACCTCGTCGCGCAGGGCGGCCATGGCGGTCTCGCGGTCGGCCTCGACGTTCAGGCGCAGCAGCGGCTCGGTATTGGAGGGTCGCAGGTTGAACCGCCAGGCGGCCGCGCTGACCGTGAGGCCGTCGAGCTCCTCGGTCCGCACGCCGGACCGCCTCGCGAAGGCCTGCTTAACCCGCTCCGTGGCCTCGGCCTGGTCGGCCACCTCGGAGTTGATCTCCCCGCTGGCGTGGTAGCGGACGTAGCCGGCCATCAGCTCCGACAGCGGGCCGTCCTGATCGCCCAGGGCGGCCAGGGTGTGCAGCGCGGCGAGCATGCCCGAGTCCGCGAACCAGAAGTCCCGGAAGTAGAAGTGCCCGGAGTGCTCGGCGCCGAACACCGCTCCGGTCTTGGCCATGGTGGCCTTGATGTAGGAGTGGCCGACCCGGGTGCGCACCGGGACGCCGCCGTGCTCGGCGATGATCTCCGGCACCGCGCGGGAGGCGATCAGGTTGTAGACGACGGTCGCGCCGGGCTCGCGGGCCAGCTCACGGACCGCGATCAGCGCGGTGAGGGCCGAGGGCGAGACGACCTGGCCGCGCTCGTCGACCACGAAGCACCGGTCGGCGTCGCCGTCGAAGGCGAGCCCGATGTCGGCGCGGTGCTCCACCACGGCCCGCTGCAGGTCGCGCAGGTTCTCCGGCTGCAGGGGGTTAGCCTGGTGGTTCGGGAACGTGCCGTCCAGCTCGAAGTAGAGCGGGACCACGGTGATCGGCAGCCCCTCGAAGACCTTCGGCACGGTGTACCCGGCCATCCCGTTACCGGCGTCCACCGCCACGGTCAGCGGCCTGATCGAGGAGATGTCGACCAGCTTCCTCAGGTACTCCGCGTAGCCGGGCAGCAGGTCCACGGGCGTGGTCGAGCCGGGAACCGGGGCTGGGGGCCAGGGTCGTTCGGCTAGATCTCTTATGTCTTTCAGGCCGGTCTCGATGGCGACCGGCTTGGCTCCGGCGCGGCACAGTTTGATCCCGTTGTACTGGGGCGGGTTGTGGCTGGCCGTGACCATCGCGCCCGGGATGCCCCGGTCGCCGCTGCCGTAGTAGAGCATGTCGGTGGAGCCGAGGCCCGCGGCCAGCACGCTGGCACCCTGGGCCGTCGCGCCGCGGCCGAACGCGTCGGCGAGCGGGCCCGAGGAAGCGCGCATGTCGTGCACGGTCAAGATCGTGGCGGCCCCGGTCAGCTTGGCGAACGCCGCCCCGATCGCCTCCGCCGCGCTCTCGTCAAGCTGGTCAGGGACGACACCCCTGATGTCGTACGCCTTGACGATGCTGGCGAGATCACCCACTGCAGGACACGCCTCCCGTTGCTGGCTGCCCAGGCTGGGGTTGGCCGGGCGGCACTGCGTCTGAAAATTGGGTCTCTTACCTGGCGAGCCTATCCGTCTTGCGGAGGGCCGGAACGCAGCACCCGGAGGTGGCCGCGGCGGCCGACCTCGACGCCCTGGCCGACGGGCTCGGAGTCCACCTGGCGCTGCGGGTGGGTTTCCATCACCGCGTTGGCCAGCGCTTCCAGGTCATCGGCGCGCTCTTGGGCCGGGTCCACGGGCAGCCGGACCACGTCCCAGCCGCGCGGCGCGGTCAGCCGGCCGGCGTGCTTCTCGCACAGGTCATAGCAGTGCGGCTCGACGTAGGTAGCCAGCGGGCCGAGCACCGCGGTCGAATCCCGGTACACGTAGGTCAGCGTGTATACCGGCGGATGCTTGCATGCGGTGCGCGAGCAGCACCGAGAACTCACCCAGCCCACCTCGCTCACATCACCGTGATGACCGAATGCCCGGAACCTCGGGAGCGCATCGGATACAACGGTGACGGTATCCGCCCGCGGACGGTAACGCCATCACCCCGCGCCGCTGCTGTTCTCGTGTCGTGCTCTGTCCCTTATCCGGCGGGTTGGCGGTGCGGCGCGATCTTATACGCTCGGTAGCTGTGCAGACCGGCGAAGGGCCCCAGCCTCGACGGCGCGATCGCCATGGGCGCGGGCTGCGCGGCAGGCTGGTCCCGCCCGGGGTCCCGCTGTACCGCACCCGGGCCCAGCAGTTCGACGACATCGTGCTCGAGGCGGTGGCGCGGCTGGAGCCGCGCTGGGAGACCGAACTGGCCGACGTGGAGTTCGCGGTCCAGGAAGTGCCGGACTTCGACACGATCGGCGAGGAGGGCGTTCCGCTGGCCCGCATCGTGCGCGGCTCGCCGGACATCAGCGACCCGGGGAACCCGGCCAGCGGCCCCCGCATCGTGCTGTTCCGCCGCCCGCTGCTGGCCCGGGCCGAGGACGAGGACGAGCTGAGCGAGCTCATCTTCGACGTGGTGGTCGAGGAGTTCGCCGAGATCCTCGGAGTGGACCCGGAGATCATCGATCCCGGCTACGGTGACCTCGACTGACCCCGCTTTGGAGGACCTCGTGGACTTGTTCGACCTGACCGGGAAGGTGGCCGTGATCAGCGGCGGCGGCCGCGGGATCGGCCTGATGATGGCGCGGGGACTGCTGCAGGCCGGGGCTTCGGTGTACATCAGCTCGCGCCGGGCCGAGGCCGGGCAGGCCGCGGTGGCCGAGCTGTCCCAGTACGGCGTGGCGCTGTCGGTGCCCGCCGACCTGTCCCGCGAGGAGGAATGCCTGCGGCTGGCCGAGGAGGTCGGCCAGTCCGAGGAGCGGGTCCACATCCTGGTCAACAACGCGGGCACCACGTGGGGCGCGCCGCTGGCCGAGTTTCCCGCCTCGGCCTGGGACAAGGTCCTGGACCTGAACCTCAAGACGCCGTTCTTCTTGACCAGGGCGTTCCTGCCGCTGCTGGAGGCGGCTGGAACCGCCGACGACCCGGCCCGGGTGATCAACGTGGGCAGCATCGACGGCCTGCGCGTGCCGGAGCTGAGCACCTACTCGTACTCGGCCAGCAAGGCCGGGTTGCACCAGCTCACCCGGGTGCTGGCCCGCGAGCTCGGGCCGCGGCACATCACCGTCAACGCCGTGGCCCCGGGCCCGTTCGAGTCCAAGATGATGGCCGCCACGCTGGCCGAGCAGGGCGAGGCCATCGTGGCCGCCTCGCCGCTCGGGCGGATCGGCCGCCCGGACGACATGGCCGGGGTGGCGGTGTTCCTCAGCGGCCGCGGCAGTGCGTACGTGACCGGCGCCATCATCCCGGTCGACGGGGGGATCTGGGCCGCGCGCTGAGCTTTGCTGCGTCTTGCTTGTCTTTTCTGGTCTTGTCTTGTCTGGTCTTATTGGCGGGTGGGCATGGCGATGACCGCTTCGATGGCGGTGGCGAGGACCTCCTGCCCGCGGGCGGTGGGGTGCAGGTCGCAGGCGCCGGAGGCCAGCTTGACCCGCAGGCCGACCGCGCAGGTGTCGCCGTCCTGCGACGCCGATGCGGCGCGGAACGCGTCGAAACCGTCGGCCAGGCGGGCGCCGTAGCGGTCCGCGGGTCCGGTCATCGCGGCGTCCAGGGCCTCGATCGGGCCGACGGAGGCCGGATCGGCGTAGTTCTCCGCGTAGTACGTGATGACCACCAGCGTGTGCTGGTAGTGCGCCTGGTTCCGCAGGGCACCGAGGATGATGTCCAGGTTGCTGGTCACCTCGGCCAGGGTCCGGCCCAGGTCCGAGCCGTGGCAGTGATCGGCGGTGGTCTCCTGGCAGCGGAACAGGTCGTTGGCGCCGATGCCGACGGTGACCAGCTGGGTTTCCGGGTGCTGCCGCAGGTAGTGCACGGCGTAGCTGAGCTGTGAACCGCGGTAGGAGACGTGCAGCGGGAACTGGGCCCGGTAGCCGGGACCGCCCCGGGCGTTCGTTTCGCAGCCGTTGCTCGGGGCGGCGGGATTGATCATGCTGGCGCTCGTCTCGCCCGGGCAGGCGGCGTTGACCAGGTTCAGCTTGAGTGCCGCGGCGAGATCCTCGGGGTAACCGGCGAAGTTGGCCGCGTTGCGGTAATCGGCCCAGGGCGCGGGACGGTACCCGAACGCGATCGAGTCGCCGAGGGCCAGGTAGCCGGGTTCGCCGCGAACCTGGGCCACCGGCGGCGCGTACGCCGTGGATCTCGCCGCGGCGGGGTGCAGGCCGGCCGACGTCTGGCTGGAGCAGGCCGCCAGCGCCACGGCGATCACCAGGAACGATAGGGCGGCGAGGCGGCGGCTCATCGGTGCGGGCTGGCGGGCGGGTCAGGGCGAGATGGCGTCGTAGGAGTCGCGCACGGGCGGGAGGGTGATCGTGGTCAGGGCGCTGACGGCCGGAACGATCGAGGCCACGGTGTTCTGGCCCCGGGTTTCTACCCGGGCCGCGTACAGCGGCCCCGACCCGGCCAGCGGGGTGATCACGATGGCGAAGGCAGATCCGTGTTTGGCACCCGGGGGCAGCGCGGCTGGCACGATGAGAGTATGCCCCGCCTGGACGGTCACAACCTGACTGCTGGTCGCGCCGGGCGTCGTGGCCGTCTCGGTCAGGCGGACCCGGGCCTGGCCGGCGGGCGCCGACAGCGCCACCGTGACCCCCAGGCCCGAGCTGGTGGTGTTGCCGGCCACGATGGCCTGCTCGCTGATGGGCGCGGTGGCGGCGGTGAACGCGCCTAGGCCGCTGCCGGGGACCAGGACGCCCGCGGTGACGGGCACGTTCGCGGTGAGCTCGAGCGCCGCCGTGCCGCCGAGGGGCGTGAGGGGGACGTAGGAGGCGGAGTCGCCGGGTAGTTCGATGGCTTGGGTGCCGAAGGGCTGGTGCTGGCCTTGCGCGGTGATGGCCGTCACCGCGATCCGGGCGCCGGCGCTGCCGGGGACCACGACGTACAGGCCGGCGGTGCCGCCCGACGGCGCCACGCCCGGTATGACCAGCTGCGTCGACGGCTCGGCGGTGCTCGGCAGCCAGCTGGCGGTGCCGTGAGACGACCCCTCCGAGACGTCCGCGACCACCCGTCCGGTGCTGGTCCGCACCTCGATCGCGACCACTCTCGCGCCTGCGGCCAGGGAGGACAGCGACTCCGTCACGGTCTGGTGCGGGGGAACCGTGATCCCGGTGTCAGGGCCGGCCGGGATCTGGCCGGCGTCGGTGATGATCCTGACGTCCACGCTGGCGGACAGGGCGTCGACGTTCATCAGGTCAAGCTGGATCTGCGCCGCGCCGCCCTGCTGGCCCGGGCCGACAAACCAGAGGTCCGAACCAGGTTCTCCGCAGCGCACGCTGGCCAGGCCCGAACCGCTCGCCTCCTCGGCCTCCATGGCCTGAGCCAGGGTGCCGCTCGCGGTCACCGACCAGCCCTGCAGGACGGTGGCGGGTTTCTTGCTCGTAGTTTTCCCGGCTGGAATGGTCAGCAGCGACAGCAAGCCGGGCTCGGTCTGGGTGATCGGGTTCAGGGTCCGCAGCTGGGCGCCGACCAGCGGCAACGGGGCCAGCTGAGCCTGCCCTGAGCCCGGCGCCGATGATGACCCGGCGAGGAGGGCGACCTGGCCCGGCCCGCCGCCCGCGGCGGGCGGGCAGGCCCGGGCGGCGGAGGTCACGACCACCTGCTGCGCTGCGGCGGCATGGCCCGGACCCGGTGTGGCGGGCGCGGCGAATTGCGCGGCGCCGGCGATGGCGCCGAGCGCCAGCAGCACCACCCCGGCGGGTACCAGCTGGACCGGCCTCATGGCCGGTCGCCGGATTCCCACGGAGCATGCTGGCCCGCGGTCATGGGGTCGGGGGTCACCCAGGGCGAGAAGCCCTCGTCGTCGTCGAGGTGCTCCGGCGGACGGTCTTCTGGTCTTGCTGGCGCGCTAGCTGGCTCGTTGGCTGGCCCGTTGCTTGGCCCGTTGCTTGGCCCTCGCCGGCGCCGTGCGGGCTTGCCGTGGCGCGCGGCGTGCTGGCCGCCACGCGGCCGCCGGGGCGCGGCGGTACTCGTCCCGGACACGCCCTGATCGGCCAGCGGCTCGTCGCGCGACGGCGGATAGCCGGAGACGGGGCTGGTCCACGGCTCGGGTTCGCTGGCCGGCTCGAGTTCGGGTTCGGGTTCGGGTTCGGGTTCGGTCACAGACTCCGGCCACGGCGCGAGACCGGCGGCCGGGGGCTGCGGATCGGGTTCGCTCGCGCCGCGCGCTCGGGCCGCGGTGAAGGCGAACTGCGGCCGGCGCTTGCGGCGGGCCGGCTTCGGGCCGCTGGCGCGGTCCCGTCGCCTGGCGGGCGCCGGGGCCGGCTCGGCTCCGGCCTCCGCGGCGGGCACCGGGACCTCGGACCGGGTCCCGGGCAGGGCGAGCGCGAAGACGATCACGACGGCGGCGGCTTCGGCGCCGAGGCTGAGGTCCCGGGGCAGCTCGTCGCGCGTGATGACCAGCCGCCCGCCGCCGGCCGGCAGCACGAAGCCCTGCGCCCAGCCGTCGGCCGGCGAAGTCAGCGCGGCCAGCGGCCGCCCATTGAGGGTCGCGGACCAGCCGCCCGCCGCCTCGGCCAGTACCAGCGTGCCCGAGGTGGCCGGCGGCACGGCGGTGTTCACGCCGATCTGCCCTGAGGCAAGCGCTACCACGGCGCCGTCCGGGCTGTTCACGCGGGCCCGGGCCACGGTCCCGGCCACCTGCCACAGGTCGTACGCGGACGCCGTGGTCAGCTGGGCCAGGCCGGCCGCGCCGTCCAGCCGGCGGGCGAGCGTCTGATCGACCGGGGCGGGCAGCAGCACGTAACCGATGTCGAACTGGCTGAGCGCCTGCCCGGCGTCCCCGCCGTCCCCGCCGGCGGCCGCGCTCAGCGAGGCGACGACGCCGTTCAGCTCGCGGGTGGCGGCCGAGGATTCGGTCAGCTCGGGCTCACCGAGCACGGGGTCGGTGTCGCGCAGCACCGTATAGGACAGGCCCGCGCCGTCCGGTCGCAGGATCAGCGTCCTGGTCCGGTCGGGTCCGGCGGACGAGGAGGCCACGAAGGGCGGCAGGATCTGCGGTCCGGCCGCGGTCACCGGGCCGTTCACGCCCGCGGTCAGCCAGTACCCGGCCGCGAGGACCGGCGCCGAGGCGGCCACCGCGAGCCCGCCCAGCGCGGCCAGGCCGCGGCGGCCGCCCGGGAACCGGCCGCCCGGGCGGCGATCCGCGGTCCGGCCGAGCGCGAGGCCGGCCGCCTCGATCAGCGGCGCGGCGGCCAGCAGCAGGCCGGCGGCGGCGACCGCGGTCGCGACGCCGGGCCAGGCGCTGATCGCGGTCCCGTCCGGCGACGTCACTCGCACCCGGCTCACGACCAGCGCCACGACCAGCCCGCCGAGCGCGGTGGCCCAGCCGGCGTACACCACGGGCATCCGCTTGCGGGCCAGCAGGGCGCAGAACGCGGGCAGCACGAGCCCGGCGGTGACCCAGGCGGGCGGGAGTCCCGGACCGCCCGGGCTGAGCAGCAGCAGGGACTCCGGCCGCAGGCCCGCCGAGGCGAGGCCGGGCCGCTGGAGACCGGCCTCGAGGAAGAGCGCGGAGGTGCTGGTGAACAGCTGGAAGGTCCACGGTAGGAGGACGACGGCGGGCACTACCGCGACGATGGCCGCGTTGATCAGGCTCCCCCGGCCGGCCCAGGGCCGGGCCGCGATCAAGCCGGCCACGGCGACCACCGCGAGCGGCCAGATGAGCGGTACGAAGGCGGCCGCCACCGCGATGAGCAGGCCGGCCGCCCATGCCGCGCGGCGGGCCCGCCGGGGCGGGCCGGCCAGCATCCGCCCGGCCACCAGGCCGATGAGCGGGAGCAGGACGAACGCCACCAGGGTGCCGATCCGCCCGGCCGCCACGGCACCCATCGCGACCGGGAGCAGGGCGTAGGTGGCGGCCAGCCAGATCCTCGCGACCAGCACGGAGGTGAGGCGGCGGGTGGCCAGGAACGCGGTCAGCCCCGCCACGGGCACGGAGGCGAACAGCAGGACGTCCACGGCCAGCCAGGGTTTGCCGGCCAGCACGGTGGCGAGCACGGCCATGACGCCGATGTAGGGCGGCGTGCTGGCCGCCGAGCCCAGGCCCGCGTCGTGATAGCCGGCCAGGTACTCACGCCACAGATCGCTCGCGCCGCCCCAGGCCGGCACGAGGGCCCCGCCGCTCAGCGTGCCCGACCCGGTCAGCACCGAGCCGACCAGCGACCGTTCCGCGACCAGCGCGATGACGGTGAGGCCGGCGCAGAGCAGGAAACCCGGGCTGGTCGCCGCGCGCCGGACCGCGGAATCGGCGGCGGGCAGCGGCAGGTCCTCGCCGACCTCGTCGACGAGGGCGTGATGCAGCCCGCCGCTGTCGTAGGCCGGCGCGCCGGACAGCAGGCCCGCGGCCGATTCGGCCAGCCGGGCCAGCGTCCGGCTCCGGGGCAGCTGGCCGCGCAGGATCGACCACGCGCGCTTGCGGTCGGCGGCGCGGCGGCGGCGGGCCCGCCAGAGCAGGATCGGGTGCCGCAGCAGCCAGGCGACCGCGCCGAGATGGTCCCAGGCCCGGCGCTGCTGCTTGGTGACCAGGAAGTAGGCGGCCCGGACCAGCGAGCCGATCACGCCGCCGGTCACCAGGAAGAGCATGGGCACGAAGGGCACGTTGACGGCGAACAGGTACAAGGTGCCACGCCGGTCGAACAGCCGCGGATGACCGCCTGCGGCCGGGGCCTTGCGGAGCTGCCGGGCCGACATATCGCGGTGGTAGACCACCGCGTCGGTGATCACCCGGATGTCGTAGCCGGCGGCGTGCACCCGCCAGCAGAAGTCGAGGTCGTCGCGCATCAGGGGCAGGTTGGGGTCGAACCCGCCGACCTGGTCCCAGACGTCGCGGCGGATCAGCATGCCCGCCGAACTCACGGCCACCACCGGCCGGTTGCCATCGTGCTGGCCCTGGTCGATCTCGCCGGGCTCGATCCCGGTGACACGCCGTCCCGCCCGGTCCATGGTGAGGCCCGCCTCGCGCAGCACCCGCCGGTCGGCCAGGTCCATCACTTTGGGGCCGAGCACCGCCGTGGAGCGGTTGCGGCTGGCCGCCCCGAGCAGTTGCTCCAAGGCGTCCGCGACTGGCTCGCAGTCGTCGTGCAGCAGCCAGATCCACTCCACTGCCGGGTCCGGCGGCGAGCCGGGTCCCGGCACCGGCGTGCGCGCCGCGGGGTGCTGCAGCGCCCGGGCGACGGAGGTGCCGTACCCGGTGTCGGCGTCCATCCCGAAGACCGCGTCGGGACCGAGGAGCTCGGTCAGCGCGGCTCCGCTGCGGTCCCGGCTGCCCGTGTCGACGCCCACCACGCGGTCCACGGGATGCGTCTGCTCCCGTACCGCGTTGACGAGCCCCGGGAGAAGTCGCGCACCGTCGTGCACGACGACCACGAGGGTCACCACGTGGCGCACAGGCAAGGCGTTCTCTGACAAGGGTCCCGTCTGGTGGCGTGGGGAACGGCGCTCCTGCGGCTACCCGCCCGGCAAGAGCGTGCGGACTACGCGAACGACAAGCCCCCCAGCGTTCACGACACGACCAACCATACACAGGCCATATTCAAAAATTCGGGTAATCCGCGCACCAGCCGGGCGGGCCGGCCGTGCTCCCGAACTAGCTATCCGGCCAGCCCGGCTATCCGGCCTCACGCTTGAGACGGCGGCGCTCACGCTCCGACATGCCGCCCCAGATACCGAACCGCTCGTCGTGCTCGAGCGCGTACTCCAGGCACTCGGACCGGACCTCGCAGCTGCGGCACACCCGCTTGGCCTCCCGGGTCGATCCTCCCTTCTCCGGGAAGAATGCCTCCGGATCTGTCTGCGCGCATAGCGCCCGGTCCTGCCAGCCCAGCTCTTCAACCTCTTCCGGGCTGATGAAGACCTGCGCTAGCGGGACGATGACCTCAGTCACGGCGCATCCTCCCTCCCTCCCCATTCGGAGCCCCCGTTGCTGTCGCTCCACTCGGGGGTGAAAATCACATCAATGAAATTACACTCGCGTGTCTTGCTTCAAGTCAAGCGAGGAAGGTGATAATGGTCGCCTCGTTGTCTGAGATGCGAGATAAATCACGTGGGAAATCCGGCCGCCGTGAACCTCATCAGCACCACTGGTGCTACTGGCATCACTAGCCTCTCTAGTCACAAGGGGTGACAAGAAGGGTGAAACGGCCCGGTCCGGGGGCCGGGCCGGGACCTGACACACTTTGGGGTATGCGTATCACCGTGCTTGCGGGCGGCGTGGGGGCCGCGCGTTTCCTCCTCGGCCTGAAGCAGGCGGCCCCAGACGCCGACATCACCGTCGTGGGCAACACCGGCGACGACATCACGCTGTTCGGCCTGCGGGTCTGCCCGGACCTGGACACCGTCATGTACACCCTGGGCGGCGGCATCAACGAGCAGCAGGGCTGGGGCCGGGCCGACGAGACGTTCAGCATCCGGGCGGAGCTGGCCGCCTACGGCGCGAGCCCGGACTGGTTCACGCTCGGGGACCGGGATTTCGGCACCCATATCCTGCGCAGCCAGCTGCTGGCCGCCGGTCAGCCGCTGTCGGCCGTCACGCGGCTGCTGTGCGAACGATGGCAGCCGGGGGTGCGGCTGCTGCCGATGTCCGATGATCCGATCGAGACGCACGTGGTGCTGGACGACCAGCGCACGGTGCACTTCCAGGAGTGGTGGGTGCGCATGCACGCGCAGACCCCCGCCACGGACATCATCGCGGTGGGCGCCGCGCAGGCCACTGCCGCACCCGGGGTGCTCGACGCGATCGGCGCGGCGGACGTGATCGTGTTCCCGCCCTCGAATCCGGTGGTGAGCATTGGCACGATCTTGGCCGTGCCGGGCATCCGGGCCGCGCTCACCGCCAAGACCGTAGTCGGCGTATCGCCCATCATCGGCGGCGCTCCGGTGCGCGGCATGGCCGACGCGTGCCTGACCGCGATCGGGGTCCAGACCTCGGCCGCCGCCGTCGCGGCGCATTACGGGCCGGAGCTGATCGACGGCTGGCTGGTGGACGACCAGGACAAGGCCGCCGTGGACGACCCGGCGCTGGCCCCGATCGAGGTCCGGGCGCTGCCGCTGTACATGCGGGACCTGCCCGCGACCGCCGCAATCGCGCGCGCGGCCCTTGACCTGGCCCTGGAGCTGGCATGACCCTCGCTATGACGCTGAGCGTGGCCCCCGTGACCGGGCTGCCGGAGATCACCGCGGGCAGCGACCTGGCCGCGCTCATCGCGGACGCGGCGCCGGACCTGCGCGACGGCGACATCCTGGTCGTCACCTCCAAGGTCGTGAGCAAGGCCGAAGGCCGGGTGGTGACCACCTCCCGCGAACAGGCCATCGAGGCGGAGACGGCCCGCGTGGTGGCCCGGCGCGGCCCGACGACGATCGCGCAGACCAGGCACGGCCTGGTCCTGGCCGCGGCCGGGGTGGACGAGTCCAACACGGCACCGGGCACCGTGGTATTGCTCCCGGAGGATCCCGACGAGTCGGCCCGGCGGCTGCGCAAGGCGTTGCAGGCCCGGACGGCGCGGACCGTCGGGGTGATCATCACCGATACGATGGGCCGGCCGTGGCGGGCCGGGCAGACCGACAACGCGATCGGGGCGGCCGGGGTGACGCCCGTCCGCGACTACCGCGGCGAGGCCGACACCTTCGGCAACATCCTGGAGGTCACGGTCGCGGCCGTGGCCGACGAGATCGCCGCGGCCGCCGACCTGGTCAAAGGCAAGTCCACCGGCGTGCCGGTAGCCGTGGTGCGCGGACTGCAGGACCTGGTCACCGACCAGGACGGCCCGGGGGCACGGGAACTCATCCGGCCCGCCGACGAGGACATGTTCCGGTTCGGCTCGGCCGATGTGCCGCTGGCCCGCCGGACGATCAGGGCGTTCACCGGCGAGCCGGTCGGGGCCGCGGCCGTCCGCCGGGCGGTGGCCACGGCGCTGACCGCGCCCGCGCCGCACCACAGCGAGCCCTGGCGGTTCGTGATCCTGGAGTCGGCTGCGGCGCGCGAGGCGCTGCTCGACGCGATGCTCTCGGCGTGGACCGCTGACCTGCGCCGCGACGGGTTCACTGCGGAGCAGATCAGCCGCCGAGTGCAGCGCGGCGAGGTGCTGCGGCGGGCACCGCTGATCGTGGTGCCGTGCCTGGTCGCCGACGCGGCGCACGCCTACCCGGACGAGCGGCGCGCGGCGGCGGAGCAGGCCATGTTCGTGGTCTCGATGGGCGCGGCGGTGCAGAACCTGCTCATCGCGCTCGCGGTCGAGGGGCTCGGCTCGGCGTGGATCTCCAGCACCCTGTTCTGCCAGGATGCCGCGGCCCGGGCGCTGGACCTGCCGGAGGGCTGGCGGCCGATGGGCGCGGTCGCCGTCGGTCACGCGGCCGAGCAGGCCCGGCCGCGGCCGCCGCGGGTCCCGGACGACTTCCTGCTCGTCCGCTGACGGGCGGCGCCGGCTTACGGTTGTCCCGGGTTTCCTGGCTCGAGTTCGGTGCGCTCGGCCTGGAGTTCCCGGCGCTTGCGGGCGCCCTTGCTCTCGTACGGCTTGCGCCGGACGTCGACGGCACCCCAGAAGGCCACGCCGCCGATGTGGATCTTCGGACCCCCGGGTCGTCCCGCACCGGTGGGCCCGTGCTCGAAGACCCCTAGCAACCCGACGCCGGTGACCTGCACCTCGGCATCCTCGGGCACGATAATCACGATGGCGCCCATGATCGCCGTCGCGTGGATGTTTACCACGGGTGCGGAGAACTGCGCGTCCCGCAGGTCGAGTTCCCCGCCGCCCATGACCACCACCGCGGTGAAATCCGCCGGGACGACCCAGGCACCCTTGCGGGAGAAGCCGCTCATGACGGCGATGGCGGAGCCGGACGCTGGTTTTGCGGCGGGCCGTTCCACGGTGCCTGCGGGCGGACTAGCCCGGACCGCCACCGCGTCCGGCGCTATGGCCACGTGCGGCAGGTCGCGGATGATCGGCTCGAGCTCGGCGTAGGTCTTGGCCTCGTACACGGCGTCCAGCCGTTCATCGAGTTCGGTCATGCTCAGCCGGCCCTCGCCGGCCGCCTCACGCAGTACCTCCGCCGCGCTCTCCCGGTCCTTGTCCGAGGCGCGCAGGCTCGCTGGGTCTTGGTCCGCCGGCTGGCTCATGCTCAGAGAGCCTAGGCCCGCTAGGTGAGCAGGGGGAGGCCGGAGCGGACCGAGGCGCACACGCCGTCGCTGGCCGCGGAGGCCGCGAGGCGTTCGGCCGGGACCTCGCCGTAGGTCGTGGTGCGCTGGCGCATGGGACGGCCGAGCGGCTCGGCGATCGCCCGCAGCCCGCTGATCGTCTTGTAGGAGCCGTGGTCGGCGCCGGCCATCCGGCTGATGGTTTCCTCCATCAAGGTGCCGCCCAGGTCGTTGGCGCCGCCCTGGAGCACGTCACGGCACAGGTCGTCGCCGAGCTTGACCCAGGAGCACTGGATCGAGTCGATCGCCCCGTGCAGCAGCAGCCGGGACACGGCGTGCACGGCCCGGTTCTCCCGCCGGGTGGGGCCGGGCCGGGCCAGGCCGGCCAGGTAGAGGGGGGCGTTCTCGTGGATGAACGGGAGCAGGACGAATTCGGTGAAGCCGCCGGTCCGTTCCTGGATCGACCGGATCACCCGCAGGTGCCCGACCCAGTGCGCCGGGGTGTCGACGTGCCCGTACATCATCGTGGACGAGGTCCGCAGGCCCAGTTCGTGCGCCGTGGTGATGACCTCGACCCAGACCGAGGCGGGCAGCTTGCCCTTGGTCAGCACCCAGCGCACGTCGTCGTCGAGGATCTCGGCCGCGGTGCCGGGCAGCGAGCCGACGCCCGCTTCCTTGGCCCGGACCAGCCACTCCCGGATCGGCACCCCGGTCCGGGACGCGCCGTTCACCACTTCCATCGGTGAGAACGCATGAACGTGAAGATCTGGGCAGCGCCGCTTGACTTCGGAAGCGATTTCGAAGTAGGCTGTTCCTGGGAGATCGGGATGGATGCCTCCCTGCATGCACACCTCAGTGGCGCCGGCCTGCCACGCCTCGACGGCGCGGTCGCCGATCTGCTGCAGTGACAGGGTGTACGCGTCGGCGTCGGTGCGGCGCTGGGCGAACGCGCAGAACCGGCAACCGGTGTAGCAGACGTTGGTGAAGTTGATGTTGCGGGTGACGACGTAGGTGACGTCGTCGCCGACGACCTCGCGGCGCAGTGCGTCGGCGATCCCGGCTAGCACCTCCAGGTCGGGGCCGTCCGCGGACAGCAGGGCGATGGCCTGGTCGTCGGTGAGGGCGGCCGGGTCGCGTTCGGCCTGGCGGAGGGCGGCGGCGGTCTCGCCGGCCGCGAGGACGGCCGGAGGGGTCCCGGGTGGGGAGGTGCCGGGTGAGGAGCTAGCAGCGGGGGCGGAGGGGCGCACCACGGCCCGTTCGGCGATTTCATTCCAGTCGCCGTAGACCTCGGCGAAATCGTCGCGCCGGTCGTGGGTGCGGCCGGTGGTGTCGATGGTCACGAACAGGTCGGTGCGGCCGACCTCGGTCAGGCCGCCGTCGGGTTCCTGCCAGGGCAGGCCGTGCGGCCGGGCGCCGTCGGCGGCCAGGCCCGTGGCCGGGTCGGCCAGCGCGGCCACGTGCGCGGCCAGGCGCGGGTCGAGCCAGGGCTCGCGCAGGTAGGGCGGGTAGATGGTCAGGCGCTCGCGCAGGGTGAAGCCGGCCGCCGCGGTGCGGGCGGCGAGTTCGTCGATGGCGGGCCAGGGGCGTTCGGGGTTGACGTGGTCGGGGGTCAGCGGGGAGACGCCGCCCCAGTCGTCGATGCCGGCCCGCAGGATCAGGTCGTGCTGGTCGCCGACCAGGTTGGGCGGGGCCTGGATCCGGGCCTTGGCGCCGAGGAGCAGGCGGGTGACGGCGATGGTGGCGGCCAGGTCGTCGAGTTCGGCGTCGGGCACGTCGCGCATCTTGGTGTCCGGCTTGGCCCGGAAGTTCTGCACGATGACTTCCTGGATGCCCTGGTACTCGCGGGCGACCTTGCGGATGGCGAAGACCGACTCGGCGCGTTCGGCCAGGGTTTCGCCGATGCCGATGAGGATGCCGGTGGTGAAGGGGACGTTGCAGCGGCCGGCGTCTTCGAGCACGCGCAGCCGGACGGCCGGGTCCTTGTCCGGGCTGCCGAAGTGCGGGCCGCTCTTGTCGGTGAACAGGCGGCTGGCCGTGGTCTCGAGCATCATCCCCATCGAGGGAGCGACCGGCTTGAGGCGCTGGAAGTCCGCCCAGCTGAGCACGCCCGGGTTGAGGTGCGGCAGCAGGCCGGTCTCCTCGAGGACGCGGATGGCCATGGCCCGCACGTAGGACAGGGTGTCGTCGTAGCCACGGGCGTCGAGCCACTCCCGGGCCTGGCGCCACCTGGTCTCCGGGCGGTCGCCCAGGGTGAACAGGGCTTCCTTGCAGCCCAGTTCCGCGCCCTGGCGGGCGATCTTGAGGACCTCGTCGGGCTCCAGGTACAGGCTGTGCAGCCGGTGCGGCACGGTCGCGAACGTGCAGTAGCCGCAGCGATCCCGGCACAACCGGGTCAGCGGGACGAAGACCTTGCGCGAGTAGGTGATGGTCCCTGGGCGGCCGGCGGCCTGCAGGCCCGCGTCGCGGGTGCGGCCCGCGTACTCCAGCAGCCGGTCCAGGTCCTCGCCGCGGGCGTGCAGCAGGACCGTGGCCTCGTCGTGGTCGAGCGGCTTGCCGTCCCGGGCCCGGGCCAGCGTCCGGCGCATGGCCGAGGGGGTGATCGTCCCGCCGAGATCGCTCATGCTGCACCCAACCTCTCCCGGACCGCGGTTCTTCCCCGGCCTCTTCGCCGCCATCTTCCTCGGCCCGGCGTTTTGGCCGTTACGGGGTCTGGGGGGAGGGGGCTGCGGCTGAGGTGGGGGTGGACCAGGCGAGGGCGAGCTGGCGAGTCATCGCGGGGTAGACGATCAGGTGACGGAAGGGCGTGATGGCGGTCATGTAGGCGGTGCCGAAGGGGCCGGCCGGCTTGACGTAGACGGCGAGCTGGCCGTGGTAGCGGCCGGGGCGGTCCGGGACCCAGCCGAGGTGCAGGACGCCGTGCACGGTGCGGTTGATGATCTCGGCGGCCCACTCGTCGGCGGTCAGGTAGAGCGGGGTGAACGGCAGCTTGCGGGGGTGCGGGCCGGATGAGCCCGCACGCAGGTCGGCGGACGGCGCGGATGGACCTGCACGCAGGTCGGCGGGCAGCCGGTCGCGGAGCGACAGCCGTTGCTCCGCCAGGGGGTCGGCGTCTGGGCCGTCGTCCCAGCCGAGCAACTCCCCCAGCTTCAGGCGGATCACCCATAGCGCGCGGGCGGCGCCTTTGGAGCCCCGCGAGGCGTTATCCGAGGCAATCAGCCGGACTAGGCGGGGGAAGTCGTCCGGGCCGCCCGGGGTGGGCAGGGCCCACACGTCCTCGAGCCGGAAGTCGCGGGTCAGCTCGTGGATTCGCCAGGGACGGGAGGTGTGCGCGGTGTTCGGGAGCCTCATGCGTGAGCCTCTTTTCCATACGGTTCCGTATGGAAAACGCTAGCATGGCTGGTGATGGATGGTGCGGGCGGGGGTAGGCGCGCGGGAGCGGGCACGCGGTGGGACGGACGGGAGGGGCGGGCGATGGCGGTGACGCGGACGCCGCGGGGACGGTGGGTCGAGGAGGGGCTACGGGCGCTGGCGGAGGGCGGGCCGGACGCGGTCCGGATCGAGCCGCTGGCGCAGGCGATGGGGGTGACCAAGGGCGGCTTCTACTGGCACTTCACGGACCGGACGGCGCTGCTCGGGGAGGTGCTCGACCTGTGGGAGCGGGCCAACCTGGAGGACGTGATCGAGGCCGTCGAGCGCGACGGCGGGGACGCGCGGACGCGGCTGCGACGGCTGTTCACGATGGCCTTCGCTGGCACCGGGGCGCTGCGGACCGACCTCGCGGTCCGGGAGTGGGCCCGGCGCGACCCGGCGGTGGCCGAGCGAGTGCGCCGCGTGGACAACCGGCGGATGGGGTACTTGCGCGGGCTGTTCGGGGCGCTGGGCGGCGACGAGGCCGAGGTGGAGGCTCGCTGCCTCATGGCGCTGTCGCTGTGGATCGGGAACCACTTCATCGCCGCCGAGCACCCGGGAGGCAGTCGCCCGGCGGTGCTGGAGCGAGCGGGTCGGCTGCTGGAGGGCTGCTGAGCGCGCTGGTTACCGTGTCGATGGTGCCGTTGTGCAAGTTCTACGGGAAAGGTTGCCGTCGTCTTGCGAGGATCATGCGTCCCAGAGTGGCGCGTGTGCCCCCGGTCCTCGTAGAGGGGCATGCCAACTTTGCCAGCATCCGGCCTGTCCGGCGGCTGGTCATCGAGGCCGCGGTGGGAGTGTGAGCGGATGGGCGCGGGGCGGCCGGTCCGTGTGGCCGGGGCAGCACCGATGGAACATTGGTGTCGTCTGGGCGGCAGCGATGGAACATTGGTGCCGCTGGGGTCTTGGCGGGGGTGGGGCTGCGGAGGTCTGCGGGGCGGCTGGGGTCTCCGGGGCGCGCCTGGCCCGGGCCAGGCGTGGCCGGACGGTTGGGGATTCGTTCAAGATGGCTCTAACTCGCCCGATGGCCCACGAACCCGCATGGGGCCAAGATTAGAAGGCGCGGTAGTCGCGGACGGACATGCGGGGGCCGCGGCGCGGGGGGGCGGTGCCGCCGAGTTCGATGAGGCGGGAGACGCGGTAGCGGTGGCCGGCGTAGGGGGCGAGCAGCTCGAGCATGCCGGCGTCGTCGGTGATCTGGCGGGCCAGGGTCCAGCCGACGGTCTTGGGCAGGTGGTAGTCGCCGACCGAGACCGCGTCGGCGTCGCCCGCGGCGCGCTGGCGGATCTCGGCCGAGGTCCAGGGGCCGATGCCGGGCAGGGAGCGCAAGCGGCGGTCGGCTTCGGCCGGGTCCTGGTCCAGGGCCTGTTCCAGGCGGCTGGCGACGTCGGCGGCGGTGATGATGGTCCGGGCGCGGACGCCTTCGACGCCGGCTCGGTGCCAGTCCCAGGACGGGATGCGCGCCCAGACCCTCGGCGGCGGGACGACCCGCATCCCCTGCGGGGCCGGGCCGGGCGCCGCGGTGCCGAACTTGCCGAGCAGGATCCGCCAGGCGCGGTGGGCTTCCACGCCTACCACCTTCTGCTCCAGGACCGCGGGGACCAGCGCCTCGAACAGCCGGCCGGTCCGGCCGACCCGCAGCCCGGGATGGCGCAGGGCCAGCTCGCCGACGATGGCATGGTGCGGGGTGAACCCGGACAGGTCGTCGTGCGCGCCGAGCTGGACGGGGAGGGTGTCTAGCAGCCAGGCGGCGCCCGGACCCCAGGCCTGGCCGATGACCAGGGTGTTATCGGACCCACAGGAGGTCACGCGGAGGGTGCCAGGGCCGTCGGGGGTCAGCGAGGTGCGCCAGACGGCGCCCGCCTGGTCCACGCGGTAGGCGGGATCGCGGCCGCCGCGGCGGTGCGGGGAAAGGGTGAGCCGGACGTCGACGGCGAACGGTGCCCGCCACTCGCGGCGCAGCCCGGCGTCGGGTGAGGGCGGCGCGGGCGGATCGGGAGGAGACGGCACGGCCGCATCGGGTGGGGTCGGCGCGGGAGGATGGGGCGGGGCTGCCTGGTGGGTCAACTCACACGTCTGAGGAGAAGCGGACTGAGGTGGGTTCTAGGCGGACGCCGGGCCAGATGCGGATGCCGTGGGCCAGTTCGTTGCCTGCGGCGATGAAGGCTCCGTCGCCGATCAGGGCGTCGTCGAGGATCACGCCGGGGGCCAGCACGGCGCCGCGGCCGATGATCGAGTCGCGTACCACGGCGCCCGCGCCGACGGTGGCGTCATCGAACAGCACGCTGCCGGACACGATGGCCCCGGCGCCGACCGACGCGCCCGCGCCCACCACCGTGCCGCCGGATACCGACGCGTCCGGGGCCACCTCGGCGCCCGCGAGCAGCAGCAAGGGCCCGGCGGGGCCGGGGACGGCGGGCCCAGGCAGTCGCCCGAGCACCAGGTCGCACGAGCCGCGGACGAAGGCCTGGGGCGTCCCGACGTCGAGCCAGTACGCCGACTCGGGGTAGCCCATGACCAGCTGCCCGGACTCGATCAGGCCCGGAAACGTCTCCCGCTCGACGGAGACCCGGCGCCCGGCCGGGATCTGGCCAATGACCTCGCGCCGGAACACGTAGCACCCGGCGTTGATCCGGTTGGTCACCGGGTCCGGCGCCTTCTCCAGGAACGCGGTCACGCGGCCCGAGTCGTCGGTGGGCACCACGCCGAACCGGGACGGGTTGTCGACCTCGACCAGGTGCAGGGTCACCGCGGCTTCGGTCTTGCCGTGCAGGTCGACCTGAGCCCCGAGGTCGTGCCCGGACAAGATGTCGGAGTTGAGGACCACGATCGGGTCGCCGGGTCCGCTGCCACGCAGCGAGGCGGCGGCGTTGCGAATTCCGCCGCCGGTGTCCAGCGGCACGTCCTCCTGGACGTAGTCGATCTCCAGCCCGAACGCCGAGCCGTCACCGAAGCTGGCGGCGAACATGTCCGCCTTGTAGCAGGTGGCGAGGACGACGTGGGTGACGCCGCCGGCCGCCGCCCGGGCCAGCAGGTGGGCCAGGAACGGCACCCCCGCGGTCGGGAGCAGGGGCTTGGGCGTGGACAGGGTCAGCGGCCGTAGCCGGGTTCCCTGGCCGCCGACCAGGACGATGGCCTCAAGTGGTTCGCGCGGCATGAGAAAACAGGTTACACCGCGTGGACGTTAGCGTCGGGTTGTTCGACGGCGCGCCGGTAGGAGGCCAGGTGGGCTTCGGCCGACGCGGCCCAGCTGAACTCCTGCGACCGGGCGTACCCGGCGGCGCCCAGCATTTGCCGCCGGGCGGCGTCGTCGAGCAGCGAGCGCAGCGCGTCGCGGATGCTGTCGACGTCGGGTTCGGTGTAGGCGACAGCCTCACCGCCCACCTCGGGCAGCGAGGTGCAGTGGGTGGTCAGTACCGGCGCGCCGCACGCCATGGCCTCCAGCACCGGCAGCCCGAAGCCCTCGCCCCGGCTCGGGAACGCCACTACGAGCGCGCCGCCGAGGAAGCCGGGCAGGTCGGAGAAGCGCAGGTACCCGGGGCGGATCAGGCGCAGGTGCGGCGGCACCGCGGCCACCGCGGTGTCCACCTCCTCGCTCCAGCCGCCGCCGCCGCCCAGGACCAGCGCGGGCGGTTCGTCGAGGTCGGCTACCGCGGCGGCCCAGCCGGTGATCAGCGCGGCCACGTTCTTGCGCGGCTCGAGCATGCCGAGGAAGGCGATGTACGGCTTGCCGTGCAGGCCCAGCCGGTTGGACACCTGGGAGACCTGCTGCGGATCGGGCCGGTGGAACAGCCGGTGATCCACGCCGTGGTAGGCGACGTCGATCTTGGTCGGATCCGCGCCCAGGACCCGCTCCAGCTCGTCGCGGGTGGCCTTGGACGGCACGATG
>Ga0302229_10001110_pt1 | contig 20820 bp, 20 predicted proteins | sample II_Palsa_N1_3_FD_193518 | JGI IMG/M metagenome (GOLD analysis project Ga0302229, IMG submission 193518) | Peat permafrost microbial communities from Stordalen Mire near Abisko, Sweden - II_Palsa_N1_3 | ecosystem: Environmental > Terrestrial > Soil > Palsa > Peat permafrost | place: Sweden... | reverse complement strand
CGCGCTTCCCGGCGCTGACCATCATCGCGGCCCATCCCGGCTGGCCGTGGACCGACGAGATGACCGCGGTCGCGCTGCACAAGGGCAACGTGTACTGGGAGCTTTCCGGCTGGGCGCCCAAGTACTTTCCGGCCTCGCTGCGCACCGACATCCGGGGCCGGCTGCGGGAGAAGATCATGTTCGGCAGTGACTACCCGAGCCTGCCGTACGAGCGGATCCTGCGGGAATGGGACGAGTTCGGCTTCGAGGCGCCCGTGATGGACCTCGTCTTCCACGCGAACGCCGAACGGGTCCTCGGGCTCTGAGGCTGCGCTCGCGTTTGAGGGTTCTCCCGCATTAGGAGTAAGGGCGGATATGCCGTCCCACGGGAGTTAGTTAGAGCGCCCCTGGCGCAGCGGCAAATCGCCGTCCGCGGCCAGGTCAGGCTGCCGCCGCCGACGGTTTCTGGTGCGGCTATTGACGTTGCGGCTACTGACGGGCGGCTAAGCACGGAGCGGCTATTGTGGTCCGGTGTCGCGCGCGATTGACTTTCATGTGCACCTGCCCACCCCGGACTGGCTCGACGGCAGCATGGCTGGATACGTCGAGGCGGCCGAGGCCTACTTCCGCTCGCCGGCCCAGCGGGAGTCGCTGGAGGCGCTAGCGGAGCGGTATCGCGGGCTTGAGGTGAAAGCCGTCCTGCTGGCCTGGGACGCGGAGACGGCCACGGGCCGACCCCGGGTGCCGAACGAGATCGTGGCCAGTGCGTGCCGGGATTACCCTGACGTGTTCACCGGCCTGGGATCGGTCGACCCGCACAAGGGGGACGCGGCGGTGGCCGAGGTGGCGAACATCGCGGCGCTCGGGCTGCGCGGGGTGAAGTTCCACCCGTCGCTGCAGGCGTTCTCGCCCGACGACTCGGCGTACTGGCCGATCTTCGCGGCCTGTGAGCAGCACGGCCTGCTGGCCCTGTTCCACACCGGAACCAGCGGCATCGGCGCACGCCAGCCCGGCGGCCAGGGCATCAGGATTGATCTCGCGCACCCGATCAAGCTCGACCCGGTGGCCGCGGCTCACCCGGGCCTGACCGTGGTGGCCGCACACTTCGGCTGGCCCTGGCAGATGGACCTGATCGCCATCGCGCTGCACAAGACCAACGTGTACATCGATATCTCCGGCTGGTCACCGCGGCGTATCCCGGCCGAGGTGATCCGTGAGCTGCGCGGACGGCTATCCGGGCAGTTCCTGTGGGGCAGCGACTTCCCGTTCTTCACCCCGGAACGGTGCCTGTCCGAGTTTGACGCCCTCAAGCTCCCGGCCGACGTCGTGCGCACGGTGCTGCACGACAACGCCGCGCGCATCCTCAGCTGAGGTCGACCACGACCGGCGCGTGGTCGGACGGACCCTTACCCTTGCGGGCCTCGCGGTCCACGTACGCCCCCTGGACCCGGTCGGCCACCGCCTCGGTCGCGTACACCAAGTCGATGCGCATGCCCTTGTCGGTGTGGAAACTGCCGGCCCGGTAATCCCAGTAGGTAAAGGGATGCGGTCCCTTCATCGGGGTCGGCACCACGTCCCGCAGCCCGAGCGCCCGCAGGTCGGCGAGCGCCTGCCGTTCGGGCGCGGTGACGTGGGTCGAGCCGACGAACACCGCCGGATCCCATACGTCGGCGTCGGTCGGGGCCACGTTGAAATCACCGCACGCGGACAGCTGGGTTTCCTGGCTGAGCTCGGCGGCGAGCGCGGTGCGCAGCGCCGCGAACCACTCGAGCTTGTAGGCGTAGTGGGCCGAGTCGGGCGTGCGCCCGTTCGGCGCGTACAGCGACCAGACCCGGATCCCGCCGCAGTCGGCCCCCACCGCCCGGGCCTCCGGCCTGCGCAGGCCGGGCTCGTCGATCAGCGCGGGCTCCCCCGGCTCACCCTCGTACCCCGGCTCGCCGGGGAACCCGCGGCTGACGTTATCGAGGCCGACCGCAGAAAGCAGCGCGACGCCGTTCCACCGGCCATCACCGTGGGCCGCGACCTCATAGCCGAGCTCGCCCACCTCGGCCTCGGGGAACAGGGCCGCCGCGCACTTGGTCTCCTGCAGGCAGACGATGTCGGGCTTGGCCTCGGCCAGCCAGTCGAGCAGCCTCGGCAGCCGCGCCTTCACCGAGTTCACGTTCCATGTCGCCAAGCGCACGCCTATAGCCTTCCACCGTCAGAGTGACCCATGCCAGTTTTCGCCGCTAGGCGGTTGCTGGGGTTCCCCGTCTCGCGCGGCCGCCGCTTCGGAGTCCAGGACTATGCCGGCATCCGGGTCACCAACCCGTTTCGCTGAAGAAGACCGGCTGATGCCAAGCCGGTTGACCTGCGGGGTTCGTCGCACCTAGAAACCGCGGCTACGCCTCGGAGTCGTAGCGGAAGCCGTCGATGAAGCGGCGGAACACGCCGCCCTCGCGGGGCAGCGACGGAGCGGGCGGCGGAGCTTCGGGAAGCTCCCGGCCGACGGGCTCGTCGTAGTCGGCCCGCGCGATCGCGTCGACGATCTGGGCTTCGTCGAACGTGTCCGAACCCGGGATCTGCGGCACGAAGCCGACCAGGTCCCCGTCCAGCAGGACCTCGGCCTCCAGGCCGGTGGTGCCTTCGGAGCCCCAGACGGCCTCGCGGCCGCCGCTCACCGATACCTGCACCGCGTAGGCGTCGACCCCTGACTTCTTCAGATGCGCGTTGATGCCGCGGTCTCTGAGGCCGTCGGTGACCCGACGCGCACGATTCTCGTCCATGCCCGCCAGATTACCCAGCCGGGACGAGCACGCGGTGCGGCGAAGACGGGAACCGCGGAGCCGCGGAGCCGCGGAGCCTCGAGCCGGTCCCCGCGGCTATCCCGGCGGTCCGCCGATGAACCCCGCGCAATTGCCTCTCGGGAGCGACGCCGCCTGGGCCCCCGGCTTGACCGTGTCCGTACGCCGGCCGGGCGCTGCCACCACGGCCCGTTCGGATTCATCCCTATAATTCCGCTGTGACGGAACAAGAGGGCGGAGCCTTCGAACTGGGCACCGACGGACCCCAGGTGATCCTGGTCGGCGTGGATGATTCCGTCACCTCACTGCGAGCGGCGGCCTACGCGGCCGGCCTGGCGCGGCGCCAGGGCGCCCGCCTGGTCTGCGTCTACGTGGAGCAGCTCTCCGCCATGTACGGCGCCGCCGCCGGGGCCGGGGCGGGCGTCATCGCCGCCCAGGGCGAGGCCCTCGAAGAGAGCGCGGCCGGCCTGCGGCAGCGGGCCGAGGAGAGGGCCGCGGCCCTGAGCGTGCCGCTCACGTTCATCACCGCCCGCGGTGACCCGTTCATCGAGCTGCGGCGGGTGGCCGACGAGGTGCGCGCCGACGCCGTCATCGTCGGCGCGTCGACCAAGGCCGGCCACCGGTTCGTCGGGTCGCTGGCGGTGCGGCTGGTCAAGGCCGGCCGGTGGCCGGTCACCGTCGTCCCCTGACCGCCTGTCCTACCAGGAGAAAGGGCTTTCCCATGGGCGTAGCCGTTGTTACCGGGGCGGGTTCCGGCCTCGGCCGGACCATCACCAGGGCCCTGCTCGGCGCGGGCTGGCAGGTCGCGCTGGCCGGCCGGCGCGAGGGAGCGCTGATGGAAAGCGCCGAGACCGCTGACCCCGCGATCGCCGACTGGCCCGCAGAATCCGCGCTCGTCGTGCCGGCCGACGTGACGTCGCCGCCGTCGGTGGCCGCGCTCTTCGAAGCCGTCAAGCGGCACTGGGGGCGGCTGGACCTGCTGGTGAACAACGCCGGCTTGTTCGGGCCCGCGGCCGGGATCGACGAGATCGACCTGGCCGACTGGCGGCAGGTGGTCGACACCAACCTGACCGGCGCCTTCCTGTGCGCCCAGCATGCGGTGCGGATGATGAAGGCCCAGACCCCGGGCGGCGGGCGGATCATCAACAACGGCTCGATCTCCGCGCACACGCCCCGGCCGAACAGCGTCGCCTACACCGCCACCAAGCACGCGATCACCGGCCTGACCAAATCCCTGGCGCTTGACGGCCGGGCGTTCGGCATCGCCTGCGGCCAGATCGACATCGGTAACGCGGCCACCGAACTGACCGAGCGGTTCAGCCGCGGCGTGCTCCAGGCCAACGGCTCCGTCATGCCCGAGCCCACCTTCGACGCCCGCCATGTGGCCGACGCCGTCCTGTACATGGCGTCCCTGCCGCTTGACGCCAACGTCCAGTTCCTCACCATCACCGCGACCACGATGCCGTACATCGGCCGGGGCTGAGGTTCGCCCGCGGGTTCGCTCCGTGGCCCGCTGGGGGGGCATTTGAATCCATTTGAGGCTAGGAGCATGCTTACAGGTGGGACCGTCACGGTTCTGATTGCCGCAGCGGCGCGGAATGGAGGATGCCATGACGAATCTCAGCTCCCTGCTCGACGAGGCGGCGGCGGACCAGCCGGACCGGCCCGCGCTGCGGATGGACGATCTGGTGCTGACCTACGCGCAGTTGCGCGAGGCGGCCGGGCGGATGAGCAGGCTGCTGTCCTCGGCCGGAATCGAACCCGGCGACCGGGTCGGGCTCATGCTGCCGAACGTCCCGGCGTTCCCGATCGCGTTCTACGGCGCATTGGCCGCCGGCGCGGTCGTGGTGCCGATGAACCCGCTGCTCAAGAGCCGTGAAGTCGGCTACTACCTGAGCGACTCCGGGGCCCGGGTGGTGCTGGCCTGGCACTCCGCGGCCGGGGAAGCCGCCAAGGGCGCCGCCGACGCCGGAGCCCAGGCGATCACCGTCGCGACCCCCGACCTGGCCGACCTGCTCACCGATTATGCCCCGGCGACCGAACAGCCCGGCCGCGAAGACGACGACGACGCGGTCATCTTGTACACCTCGGGGACGACCGGCAGGCCCAAGGGCGCCCAGCTCACCCACGCCAACCTGGTCCGCAACGCCGCCCTGACCGCGCAGACGCTGCTGAAGAACAACCCGGACGACGTGATGATGGGCTGCCTGCCGCTGTTCCACGTCTTCGGCCTGACCTGCGGCCTGAACGCGACCGTCGCGGCCGGGGGCACGCTGACCCTGCTGCCCAGGTTCGACCCGGCCAAGGCGCTGGAGATCATCCAGCGGGACAAGGTGACCATCTTCGAGGGCGTGCCGACGATGTACGCCGCCATCCTGCACCATCAGGCGGCTGATCCGGCGATGGCCGCGACGCTCCGGGTGTGCGTCTCCGGCGGCGCGTCGATGCCGGTGGAGATCATGCGCGGCTTCGAGGAGAAGTTCGGCTGCATCATCCTGGAGGGTTACGGACTGTCCGAGACCTCTCCGGTCGCGTCGTTCAACCACCCGGGCCAGGTCCGCAAGCCCGGTTCGATCGGCACCCCGGTCGAGGGCGTGCAGCTGCGGCTGGTGGACGACGCGGGCCAGACCGTGCCGGACGGGGAGATCGGCGAGATCGCCATCCGCGGCCACAATGTGATGAAGGGCTACTGGGGCAAGCCCGAGGCCACCGCGGAGGCGATCACGGACGGCTGGTTCCGCACCGGCGACCTGGCCAAGGTGGACTCCGACGGCTACTACTACATCGTCGACCGCAAGAAGGACCTGATCATCAGGGGCGGCTACAACGTGTACCCGCGCGAGATCGAAGAGGTCCTGCACGAGCACCCGGCGGTCGCCGAGGTCGCCGTGATCGGGATCCCGCACCCCGACCTCGGGGAGGAGGTCGGCGCCGCCGTGGCGCTGAAACCGGGAGCCAGCGCGACGCCTGCCGAACTGCGCGACTTCGCCAAGGACAAGGTGGCGGCGTATAAGTACCCGCGGCAGGTCTGGCTGGTGGAGTCGCTGCCCAAGGGTCCCACCGGCAAGATCCTGCGCCGCGAGGTGCACCCGCCCGAGGACGCTAGTTGAAGTCCGCGGACGACACGGCGTGGGCGCAGGACGCCGCCGACGCGGCGACCGCGCTTGACCTGCTGCTGACCGACGCGGCGCTCGGCGTCATGCGCCGGTTCCGGCCGGACGGCTCGCTGCTGCGGCTGGCCGCCGGCCTGGCTCGCCGGCCCGGTCTGGTCGCCCGCCAGGCGGCCCGGCTCGGTACCGAGCTTGGCCGGATCACGGCGGGCCGGTCCGCGGTCACGGCCGCGCCCCGGGACCGCCGTTTCTCCGATCCGGGCTGGAAAGACAATCCCTGGCTCAGGCGCACCGTCCAGGCTTACCTGGCGGCGGCCAAGTCCGCCGAGGCGCTGCTTGACGGCGCCGAGCTCGGCTGGCGCGACGACACGCGGCTGAGATTCGGCCTGGCCAACCTGATCGCGGCGGCCGCGCCGAGCAACAACCCGCTGCTGTCCCCGGTCGCCGCCAAGGCCGTGATCGATACCGGCGGCGAGAGCGTTGTGCGCGGCCTGCGCGCCCTGGCCACGGACCTGTCCGGGGCGCCCCGGGTTCCGTCGCTGGTGGCCGCCGACGCGTTCGAGGTGGGCCGGGACCTGGCGGTCACGCCAGGCGGCGTGGTGCACTCGTGCGAGCAATTCGAGCTCATCCAGTACCAGCCGGTCACCCAGAGCGTCTACCGCTACCCGCTGCTGATCGTGCCGCCGATGATCAACAAGTTCTACATCACCGACCTGTCGCCCGGGCGCAGCATGGCCGAGTTCCTGGTCGGGCAGGGGCACCAGGTGTTCGTGATGTCGTGGCGCAACCCCGACGCCCGGCACCGCGACTGGGGCCTGGATACCTACGGCGGCGCGGTGGCCGACGCGCTGGCCGTGGTACGGACGATCAGCGGAGCCGCCAAGGCGAGCATCTGCGCGCTGTGCTCGGGCGGCATCGTGTCCTCCATGGTGGCCGCGCACCTGAGCCTGACCGGGCAGCTCGACCAGCTGGCCAGCCTGGGCCTCGGCGTGACCGTGCTGGACCAGAAACAGGCCGGGACCGCCGGGGCGATCATCGACGAGGCGACCGCCACGGCGGCGACGGCGGCGTCCGCCGCACGCGGCTACCTGGACGGACGGGCCCTGGCCGAGGTGTTCGCCTGGCTGCGGCCTGACGACCTGATCTGGAGCTACTGGGTCAACAACTACCTGCAGGGACGCACGCCCCCCGCGTTCGACATCTTGTACTGGAACGCCGACACGACCCGGCTGCCCGCCGCGCTGCACCGCGACTTCATCCGGCTGGCTCTGGCCAACGCGCTGATCGTGCCGGGCGCCGCCACCATGCTGGGCTCACCGGTCGACCTGGCCAAGGTCGACGTCGACGCCTACGTCATCGCCGGCGTCGCCGATCACCTCTGCCCGTGGCAGTCGTGCTACCGCACGACGCAGCTGCTCAGCGGCCCGGTGACGTTCGTACTGTCCACCAGCGGGCACATAGCCTCTATGGTCAACCCGCCGGACAACCCCAAGGCCGCCTTCCAGATCGGGCCGGCCCATCCGCCCGACCCGGCGGAATTCCTCGCCGCGGCGCAGACCGTCCCCGGCAGCTGGTGGCCGGACTACTCGTCCTGGCTGGCCAGGCGGAGCGGCGGGCGCAAACGCAGCCCGCGCCAGCTCGGCCGCACCGGCTACCCGGTCCAGTGCGCCGCGCCCGGAACCTATGTCCACGACCGCTGAGGTACGCAGCGTCGCGGTCGGGCGCCAGCTGCTGCGGGTCTCGGTCCGGCCCGGCGTGCCCGGGACACAGCGCGTCCCGCTGCTGCTGATCAACGGCATCGGCGCCAGCTTCGAACTGCTCCAGCCGTTCGTGGACCAGCTCGACCCGGCCGTCGAGGTGATCAGGTTCGACCCGCCTGGCGTCGGCGGCTCGCCCCCGCCGCACTGGCCGTACCGCTTCGGCGGGCTCTGCCGGCTGATCGCGGCCATGCTGACCGAGCTCGGCTACGATCGCGTCGACGTGCTCGGCATCTCCTGGGGCGGCGGCGTCGCCCAGCACTTCGCCGCGTTCCAGCGGGCCAGGTGCCGCCGGCTCGTGCTCGTCGCGACCGCGACAGGCACGCCGATGGTGCCGGCCCGGCCTTCGGTCCTCAAGCACCTGGTGACACCGCGGCGTTACCTGGACCCCGGCTACCTGCAGCGGGTCGCCGGGGACCTCTACGGCGGAGTGGCGAGAATCGATTCCGCGGAGATCGTGGCGGCGATGCACGACGGTAACCGGGTCGGCCCGTCGCGCGGCTACGTGTACCAGCTCACCGCCGCGGCGGGCTGGGCCAGCCTGCCGTTCCTGCCGTGGCTGCGCCAGCCGACGCTCATCCTGGCCGGAGACGACGACCCGATCATCCCGCTGGTCAATGCCCGGCTGATGCACCGGCTCATCCGGGGCTCGCGGCTGCACGTCTACCACGGCGGTCACCTCGCCCTGGTCACCGAGGCGGCGGAACTCGCGCCGGTAGTGGATGGTTTCCTGGTCCCACCGTTAACGCAGCCGCACCGTAGCGCTCGTGGCGAAGGAGTGAACTGGTATGCCAACCGCCGACCGGGGCGCCGTCACGGACGCCGACTTCTACCTGATCGAGAGGTCGCTGGAACCCGAGGGCCGACAGCTGCTGCGCCGGATCAGGGAGTTCATGGAGAAGTCGGTCCAGCCCGTCATCAACCACTACTGGACCCGGGAGGAATTCCCCTTCGAACTGGTCGGCGGCCTCCACCAGCTTGGCGTCGCTGGTCAGGCCTACACCGGATACGGCTGCCCTGGCGGCGGCTGCCTGCTCGACGGCATGATCGCGATGGAGCTGGCCCGGGTGGACCCGTCGATCGGGACTTACTTCGGTGTGCACAGCGGCCTGGCCATGGGGTCGATCTACCTGTGCGGGTCGCAGGAGCAGAAGCAGCGATGGCTGCCCGCGATGGCGCGGATGGAAAAGATCGGCGCGTTCGGGCTCACCGAACCCGACGTCGGCTCGGGCGTCGCGGGCGGCCTGATCACCACGGCCAGGCGCGACGGCGACGAATGGGTCCTGGACGGGCAGAAGAAGTGGATCGGCAACGCCACGTTCGCGGACTACGTGATCATCTGGGCCCGTTCCACCGAAGACGGGCAGGTCAAGGGATTCGTGGTGGAGAAGGGCGCGCCCGGCTTCGAGACCTCCAAGATGCACGACAAGATCGCGCTGCGGGTGGTCCAGAACGCGCACATCACCATGGACGGGGTCCGGGTGCCCGAGGCCAACCGGCTGCAGGAGGCGAATTCCTTCAAGGACACCGCCGCGGTGCTGCGGCTGACCCGGGCCGGGGTCGCCTGGCAGGCCACCGGCTGTGCCCGCGGCGCCTATGAGCACGCGCTGGCCTACGCGGGCCAGCGGGAGCAGTTCAGCCGCCCGATCGGGGGCTTCCAGCTGGTTCAGGACCTGCTGGCGCGGATGATCGGCAACGTCACGGCCTCGGCCTGCCTGTGCGCCCGGCTGTCCGGGCTGCAGCAGGAGGGCCTGGCCGAGGACCATCATTCCGCGCTGGCCAAGGCGTTCTGCACGGTCCGGATGCGGGAGACGGTGGGGTGGGCCCGCGAGCTTCTCGGCGGGAACGGCATCCTGCTTGAGAACCACGTGGGCCGGTTCGTGGCCGACTCCGAGGCGATCTACTCCTACGAGGGCACCCGCGAGATCAACACGCTGATCGTCGGCCGCGCGATCACGGGCCTGAGCGCGTTCGTGTAAGCCGCCATCGATCACGGAGTCAGCGGGCGGACCAGCCTCCGTCGAGGACCCAGGACGAGCCGTTGGCGAAGGACGCCGGGCTGGAGCAGAGGTAGGCCACGAGCTCGGCGACCTCGGCCGGCTCGATCAGCCGTTTGATGGCCGGCTCGGTCAGCATGATGTCGGTGACGACGCGCTCTTCGGAGATCCCGTGCACCCGCGCCTGGTCCGTGATCTGCTTTTCCACCAGCGGCGTGCGCACGTAAGCCGGACAGACCGTGTTAGAGGTGACCCCGCGCTCGCCGCCTTCGAGCGCGATCACCTTCGACAGCCCCTCCAGGCCGTGCTTGGCCGCCACGTAGGCGACCTTGTAGGGAGAGGCGCGCAGACCGTGCACAGAGGAGATGTTGACGATCCGGCCGAAGCCGCGGGCGTACATGTGCGGCAGCGCCGCCTGGGCCAGCCGGAAGGGGGCCTCGAGCATCACCGCAAGCAGCAGCCGGAACTTATCGGCAGGGAACTCGTGAACCGGGGCGACATGCTGCAGCCCGGCGCTGTTCACCAGGATGTCGGCCTGGCCGGCCAGCGCGGCGGCGTCGAAGTCGGCGGCCAGGTCCACTTCGAAGGCACGCCCGCCAAGGCGGGCGGCGACCGCCTCGGCGGCACCGAGGTTGATGTCGGCGACGACCACGTCGGCGCCGCCCGCGGCCAGCCTGGTCGCGCAGGCCTCGCCTATACCGCTGGCCCCGCCGGTCACCACGGCGGTGCGCCCGGCAAGATCCTCGCTCATCCACTCCTCCTCGCGATCAAGACAGGCAGCTCGGGGGCCGGGTAAAGCGGACACGACCAACGGAGCCGGCCGGAGCCGCTCGTGGTTACCGGCGCAGCTCCACCCACACGGTCTTGCCGGAGGACCCGAGCGACTCGGCCCCCCAGTGGCTCGCCATCGCGTTCACCGCTCCCAGACCGTGCAGAGGCGCGACGGGCAGCGCCGGGCCGGAGCCGGAGGCGCCGGCAGGCGGCAGCGGGCTCGCGTCGCGGACCGAGATCCGCACCACGTCCGGGCTGGACGAAAGGACGACCGTGAAGCCGGAATGGGCGTGCCTGACGGCGTTGGCCGCGAGTTCGGTTACCACCAGGGCCACATCGTCGGCCAGGTCAGCGAGCCCCCAGCGGCGCAGCGCGCCCGCCGCGAAATGACGGGCCGCGGCGGGGGCGTCACGGGAGAAAGCGAACGTGCGCACCGCACCCTGCACGCCGGAACCGGGCACCCCGGGAGGTGCGGCGCCAACGACCTCACGGTGCATCCGGCACACCTGAGCGAAGGCGTCGAGGCGGCCGTCGCGGGTTACCGAGTCGGCCCGGTACCCGCAGAACAGCGAGAACGAAGAGCGCTCAGCCAGTTCCTCGTCGTGACCGTAGAACTGAACGACATGCCGGCCGACGTTGCGATCTTCGGTCCTAACCACCGTTTCTCCATCTGGTGAGGCACCACACCTTCTGGCGAAGCGCGATGTTCAAATTCCTCGACATACCTGCCCACCAAACGGCAGAGCATGCGTCTTCCGCCAAGATCGGCCCCGCCCAGGGCCAGCCGCCCAGGGCCAGCCGCCCAGGGCCAGCCGCCCAGGGTCAGCCGGTCAGGGCCTCACGATGGGCCCAGGCCAGCCGCAGCACCGCGGCCCCGGCGGCCTGCATCGGTTCGCGGGTCACCAGGCGATCGATGACGTGGCCCGCGAATTCCCGTGCCGCGAGGACCTCGCCCTCCTCGTTGCGCCGCGGGTTCAGGCTGAACTCCTCGTCGAACACGAGGCTGTCGATAACGGCCACGGTCAGCAGGTCAGTGGCGTACGTCAGCGGGTCAACGCCAAGCCCCAGGCACCATACGCTGATCTGGCCGCGGTCAAGCGCTTCGGTCATCCGCCGGGCGAACGGCCAGGAATCGTAGTCGATAGGACCCTTCTGGTTGCCGTAGTCCTCTGAGCGTCCGCGGAGTTCTTCGGCAAACTCGCGGATCATGCTCCGCCACAGCGAGAAGTCGCCGCGCTCATTCCAGGCCGCTTCACTTGAAGGCTGGAACACGCCTACCGGGATCACCTGATACAACCCGCCCGCATGACCGACCTTGGCCGGATCTCGCCAGTGCAGCGGGAACGAGGCCCGGTCCGTCGCCCGGTCCAGCCGGAGCGTCAGGGTGCTGATGCCGAGGTTCACCGGACGGCGGCGCAGGTCACGCGGATCGCCGATGCTGCCGCGCAGCCCGGCCGGGCGTCCGGCCAGCCGCTTCGCCGCGTATTCGTGCGCGGCCGCCGCACCGGTGTCGATGCCGTCGAAGTAACGGCCACGGGTGAACAACAGCCGGGGCGCCGTGCCGGTGAGCTCGGCTTCGATAAGCCGGTAGGTAGGGCGGTTCTCGAATACCGCCGGGGCCGCCAGTTCGCTGACCGCGTCCGAATAACGAAGATAACGCGTCCCGTCCGGCCGGGCAGGCAAGACCAGCGCCGCGCCGTCGCCGTGGCAGGCCGCGACCGGACGAGTGCTGAATTCCAGGCCGATGTCCTGGATCGGGACCGGGGCGGGGGGCTGCCAGCCGGGGACCGCGAGCAGGGGGGTGCCGGCGATCTTGCTCCCGGCCGGGTACTCATCCGCGGCCGCGAGCGCAAGGTCGTACCGCTGCTTGAGAAGGTATGACCGCACCCGGAGCCAGTCGCGCTGATCGGAGGTCAGGCGGCCGACGGAGGTCATCTGGTGTCCGCGATCCCGATCACGTCGGCGCCAGAATCGGTCCCGCCACCCTTGCTCAAGACAGTAGTGTCTTGCATAACACGCCTCCTTCCCGGAAGTGGACACGGAAGTCCGCTCACGGTTTCATGGCGCGGCGATCCGACACAGTTGCCACGGAACCGGAGCGATCTTCCGGCTGATCAACGCGGACATGATTTTACCGGCCGCGTATACAACTCGGGCTAAAAAGCCGAGTATGGGATGGGGCATTGTCGTAACTTGCCGGCCGTAACGGCATTAACGCACGTCACAACAGCTGTTCGACAGGTTTGCAGGTTAATTTGACAGCTAAGCGCAAATTCACCAGCAGGTGTGCGGGAACAGGCGCCGACGATGGGCCGGGCATTTCGGTCTTCAGGGATATTCGGCCGTTCGTCTGATATGCGCGCATATACGACCGGATGCCATGCCGCCGCGTCGGCTGACGGTATTCTCCTGTCCCCAGCGAGGATGGACCAGAAAATCCTGTCGGCCGGTCAGGACCTCGTAGCTGGTAGCCGGATACGCCCGAGCAGATGGCCGGCTGGGCGCCCGGCGACACCGGTCGTGAACTCGGCCAGGCCGGTCAGCACGCGCCGGCCGGCGATGGCGGCCTTGACGGTGGGGAAGATATCGAGGTGCTGGTTTATCCCGGTGGCTGACAACACCCCGGCTACCGCCATGGACGGTGCGGCCAGGCGCAGGAAACCGCCGAGGATCCTCGCCCGGCGTCCGCCGCCCACCAGGACGGCAAGGCCGCTGGCGTCGGCGCTTCGCACCGCGGACAAGTCGATGATGAGCCGGCTGGCAGCCGGACGGATCAGGTTGAGAAGTTGCTCGCGCAGGGCGGGAGCGGACGCGAGGCCGAGTTCTCCGCTGAGCGCGGCGATGACGTAGCCGCGGCGCTGTGTCCGGGAGGTGAGAATGAGGCCAGCATCATAGGCAGCGGGGTAGGTCACGTGCGTGGATCGAAGGCTACGGGTGACGAGGAGGTCGGTGCATCATCTTGCGCAGCGGTATCATCGCCTTGTGCAATCTGCCGTTCGCGGCCGACCGCGGCGGATGCGACTTCGTGACTTCCGACGGCATCGGCGGAACAACGCCGTTAGACGAGGGGCCGGGCCGGCCGACCGGCCTCGGATCCGGATAGGGCACAGTCGGTTCGGACATGGTGTCTTCCCTTCGGTAGCGCCGGGAAGCTAGCCGCCGGAGGTGGCCGATGTCGGTGCCTGGTCTCAAGCTATACCTGAAGAAAGAAACTAGCAAGTTCTTTCCGGAAACTGGTATCTTATCAGCATGGCGAACTGGACCTTCCTGACCAACCATGCCCTGGTTCTCCTGTGCATTGCCGATGACCCCGAGGCACGCCTGCGCGACATCGCGGCCAGCCTGAGCATGACCGAACGGAGCGCCTTCGGCATCATCGCGGACCTCGTCGAGGCCGGCTATGTGGTCAAGGAAAAGGACGGCCGCCGCAACCGGTACCACATCCAGGCGCATCTCCCGCTGCCAGATCCGGCCGGCCGGGAACGCACCGTCGGGGAGATGCTGGCCCTCCTCGTCGGCACCGGCCCAAACGGCGCGGACTAGGTGGTGACGGGCGGTTCAGCTGATGAACAGTGCTATCGCGATGAACTGGCACGTCGCCGCGGCGCAAACATAGACGTGAAAGACCTCGTGGTAGCCGAAGACCGACGGATACGGGTTAGGGCGGCGCCGGCGGTACGAGAGGGCTCCGGCGATGTACAGCAGACCGCCCGCAAGCAACAGCGCTCCCGCCGTGGCCCCGGCGTGCAGCCACACCGCGGGTAGCGCGAGACCGCCTACCAACCCGAGTCCCACGAACGTCGAGCCGACCAGGAGCTCAGGCGCATCCATCCATACCATGTGGATCGCACCCGCGGTGAGCGTGAGCGTCCATATCGCGATCAGGCAGGCGATCCGGAAGGCACCGCCGGTGGTCAGGAGGAAGGCCGCGGTCGCCGTGCCCGCGATGAGAAGGAAGATCATCGCGTGGTCTAGGCGCTGCAGGCGGTGCCGCCACCTAGCGGTCCAGTCACCGCGGTGGTACAGCGCGCTGACGCCGAACATCGCGGTCACACTGACCTCGAAGATGGCCAGCGCGGTGGTCCGCAGGCCGCCATGCACACGGGTAAGCGCGAGAGTACCGAGTACCAGCGAAGCCTCGAACCAGGCCAGGTGCAGCCAGCCGCGCAGCAGCGGCTTCGCCCGGGGAACGTCACCAGAATTCGCAGGCGCAGTTGCCTCCAGCTGCGGCGAAAGCGCCGACGCCACTCTGTCCATAACTGGCCGCGAGGTAGCGGCGTCAGAGCTTGGTCAGCTTGGCGAAGGGCCACATAATCCGCACCTGACGTGAACCGAAATCGACGACCAGGGCGGAGTCATCCTCGATGAGGATGACACGGCCGAGGCCGTACTTGTCGTGGCTCACCTGGTCCTGCACGTCGAACTGCTCCACAGGTGGATCAACGTGCCTGGAGTTGAAGGGACTATCGGGCAGGAAGCGTCGGTTCGCGGCGCGGGCAGGCTTCATCACTACTAGTATGCGCCTTCGCGGCGATTCCCGGCTGATTTTCCGGCCTCACAATACCCGCGCTCTTGGCGGCGGCCACCTTACGGGCGGTTTGCGCGCTGTTCTCGGCTATCCTGATGGGGCGTTCGCTACGCGAGGCCGCGGAGGACGCTCAGCCACTGTTCGGGACGCCAGCGAGCACGCGAGGCCCTCTCAGCCAGCCTCGGGCCTGACATTGAAGATCCCGGCAGACGATTCCGTTCCTGGCCAGCCGGCCCGGGCCCGCCTGACGCTACCGCGACCGTGCCACCCCCCGACCTGCGGAGCGGGGCTCTCGGTCCGGCCACGGACCCACGTAACGCTCTGTTAACCGGCCATCGGCGCCCGGCGAACTGTACGTCCCGAACGTCGTGAACTCCTGTGGCCCGATGCTGCACGGCGACATCGTCGTGCTGCCGTACGGCTGCAGCGACTCGTCCGTGCGGATAGCGACGATCGACCTGCCCCTACTACTCGAACGGCTCACGCCCGGCTGACTCACGGCTGGCGGGTGCGCAGCCAGCCCTCGAATTCGGTGGCGCTGATGTGCTCGTCGTGGACGCCGGCCGCCTCGGCGGAGGCGAGCCAGACGATGGGCGGCCCCATCACCGCCGGGTCCAGCAAGGGCATGGACCCGCCTCCCGGCCGAGGGCCGTCCGGCGGGACCATGCCGGTGGCGGTCGCTCCGCCGGGCCGCAGCAGGTTGACGGTCACGCCGCTGCCTCGCAGGTCGGCGGACATGACCCGGGACATCGCCTCGGTACCAGCGCGGGACGGCCCGTAGGGCACGAAGCCCGCCCTGGTCATGGTCGCCTGATTGACCGAGACGTTGACGATGCGGCCTGCCCCGGCGGCCAGCATCAGGGGCGTGATCTCACGCGCCACCAGGAAGTAGCCGGTCAGGTTCGTCTCGATCACGTCGCGGAAACCGTCCGGTGATACCCGCCAGAAGCCCTGCGGCTCGGTCATGAAACTGGGGTTGACCGTGCGCATGCCGATTCCCGCGTTGTTTACCAGCATGTCGACGCCGCCGAGCCGCGACCAGGCCTCCTGCACCGCCCGCGCCACCGAGGCTTCGCTCCGCACGTCGAGCGGGAGGCCGACCGCGCCGGGCAGGTCCGCGGCGACCTGGCGAGCCCGCTCGCCGGAGCGCCCGGTGAGCGCGACGCTGCTTCCCGCCACGGCCAGGGCCCGCGCCATCGCCCAGCCAAGCCCGCTTGTCCCGCCGGTCACAAGCACTCTCACCGGATCAGTATGGCCGGCCCAGTATGGCCGGCCCAGACGAGCCGGCGCCGGGGCGCCCGGGCCGGCCGAGGGCTGGCGCCCGGATCGTTCGGATTAATTCTGAACGGCACTGGTCCCAGCGGCCGCCGAGCCCGGCCCGCCGAGGCCGGAGGAAGCCGCCGTCAGGCCGCGACGACGGAGGTGTCGGCCGCCTCGAGGTCCTTGAAGAAACGACGGTGGACCCGGAGGTTTTCCTCCCCCGCCGGGATCTGGTGCCACATTCCCGTGCCCGGACCAAGCCGGGTCGACCGCGGCAGCTCCGTCACCACGCCACGGGCCGTTTTCATGCTGGTCTTGCCCGCGTCGAGGACGACGATACGGGCCGGCGTGACGACCAGGATCCGGTAGCGGTTGAGCCCGAGGAACACCAGGAAGCCGGTCAGCGCCGCGAGCCACTGGCTGGCCGTCTGGGCGCCGATCACCGCCTGGATGGGCTCGCCGGGCCGCAGGTACTGGGCGGCGGATTCACGCATGGAGTCACGGAGCGCCACGACTTTCCTCCTAGGTCAGGTTCGCACACGCCATCGGCTGGCGTTCATTCCTACGGCGGTCCATCCCGTGCCATCCCGTTCCACCCCGTTTTCGGCCGGGACGCGGCCCGAGCCCGCCGGACTCAGGCCGGCCAGTACGAGCAGCGCACGCCGGTGTGCACCGTCTGGCGCAGGTGCTCGCCGATGACCGGATCCGCGTCGGCGATCCGGACCAGGGCCCGGCGGATCGCCTTGCCCGCGGCGACGCGGGCCCGTTCTCCCTGGTCGGGAAACGACCGGGTGCGGCCGCCGAACCCCGCGGCCCGGATGAGCTCGGCGACGAGCCAGTCGCGTTCGGCGCGGGCGAGTGCCGCCCGGGCGGAGTCATCACCCGCGTCCAGCTGATCGATCTCAGCCTCCAGGAGCTGGACCCGGTTCCGGTACTCAACGATCGCTTCGTGATCCAGCACGGGATGGGCCGCCGCGCCGTCGCCGATGGCGCGGCCCAACGCGACGAGCCCGGTCACCAGGTCAGCCGCCTGGATCTCCTGCCGCGGGTTGGCGATCAGCACGGCCAGGTGCGCCATCCCGATGCTGTCCTCGATGAGCACGCTTCGCTGGCTCCAGGCCACGGACCATTTCCGGCCGGCCCGGCGGCATTGCGCGAACGTGCCTGACGGGCTCGACGGGCTCGACGGGCTCGACGGGCTCGACGGGCTCGACGGGCTCGACGGGCTCGACGGGCTCGACGGGCTTGAGGGTCCGGCCTGGGGCGCGTCCGGGGCCTTCAGGCCCAGCGCCGTCGCCTCGCTCATGGCCAGCTCCAGCTCGCGCCGGCCGGCGTCGGCGTCCCCTGGGTACCGGCGCAGCGCGTACGCCTGGGCCAGCCGCTGCCGGGACGCCAGCACCGCGGGCCAGTGCGCCAGCGCCAGGTTGTGCTGCACCGCCGCGCGCAGGTGATCGACCGCCCGGTCCAGCTGCCCCGAGGTCAGCGCGGCGACCCCGAGCGCCTGGTGAGCCGACCCGAAGCAGGTGACGCCCAGGCCGCCGACCATCGGCAGGCCGGCGTACGGGCGGAGCAGCTCGTAGGCCCGCTGCGCCAGGGCGGCGTCCCGGAGCAGGCTGGCGGCCTCCACGATGCCGTTCATCGTCACCAGCCAGCTGCTCGAGGCGGGCAGGTGAGCGAGGTCGTCGCCGGACAGGGCGGCGAGCGAGCTGGCCGCCGTGTGCCGGTCCCCGTCCAGCGCCGCCGCCACGGCCAGCGCGGCCGCCGATGAGTTGTCGACCGCGGACAGCCCCGGAGAGTTCGCCCGGTCGCGCAGCGTGGGCAGGAGCTCCACCAGGCGCCCCTGATACCAGCGGATCGTCACGAGCTGAGCGCCGGACCACCACTCGTGGTCGACGTCGCCCGCCGCCGCGCCAGCGCTGGCGCAGATGGCCGCCAGCGACTCGGCTTCGGTGAGGCGGCCAGCCCGGATCGCGAGCATCACATCGATCGCGCTGACCACGAAGCCGACCGCCAGGTGATTGCGCTCGCGGAGGTGGTCCCGCAGTTCGCTCAGCAGGCGGCCCGCGTGCGGGTCGCCGTCGGAGTAGGAGTCCACCGTCTGCCAGAGCAGGCCCATCAGCAGGTCGCTGCGGCGCTGCGTGGCGAAGCTCGCCTTGATCAGTTCGACGGCCAGTTCCCGGCGCAGCGTGACGTGGCCGGGACCGAGCAGGCAGTGATGGGCGATGCTCAGGGCCTCCGCCAGCAGCACCGGATCCGCGGCCGCCCGGGCTTCGTCGAGCACGGCCAGGATCGCCGCGTGCTCGCCGCGGAAGTAGTCGGCCTCTCCGGCCAGCCGGGCCCGGAGGCGAAGGGCGAGCGAACCGTGCGAGTCGAGCAGCGCCAGGACATGCTGAAGCCGCGCCTCGAGCTGCGCCGCGCCGGTGACGGCGCGGCGCTCGCCGACCCACAGGCCGGCCAGGCCCAGGGCCGCCAGGGCCATCGCCGGGACGTCACTGGCCTGCTCCGCCAGCCGGTAGGCCCGGTCGAAATCCCGCCTGCTGGCCTGCAGATCACCGTCGGCGTGCTGGGCCCGGGCTCCCGCCGCGAGCGCGGCGGCCAGCTCGCCTGCCTGGTCGGCGACTGCCTGGTCAGCGACTGCCTGGTCAGCGACCAATTCCAGCCCGCGCGTGGCCATGCCCCCGCCAGCCTCACTCGTCATGAGCCCAATGTATTCGCGGCGGATTCTACCGTCGAGACGCTCGGGCATAGGCGCTGACATCGGCGTCTCCATCGCGGGCCCCCGCGTCCAGCGCCGCCGTTTGAGCTGCGGACCGCCAACCGGACATCGGCCAGCAACACGCCTGAAATCATTTGAGGCGAGAATGGGGGCTGGCTCGTTACTTCGAGGAGCGTTCGTGACGACTGACAGCCTGGACACAATGACCGCCGCGGCGGCCCTCGAGCGTCAGAAGCTGCAGCGCCACTTCGGCCGCTTCGACATCTTGTTCTTTCTCATCTGCACCATCGTCGGCGTGGACACGATCGCCACCGTCGCCCAGGGCGGCGGCCAGGCCTTCACCTGGATGATGGTCTTCGCCGTCGTGTTCTTCGTCCCGCAGGCGCTGCTGTTCGCCGAGCTTGGCTCGGCCTTCCCCCAGGAAGGCGGCCCCTACCTCTGGACCAGGCTGGCCTTCGGGCACCTGGCCGGGGCGGTGAACAACTTCCTGTACTGGATCACCAACCCGGTATGGATCGGCGGCTCGCTCACCATCACCTGCATCACCGCCGTCGAGGTGTTCTTCGACCACGGCGCCAACGTGTCCACGGTGGTGTGGTTCGTCATCGCGCTGGTCTTCGTCTGGCTGTCGATCGTCGCCGCGATCACCTCCTTCAGCGTGGGTAAATGGCTGCCGACCGCGGGAGCCATGGCCCGTTTCGTGCTTCTCGGGCTGTTTACGATCTCGGTCATCATCTACGCCGTCAAGCACGGCGCGCACGGCCTGGGGGCGAGCGACTACAAGCCCTCGGAAAGCGGCTTCGTGCTCCTGGTCGGCGTGCTGCTGTTCAACTTCGTCGGCTTCGAGCTGCCAAGCAGCGCGGGCGAGGAGATGACCAATCCGCAGCGGGACGTGCCGTTCGCCATCGCCCGGTCCACCGTGTTCAGCGTGGTGCTCTACGCCCTGCCCGTGATCGGCATCCTGATCGTCCTGCCCGTCAGCGCCATCACCAACTTCAGCGGATTCGTCAGCGCGATCCAGACCGTCTTCACCGTGTACGGCGGCCACGTCAGCGGCAGCGGCGCGGCCACGCTGAGCGGGGCCGGCCTCGTGCTGGGTGACGGCTGCGCCATCTTGTTCATCTTGTGCCTGATCACATCCGGCGCGACCTGGATCATGGGCTCGGACCGGGCCCTCGCCGTGTCCTGCTACGACGGGGCCGGGCCCCGGACACTCGGCGTGATCAACGCCCGGTACGGCACGCCGGTGCGCGTCAATGTCTTCAGCGGCATCGTGGCCTCCATCGTCGTCGTGCTCGCGCACCAGATCAGCAGCGGCGACGCGGCGAAATATTTCAACGCCGTGCTCGGCGTGACCATCTCCACCACGCTGATCAGCTACCTGCTCATCTACCCGGCGCTGTGGAAGCTGCGCCGCAGCCACCCGGACACGCCGCGACCCTTCAAGATGCCCGCCTACCGGCCGCTGACCGTCATCTTGATGGTCCTGGTGGCCATCGCCAGCGTCCAGCTCATCGCCCCCGGGCTTGGCAGCTCGTGGTTCGGCGCCGACTTCCTCCCGGAGAGCTGGACGTACGCCGAGCGGTTCACCTACCTGTGGACCGAGCTCATCCCGGTGCTGGTCTTCATCGCCATCGGCGTGCTCTTCTGGTGGCTCGGCCGCCGGACCAGGGCGCAGGCCGCCGACGCTTTCCCGGAGCCGGTCCCACCCGCCTGACCGGTCAGGCGTCCCTTGCCAGGGCGCCCTCGGGTGGGAAGGATGGAACGGTGACGACTGGGGTGAACACGACCGGGACGGACGTCAGCGGTAACGTCCCGGCACGGGAAGCCGCAGCACGGGAAGCCGCAGCACGGATGGCCGCCGCCGCGGCGGCCTGGCTCGACGCGCTCGACCCCAGGCAGCGCGCGGTAGCGACCGG
>Ga0302229_10001107_pt1 | contig 20842 bp, 13 predicted proteins | sample II_Palsa_N1_3_FD_193518 | JGI IMG/M metagenome (GOLD analysis project Ga0302229, IMG submission 193518) | Peat permafrost microbial communities from Stordalen Mire near Abisko, Sweden - II_Palsa_N1_3 | ecosystem: Environmental > Terrestrial > Soil > Palsa > Peat permafrost | place: Sweden... | reverse complement strand
TTCACGATGACGTGCACGGTGCCGCCGGTCCGGTACCCGCGCAGCAGCGACAGGTTCAGCGTCTCGGCGACCACGCCCTGCCCGGCGAACGCGGCGTCGCCGTGGATGAGCACCGGCAGCACGGTGAAGCCAGGCTCGCCCTTGTCGATGACGTCCTGCTTGGCCCGGACCACGCCCTCCATGACCGGATCGACCGCTTCAAGGTGGCTCGGGTTGGCCACCAGCGAGGTCTTGATCTCGCGGCCGCCCGGGGCGCGGAAGGTTCCCTCCGCGCCGAGGTGGTACTTGACGTCGCCGGAACCCTGCGCGCTGCTCGGGTCCAGGTTGCCCTCGAACTCCTTGAAGATCTGCGCGTAGGATTTGCCGACGATGTTCGCCAGCACGTTCAGTCGGCCGCGGTGCGCCATGCCGATGACGGCCTCGTCCAGGCCCGCCTGGGCCGCCTCGGCCAGCACCGCGTCCACCAGCGGGATGAGGGACTCGGCGCCTTCGAGGGAGAACCTGCGCTGGCCCACGAACTTGGTCTGCAGGAACATCTCGAACGCCTCGGCCACGTTGAGCCGGGACAGGATGCGGATCTGCTCGTCGTGTTCGGCCCGGGCGTGCGGGACCTCGATCCGATCCTGGAGCCAGTGGCGTTCTTCCGGGTCCTGGATGTGCATGTACTCGGTGCCGACCGTGCGGCAGTACGAGTCACGCAGCACGCCGAGGATGTCCCGCAGCTTCATCCGGTTCTTGCCGCCGAAGCCGCCGGTGGGGAAGTCCCGCTCCAGGTCCCACAGCGTCAGCCCGTGCAGGTTGATGTCCAGGTCGGGATGCTTGTGCTGGCTGACATCGAGCGGGTTGGTGTCGGCCATTAGGTGGCCGCGCACCCGGTAGGCGTGGATCAGCTCCTGCACCCGGGCGGACCTGGCCACGTCGTCCTCGTGCCCCGAGGGGAAGTCCTTGACCCAGCGCACCGGCTCGTACGGGATACGCAGCGCGGCGAAGATGTCGTCGTAGAAGCCGTCCGCGCCGAGCAGCAGCGCGTGGATCTTCTGCAGGAACTCCCCGGACTGCGCGCCCTGGATGATCCGGTGGTCGTAGGTGGAGGTAAGCGTGACCGATTTGCTGATCGCCAGCCTGGCCAGGGTTTCCTCCGAGGCTCCCTGGTAAGCGGCCGGGTACTCCATCGCCCCGATGCCGATGATGCAGCCCTGGCCCGGCATCAGCCTGGGCACCGAGTGGACGGTGCCGATCGTGCCCGGGTTGGTGATCGTCGCGGTGGTGCCGGCGAAGTCGCTGACCGCGAGCTTGCCCGAGCGCGCCCGGCGCACGACGTCCTCGTACGCCGTCCAGAGCTGCCGGAAATCCATCTCTTCCGCGGCCTTGATGTTCGGCACCAGTAGCTGCCTGCCACCGTCGGCGCCATGGACGTCGATGGCCAGGCCCAGGTTGACGTGATCGGGCTTGGCGATCGCGGGCTTGCCGTTCTCCTCGGTGTAGGCGTCGTTCATCTCCGGCATGGCGTCCAGGGCCGCCAGCACCGCGTAGGCGATCAGGTGGGTGAACGACACCTTGCCGCCCCGCCCGCGGCGCAGGTGGTTGTTGATGACGATCCTGTTGTCCACCAGCAGCTTGGCCGGCACCGCGCGGACGCTGGTGGCCGTGGGTACTCCGAGGCTGGCCGTCATGTTGGTGACGGTCCGGGCCGCGGCGCCGCGCAGCCTGCTGACCTCGGGCCCCTCGGGTGGGCTTGAGGGAGAGGAGAGAGCTGGGCTCGGGTGAGAAGGCGGGGCTAGGCTCGGGGGAGCGGGCGGTGCGGCCTGGGGAGCGTGCTGGGCTGGGGCGCCCTGGGGAGCGTGCTGGGCTGGCGCGCCCTGGGGAGACTGCTGGGCTGGCGCGCCCTGGGGAGCCTGACCGGCTTGCGGCGCCTGAGTGGCCTGGGAGTCGCGCGGTTCGAGTGCCGACGGGGGGATCTGCGGGGGCTGAACGGTCCCCGGTCCAGCCGCCCTGCTCGCGGCCGTCCCCGTGCCGGCGGGGGCCTTGATGACCGGGGGGGCCTTGATGAACGGCTGGGGGCCGGTTCCGTTTCCCAGCGCCGGCTGATAGTCGGCGAAGAAGCTCCACCAGGCCCGGTCGACGGAACCGGGGTCAGCCAGGTACCGCTGATAGAGCTCTTCCACGAGCCATTCGTTAGCGCCGAAGTCCGCCTGGTTCGCGCCGGGGTCGTGTCCGGCTCCCTGCTGCGGCGCGCTGGCTGACTGGTGGCTTTGCCCAGATCTTTGTGACGCTTCGGGCTCGCGGACCTCCGCGCTACCCTGCGATGACCCAGAAGACACGGCGGACATCGTCCCCTGAAACCCTCTTCCGAAGATATGTATCGATACTTTGGCCTGTCCTGTCCAGGCTACCCGCCACTATCCAGGACAGGGCCTTGAAGCCTTCATGGCACCTCGCCGGGCGTCTGTGGCCTGGGTCACTCACCCGCCCGCTTGCGCCCACTCCCGGCGACCGCGTGCGCCCAAGTCCCGGTCGCGCCGGGGTGCCGGCCGGTACGATCGGCGGGAATGGCATTTGGACTATCTAGGGTGATGTAGCTCCTTTCTGCACTTGAGAAGACGGCAAGGCAAAGGTGACAAGGGATCCGGCCGGTAATCCCGAAGCTGGCGATGCGTGGGGTCCGCTAGGTCCCCCGCGTTCCCGGCGACGGCGGCCCAGCCCGAGGGCGTTCCCGCGTACCCCCGCCCGCGACCCGAGAACCTCCGACCCGAGAACCTCCGACCCGAGAACCTCGGACCCGAGAACCTCGGACCCGAGAACCTCGGACCCGAGAACCTCGGACCCGAGAACCCCCGACCCGAGAACCCCCGACCCGAGTGCCTACGATCGGAGTGGTCCCGACCCGATCGCCCCGGATCCCCTGGCTACGGGTCCGCAGCTCGCGTCATCGCGGTTCCCGCTCGGGCTTCCCCCGCCGCCCGGCGAGGCGGGCAGCGTCCCTGGGTACGAATTCGAGGGCCGGCGCTCGCCGCCGGGCCGGGAAAGCAGTTCGCCGCCAGGCCGAGGGAACAGGCGGGATGGCCCGGGCGAGGCGGGTCTGGCCGGACGTCCGGCCGGACCGGAACCCCGGCCGGCCACGCGGCCCCAGGCGCGGCGCGACCAGGCGGGCGGTGAGCCGAGGCGCTTCAAGCACACCGCGACGGTGGGTCAGCAGCCGTCCGGGCCGCCGCAGGCGTGGCCCGATGACGGCGAGCCCGCTATGCCCGGCTTCCAACCCGCTATGCCCGGCTTCGAGTTCGACGGCCGTGCCCTGAACGTCGGCCTGCTCGGCTCAGATCAGTTCAACCCGGATCCGCACGGCATCCCGCTGCTCGGCGGCGCCCCCCTGGCCGGGGACCGCACCACCGGCGGTCCGTGGTATGACGGATCCCGGCCGTCCGCCGCGACGGCCCGCGCCCGCCCCGGTTCGCCTGGCGAGGTCCGGCCCAACCTCGCTGACCTGTATAAAGCCCATTTCTCCGAAGCGGATCTAGCCGGAGGTGGCCCGGACCGGGCGCCCCGCCGTAATGCGGACGCGAGGATCACGGCCCGCGGGCACGAGGAACGCGAGGCCCAACCAGAATCCAGGGATCCCAGGGATCCCAGGGACCCCGGGGCGGCCGGAGTCGAGTGGACCAGGCTGCTGCGCTCGCTGCTGCCCCCGCCAGCCAAACGCACCTGGTCCAAGCAATTCCTATCCGAGCTGCATTTCCGCGGCTGGGTGAGCAGGGTGGCGATCCCGATCCTCGCGATGATCGTCTTCGGCGTGGCCGTGGTGGTCATCGTGGGCGCGAACAGCGGAAACGCGGGCCCGGCGGCACCCGCGACCGCTCTGGGGTTCCCGCCTGCGACCCTCGCGGGCGAGGAGTTCACGGCCGCGGAAAGCGGCCGGGGCATCAGCCAGACCCTGGGCCAGGTGGCCAGTGACGGGACCGAGATCGTGGCGGTCGGGTCGCAGAGCGGGGCGCGCATCGGCCGGGCTCAGTTCTTCGTGTCGCAGAACGACGGGGGTTCCTGGGCCATGGGATCGGTGCGGACTCCCGGCGGGGGAGAGCCTCCGCCCGGCCACGCGGCCCGTTTCGTAGCAGGCGGCCAGGGGGCGTGGGTCGCTGTCGGCCCCGGCTCGATCTGGACGAGCCCCGACGGCCGGACCTGGACGCTGACGCCGTCGGCCGGGATGCCACTGCGGCCAGGGGACCAGATCAGCGTGCTGCGCCGGACGGCATCAGGCTTCATCGCCGTCGGCGCCAACATCCCCGGTGGTGACCAGGCGAGATCCAGTCCGGTCGTCTTCCTTTCTGCCAACGGCCTCAGCTGGCAGCGGCTCGACGCGAGCCAGCTTCGGCTCCCCGCGGGCACCGGCCGCGTCCTGAACATCAGGTACGCGGCCGCGGAAGGCACCCTGATCCTGATCGCTGGTGACGTGACCACGACCACGACCAAGGTCGTCGGCACGGGCAAGGCCAAGGCCAAGCGCACCGTGACCAGCCAGACCAGCGGCGCCTGGCTGAGCCGAAACGGCGGCTCAACCTGGGTGGCGGCCGTCTCGCTCGATGTGCCGCCGCCCGGCCACGGCGCGCAGCCCCAGATCGTCGGCGCGGCCGCGGTCAAGGCCGGATTCGTGCTGCTGCTGCCAACCGCGGGCGTGCGGCCTGGCCTGGACGTCTACGGTTCACCGAACGGCACGGCCTGGACGTTCGAGGCCACGCTGGCTACGCCCGCGGGCCTGGTCGCCGACCTGACGGACGGCGGTCCTTCCGGTGCCGTGGTCACCGGGCAGGCAGGCCGGACCCTGACCGCCTTCGTCTCCGCGAATGGTGTTTCCTGGCGGCAGACCCAGGCCTTCGGCGCGGCCGCCGCCGAATCGGTGTCGGGCGTGGCCATGGCGGGCGGCAGCGCCGTGGTCACCGCGACGACGGCCGGCCCGCAGAGCCTCCAGCCGGCCATCACCATGGTGGCCGCGGGCGCCCCCGCCCGCCAGGTCGATGTCGCGAAGATCCCCGGCGCCTTCGACCCCCAGCTCGCCGTCAACGGCATCGCGGCGGAGGCCGGCACCCAGGTCGCGGTGGGCAGCGCCAACGGCTACCCGGCCGCCTGGATGTCCGCCGACGGCGGCAGCTCGTGGACCGCCGCCACCGGCGCCACCGAGGCGGTCTTCGACCGGCCCGGCGTGCAGCAGCTGACCGGCGTGACGTACGGCCCCGCCGGATGGCTCGCGGTCGGCGGCGTCACCGCGGGTGCCACCCAGCATCCGGTCGTCCTTTCCTCCGCTGACGGCAGCAGCTGGCAAGCCGCCGACGGCGAGGCCGCGTTCGGCGGGCCGGGACTGGCCACCGAGCAGGCGGCGGCCGGCCCCGATGGCTATGTCATCGTCGGTTACCAGGACGTCAAGGCGGCCGGGACCAGCTCGAACCGCACGATCGCGGCGGCCTGGTGGTCCGCGGGCCTGACCGGCTGGGAACGTGCCGGAGACGCGACCGCGGGCGCCCTCGAGGGGAGCGCCGGGTCGGGCGCCAGCATGCAGATGCTGGCCGTGGTGGCCCGCTCCGGAGGCTTCGTCGCGGTCGGCTCGGACGGCAACCAGGCCTCGGCCTGGATTTCACCGGACGGCCGGACCTGGCGCCAGGCCAGCCTGCCCGTTCCGATCGGCTCGACCAGCGCCGTGTTGCAGCACGTCGCCAGCAGTGGGCGGACCGTGGTGGCCGCGGGTACCGCGGTCACCACGGCCGGTCAGCGGCTGCCGTTCGCGGCGAGCTCGTCAGATGGCGGCTCCACCTGGACCGAAGCCGCGCTGCCGGTGCCCGCGGGGCTGGCCTCGGTCACGGCGCTGGCCGCGGTTCCGGGGTCCGGCGGCGGCTTCACCGCGACCGGGACGTTCGGCCGCACCCCCGGCCACCAGGACGTGGTGGTGTGGACGTCGGCGAACGGCTCGGCCTGGACGGCGGCCACGCCGACCGGGCAGGGACTGACCGGTCCCGGCATCCAGGCGATCACCAGCCTGGCCGCCTCGGGCAGCACGCTGACCGGCGTCGGCTTCACCGCCTCCCCGGCCGGCGAGGAGCCCGTCTTCTGGCAGGCCCCGGTCCGCTAAGCCCCGGGTCCGCTAAGCCCCGGGTCCGCTAAGCCCCGGGTCCGCTAAGCCCCGGGTCCGCTAAGCCCCGGGTCCGCTAAGCCCCGGGTCCGCTAAGCCCCGGGTCCGCTAAGCCCCCGGTCCGCTAAGCCCCGGGTCCGCTAAGCCCCGGGTCGCTGGGCCCGGTCCGCTGGGGCGCTCAGCTCTCGTGTACGACGACGGGTTTGCCGAACACGTCATCCCGCCGGTTGTCGAGGCTGGGTACCTGAGCCCGGACGGTCCCGATCAGGTCGGTCTCGACCTCGGCGACCGCGATTCCGGGTCCCGGCCCGAGGTCGGCCCTGACTACCCCGAGCGGGTCGACCAGCATGCTGCGCCCGACCCCGGTCGCGGCCCGGGTGAACGGCTCGTCCGGGTCGGGCACCTGCCCGACGGCGGCGACCCACACGGTGTTCTCGATGGCGCGCGCCCGCACCAGCGTGACCCAGTGGTCCTCCTTGAACAGTCCTGCCGCCCAGGCGGCGGGCAGCACGATGAGCGAGGCCCCGCCCGCCGCCAGCGCCCGCGAGAGCTCGCCGAACCGCACGTCGTAACAGATCTCCAGCCCGGTCCGCACCCCGGCCAGCGTGCAGATGACCGGGGCTGACCCCGGCGCGACCTGGTCGGATTCCCGCTGCCCGTACGCGTCGAACAGGTGCAGTTTCCGGTAGGAGGCGACCAGCCGGCCGGCCCCGTCGTAGCCGACGGCGGTGTTGTAGACCCGGCCGTCCGGGCCGGGTTCGAAGACCCCAGCGACTAGCGCGATCCCGGTTTCCCTGGCCGCCTCGGCGAGGCCGGAGCAGAACGGGCCGTCTAGCGGCTCGGCGGCGGCGCGCAGGTCCGAGCCGAACCTGATCTGGGTCGCCTCCGGGAACACCGCGAGGTCGGCACCGGAGTCCGCGGCCTGCGCGAGGGCGAGCCGGACCCGCTTGAAGTTGACGGCCGGCCGTGAGCTGACTGGGATCTGGCACAAAGCGACGCGCATAACCCCAGCCTAGCTGCCGCGGCATCGGCGCCCACATGATGTCATAGGCGGGTGAGCCGATCCCTGCCTGACCAATTCCCGCCTGACCGGCCCCTGCCGCAACCGTCCCTGCACCGCCGACCGCTGCTGAACCGGCGCCTGACCGGCCTCGGGACCACGATCTTCGCGGAGATGTCCGCGCGCGCGGTCGCGACCGGATCGATCAACCTGGGCCAGGGCTTCCCCGACACCGACGGTCCGGTCAAGATCGCCCAGATCGCGGCGGACGCCATCCTGGCCGGCCGCGGAAACCAGTACCCGCCCGGCCCGGGTATCCCCGAACTGCGCCAGGCGATCGCCGGCCACGCCGCCCGTTTCTACGGTCTGCGCTACGACCCGGCCGACGAGATCCTGGTCACGGCCGGCGCCACCGAAGCGGTCGCCGCGGCACTGCTCGCGCTGGTCGAGCCGGGCGAGGAGGTGATCGCGTTCGAGCCCTACTACGACTCCTACGCCGCGAACATCGCCATGGCGGGCGGCGTCCGGGTCCCGGTCACGCTGCGCCCGCCGGACTTCCGCCCGGACCTAGACGAACTAGCCAACGCCATCACCGAACGCACCAGGCTCATCCTCCTCAACACCCCGCACAACCCCACGGGCTCGGTGTTCACCCGCGACGAGCTGGCCGCCATCGCCCGCCTGGCCGTCGACCGCGACCTTCTCGTAGTCGCCGACGAGGTCTACGAGCACCTGGTGTTCAGTGGTGAGCACGTGCCGATCGCCTCATTCCCCGGGATGCGCGAGCGGACGGTGACGATCAGCTCAGCGGGCAAGACGTTCTCGTTCACCGGCTGGAAGATCGGCTGGGTCAAGGCCACCCCGGAGCTGGTGACCGCGGTCAAGACCACCAAGCAGTTCATGACCTACGTGAGCGGCGGCCCGTTCCAGTACGCGGTGGCCGAAGCGCTCGCCCTGCCCGATGAGTACTACACCGCCCTGCGGGAGGACCTGAAGGCCAAACGGGACCTGTTCGTGCCCGGCCTGGCCGCCCTCGGCTTCACCGTGTACCCGCCGCAAGGCACCTACTTCGTCACCGCGGACATCGCCGGCCTAGATGAGCGGGACGGCGTGGAGTTCTGCCGCACCCTGCCCGAACGCGCCGGCGTCGTGGCCATCCCCTCGGCCGTCTTCTACGACGACAAGGCCGCGGCCCGCACCCTGGTCCGGTTCGCCTTCTGCAAGCGCCCCGAGGTGCTAACCGAGGCCCTGGCCCGCCTGTCCCGGCTAACGACACGCTGATCCCGCCCCAGCACGATCCTTTATGCGGAACGGACCGTGGCACCTGCCCTCACCCCCACCCGCTATCCCTGGCGGGAGGGGGCTCAGCACTACCCCGATAGTGGGCGCAGGCCCATGGCGGCGCCCTGGCGCCGCGGCCAGGATGGGACCAAGACGGGGGTAAGGGAGGAGCTGGCGGTCATGCTTTTCGCGATTGTGCTACTGCTGACGATCGGGTGCATCGCGCTCGTCCTGGCGCGGGAGGCTCGGCGGGTCCCGCGCCCGGATGGCCTGCGGGGGCGCATCCGGGACCGCGGCCGGGGTCTGCTGCTGCTGCCCGTCGCGATGGCGGCCGCCGTTATGGCCGGCGGTGCGCACGAGCTTATCCCGGCCGAGCTGGGCCTCGCGGCCCTGGCCATCGGATTCGCCCCGAAGCTGGCGGCCAAGCTGGTGCCCTACGGGGTGCTCGGGCTGGCCGTCTTCGGGGTCCATCTGGCCAAGGAATACAACGACGGGTTCACCAGCGGTGTCCAGTACCTGTTCGTCCACGCGGTATCCCGCGGCGGCGCCGAGCTGGTGCTTGCTGAGGCCGGGGTCCTGTTCGTGGTAGGCCTGTGGCTGCTCGTGCGGCTCGACTCGCCGGGCGCCGGGCTGGTCAGGGCGCTGGCCGCTCGGTGGCTTGGGAGCGGCCGCGGCGGGATCTCCGGCACCCAGGCCCTGCTCCTGATCCCGGTCGTAGGGCTGACCATGCAGCTGCTCGGGCCGGGCGACTGGTTCGGCTGGCAGGCGGTCGACGGCCTCGACGTGGCCGTCATGGACCTGACCGCGGTCGCGGCCGCGCTGGTGCTGATCTTCCGGTCGCGCGCCTGGGCCGCCACGCTGGCCGAGGCGGGCCTGCTGGTCCTCGGCGCCTACGGGTGGGTGATCGCGGTGTTCTGGCCCGCGGTGCCCGGGTTCGCGTACGGCTTCTCCGACCTGCACAACAGCCCGACGCCCGCCCCGCTCTGGACCGTCGCCCTTGAAGGCTCCGTCCTGCTGGCCGCGGGCCTGTGGCTAGCGCCGCGGGTGATGCGCCATCACCTGACCGACTTGCCCGACCCCGAGCTCGCGGCCCGGGCCCGGCAGCTGACCCAGCGGGTGCAGACCCTGACCCAGACCCGCCACGACGCCGTGGACACCGCGGCCGCCGAGCTGCGCCGCATCGAGCGCGATCTGCACGACGGGGCCCAGGCCCGTCTGGTCGCGCTCGGCATGAGCCTGCAGGCGGCGCAGCGGCTGTTCCCGACCAACCCCGAGGCGGCGCTCGCGCTCGTGGCCGAGGCCAAGGAGTCCTCTTCCCTCGCCCTGACCGAGCTGCGCGACCTGGTGCGCGGCATCTATCCGCCGGTGCTGGCCGACCGCGGGCTGGCCGACGCCATCCGCGCCCTGGCGCTGGACACCCCGCTGCCCGCCGAGCTCGACCTCGACCTGCCCCGCGAGGTCGAGTTGCCGGTCGCCTCTGCCGTCTATTTCTCGGTGGCCGAGGCGCTGGCCAACGTGACCAAGCACGCCTGCGCCCGGGCCGTGCGGATCCAGCTCAGCTACTCCTCGGGCATGCTGCGCGCGCAGATCACCGACGACGGCACGGGTGGTGCCGACCCGGCCCTGGGCACCGGACTGGCCGGGGTGGAACGCCGGCTGGCGACGTTTGATGGCATCCTGGCGGTGAGCAGCCCGCCGGGCGGGCCGACCATCGTCGTCATCGAGGTACCGTGCGCGTTGTCATCGCCGAAGACCTCTTCCTACTGAGGGAGGGCCTGGTCAGGCTGCTCTCGGCGCACGGATTCGAGATCGTCGCGGCCGTGGCCAGCGCCCCCGAGCTGCTCAAGGCCCTGCTCGACGAGCGTCCGGACGTGGGGATCGTCGACGTCCGGCTGCCGCCGACGCACACCGACGACGGGCTCCGCGCGGCGTTGCAGGCCCGCCGCCAGATACCCGGCCTGCCGGTCCTGGTGCTCTCGCAGTACGTCGAGCAGCTGTACGCCCGCGAACTGCTGGCCGACCAGGCAGGTGGGGTCGGTTACCTGCTGAAGGACCGGGTCTTCAACGACGAGGCGTTCACCGCGGCGATCCGCAGCGTCGCCGCCGGCGGCACGGTGCTCGATCCCGAGGTGGTCCAGAAGCTGATGGTGCGGCACTCCCGCACCGAGCCGGTGACCCGCCTGACGCCCCGCGAGCACGACGTGCTCGCGCTGATGGCCGAGGGACGGTCCAACGCGGCGATCGCCCAGCGGCTTTTTATCACAGAGAAAGCGGTTAGCAAGCACGCGGCGGGTATCTTCGCCAAGCTGGACCTGGCACTCTCCGATGACGACAACCGGCGTGTCCTGGCCGTGCTGGCCTACCTGGAATCCTGACCGGCGGGAGCAAATGGACACCAACCTGACCACCCCCGGGCCGGCTACCCCCGGGCCGGCTACCCCCGGGCCGGCTACCCCCGGGCCGGCTACCCCCGGGCCGGCTACCCCCGGGCCTGCCACTCCCGGGCCTGCCACTCCCGGGCCTGCCACTCCCGGGCCTGCCACTCCCGGGCCTGCCACTCCCGGGCCTGCCACTCCCGGGCCTGCCACTCCCGGGTCGGCCACCCCCGTGCCGATGGATGCCGAGCTGATGCGCGCGGCCGAATCGGCCCAGGGTTTCATGCCCGCCGCCGAGGGCCGGGCCCTGTACGCCGCGGCCGCGGCTTACTCCCGCCGCGGGCCGGTGCTGGAGATCGGCAGCTACTGCGGCAAGTCCACCATCTACCTGGCCGCGGCGGCCAGGACGGTCGGCCAGCTGGTCGTGACCGTCGACCATCATCGCGGCTCGGAAGAGCACCAGCCCGGCTGGGAGTACCACGATCCGCGCTTGGTTGACCCGGGGACCGGCCGCCTGGATACGCTGCCCAGACTGCGGGCCACGCTCGCGGCGGCCGGACTCGAAGATGACGTGGTGGTCGTGGTGGGCCGGTCCGCCGACGTCGCCAGGCTCTGGCACACCCCGCTCGGCATGGTCTTCGTCGACGGCGGCCACACCGAGCAGGCGGCGGTGACGGACTATCAGGGCTGGGCCCCGTGGGTGGCTCTCGGCGGCGTGCTCGCCATCCACGACGTGTTCCCCGACCCGGCCGAGGGCGGCCGCCCTCCGTACCTGATCTACCAGCGGGCACTGGCCTCAGGCGCCTTCACCGAAGTCCGTGCCGAAGGCTCCCTGCGCCTGCTCGAGCGAACCGGCGCCGGCATCGGCTAACCCCCGCTAGCCTCAGCTAACCCCGTCGCCGTGCGATCCAGGCACTCCAGCAACAGACAGCACAGAGGCTTCTCCCGAACGAGTCCGTTGAGCGCACCGATGGCACATAGGGCCGGTTAGGACCGGCCCTATGTGCCATCGGTGCGGCCGTCCGCGGGTTCAGCAGGTCCCGCCGGTGTCACCTTTGGGGCGGGTGGGTCAGCAAGTTGCGCGTGCGACGGCCCGGAGTCGCAGCCGCAGGTTCCGGGATCCGCCGCCTGGGACCAAGCCGCGGCGTCCCTGAAGATCCCTGCGCCGCGGCTGAAGCCGGTCAGCGCGTCCGCCGCCAGCACCACCGCGGCCGCAGTCCAGCTGGACCGTTCCCGCGGGAACGGCTCGGAGTTGGCGAACTGCCAGCCGGTCCAGTAGGAGCCGTCCGGATGGCGCAGGTGCTGGGCGGCCGCGAACACCTCAAGCGCCTCGGCGCGCATCCCACAAGAGTCCAGGGCGATCACGAGCTCGCAGGTCTCGGCCCCGGTGACCCAGGGCTGGTCGCTGACACAGCGGACGCCGAGGCCCGGGACCACGAACCGGTCCCAGCCCGAGGCGAGCCGCGCGGCCGCCTGCGCGCCGCCCACCGCACCGCCGAGCACCGGGTAGTACCAGTCCATGGCGAACCGGCTCTTGTCCGCGAACGCCTCCGGGTGAGCGGCCACCAGGTGGGCCAGCTGGTCCGCCGCGAGCTCCCAGTCGGGCCTGGGGTCGTCGGCCAGCTTGGCCAGCGCGATCGCACAGCGCAGGCTCTGATGGATGCTCGAGCAGCCGGACAGCAGCGCGTAGCTTCCCGGCTGGCCGGCGGCGTCGCGCTCCCAGCCGATCTCGCCCCGTGGCGCGCGCAGCCCGAGCACCCACTCCACCGCGCGGCGGACCGCCGGCCACATGGTCAGGCCGTGCCGTTCGTCGCCGCTGACCAGGTACTCGTGCCAGGCCCCGACGGCGATGTACGCGGCGTGATGGCTCTCCGCCGCGGCGTCGGTCACCGTGCCGCCGGTGACCGAACGAGGCCAGGACCCGTCGGCCCGCTGCGTTTCCCGCAGCCACCGGTAGGCGCGCCGGGCCGGCTCGCGCAGCCCGCAGGCGCTCAGCGCCATCGCGCATTCGACGTGATCCCAGACGTCGACGTGTCCGTCCGGCCACGGGATCGCCCCGGACGGCTCCTGCATCCGCGCGATGGACTCCGCGGTCTGTCTTAGCCCCGGGGGGACGATCCCCCCCAGCCCCCCCCTGGTCATGGGGGGGCTACCCGCCCCCCCATACCCCCCGGGCCCGGCGGGGGCGCTACCCAGGTCCGCATACCCCGCTGGGGGGGCTTGACCGCGTACACCACCAGGCTCTTGCCGATCAGGGGGTTAAGTGCCTGCTCAGCGAGCCTGGTGGCGGCCGGCTTGCGCATGATGTCCCAGACCAGCACGCGGTGATAGGCGCTGACCAGCGAGTGCTTGTCGTTGTGCACCCCGACCGCGCATTTTAGCCACCAGTACGGCGAGTGCAGCCCGTGCGCGTAGTGGTGCCAGCCGACCTCCAGCCCGGCCCTGGCCAGCTTGGCTTCGAGTTCGACCCGCGTGTAGATGCGCACATGCCCCCCGGGGACTTCGTGATACTCCGTGGACAAGGCCCAGCAGACCCGTTCCGGCAGCCAGCTGGGTACCGTGATCGCCGCTAGTCCGCCCGGCCGCAGCACGCGGGCGAGCTCGTTCATCGCCCGCTGGTCGTCCAGAACATGCTCGAGCACCTCGGCCGCGATCACCCGGTCGAACGTGCCGTCGCCGAACGGCATCGCGGTGGCGTCCCCGGAAACCGCCGTGGCCCCGGCCGCCCCGCCCCGCGAGCCCGCCCCGCCCCGCGAGCCCGCCTCGCCCGCCTCGCGCATCGCGCCGAACATCCCGGTCACCGGGCCCAGCTCGGACGGATCCAGGTCGAACGCGACCACGTTCGCGCCGCGCCGGTACACCTCGAAGGCGTGTCGCCCGCCGCCGCAGCCCAAGTCGAGCACGCGGTCCCCGGGCCGGACCGGGAACCTGCGGAAATCGACGGTCAGCACGTCGGCCCCATGGCGTCCAGGTACTGCTCGGCGGTCGCCTTGGCCACCGCGGGCCAGGCGAACCGCTCGCGGACCCGGTCCAGTGCGCGGGCGCCGAGTGCGGCGCGCTCGGCGGGGGAGTCATGGAGGCGTCTCAGCACGGCGGCGAGTTCCTCGTCGTCGCCCGGCGTGACCAGGACGGCCGCGTCGCCCGTCACTTCGGGCAGGGCGCCGGTGCGGCTGGCCACGAGCGGGGTGCCCGAAGCCATGTGCTCGACCGCGGGCAGCGAGAACCCTTCGTACAGCGACGGCACGACCGCGGTCTCGGCGCTGGCCAGCAGCGCGGAGAAGGCTTCGTCGTCGAGTCCGTGGGTGAACGTGATCCGGTCGTCCAGGGACAGCTGGGCGGCCAGCCGCTCGGTGGCGGGCGTGGGCTTGCCCACGATGACCAGGTGCACGTCCCGGTCCGTGGCGAGCTTTCCCACCGCGCGCAGCAGCGTCGTCAGCCCTTTGATCGCTGAGTCGGCGCTGGCCACCGCGATGATCCGGCCGGGCACTCGCCCGGCCTCGCGCGGGCGGAACACCCGCGTGTCCACCCCGAGCGGGATGATGTGCACCCGCTCGGCCGGAACCCGGAAGTCGCGGCAGATGTCGCGCTTGGACGACTCCGACACGGTGATCAGCGATCCGGACCCGAAAGCCCCAGATGGCCCGGCCAGGCGGCGCGCCACCCTGGCCTGCATCCGGACGAACCCGTACCAGCGCCGCCGGGACAGGCGAGTCAGTCGGCCGACCGAGGCCAGGTCGATCCGCTTATCCACGCTGATCGGATGATGGATGCTGGTCACCAGCGGCAGCCCGAGCCGCCGCACGCCGAGCATCCCGTAGCCGAGCCCCTGGTTGTCGTGCACGACGTCGAAGTCCGCCGCCCGCGCGGTCAGCACGCGCAGCGCCCGCAGGCTGAAGGTCAGCGGCTCGGGGAAGGCGCCGCCCCACATCATGACGGTCTCGAGCACGTCCGGCCAGCCCCGGTACTCGTGCCAGCGCGGCGTGCGGAACGAGTCGCCGTCACGGTACAGGTCCAGGCTGGGGATCTCGCGCAGCAGCGGGCCGGGATCCAGGTCGGGATACGGCTGCCCCGAGAACACCTCTACGCGGTGGCCGAGCGCGTGCAGTTCCCGGCTCAGGTGGCGTACGTAAACGCCCTGTCCGCCGCAGTGCGGCTTGCTGCGGTACGACAGCAGCGCGATCCGCAGCGGGCGGTTCAAGATAACCACGGGGCACCTTACCACCCGGTAGTCCCACCGCTCCCGAGCAGACCAGGCGCCAGCATGCGGGGGCCGCGCAGGAGGCGAGCGTCATGATCGCACTCGGCAGCGACATGAGCCTGGCCGTCGGCCCGCTACCCGGACATCCCTGACGGATGAGGGGGAATCGTCGTAGCCTCGGGGCATGTCCTCCTCGCCACGGCCGCCGCACCAGGGCCGTGGCTTCGTCACCAGGTACGCGTTCGCCTGGGGCTACCTGGTCTGCTTCGTGGTCATCGACCTCGTCTTCGCCTCGCTGACTCCGCACGGGCAGGCAGCGCTCACCGCGTGGGCGAGCACGAACGTGGCGAACCTGTCCCGTGAGCCGATCGGCCCGCTGGTGCTTTCCGCCTTCATCGCGCCCGGCTACCTCGTGGTCTGGCCGGTGCTGACCGCGCTCGCGGTGTTTGGCGCCAATCGGGCCCTCGGCAACGTCAGGACGGCACTGATCTGCGTGGCCGGGCACGTGATCGGCTCACTGGTCAGCGAGGGCATCGTGGCCGCCCGGGTGGCCGCCGGCCAGCTGCCGGCCGCGGACAGGTACCTCACCGACGTCGGCCCGTCCTACCTGGTGGTGTCGGCCATCGTGATCGCGGTCATCTGCGGCAGCTGGCTCGCGCGCTCCCTGGCCCTGCTCGATTTCGCGATCCTCGTGTTCGGCGGTCACATTTTCAGCGGCCTGAGCCATCTCGATGTCTCCGCGGTCGGGCACCTGACCGCGATGCTCACCGCGGCCGTGATCATCGCGCTGACCCTGAACCTGAACCTGGGCCGGCGCGGTCGCCGGCGAGGCTCAGCCCACGTGACCGACGAGGGTCCCGATCAGGTAGGTGACCCCGACGGCGGCGGCTCCCAGTACCAGCTGTCGTAGCGCACCCCGCCAGAACGGCCGGTCGGTCAGCCGGGCCACGATGCCCCCGCCCACGACCGCGGCGACGGCGGCGAGCCCGAGCGCGGCGCCGAGCACCCGGAGTCCGACCAGGTAAGGGAACAACGGGATCAGGGCCCCGACGGCGAAGGAGGCGAGGGAGGCGCCCGCCGCCACCAGGGGAGACGGCAGGTCGCTGGCGTCGACCCCGAGTTCTTCCATGGTGTGCACGGCCAGCGCCTTCTCCGGGTAGGCGGAGATCTCCGCGGCGGCCTGACGTGCGGTGGCGGGACTGACTCCGCGGGCCCGGAGCATGGTCGCCAGCTCGGCCTGCTCGGCGACGGCGTTGTTCTCCAGCTCGAGCCGTTCCTTGTTGACCTCGGCGTAGATGAGCTCGTTCTGGGAGGAGACCGAGACGTACTCCCCGGCCGCCATCGAGCAGGCGCCCGCGGCCAGGCCAGCCAGGCCGGTGAGGATGATCGTGTGAGCTGACCCGCCGCCGCCGCCGACCCCGGCGATCAGCGACACGTTGGTCACCAGCCCGTCCATGGCGCCGAACACGGCGGGGCGCAGCCAGCCGCCGGACACGTCCCGGTGCTGGTGCCCGCGATCGTGCCCGTGCGCCTCGGTCCGGGTCGGGTTCTCAGCCGCCATCCGGACTGATCCCCTCCAACCTTCCCCCTCGACGCTGGCGCGTGCCTGTGCGGTGCGCCACAGCCGGGCGCACCGCACCGCACCGCACCGCACCGCACCGCAAGCCTTGCCCTTGAGCCTAGCTCTTCGCCGCGTGGTAAAGGAAAAGGTGCCCGATGGCGGTCGGGTAGACGCCGGTTACGCCCGACGCCGTGGCCGTCAGGTAGTTGTAGAAGTAGCCGAAGATGACCGGCGTCTGGGCCAGCAGCAGCGTCTCGATCTGCCCGGCGATGCTGCGCTGGGTGGACAGGTCGGAGGCGGCGACGTACTGCGCGGCCAACTTGTCGTAGGAGGAGTTGTTGAAGTGGGCCGCGTTCCACGGGCCGGTGCCCGTCTTGGCGTTGGTGGTCTCGAGCGCGGCGGTCAGGAAGGCGTTCGGCACGCTGCGGTGCCCGTAGTCGACCAGGCTCATGGTGGCGTCCAGCCAGTCGGAGTTGCCGAACGTGGCCTTGCCGTAGTACGCGGCCGAGCTCTCGACCTTCAGGTTGATCTTCACGCCGATTTCCGCCGCCGACTGCACCACGATCTGGGCGTAGTCCGGGATCTCCAGCAGGTCCTCGGTGATCAGCTGGGTGCTGAACCCGGAGCTGTGCCCGGCCGCCGCCAGCAGCGACTTGGCCTGGCTGATGTTCTGCGCGCGCTGGGTGACGCTGGTGTCGGTGGACGGGTAGACCGGCGCGAACGGGCTGTCGTTGCCGACGTCGGCGTAGCCCTTGAACAGCGCCGTCACGATCGCGGGCCGGTTGAGCGTGAGCGCGATCGCCTGCCGGACCCGGGGGTCGGTGAACGGCGCCTGGTCGCAGCGCATCGACAGCTCGCGGTGCGCGCTGGACTTCAGCTTGATGATGTTGTAGCTGCCTGTGAGCAGCTCCTGGGCCCCGGACACGGAGAACTGCCCGACGACATCGATCGTGCTGCCGGTCAGCGCGAGGATCATCGGGTTCTGCGTGTCGTAGAACGTGAACTGGGTCTGTGATGGCAGCGCCTTGGTGCCCCAGTACGACTCGTTGCGGGTGAACGTGGCACCCGACTTCGGCGTGTACGAGCCGAGCACGAACGGCCCGGTGCCGATGAACGAGCTCTGCCAGCTGGCCGGGTTGTAGCCCTTCGGCAAGATGATCATGTTGTAGTTGTCGGAGGAGGTCAGGTACGGGAAGTTCCCGTTCGGGGCCTCCAGGTGGAAGGCGACCGTGTAGTCGTCGACCTTCACCACGCCGGACGGGCTGAGCACCCCGCCAAGTACGGACAGTGCGTTCGACCCGTTCTTGGGGTTGGTGTGCAGCTGGTAGGTGTAGACGACGTCGTCGGCGGTCAGCGCGGCGCCGTTGTGGAACTTGACCCCCGGGCGGATCTTGAAGGTCCACACGTCGGAGGTGGCGTTCGGCGTCCAGCTGGTGGCCAGCACCGGGGTCAGGGCCAGGGTCTGGGTGGACAGGCACAGGTACTCGCCGGTCTGCGCGAGCATGTCCAGGCCGCCCTGGTCCGCGACCGTCACCGGGTTGATGGCCGCGGTCGGCGTGGTGATGCCGGCCTTGATCACCGCGCCGGGCGCTCCGGCCGCGGCCGACGATGACGTGCCCGACTTCGCCGAGCTCGAGGAGCTGCTGCCGCAGGCCGCGAGCACCGATCCGAGCACCGGCACCGAGATGCCGACGACGCTGGCTCGGCGGATGAAGTCCCGGCGGGACAGCCGTCCCGCGGCGAACTCGTCGATGATGTGGTTAGCGATATCACCTTGGTCCTGGCGCAGGCGCCCGAGCCTGCGGTGGTCGATATTCCTGGTCATAGGGAGCCTCCCTGGGATGGGGCGGATTCATTTCGCTGGATAATCCGCAGCTCGGCGAGCGGGATGTGACAGCGGGTCAGGTGACCCGGCTCGCCTTCGAGGAGCGGCGGTTCTGTGGACTCGCAGACGCCCGTAGACAGCCTGCGCGGACAGCGGGTGTGGAACACGCAGCCGCTGGGCGGGTCGGCCGCGGACGGGATCTCGCCCTGCAGCCTGATCCGGTCCGGACGCTCGCCGTCGAGCGTGGGCACAGCGGAGAACAGCGCCTCGGTGTAGGGATGATGCGGCCCCGCGAACACGGTCTCCGCGGGTCCTATCTCCATCACGCGCCCGAGGTACAGCACCACGATCCGGTCGGACAGGTACCTGACCAGGCCGAGGTCGTGGGAGATGAACAAGTAGGTGACCCGCTCGGCCTTCTGCAGGTCCGCCAGCAGGTTGAGGATGGCCGCCTGCACCGACACGTCGAGCGCCGACGTCGGTTCGTCGCAGACCACCACGTCGGGTCCGGCGCCGAAGGCACGGGCGATGGCGACACGCTGCTTGAGCCCGCCGGACAGCTGGCCGGGGCGCAGCGGCAGGTGCCGGTCTTCCAGCCGCACCGAGGCGATCAGCTCGGCCAGCCGGTCCCGCAGCGCCTGGCCGGTCAGCCCGGCCAGCCGGGTCAGTGGACGGCTGATCAGGCTGCGCACCGTGTGGCGGCGGTTCAGCGCGGAGTCCGGGTTCTGGAACACGATCTGCAGCGCGCGCAGGGTCTCCCGCGGTCGCCGCCGGGCGTCCGGGCTGAGCGGCTTGCCGTCGAGCGCGACGACCGCGCCCGAGTCGGGCCCGGTCAGCCCGAGCAGCACGCGCGCCAGCGTGGTCTTGCCGCTGCCCGACTCCCCGACCAGCCCGAGCGTCTCGCCCTGGTTAATCGTCAGGTCGACGTCGGCCAGGGCGCGTACGCCACCGGTGAAGGTCTTCGACAGGTCCTCGATGACCACCAGCGAGCCGCCGGAGCCCTGGTCCTCGAGCGTGGCGCCTGAGACCGGGGTCGCACGCGGCAGGCCGGGTGCCTGGTCGTGAAAGAAGCAGCGCGAGGTCCGGAGCTCGCCGACGTCGAAGAACGGCGGATCCGATTCCCGGCAGCGATCGGTCGCCAGCGCGCACCGCGGCGCGAATACGCAGCCTTTCAGCGTGTGGCCAGGTGCGGGCTGGAAGCCGGGAATGGTGTCCAGCCGGTCGGTGTCCTTGCGCTGCCCGCGGCGCGGGATGCAGCGCAGCAGCCCGACCGTGTACGGATGACGCGGGTCGTCGAACACCTGGCGCGCGGGGCCTTCCTCGACCAGATCTCCCGCGTACAGCACGCCGACCCGGTCGCACATCTTGGCGATCACCGCCAGGTTGTGGCTGATGAAAAGCACTGAGGTGTCGAACTCCTGCCGCAGGGCCGCGACCAGGTCGAGCACCTCGGCCTCGACGGTCGCGTCGAGCGCGGTGGTCGGCTCGTCCAGGATCAGCAGCGACGGCGAGGAGGCCAGCGCCATCGCGATGACCGCCCGCTGGGCCATCCCGCCGGACAGCTCGTGCGGATAACGGCGCATGACCCGGCCAGGATCCGATATCTGGACCTTGCGGAGCATGTCCTCGGCGGACTGGGTGGCCTCGCCGGAGGAGGCGCCGCCGAGCTCGAAGACCTCCGCGATCTGCCTGCCCACTCGCAGCGACGGGTTCAGCGCCCGGCCGGGCTCCTGGTAGACCATCGAGACGGTACGAGCCCGCAGCTCGCGCAGCGCCGACTTGCCCATCGACAGCGGGTCCTGGCCGTTGATGCTGATCGTCCCAGCGCTCACCCGGCCGTTGCGGGGCAGGTACCTGACCAGCGCGAGCGCGACCGTGGACTTGCCGGACCCCGACTCGCCGACCAACCCGTATGATTCGCCCCGCGCGATGGAAAACGATATGTCGCGCAACGCGAGCCGGTCCTGCCCCCGCACCCGGTACACGATGTCCATGTGCGAGACCTCCAGCGCCGGCCCGCCCGCGGTGGTCTCGCTACCCGGAACGCCCTTGGCCTCCGAGGTGGAAGGATCACTGCTCATGCGTTGAGCACCTGCTCAATCGCATCCGTGATCAGGTTGACCGAGGTCACCAGCGAGGCGATGGCGAGCGCTGGGAACAGCGTCTGCCACCAGTAGCCCGCCAGCAGGCCGCTGTAGTTGGCCGCGATGTCCGCGCCCCAGTCGGGGGTGGGCGGCTGCACCCCGAAGCCGAGGAAGGACAGCGTGGCCACCGTGAACACCGCGTAGCCCAGCCGGACGGTGAACTCGACCAGGATGGCGGCCATGACGTTGGGCAAGATCTCGCCGAACATGATCCGGACCGGGTTCTCGCCGAGCAGCCGGGCCGAGGACAGGTAATCGAGATTCCGCTCGGTAAGCACCGCGGCCCGGACCGTGCGCGCGATCAGCGGCGTGAAGATAAGCCCGATGACGATGATCAGCGTCGTGT
>Ga0302229_10001102_pt1 | contig 20873 bp, 22 predicted proteins | sample II_Palsa_N1_3_FD_193518 | JGI IMG/M metagenome (GOLD analysis project Ga0302229, IMG submission 193518) | Peat permafrost microbial communities from Stordalen Mire near Abisko, Sweden - II_Palsa_N1_3 | ecosystem: Environmental > Terrestrial > Soil > Palsa > Peat permafrost | place: Sweden... | reverse complement strand
CGCGCCCCCAAGGGAACCGCTCGTGTCCCGAAGGGGAAGCGCCGCGGTCCGGGGCAGCCCGGCTCGGCGCGGCGCATCCCCGGCGACTCACCCGGCCCGGTCGGCGCGTTCGCGACCGGCCAGGTGATGGATACCGCGCCCGGCGGCCCGGTGGTGTTCGGTCACGCGGAGCACGCGGCCGGGGACGATGCCCGGTTCGCCGGCGCGACCGATGATGAGCTGACCGGCCTGATCTGCGGGCTGGACCGGGCCGAGGCCGCGGCGTGCGCGCTCAAGCACGCCGCCGTCGCCGAGCTCATCCGCCGCAGCCCCGACGACGGCTGCGAACTGGAAGGCCCGGCGCAGATGCCGGCGACCTGGCACGAGTTCACCGTGGCCGAGCTAGGCGATGCGCTGGCCGAGACCCGCCAGGCCGCCGAGGGGACGCTCGGGCTGGCGCATGACCTGGAAACCAAGCTGCCCGGCACCAAGGCCGCGTTCCGGTCCGGGGTGCTGCGGCTGGCCAAGGTGGAGATCATCGCCCGCGCCACCGCCAATCTCACCCCGGAGGAGGCCCGCGCGGCAGAAGCGCTGGTGCTGGAGCGGGCCGGTCGGCTGACCCCGTCCGGGCTGCGGTCCGCGATCGCTCGCGCGGTCATCGAAGTCGCCCCCGACAAGGCCCGCAAACGGCGGGAGGAAGCAGCGCGCAACGCCCGGGTGCAGCGGTGGCTGGAAGACTCCGGCAACGCCGCCCTGATGGGCCGCGAGCTGCCCCCCGCCGACGTGCTGGCCGCCGACCAGCGCATAACGTGGTGGGCCAGGGAGCTCCGCGCCGCGGGCCTGGACGGGGATATGGACCAGCTGAGGGCGCTGGCCTACATGGACATCATGCTCGGCCGGGACTCCCGCCCCGCCGTCGCAGGCCAGGACAGCCAGGGCAGCCAGGCCCCCGACTCTCCCGACGGCGCCGAGCCCGGCAAGAGCGGCGAGCCCGGTCCCGCCGGGCCGGATGGCGCGGACGGCGGCGGGCCGGATGACCGCGGAGACGGCGGGTCAGGGCCGTGCGACCCGGACGGGCCGGGTATCCCGCCGACGGCGAGCGTGCTCCCGGCCGGGTTCGCCGGGCACCTGCACCTGACCACCCCCCTGGCGGTCCTGCTGAACCTGGCCGAGCGGCCCGGCGAGATCGCCGGCCTTGGCCCCATCGACCCGGCCCTGGCCCGCGACCTTGCCCACGCCGCCACCCAGAATCCCCGGACCACCTACTGTGTAACCGTCACGGACCAGCAAGGACACGCCATAGGCCACGGCTGCGCCCGACCCGAACCCCGCAGCCACAAGCCCGCCGGCAGACCACCTGAACCCCGGACACCCCGCGGCCATGATCCGCCCGACGGCCATGATCCGCCCGACGGCCATGATCCGCCCGGTGGCCATGATCCGCCCGGTGGACCTGGCTCCGGTCCCGACTCGGGATTCACGTTCACCGAGTCCGGCCAGGACGGGCCGCCCGGCGGCTACGGTTCCTGGCGGCTGTCCACCGGGATCCCCGGACAGCCGGACCTGCTGGTCACGCTCGACCCGATCGCCCTGGACAGCTGTGATCACAGATTCGAGGCCCAGGGTCATGATCCGGGGGTCAAGCTCCGGCACCTAGCCCAGATCCGGCATGCCACCTGTACCGGGCCGACCTGCCGGAGACCTTCCCGGCAGTGCGATTTCGAACATAACATCCCGTACGAAGCAGGAGGCAGAACCTGCCTGTGTAACACGGGGCCCAAGTGCCGCCATGAGCACCGGCTCAAGCAGGATCCGCGATGGAAGGTCGAGCAGATCACCCCGGCCACCTTCCGCTGGACCGCCCCGTCCGGCCGCCAGTACACCACAGAACCGACACGCTACCCAATCTGACCAGCACGCGGAAAGCTCGCCGACCTCGGGCAATCCGAGCAAGGGTCAAAGAGCAAAGAGCAAGATCTGTTGGGGTCACGCTAGGCGGCTGACAGACCCATGGCGTCGGTGATGCGCTCCTGAGGATCGGTCGCGGCTCGCCGATTGATCCAGGCGATGATGGCGTTCGTATCCACAGGGCCGGTGGTGTCGATCCGAAACGTCGGCCCGATCTGGAGTGGCTGCGCGGTTACCCGCCAGCGTTCCCATTGCGCATCGGTCAGCAGTTCGCCGTGGATGGGATGGCGCGGGTGGCGCGCTTCGAAGCGCCGTCGAGCCGTTTCCAGCTGGAAGATCGGCCAGCCGATTTCGGTCCGCCACGCCGATTCGTCTGGTGTGTCATGGCGGCCGCACAGGTAGTACTCGCGGATGGGGCCCTCGACCGCGAGCGCGTGCTGCGTCACGTGGGTGCCGAGCGCGCCGTAGGCGCGGTCGATGTTGTCGTGCGGTCCCTGGTGGACGATGATCGCCAGCTCCGCGGGCGGCAGCTCGACGCCTTCGAGGCGGCCGACCGGTCGGATCTGCCCGGCGCAGGGGATAAAGACGGTGGCCTGGCCGCGCTCGTTGGTGAAGAGGTCCGCGGCGTAGACGCCGCCGGGTGCGCCGCTGGCCGTTAGCCCTTGCGCGCTGACGGTCGCCTGAAGTTCGCCAAGCGCGCCCTGGTACCAGGAGCTGGCATCTTCGATGTCGATCACGGCGGTGATGGCGGCCGCGCGGGTCCCGGCGACGCTGCGATGGCTGATGTCGGTTCGCGCCGGATCTTCCGGATGGTCGAGCAGGTCACGCAGCGAGGCGACCGCGGTCTGGGTGCGCGCCAGGCTCTCTTCTAGCCGGCTGAGGTGGGCGGCGATCAGCTCGTTGCGGCTTGGCACGTCGGGCGCGGTGAGGATGCCCCGGATGTCCTCGATCGGCATGTCCAGCCCTCGGAACCGCCGGATGACCTGGGCGGTAGGGATCTGCTCCGTGGTGTAACGGCGGTGCCCGGTGAACTGGTCGACGTCCGCGGGTTCGAGCAAGCCCACCCGGTGGTAGTGCCGCAGCGTCTTGATGCTCATGTGGGTCGCCCGGGAGAAGTCGCCGATCGGCAGCGAGAGTGAGGAAGCCATGACCCCAGTCTGCTACCTCCCCCTGGGGGAGAAAAAAGTCCCGCCCGGTGCCTTGATCCTCCCCGCGCGGCAGGCCGGAGTCTTGGTCATGTCAGGCCGCACGGCGTACCGGCGCCGAAAGGCCAGAACGATAGGAAGGAACCCGCATCATGATCACGACCGAGCTGACCGGCGTCGTCGCCGAGCACATCGCCGCCGTCAACGCATTGGACACCGACGCCATCCTGGCGACCTTCGCCGAGGACGCCTACGTCAACGACGCCCGCCGCGAGTTCGTCGGCACCGAGGCCATCCGCCGCTGGGTCGCGAAGGAAATGGTGGGCGACAAGGTGAGGATCGACGTCCGCGAGGTTCTCGACCATCATGGCGACACCATCGTCCGCGGCGCCTACGAAGGCGAGTTCGACAAGACCAACCTGCCCGAGGAGGTCATCCTGTCGAACTACTTCAGCGTCCGCGACGGCAAGATCGTCAGCCTCGTCGTCATCTTCAACCAGCCCGCCGCCTACTGATCAGGCCGCCCCGGCGCGCCTAACCGCTCAGCCCCGGCCAGCGCGCCGGTCACCACCTGCACCAGCGTCCTGATGAGCTGACCATCCGGGTCGTGGTCCGGATTCGCCTCGGTGATGACCAGCGAGCCCAGCCCGGCCAGCCGGGGCGAGCCGCCGCCGAGCATATGGGTCATGCCCATCGTGTCGGCCACCGCGGATTCACTGCGTTCTGGGGTGGTAAGGTCCGCGTCGCCGTCAAAGTACACCAGCCCGGCCTCGCCGAATCCAGCCAGCACGCCGAGTGTTATCGTGCAGTCCCCGCCCAGCACCAGCGGCAGCCGTCCGTCGGCCCGGATGGCGGCCACCTCGCCTGCCACCTGCAGGGCGACGGTGACGACCCGCTCCACGTCCCGCAGCCCGTCGACCGGCGCCACCGGCCGGAACGGCGCCGCGGGCAGGTCGCCCCGGTCCTCGACGTCCAGCCCGGCCTGGCGCAGCCCGTCGACCAGCCCGGCGGCGCGCCATGCGGCCGGGGCCTTTTCCTGTCCGGGGTTATGCGAACCCGCGCTGCTCGGCACCCCGAGAATGCTCACTCGCCGGCCTTGCTCCGTCATCGTGCCCGCCTCCCAAAAACAAAGTAACGCAATCAAATATAGTGACACGTTACTCCACTATCGTTCCGCATGTAAACGTATTAGACCCATAGAGAGCGTTACACTGATCCCATGCTGGTTGAGCCGATGTCCCCTGATGTCCTCGTATGGCTGGTCAACGAGTGGGGTTCGGTACCCCGCGCCGCGGCCGGGGAAGACCAGGCACCCTATCCGGACACCGACTTGCTGGCCGCCCTGCTGGCCGGCTCTGGTGTCCGCGACTGCCCGCCGGCCGCCCTGACCGGCCCCGCGCTGCGTCAGGTCGCCGACCAGCTGCATCGCGTGTTCGCCGCCGCGGACCTCGCCGAGCAGGTCGCGCTGGTGGCCGGGCTGCTCGCCCAGACCGGGGTCACGCCTGCCCTGGAGTTCACCGATACCGGCGACCGCCCCAGCGCGACCTGGCGCGTATCCGGCGACCGCGATGCCCTGCTCGCCGCCGCCGCCCTCACCCTGCGCCACCAGCTCGCCGAGCACGACCCGGACCGGATCGGCGTCTGCTCCGGCCGGCGCTGCGCGGACGCCTTCATCGATGCCTCGCCCGCAGGCCAGCGCCGGTTCTGCTCGGTAACCTGCCAGAACCGCGCCAGGATCGCCGCCTGGCGGCACCGCCAGAGCCAGCCGCCCCAGCGCCGGCAGCCCCAGCGTCAGCAGCCCTAATCCCGGGGACGATAGAGCTGCTTGGCGTAGTTGCCCGGAGCGTAGTAGGCCTCGAGTTCCGCCAGCGTCTCCGGTGTCTCCTGCACCGCCTTGGTCAGCGCCGCGTGCGAAGGCAGCGCCTCGGGCCGCCAGCTCTGCGGCTGCCACAGCGAGGAGCGCATGAAGGCCTTCGCGCAGTGGAAGAAGATCTGGTCGATCTCGATCAGCAGCGCCAGCACCGGCCGGTGGCCGCGCACCGTCATCTCCTCGAAGAACGGCGCGTCCCGCAGCACCCGCGCCCGCCCGTTGATCCGCAACGTCTCGTTCCGGCCGGGCACGATCGAGATGATCCCGGCATGCGGGTTAACCAGCACGTTGCGGTACCCGTCGGCCCGCCGGTTACCCGGCCGTTCACCGATGGCGATGGTGGTGTCATCGAGCACGTAAACGAGCTGCCCGGCCGGGTCGCCCTTGGGTGAGGCGTCGCAGTTGCCCGCACCGTCAGACGTCGCGACCACGCAGAACGGCGACGCCGCCAGCCATTCCCTATCCTTAGCGTGCAGCCGGGTTCGTTCCTTCGTCACCGCGCGCCCGGACGGCACCCCCAGCAGCTCCCGCAACTCCTGCACCGAGCCGATCTCCGCGTACCCCACGACTAAAAACCCCTCACAGCTCGCGGAAGACGCGATCCGGGTTGTGCTCGGACAGCACGGACGGCGGCCCGATGATGTTCTTGTCCGGTTCGCCGATGACTTCTTTGTCCTTGCCCTCGTAGTCGAACTTCGCGAGCACGTGCCGGATAGCCGCCAGCCGGGCGCGCTTCTTGTCATTGCTCTTGACCACCGTCCAGGGCGCCTCGGCCGTGTCGGTGTAGTGGAACATCGCTTCTTTGGCCTCGGTGTAGCCGTCCCACTTGTCCAGCGACTCGATGTCCATCGGGCTCAGCTTCCACTGGCGTACCGGATCGATCCGGCGGATGATGAAGCGCGTCCGCTGCTCGGCGGGCGTCACCGAGAACCAGAACTTCGTCAGGTGCAGCCCGGAGCGGATCAGCATCCGTTCGAACTGCGGTGCCTCCCGCATGAACTCCCAGTATTCGTCGTCGGTGCAGAAGCCCATCACCCGCTCGACTCCGGCGCGGTTGTACCAGGACCGGTCGAACATCACGATCTCGCCGCCCGCGGGCAGGTGCGGCACGTAACGCTGCAGGTACCACTGGCTCTGTTCCCGCTCGCTCGGCTTGGCCAGCGCCACCACCGTCGCGCCGCGCGGGTTGAGGTGCTCGGTGAAGCGCTTGATCGTGCCGCCCTTGCCGGCGGCGTCGCGGCCCTCGAACACGATCACGATGTGTTCCCCGGTGGCCTTCACCCAGTTCTGCAGCTTGACGAGCTCGATCTGCAGCGGGCGCTTCTCGTACTCGTACTCGGGCCGCGACAATTTCTCGGCGTAGGGGTAGTCCTCGCGCCAGGTATCGACCGTCCGCCCGTCGGCGTACTGCAGGACGGGATCGTCGTGCTCGTCGTCGTCGACCACCCGCAGGCCGGCCAGGAGCTCATCGTCGGACGCCCAGTTTTCTGGCAGTGCGTTGAACGGATTGGCAGGTTCACTGGTCACGTCACTAGCACAGCACATCCCGGCTCGCCGGTCACGCGCCGGCCGCCCCGAACATTCGCCGCGCCCGCCTTTTTGCCCGGTGGTCACTTTCCGCCCCCGCCCCGTTCACCGCCCGCCCCGAGCCAAAGCCTTTTTTCTTCGGAACGAACGCTGCCTCAACCCCTCATCACCGCGAACAGCAGGTGCCCGTGGCTGAGCCTCAGCGGCCCTAGCGGTCGCCGTGGACCACCGTTCCGCCCGCGACCGTCATCACGACCGAGGTGCCGCCGATGTCGCGGGCCGGGATGGCGTACAGGTCCTGGTCGAGCACGGCCAGGTCGGCCCTCATACCCGGGAGGAGCCGGCCGGCCACGTCCTCTTCGTGGTTGACCCAGGCGACCCCGGTGGTGAACGCGTCGATCGCGGCGTCGAGGGTGATCGCCTGATCGGGCAGGAACGGGTTCTCGCATTCCGGTTTCCCGGCCCGGCCGAGGCGCTCGGACAGGACCCGGTTGACCGCGACGTGAATCTCCTGCAGCGGGTCCGCGCTCGACACCGGCCAGTCGCTGCCGAACGCGATCCGCGTGCCCGCCGCGGCCAGCGAGCCGATCTGGTACTGCCAGGCGACCCGCTCGGCGCCGACGAACGGGATGGTCAGCTCCTCCATCTGGGTCTCCGCGCACGCCCAGAGCGGCTGGAAGTTGGCGACCGCGTCGAGCGCGGCGAACCGGCCCATGTCCCGCGGGGTGATGAACTGCAGGTGCGCCAGGTGGTGCCGGGCGGCCCGGCGCGGTCCGGCCGGCAGCGCCGCCAGCGCGTCCAGGGCGGTGCTGACCGCGTGGTCGCCGATGGCGTGGAAGTGCAGCTGGAATCCCTCCGCCGCCAGCCGCCGGGTGATCTCGCCCAGCGCCTCCGGCTCGAGGAACAGCCGCCCCTGGTGGTCGCCCGGATGCCCGTCCCGGTCCAGGTACGGCGCCGACATGGCGGCCGTGAACGTCTCGCACACGCCGTCGAGCATGAGCTTCACCGTGCCCGCCCGGAACCCCCCGCCGGCCCCCATCCCTCCGGCCGCCAGCCCGCCGCCCGACCTCCCCAGCGCGCCGCCCGCCGACCCGCCCAGGGCGCCGCCCGCCTGCTCGCGCCGCGCCAGCAGGTCGTCGATCTGGCCGAGGCCGCGGCTCCGGTCCCACCACAGGGCGCCGACGACATGGCTGCTGAGCATGCCGTAGTCGGCGGCCATGAGGTAGGTGTCGAACGCGTCAGGGATGCCGAGCTCTCCCGCCGCGCCGACGCAGGCGTCCTGGAACCTGGTGATCCCCAGCGAGTGCAGGTGAGTCTGCCCGGCCAGCAGCCCCGCGATCAGCTCGGCCGGATCAGGCGGCGGAACGTGCGCCGCGACCAGCCGCATGGCCCCGTCGTGCAGTACCCCGGTGGCACGCCCGGCGTGGTCGCGCTCGATCCGCCCGTCGACCGGGTCGGGCGTGCTCTCACCGATGCCCGCGAGCGTGAGCGCGGCGGTGTTCACCCAGCCGCTGTGGTGGTCCCGGTTCGGCAGGAAGGCCGGCCGCCCCTCGGTCACGGTGTCCAGGTCCGCCGCCGTCGGCAGCCCGCCGGGAAAGGCCGACATGGTCCAGCCGCCGCCCAGCACCCAGGCGCCGGCCGGCACCGCCGAACAGTAGTCGCTGACCGCGGCCAGGCACTCGTGCCTGGTCCGCAGGCCCAGCAGGTTACAGCGCAGGCTCTCAAGCCCGCCGGCCACCGCGTGCACATGCGCGTCGCCGAAGGCAGGCAGCGCCAGCCGGCCGTGCAGGTCAACGACCCGGGTGCGGCGCCCGGTCAGCTCCCTGATCTCGTCGTCGCTACCGACGGCCTGGATCAGCCCGCCCCGGACCGCCAGCGCCGAGACAAACCCGGACGGGTGCGCGGGCGTGCGAATCCTCCCGCCGGCGAAGACCAGATCCGCCTCGCTCCCGCCCGCCGCCATCGCATCGCACTCCTCGCATCGCGTGCATTCTAGGCTGGTGTAGCGTGTCGGATGGATCGCCCGACTTGGAGGGCGCCATGGCCTCCAGGTCACGGCAAACGCCGATACGGGGAGCGCCACCCCGGAGGAACCGTCCCCTAAAAACAAACGTTAGGGAGCGACATGCATCACGAACTCCAAACTCTGGCCGATCCCGATGCGGTAGCTCGGGCCGGCGCGGCCTTCGTGGCCGAGCGGGCCCGCGCCGCGGTCGCGGCCCGCGGCAGCTTCCACTTCGCGGTCAGCGGCGGGCACACCCCCTGGGCCATGTTCGCCGAGCTGGCGTCGGAGACAGTCCCGTGGGACGCGACCGTCATCTATCAAGTGGACGAGCGGGTGGCTCCGCCCGATGACCCTGACCGGAACCTGACCCACCTCACCAAGGCGCTGGGCTCGGCCCCGGCGCAGGTGCGGCCCATGCCGGTCAACGAGAGCGATCTGGTGGCCGCGGCCGCCAGCTACGCGGCCGTGCTGCCCGAGCACTTCGACCTTGTCCACCTGGGTCTTGGCCCCGACGGGCACACCGCCTCGCTGGTGCCGGGCGATCCGGTCCTGTCGGTCAGCGATCGCCTGGTCGCGCTCACGCAGCCCTACCAGGGACGGGTACGGATGACGCTGACCTACCCGGCGCTGGCGCGGGCCCGCCAGATCCTCTGGCTGGTCACCGGCGAGGACAAGAAGGAGCCGCTGGCCAGGCTCCTGGCCGGCGATACGACGATCCCGGCGGGCCGCATCGAGGCCGACGCCTCCCTGGTGATGGCCGACCGTGCCGCGACCTGAGGACCCGATGGCAGGCCAGCCAGACCGTCCTAGCTTCTGACCGCACCGGACCAAACTGGAGGCAGCATGGCCGCGCCGATTCGACTGTTCCTCGCCGACGTCGACGGCACGCTGGTAACCCAGGACAAAGTCCTCACCGATCAGGCCATCGCCGCGGTCGCCAAGCTGAAGCAGGCCGGGATACTTTTCGCCGTCACCAGTGGCCGCCCGCCTCGCGGCATGTCCATGCTCATCGAGCCGCTCCAGCTCACCACGCCGATCGCGGGCTTCAACGGCGGCGTATATGTCCGTCCCGACATGTCGGTGATCGAGCAACAGACCATCCCCGACGACGTGACGCCGACGGTGATCGAGCTGCTCGGTTCCCACCAGCTGGACGTGTGGGTCTACCGGGGGGCGGACTGGTTCATCCGGGATCCTAAGGCACCTCACGTGGCCCGTGAGACCTGGACGGTCAAGTTCGACGCGACGGTGACCGACAGTCTCGCTTCAGTGTCGAGCGGAGTGGCCAAGATCGTCGGGGTGAGCGATGATTTCGACGCCGTCCAGAAGGGTGTGGACGCGGTGCGCGAGCGCTTGGGCGACCACGTCTCGGCGGCTAAGTCTCAGCCGTACTACGGCGATGTCACCAATCCCAACGCCAACAAGGGCGCGGTAGTCAAGTATCTTTCCCAGGCCTACCAGATCCCCACCGAACAGATCGCCACGATCGGCGACCAGCCCAACGACGTGCTCATGTTTGCCCACTCCGGGCTCAGCATCGCCATGGGTAACGCGAGCCACGAGGTCCAGAGAGCCGCCCGCCGCGTCACCACGTCCAACGAGGACGAGGGCTTCGCCAACGCGGTAGAGCGGTTCGTCCTGCCCTGAGTATCGCCGCTACCCGCCCCGTTCGTCGCGCCTACCCCTGTGATCGGATGGAGGCATGAAGGTTCGGATAGGAGTATCGCTGGGGCCGGCCGGAACACCCGCGGGCTTCGCGGCGGCGGTCGATCTGCTCGAGCAGGCCGGCGTGGACTCGCTGTGGCTGCCGGAGAACGTGTACTCCCCGGTGGTAGAGCCGTTCACCGGGATGGCGTTCGCGCTCTCGCGAACCCGGAAGCTGAAGGTCGGGACAGGAATCTCCGTGCTGCCTGGACGTAATCCCGTGCTCGTCGCCAAACAGCTCGCGTCGATAGCCGGGCTGGCGCCGGGCCGCGTTCTCCCCGTGTTCGGCTTGCAGCCGGCCCAGCGCGCCGAGCGGGTGCTGTTCAGCGTGCCCGAGGGGCAGCGCGCCGCCGTGTTCGACGAGTCGCTGACCCTGCTGCGGTTGCTGCTCACCGAGGAGTCGGTGACGTTCGAGGGATCCTTCTTCTCCGTGTCCGGGGCGAGCGTCGGGGTGCGGCCGGCCAAGCCGCTGGATATCTGGCTGGGCGGTTCGGCCCCGGCCGGCCTGCGCCGGGTAGGGCGGCTGGCGGACGGCTGGCTCGGCTCGCTGCTCACCCCGCCCGAGGCAGCCGCGGCGGTCACGACGATCCAGCGGGCCGCCGCCGACGCCGGCCGGGAGGTGGAGGCCGATCACTTCGGCCTCAGCGTGCCCGTGGTGCTGGACGGCATGCCAGATACGCTGCTGGCCTCGATCCGCCGCCGCAGGCCAGACGCCGATCCGGCTACGCTGGTCCCGGTCGGCTGGGACGGCACGCGCCGGCTGATCGAGCAATACGTGCAGGCCGGGCTGAGCAAGTTCGTGGTCCGCCCGGCCACAGCGCTCTCAGCCGAGGACGGACCTGGTTCGTTCGCCCCGTTCACCGACGCCTTCGTCCGTGAGCTGGTCCCGCTGCAGAACTAGCACCTGGAGTTCACCCGCATTTCTCCGGCGTGCACCACGCTGTCCTGAGGATCGTGTGCCTTTATCCCCCGTGACGCGGGGTTAAAGGCACACGATGATCGACGGCGGGCCTTCGGGGAGCCACGATGAACAACCTTGGGCGGTCGCAGGACGCATACGACCGTTTCTCCGCCACGGTCGAGGTACCGCTCGTGGTCTTGGCCGTGCCCTGGCTGCCGGTGCTGGTGATTCCCCTGGTCGCCCGTCGCGCTGGACGTTCTTCCGCCGTCACCTCGTCGACCTGCTCGTCATCGCCGTGCCGTTGCTGCGGCCGTTGCGGCTGCTCAGCCCGTCGACGGCGCGCAGGACGACGCAGCGCCCTCCCGGCCGTGAAGCTCAGTGACCGTCTGGCCGCGGCGGCTTACGGTGCATGCGGTAATGCAGCACGAGAAACGCGAAGCCGAACACCCAGAACGCATGCTCGGCGCGCAGCTGGCCCGCCTCGACGTACACGTCGAGCCGCTCGGCGAAACCCCGGACGGCGGCGGTGGTAAGTTCTCCCGTCTGCGGGTCGATGTAGGTCAGGTAGTGCCCCGGCTGGTCAAGCTCGCTGCGGCTGTCCAGGACCAGGCCGCCGCCCGGCCGGCCCTGCGGCAGCAGCGTGGCGGTAAAGCTGGCCTGCGGCAGCGGGAAGCCGACGCTGACGTAGCCCCGGCCCCCGTGCCGGTAGGTCGTATAGATGCCGACGTAGATGGGCTCGCCGGTGTCAGCGGCGGACCGGATCCAGCCGCGGACCGCCACCGGCCCGCCTGCCCCGCCGTCGCCTGCCGCCGCGGCGTCGATTCCGGTGATGGTGTCGATCCGGCTGCGCACCCCGCGCTGCGCCTCCCGCTGGCTCATCGGCACGTTGGCCTGCCCGAGCGGCCGGGCGAGCAGCGTCCGGTACAGCAGGTAGCCGGGGCGGACCCACAGCCGCCACTCCGGCACGATGTCGAGGGCGAACCTGGTGGTGTGCTCGTAGAACTCGCGGACCAGCGGATCGATCCCCGCCGGGTCGAAGGACGGGCCCGCAAGTTCGTCCAGGCCGGCCACGATGCCGATGTCGGCCACGTCGGCCGTGTAGGTCCCGCCGAGGACCTCCGCCAGTGACCGGACATACCCGGTGCCAACGTACCGGCCCTTACTGGCCAGCGGAACGACGAACGGAACGGACGCTGGCTTGACCCGCTCGGCCAGCAAGCTCACCTGCGGATCCCGGAACACCAGGGCCGATACGACCCGGTACCCGACCACCGCCGCGGCCGCGGCCACCGCCCCCGGCACCCGCCCGGCCAAGTCCGGCCCAGCCTCCCGTGTCCCAGCCGCCCGTGTCCCAGCCGCCGGCTGCCCGGCACGCCACAGCCGGGCCAGCCCGAGCCCGACCGCGACCCCCACGGCCGGCCCGAGCACCACCTTCTGCGGGCGCAGGCCGAGCGCCCCGGCGGCCGCGCCCGCGGCCGCCGCCACCGGTACCGGGCCCACCCCGCCGGTCCCGCCGACTCCGCCGACGCGATCCGCGGCCCAGCCGAGCGGCGCGGCCAGGGCGCCGCTCATGACAATCCGCGACCACAGGGCCGGAATCTCTCCTGGGCGCTGCGTGGCCCGGGCCACCGCTTCAGCCGCACCGAGCCCAGCGGCGCCCGCCAGCACCCCGGTGACGATCGCCGTCCGGCCGCGATGCGCCGTCAGCGCCGCCCCGGCCAGCCCGCCGATCGCGCCCGCGACGCCGATCTGCTGCGCCCGCCCAGGACCGGCCGCGCGATTTCCGGCCGCGCGATTTCCGGCCGCGCGCTGCTCAGGGCCGCCCTCCCTGGCGCCCGGTTCCCTGGTGCCCCGTTCCCTGGCCTTACGATGCTTCGCCACCAGCCGAACCTATCGCCTGACCGGAACAAGCCCGCCCGCGCGCGGGTTAAGAATCAGGGACCGGAGGAGCCGATGAGTAACAACCAAGCCAACCCGAACGCGACCGCGGCGGGCGCTGTGCCCGGCGGAGCCGGTCCGCTGCTGCGGACCCTCGGCGACGTAAACGCGGCCGTGTGCACCGACGGCTTCTGCGAGGTGCCGCAGCTGCAAGAGGTACCGCAGGAACGAGAGGTACCGCGGGCACAAGAGGTGCCGCAGGAACAACGGGCGACGATGGGAGCCGGTAAGTGAAGATCGAGATCTGGTCCGACGTGGTCTGCCCCTGGTGCTATATCGGGAAGCGCCGCCTCGAGCACGCGCTGGGCGAGTTCGAGCACGCCGACGAGGTCGAGATCGCGTGGCGCAGTTTCCAGCTGAACCCTGATACCCCGGCGGGCACCGCGGTGCCGACCAAGGAGTACCTAGTCCAGCGGTTCGGCCCGCAGGCCAGCCAGATGACCGGCCGGGTGGCCGCACTGGGTCGCGACGAGGGCCTGGACCTCGACTTCGACTCTTCGCTGACCGTGAACACCCTGGACGCGCACCGCCTGCTGCACCTGGCCGCTGACCAGGGCGTGGGCGACGCGGCCAAGGAGCGGCTGCTGCGCGCGCACTTCACCGAGGGCGCCGACCTGTCCGACCCCGAGACGCTGGTCCGGCTGGCCGGCGAGGCGGGCGTCGACCCCGATCGCGCCCGGGAGGTCCTGGCCGGCACCGAGTACGCCGATGCCGTCCGGGCCGATATCGAGCTGGCGCAGGCCTTCGGCGCGACCGGCGTGCCGTTCTTCGTCATCGACCGCAAGTACGGCATCTCGGGCGCGCAGCCCGCCGAGGCGTTCCTGCAGGCGCTGCGGACGGCTTACGCGGAGGAATCGCAGGACGCCTAAGCTCTGGCCGGTGCGGATCACATCGCTCGGCCTCCGGACGGACGTGGCGCTGCGTGCCGGAGAAGGTGCCGAGGTCATCGACCGCGGCGACCACCTCGTCGTCCGCAGCCTGGATAACCCGGGCTTCTGGTGGGGCAACTTCCTCTTGCTCGGCGCGATGCCCGAGGCCGGCACCGCCGGTGAGTGGCTGGCCAGGTTCGCCGCCGAGTTCCCCGCGGCCAGGCACGTCGCGCTGGCCGTCGACACCACGGACGAGCAGGCGGTGATACCCGGCGAGTTCGCGGCCGCCGGGCTGGAGCCGCAGCACGGCACCGTGCTGACCTGTGCCGCCGTCCGGCCGCCGCCGCATCGCAACGGCGACGTCCAGATCCGGCCGCTGGCCTCCGACGCCGACTGGCGGCAGTCTTTCGAGCTGGGCGTCCGCTGCTTCGGTGACGACGGGGCCCAGGAGTACCTCAAGCTCCGGGCCGCGGCCCGGCGGCGGCTCACCCGGGCCGGAGCCGGTGCCTGGTTCGGCGCCTTCTCGGGCGGCCGCCTGCTCGCCCAGCTCGGGGTGTGCGACGCCGGCGGCGGCTTCGCCCGCTACCAGGACGTCGAGACCGACCCGGTGGCCCGCCGCCGGGGCCTGGCCGGGACGCTGGTCTGGCACGCCGGCCGCTACGGGCGCGAGGTCCTCGGCGCGAGCACGCTGGTGATCGTGGCCGACCCCGCGGAGGCAGCCATCGGACTCTACCGCGCCTGCGGCTTCGCCGATGGGCAGAGCCAGCTCACCTTCGAGCGGCCATCCGCGGACTGACGCCCGCCCCGGGGTGCGGTCAGCGGGTCGGGCGGGTGGACCATGGTCGGTACGGCCGGGGGAGCGGTCAGCGGACGGCGCTGTCGAGCCACTGCCCGTTCGGGATAAGTCTTTTTTCTGTCACCACGGCCGAAACTAGCTCAGCCGGCGTGATGTCGAAGGCGTAGTTGAGCGCCTTGGTGCCGGCCGGGGCGGCCGGGACCGTGACCTCGGAGTCGGCGCGCAGCTCGATCGGGATGGCCGCGCCGTCCGGCGTCGCCTCGTCGATGGTCGACTCGGGCACCGCGACCAGGAACGGGATGCCAGCCCGGTGCGCGGCCAGGGCCAGGCCGTAGGTGCCGACCTTGTTGGCCACGTCGCCGTTCGCGGCCACCCGGTCGGCCCCGACCACCACGGCATCGGCCAGCCCCTGACTAATCAGGAACGGACCGGCGCCATCGCACACGAGCCGGTGCTCGATGCCGAGCTGGCCGAGCTCCCAGCAGGTCAGCCGGGCCCCCTGCAGCAGCGGCCTGGTCTCGTCCACGATCACCCGGCTGAGCCCGCCCGCCTCGTGCAGAGCGCGGATCACGCCGAGCGCCGTGCCCCAGCCCAGGCAGGCGAGGCTGCCGGTGTTGCAGTGGGTGTGCAGCCGGAGCGGGCCCGGGCCGCAGGCGTCCCGCAGGTACGCGGCGCCGCGCCGGCTTATCTCGTAGCTCGCCGTCGTGGCGAAGGACATCACGGCCAGGGCCGCAGCCTCGACGGCCGCCTCGCCCTCAGGCACCCGGGCCGCGACCGCCGACACCTCGCGCCGCAGGTTGACCGCGGTCGGCCGGGCGTCCGCGATCCGCTTGATCTCCGCGTCCAGCCGCGGGCCGTCCCAGCCCTCGCGGCGGGCCTGGCGCACGGCCAGCGCCACGCCGAGCGCGCCGGCCACGCCGAGAACCGGCGCGCCCCGGACGGCCAGCCGGGTGATCGCCGCCACCAGCGCCTCGATGGTGCCGATGCGCAGCACCGTGACCTGATGCGGCAGGGCCGTCTGGTCCAGGGCCTCGATATACCCGTCCCGCCACGCGAGTACCTCGGGTGTGTCCATACCGTTGAACCTATGCTGCTCGAACAGTTGCGAGATGACGTGGTCCTCATCTGCCGGGAGCTGGCCGCCTCCGGTTTGGTGGTGGGGACCTCAGGCAACGTGAGCGCGCGGGACGGTGACCTCGTGGTCGTCTCCCCCAGCGGGGTGGACTACGCCGCGCTGACCGCCGACCTGGTGGGCGTGCACCGGCTCGACGGAACCCCGGTCGAGGCGGTGCTGCGACCGACCAGCGAGATGCCCCTGCACCTGGGCGTCTACGCCGCCACCGGCGCGGCCGCGATCGTGCACACGCACTCCGTCGCCGCGACCGCGCTGTCGACGGTGGCGGACGAACTCCCGGCCATCCACTATCAGGTCGCGATGTTCGGCGGTCCGCTCGCGGTGGCACCGTACGCCACCTACGGGACCGATGAGCTGGCCCGCAATGTGGTGACGGCGCTGCGCGACCGGACCGCCTGCCTCATGGCCAGCCACGGCGCGGTCACCACCGGCCCTGACCTGAACTCGGCCCTGACCGGTTCGCGATACCTGGAATGGCTGTGCGAGGTGTACCTGCGGGCCCTCGGGGCGGCGGGACCTGGCGGTCCGCGCCTGCTGCCGGCCGATGAGATCGCGCTCGTGGCCGGCCAGCTCACCCGTTACGGGCAGCGGGTCCGCGGGCCGCTTTAGCAGCGGCCTCGGTAGAGGCCGTCGACGAAGGTGGTCCAGGGATCCCAGTTCCGGCCGTCGTCGGAGATGGCGATGGCCGCCTTGGCGTTGCCGGCCGGGTTGAAGGTGGCCTCGGCGGGCCCGTGGGAGACGTTGATCTGCCAGTAGCCGAAGTCGTCGGTCGGGCTCAGGGCGAACTGCCTGCCGCCCGATTCCGCCATCGCGATCTCGGCCGCCATGAAGGCCTCGGCGTGCGCGCCGCCTTCGTCCTCCCAGAGGTCCTCCAGGCCGGCGCAGCTGAGCGTGCCGCTCAGGCTCTTCGAGGAGGTCAGCACGGCCTTCTTGACCTTGGCGCCGCTCTTGGCGTGCTTGGGGGTGTAGGCCGTGGTGCTGGTCGTCCCGTGGGCGGGAATCGTCAGCCGCTCGCCGACGTAGATCTCGTTCGGGTTGCGGATCTTGGACCTGTTCGCCTCGTAGATCCACCGCCAGTCCGCCGCCGTCCGGTAGTAGCGTTCCGAGATCTTGGACAGAGAATCCCCGGAACGGACCGTGTACGTGCGCGTGGCCGGCTTGTCACTTCGGACCAGGGCGACGGTCCCGGCGGCGGTGCGCACCTGGGCGGCCTCCTTCGCGGCCGTGGCGGGAGCGTTCACGGCGGCGTGTGCCTGCGGCGCCGCCGCGACCAGCACACCCGCGATCGCCACCGCGGGGGCGGCCTTGCCGGCCTTCACCGCGACCTTCTCCACCGGCGACGGCGTGGTGTGCCGACCGGTTCGTCGGATCTTCCGACCGTGACGGTCTGCGTTCGTTGCGTCCACAGAACTCCCCAACTTGTTTCCGTGCCCGCCTACCCACGTGCCGCTGAGCGGTGGTCTCGGCGAGCCTGGTCAGGTTACTTTCCGCAACCAATGAGGCTTTTGAAAGCTCGCGATGGTCGGGGCCATCTGCGGAAGCATGGCAGCAACCGCCGGCGGCTCGCAGGGAAATCGAGGTATTTCTGTGACGCATCTGTGATCTACAGGATTACCGGCTCTGCTCCTGAGATACTGGCGAAGTGAATGATCACGGTCTGAGATATTTCGAGGACTACGTGCTCGGCACGACCTACGAGTGCGGGAGTTTCAGCATCGATGCAGCTAGCATTGTAGCTTTCGGGAAAGAGTTCGATCCACAGGCCTTTCATGTCGACCCGGCGGCCGCGGCCGACGGCCCCTTCGGCGGGCTGATCGCCAGCGGCTGGCATACCGCCGCCCTGAGCATGCGACTGCTCGTCGACAACTACCTTTCGGCGGAGGCGAGCCTCGGCGGCGCCGGCGTGGACGAACTCCGGTGGCCGTATCCGGTGCGACCGGGCGACACGCTCCGTGTTCGGGCTACGGTGGTCGAGTCCCGGCGATCACTGAGCAAACCGGACCGGGGCATTATCAAAACGCTGGCCGAGACGACCAATTCCGATGGCCGGACGGTCATGCGGTGCACCGCGATCAACCTCCTGCGCGCCCAGCCTGAAGGGAGCCCGGAGGGAGGATAGCCAGAGGGAGGATAGTAGGCCTAGGCGAGAAATACCGATGTCAGCCCAGGAAGGGGACTTCCCATGCTCTACGCCTTCGGATTCGACCGGGTCGGCGTGCTGGTCGGCGACCTGTACTTCGTCGACCCCGCGCCGGGTAAGGGACAGGAAGGCGCGGAGCGCGGCGCCCGGCTCGAACTGCGGGTGCTCGACCGGGGCGAACTCAAGGGATCGATCTACTCGGCTCAGCCCATCGCGGCCGGCCAGCCGATCTGGCGAGCTGACTTCCTGGAATCGGTCGCGGGCCGGCCCGGCAGCTTCGACCGCACCCATCACCACCCGATGTTCAACGGCTGGGAGCCCACCAGCCGCGTCTTCCTCAGGGAACTGTCCGCTGATCCGCTGGGCTGGCTCGGCGGCAAGCTAGCGGACCTCGATGCCCTGGTAGCTTCGGCCGGATTCCCGGCCGACGTGATCGGGCCGGACGACGCGCAGAGCCTGCGCCGCGTCGCGCCCGAGATCGTGGACGCCACCCGCAGACTGCTCGAGAAGGTACGTTCCGGCGAACTCGGCACCCCGCCCCGCGACGCGGCCCTGGCCGGCGCATCCAGAGCGCCGGGCGTCGGCGCGCCAGTCGGCATCCGGGCCGGCTGGCTGTAACCCGAACCGCCCCAGACGGCCGGGCGGCGCGGCGGCCCTGGGCGGCGCGGCGGATTTTTCCGGCCGGGTGTCCGCGGGGTCCAGGTCATGGCAGGCTGGGCTGGTGGTCAGTGACACGACGCGACGGCTGATGCTGCTGCGGCACGCCAAATCGGACTGGCCGGACGTCTCGGACCATGCGCGGCCGCTGGCCAAGCGCGGCCGCCACGACGCCCCGGCCGTGGGCCGCTGGCTGCGCACCCACGGCTACCTGCCGGACGTCGTGGTGTGCTCGACCGCCCGCCGGACCCGGCAGACCTGGGAGCTGATCGCCCCGGCGCTCGGCGGGTCGCCGTCGGTGACGTTCGAGCCGCGAGCGTACGACGCTAGTGCCCTGACCTTGCTGTACCTGGCGCAGGAACTGCCCAGCCGCTACCGCGCCGCGCTGCTGATCGGCCACAATCCGGCCATCTCGGAGCTGGCCAACAGCCTGGTGCAACCGCCCGCCGAGGACGGCGCGCCCCCGCCGTCCCTCATCAGCTTCCCCACCGCCGCCGTCGCCGTCCTGGCCTTCACCGGCGACTGGCCCGCCCTGGCCCCCGCCCAAGCCCACCTAGAAGCCTTCACCGCCCCCGCCGGCCTGTAATTCGCCATTGTGTGTCGAGACGGAGGGCGCGGAATGGTACGGACACCCGCGCCGGTTAGTACGGGCGTCGCCCAAACTCTAAGGAGAGCCAACGATGTCCCTGACCTTTCCTCCTGGTCCGCTGTCCGGTAAGGCGCCGGAAACGGTCAACTACCGGATCGACGGTCCCGCGCACCAGCTGCTGATGCAGGAGTTCCCGCGCCGGGTGCGGGCGACCTTCGGCGGCCAGGCCGTGTTCGACACGACCCGCGCGGTGCTCCTGCACGAGACCGGGTACCTGCCCCAGGTATACGTGCCGCAGGCCGACATCCGAGAAGGTCTGCTGACTCCGACCGACCACCACACCTACTGCCCGTTCAAGGGCACCGCGTCCTACTGGTCCGTGGTCTCCGGCGACCAGCTAGCGGAGAACGCGGTCTGGGGGTACCCCGAGCCGAACCCGGAGGCGCACTGGCTGCAGGGCTACGCCGGCTTCTACTGGGACGCCATGGATGAGTGGTACGACGAGGACGAACGCGTCGAAGGCCACATCCGGGACCCGTACCACCGGGTCGACGTGCGCCACTCGTCCCGGCCCGTCCGGGTCCGGCTCGGCGACACGGTGCTCGCCGAGAGCCGCCGGCCGCTGCTGCTGTCCGAGACCGGGCTGCCGAACCGCTTCTACCTGCCCGCCGGCGACGTGCGGCAGGATCTGCTCGAGCCGAGCGACACGCACACCGTGTGCGCCTACAAGGGCACGGCCTCGTACTGGTCGGTCAGCGCGGCTGACCGCAAGCTCACCAACGCCGTCTGGTCCTACCCGCAGGCCGAGGGGGACGCCGCCGCCGTCAGCGGTTACCTCTGCTTCGGCCACGACGACCTGGTGACCGAGGTCGGCGCGCCGGGCGAACCCGGCTGATAAGGCCTCAGCCCGGGGTCTATGCGGCCAGCCGGCGGGCGGGCGGCTCCATCGGCTGGTCCTGGCCGCCCACGGTTGCGCCTGCAGTCTCAGCGGTGGGCCAGGCGGTGACGGCCGCATGCGCGCGTGGCTCCCGGGCGACGATGAAGATGGTGATGATCCACCCGCACAGCAGCGCCAGCGGGACGACGGCCATGATGACCAGCTGCCACACGGACAGGGCCGAGTTCACGTTAGACATGGGACGATGACCTTTCCGGTTCAAGGAACGAGAAGGATCCCGCCCCCGCCTGTGGCGGATTCCGATGGCGCGGTGTGGCGCTGCCCACTCCAGGCAGCCACCGTTCTTCGCGCCCGACCGGGATCCCTCCCGTTCGCTATCAGCACACCGCAGCGCGGCCGCGATGACCCAGAGGCCAAGGTCCCGTCATGGCATGACCTGAGCCACCCGCCGGGAAAGTGAGGCCGTGGGCCGAGGCCACCGTCCGTTCGGCCCCTAATAAGACGGAACGGACACGGCGGGCCGCCCATACTCAGGCGGCCCGCCGCGGACGGTCGGAACTTCCCTGGCTATTCGGAGCCGAAGGACTTGATCTCGGCCTCCTCGGCCTCGGTGAGCTCGCGCGGCACTTCCCCGCGGGCGTGCTTGGCGTTCTGCACCTGATGCCGAATCTGGTCCACGATCTCCGGGTTGGCCAGCGTGGTGATGTCGCCGACGTCGGCGAAGTTGGACGTCGCGGCGATGACCCGGCGCATGATCTTGCCCGACCTGGTCTTCGGCATGTCGGGCACGATCCAGATGTTCTGCGGCCGCG
>Ga0302229_10001096_pt1 | contig 20926 bp, 17 predicted proteins | sample II_Palsa_N1_3_FD_193518 | JGI IMG/M metagenome (GOLD analysis project Ga0302229, IMG submission 193518) | Peat permafrost microbial communities from Stordalen Mire near Abisko, Sweden - II_Palsa_N1_3 | ecosystem: Environmental > Terrestrial > Soil > Palsa > Peat permafrost | place: Sweden... | reverse complement strand
TCACCCTCAACGGGGGACCAGACGCGCTGTACGCGACGATCTGCAGCAACCCGACCGGAACGCTGCAGGGATCATTCACCGCCCAGAACGGCGCGCCGTGGACCGATCAGGCGCCGCTCTCGATCGCCGACTGCTCGACCCCTACACCGGTCAGCACCACTACGACCAGCACGACCACGACGACGACTCCACCCACGCCGCCACCCGTGTCCTCGTCCGGCAAAGTGACGCCGCCGAAGGTCTCGGGCGGATCGCTCGCCGGGCTCGCGGGCGGTGGGGCGCGGCTGCGCTTCACGCTCACCGCCGGCTCCTCGAAGCTGACGTCGTTCACAGTCTCGCTCCCGGGTGGGCTGAGCTTCGACCGCTCCTACCGCCGCGGAGTCAAGATCACCGGCGCCGGTGTGCGCTCGCTCACGCTGAGTGGCGGCGACCTCGCCGTCGCGCTGCGGGCACCAGGAGCGAGGGTCGTGGTGAGCGTCTCGGCGAGCGCGCTGGTCGAGCGCTCGGCGCTACGCGGCAAGGTGCGTGCCCGCAAGGTGAAGACGCTGACGGCGACGATCGTCGCCCGCACCGCGAACGGCAAGCGGGCGACGCTGCGGCTGAAGCTGAGGGTCTAAGGAGCGGCGGGCTGTGTCGTCCGCGTGCGCTCCGACAGCGCCGCGACGGCGCCGTCGACCGCCGCGAACAGGTTGTCATCGCCGATCCGCTCGAGCAGACCGCCACGGGCCAAGTTCTCGCGGACGTGCGCTCCGGCCCGGGCGATCCCGAACGCGATCTGGCGGCGGGCGAGGTCGTCGAGGACCACGCTCAGCGCTCGGCAGCCGGTGTAATCGATGTCGGTCATCCCGGCTGCGTCCAGCACGACGAGCCGGACGTCGGGGTCCGCTGCGACCGCCCTCCTCAGCTGCGCGCGGAAGTTGACGGCGTTGGCGTACCAGAGCGCCGTCGCGAACAGGACGACCAGGACCCCAGGGACCGGGGCCGCCGCATCCCGGGTCCCGAGCGGGACCCAGGAGGTCGTTCCGGGTATCCGGCCGAGCACGTGCAGCTTCGGGCGAGCGCTGATCCGCGTGCGGTCGAGGATCGCAAGGCCGACCGCAACGCCGATTCCCTGCACGACGCCGATCAGCGCGACGGCCAGCATCGTGACCAGCGCGAGGGCCAGCTCGAATCGGCTGAACCGCGCGATCGACGCGAGCTCGCGACCGCGGAAGATCCTGCCCGCCACGTACACGAGCACGCCTGCCAGCGCGGCCGGCGGCAGATCCGTGAGCAGCGAAGCCGCCGGCACGAGCAGCAGGATCGCCGCGGCGGCGCCGAGGCCGGCCGCCTGGGTGCGCCCCGACGCGGCTGCCACGGCAGCGGTTCGAGGCGGGCTTGCGTTCACGGGAAACGCGCCGACGAATCCAGCGAGGACGTTGCCCGCGCCGACCCCGAGGAGGTCGCGCCCAACGTCGGAGCCGTGCGTGCCGGGGTCGGCGAAGGCACGCGTGGTGGCGGCCGACTGCGTCACGATGACGAGCGCGACGATCGCCGCGAGGGGAGCCAGGCGACCAACCGCCGACAGTGACAAGCCGGTCAATTCGAACTTCGGCGCGGTGGGCGTGACGGCGCCGAGGATCGGCAGGCCGTGCTCGTGCAGGTGCGCCGCCGCAGTCAGGCCGGTCGCGATCACGAGCCCGATCAGCGCGCCGGGGAGCCGCCGGTCGATCCGTTCGGCGGCCACTACGCACCCGAGCACGCCCGCGCCGATCGCGAGCGCCCACCCGTGCGTGTCGTCGAGGTGATCGGCGATCGTGGTGAACCGGTGCACGGTGGAGCCGCTGCCCGCCGCGATCCCGAGCAGGTCGGGGAGCTGATGGACGACGATGATGATCGCCACCCCGGCGAGGAAGCCGGTGATGATCGGCGTCGACAGGAATTCGGCGATCCAGCCGAGCCGCAGCAACCAGACCGCGGCGACAAGCAGGCCGACCAGCACCGCGAGGATCGCCACGAGCTGCATGTAGCGCGGGGAGCCGGTTGCCGCCAGGCCGGCCACGCCGGCCGCGAACAGCGGCGCGACGGTCGAGTCTGCCCCGACCGACAGTTGCGGACTGGAGCCCAGCATCGCGAACATGACCGAGCCCGCGACGAACGCGTAGACGCCCGTCAGGGGCGGCATTCCAGCCAGCCGCGCGGTGGCGAGCTGCTCGGGGACCGCGATCGCGAGCAGCGTCAGCGCCGCGCGGGCGTCGGCTCCCACCCACGCGCGGCGGTAGCCCCGCAGCGAGGAAAGCAGGACGGCCGGCCGCGTGTCCGTCCGCGCGGCGTTCCTTGACATCGCGCGATGATCGCCGATCGCCGCACTGCAGCGCCGGGATCGGGCGCTAGGCTCGCTCGCGAGTGAACGTTTCGTCGCAGTTCGACGTCGACGGGTTCGGGGTCGTCGTGACCGGCGGCGCCAGCGGCATCGGGCTTGCCTACGGAGAGGTGCTCGCAGCCCACGGCGCCCGCGTCACGCTGGTCGACGTCGATCGCGGCGCGGTCGCGGCTCAGGCCTCGCGGCTCGCCGGCGAAGGCCTCGACGTGCGAGCCGCGGTTGCCGACGTGACCGACCACGCCGTGCTGGACACCGTGATCGACGAGGCGGCCGGCCTGTACGGCAGGCTCGACGTCGCGTTCGCCAACGCCGGGATCGACCCGGGCGCCGGTTTCGTCGGGGCCTGGGCGGGAGACCAGCGGCCGCGGGTGCCCGAGGGCGAGCTCGAGCGCTACGGCGACGAGCGCTGGAACCGCGTGATCGACATCAACCTCGGCGGCGTGTTCGCGACCGCTCGCGCCGCCGCCCGCCACATGCGCCCGCGCCGCTTCGGGCGGATCATCGTCACCACGTCGCTCGCCTCGACCAGGGTCGAGCCTGCGATCGGCGCCGCCTACATGGCCGCCAAGGCTGGAGCCCGCCACTTCATGCACACGATCGCGCTCGAGCTCGCGGGCTACGGGATCACTGTCAACGCGATCGCGCCCGGCTTCTTCGTCACGAACATCGGTGGCGGGCACGCGCACAAGCCCGAGCTCCAGGCGGCGCTCGCCCGGGAGATCCCGATGCACCGCGTCGGCCAGCCCGACGACCTCAAGCCCCTCGCCCTGTTCCTCGCCTCTCCCGCATCGAAGTACATCACTGGTCAGGAGATCGTGATCGACGGCGGCTGGGGCCTCGGCGTCGCGGACTGATCGAGGGGTCCGCTACCGTGCCCGCCCGGCTCACGCGAGTGGCGGGCAATAGCCCGGCGGAGGGACCACGTTCTTCTTCTTGGCCGTGGCGACCCGCGGCGCTGGGTGGCGTGCAGGCTGACCGGTGCGTCGCAGGTGCTGCTGGATCGTCGCCCAGAGCTGCCCCAGCTCGTGCACGAACGCGATCGACGGTCGGTCGACCCGGGTGCACAGCGTCTGCGGCTTCGGGGCGATGCTCAGGTCGCGCAGCTGCGCCGACGGATAGACGTAGATCGCGCGGAAGAACTGGCCCTGCTCATCGCGGCGCGGCGCGATGTAGAAGTTGCCGTCGGTCTCGCCGAAGTAGATCCCGTCGAAATGGATCTTCTGGCCGACGATCTCGAAGTGGACCTTGTCGTACGGGAGGTTGATCTCGAGCTGCCAGCCGATCGCCGACAGCGCGCCGACGATCGATACGAACAGCAGCGTCGCGCCCGAGCCTCGCTGCGATGCCTTGCTCGAGGACCTGTTGGACGAAACCGGCGAGGCGGAGCGGATCCCGGACACCACCAGCCTGAGCCGGCCGCGCACGCGATCCCAGCACACGAATGCAGTCGTGGCGGCGAGATCGCAAGCGATCGTGAAGGCGCTCCACGTCTTGAACGCGCTCGCTACGACCAGCACGGTGAGCACCAGCGCGAGCGCGATCCCGAACGCGCTGCTGCGCAGCGGCGAGAAGCGACCGCCCGCGATCAGCCGCCGCAGCCGCCCGAGCGCCAGCGCCAGCAGCCCGACCGCCAGCGCCCACGCGATCAGCCACCGAAAGCCTAGGAAGATCACCCGATCGTGCGGCACGACCGACAACGCCTCGTCGGCGTTGAAGCCCGTGGTCGCGAACCGGAGCCACATGATCGCCGCGCCGACGCCATAGCTGAGGGCGCCGAAGCCCGCCAGCGGCGCCAGCAGCGCGAGGATCCGGTCGGTCGCGGAACCGCCGTTCTGTTGCCCAGAGGCCACGTCGTGAGTGTTCGCGACCCGCTGGGCGAACCCTCCCGGCCCGCGTTGCGAGCCCTTTCATCCACTCGCCTTAACTTAAGGGTTTGAGCTGCGATGACGAACATCTGAACATGAGCGATCTTGCCCCGCTGACGCCTGGCAACAGCTACCGACTCGTGACTCGCAGCGACTTCGACGGACTCGTCTGTGCGGCGCTGCTCAAGGAGCTCGCCCTCCTGAGCGACGTTCTCTTCGCCCATCCAAAGGACGTGCAGGACGGCAAGCTCGAACTGACCGAGTTCGACATCACGACGAACCTGCCCTACCGCCCGGAGGTGGCGCTGTCGTTCGACCACCACGCCTCCGAGCTGCGCCGCGTCGGCGACGAGGCGCCCAACCGCGTGATGGTTCCGGACGCGGCCTCGGCCGCCCGGGTCGTCTACGACTACTTCGGTGGCGCGGCGCGGTTCCCGCGCGTCGGGGACGAGCTGATGCAGGCGGTCGACCGCGCCGACGCGGCGCGGCTGTCGCTCGACGAGATCCTCGCGCCGGACGGCTGGATCCTCCTCAGCTTCCTGATGGATCCGCGCACCGGGCTCGGGCGCTTCCGCGACTTCCGCGTCTCCAACTACCAGCTGATGATGGAGCTGATCGATAGCTGCCTCGACCACACGATCGAGCAGATCCTCGTCTCGCCTGACGTCGCCGAGCGGGTCACCCTCTACCGCGAGCATGCCGATGCCGCGGCCGAGCAGATCAAGCGCTGCTCGACGGTCCACGGACGCCTGGTCGTGCTCGACCTGCGCGACGAGGAGATCATCCACCCGACCAACCGCTTCGTCATCTACGCGACCCACCCGCAGTGCACGGTCTCGATCCATGTCCTCTGGGGACTCAAGCGGCAGAACACGGTGTTCGCGGTCGGCCGCTCGATCGTCGATCGCTCCTCGCTGCTCAACATCGGCGCGCTGATGCTCAGCTACGGGGGCGGCGGCCACGAGGCGGCCGGCACATGCCAGATCGACAACGACCGCGCCGAGCAGGTACTCGACGAGCTGGTCACCGAGATCGCGGGCGCCGAGCGCGTGCTGGTCGGTCGCTGAACCGACCGGCTTGGACAAGAAGTCGAAGTCTGCGGGCGGCGACTTGGACAGGTGGCGGTTGGCGCTCACCCAAACCTAACACCTGGCTCCGCCAGGGCGAACTCGCCGCGCCGGAACTCTCGACATTGGGCCAGTGACGCCTCATCCGGCCGGCCTCATTCTGTGCATCGCATCTGTCCTTCATAGCGTCACAGAAAGGCTCACCGTTGCGATGAGTACTGTTACCGCTGCCCGTGAGGCCAGTGTCACCAACAGGTCGCCTAGCCTGCGCAAGAACGCGCTTGGCTTCCCCCAGTTGTTGGCGCAGTCGGTCGCCTTGATATCGCCAACCATGACGGCAGTACTGATCATCCCGTTCGCATTCAGCGACGCCGGTCAGGGAACGTGGTTTGCGTACTTCTTCGCGACGATCATGTTGCTGTTCGTCGTCGCGGGCCTCAACCAGTTCGCGAAGCGCTCGGCCGCCACGGGATCCATGTACGCCTACACAGCACGGGGCCTCGGCCCGGCGGCGGGTGTGATGTCGGGTTGGGCGCTGGTCTGGTGCTATTTCTTCATCGGCACCGCAGGCTTGTGCGGCTTTGCGCTGATGAGCGCGCAGTTGCTGCAAGCGATCGGGTTTCATGGATCCGTGTCGCCGTACGTGTTCTTCGTGATCAGCGGTGCAATTGGCTTTACGATCGCGTGGAAGGATGTCCGTTTGTCGGCGGTCCTCACGCTGGTGCTCGAGGGGTTATCCGTACTGTGCATCCTCGCGCTGTCGGCAGTAATCCTCTTCAAGCACGGGTTTGTCGTTGACACCAAGCAGATCGAGTTGAAGGGCGCGAATCTGAAGGACATGGACTTCGCGATCGTTGTGTGCATCTTCTCGCTTGTTGGGTTCGAGGCAGCATCGACGATGGGCGGTGAGGCGCGGAACCCGCTGCGCAACGTGCCCCGAGCGGTCATCTGGAGTCTGCTGCTCACCGGTGCGTTCATGGTCATAATGTGCTACGTGGAGGCGTTCGGCGCCGGGCATGAGCACCTGTCACTCGGCTCGCTGGGCGCGCCGCTGCAGACGCTCGCCGGCGCCTACGGTGTGAGCTTCTTCAAGGTCCCCGTCTCGATCGGTGGAATGGTTAGCTTCTTCGCGCTGACGCTCTCGTGCGTGAACTCTGGCACGCGCATTTTGCTGCCGCTCGGTAAGCACGGATTTGTCTCGTCCAAGCTGCACAGTACGCACAAGACAAATCTCACTCCACACACCGCGATTGGCCTGTACTACGTGGCCCTGCTTTGTTTCGTCTTCTTCCTGCACGCGGTCGGCACGAGCCCCCTGACGATGTTCGACGATGCAGGCACGCTGGCGGCGTTCGGCTTCCTCTTTGCCTACTACATGATCACGATCGCCGCGCCGTTCTATCTGAGGAAGTTGGGCGAGCTGCGACCAGTCAATGTCGTGCTGGCGATGGCGGGCTGCCTGTGTCTGCTCGTGCCGCTGGTCGGCAGCTTCTACCCCGCGCCGCCGTGGCCGGTCAATATCTTCCCGGTGCTGTTCGTCGTCTACATGTTGGGGGGTGGAATCTGGCTCTACGCACTGAACCGCCGGGCCCCCGGCACGCTTGGCGCGATCGAGGGTAGCCTGGAGGCCGAGCTCCAAGAGTCAACGGAGCCGGCCAGCGACGTCGAGCACGGTGCGCGTGTCGGGCTCGCCTATCCCGCGATCCAATCGGCGACCGCCGGCTCGTGATCGACCGAGTCGGCGCTCGGCTGACACCGCTTGAGGTCGACGTATCACCCGCCCCACCCGCCCCTCCTATTGACGAAGGGCTGACCACCACACGGCCGGGGGGCCGGGTCGGTAATCGGGGGCACCCAGATGCCGCCGGGCGGAGACCGCGCGCAGCGCTCCGCCCGGCGGCCACCCGGGCTGAGCGCGCAAACCGCCGTCGGCCAGCACCGCCAATCAGCCGGCGCCCAGGCAGATGAAGCCGGCAAGCGCGTTGTCGCGAGGTCCGAGGGCCGCCTGTGCGCGGGCGAGCGCCAGCGCGGGCGGCCGGCCGCTCGTCAGCTCGCGATGAAGCGCCGGCATCAACCGTCTCGCGGTGGCGTCGGGAACCGGCACGACGCTCGCGATGATCGTCCGTGTGCCCATGTCGAGCAGCGCCCCGGCGAACCCGAGGAGCTCGTCGCCGGGGTGGGCGTCAGACACGGCCAGGTCGCAGGCGGACAGCACGATCAGCTCGGGGGGATGGCGCAGGCGCTGCAGCTCGTAGGCGTTGAGTCGCCCGTCGACGAGCTCCAGCGAGGAGAACAGCGGGCTGTCGGCGCGCATGTGCCCGTGGCATGCGAGGTGTGCAATCGCCGCCCCGTCGAGCGCCCGCAGGGTCGCCGCGACGGTCGCATCCCCGCCCGCTAACACGGTCGCGCCGGAACGGGACTCGCCGATCGCCGTGACCTCGGCGCTCGCGAACCGCAGCCGCGGCCCGGCGACGAGCACGACCCGGCGCCGCCGCGACGGCGCCCGCGCGCGCAATGCCCACCAAACCGCCGCCGACGGCGCCACGCTCACGGCCCGCCCGCGAAGTGAAGGCAGCATCGCCCACGGCAGGGTGTGGAGCGCGCCGGTCGGCACCAGGACCAGCTCGCGCGCCCCGATCTCGGTCCTCAGCGGCGCAAGCAGTGCCGCGTCGAGCGCGGCGGCGGCGGTTCGGGCGCCGCTGACGAGCGCTTTGCGCTGGGGCGCATCGCGGCGCTGGTGCGCGAGCCGCGAGAGCCCGAAGCGCAGCCACTCGAGCTGCTCCTGCACGGCGGCGCGCGGCCCGAGCGCGTGGCGGCCCAGCCGGCCGCCGGCGAGCGTCAACGCCGTCAGCTCGCCTCCCGACTCGACGAGCTCGACGAGCGCCCGCTCACCGAGTGCAGCCGCCAGCTCCCGTGGACCCGGCGTCATCCGCGACGGAAGCTCCTCACCTGCCGCATGGCGCGACAGCCGCCTGACCCGCGTCTCGACCCGCGCCTGGCGCGCGAGCAGGCTGCGGGTCGAGCGCCCGCGCTGCTCCGCACGCGCGATCTCGGCCGACAGTTGACGCAGCTCGGTGAGCGCGGCGCGCAGCTCGGGGTTGCGCGGCGGCGTCACCGGCGCCAGCCGCAGCGCGCTCGCGCGCAGCGCCTCGGCCCACGCGAACGCCGGCCCAGGCCGCGGGTCCGCGAGCGCGATCCGCAACCCCAACGCCGCCAGCTCCGACCCGATCGACGACGCGGTCGCCCGCAGGTCCGCGGCGCCGAGTGCCGCCCGGTGCTCCTCGAGTACGTGCAGCCCCCGCCGCGCCGCCGCCTGCGCTCCGGCTGGATCCCCGCCGGCGGCCCGGATCAGCGCCTCGACGTGCCACGCCTCGATCCGGTCGGCGATCGGCCCTGTGCGCAGCAGCGCCACGCACGCGCCCAGCTCGCGACGCGCGCTTCGGGCCGAGCCGAGTTCGATCGCTGCCCGGGCGACCGCGAGCCGGATCCGGCGTGCCTCGGCGTGCCAGTCCGCTGCAGCGAGCTTGGCGGCGGCCCTCCGCCCGGAGCGGATCGCCGCTGGGGTGACGCTGTGCTCCGCGATCGCCGCCCCAAGCCCGAGGCCGGCGGCGCGAGCGGCGAGCACGTCACGGCGCTGGGCGGCAAACACGCGACGCGCCTGCTCCGCCAGCCCGCGCGCCCGCGCTGGATCGCCGGCCAGGAGCGATACTCGAATCCCTTGGAGGCGGTCCTCGTGGTCCTCGGACCCGGCGCGCTCGAACATCGCTCGCGCCTGGTCGAGCGCGCGCTGCGCCTCGGTCCAGAGCTGCGCCTGCGTCAGCGCCTGGGCGCGCAGGAGCTCGAGCTCAGCGCCGAGGCGGGGCGATAGACGAGCTGGCTGGATCGCGTCGAGCTGGGCCAGGCACCCGGGTAGATCGCCGTGCAGCAGGGCGATCCGTGTGAGCTCCAGCTCGGTCGCGACCGCCGCCTCGCTTGCGCCGAGCGACGCGTAGAGATCGCGAGCGCGCGCCAGCTCGACGGCGGCGGTGTCGGCGTCGCCACGCTCGGCCAGCAGCACCCCGCGATTCCGCAGGAGCCGCGCCTCCCAGATCGTGTCGCCCGTGCGGCAGAGCCGGGCGAGGGCTCGCCGTGAGCGCTCCAGCGACGTCATCGGCCTCCCTCCGGCTACCAGGATCGCGATCCTGAACACCTCGGAGCGGGCCTGTTCCTGCGGGTCGAGCGACTCGCAGGCACGGTCGAGCTCTCGCAGGGCGGCCGCGATCGATCCGCGGCTCGCCAGATCGTGCGCCAGGCGCCGCCTGGCGAGGGCCGCACGCAGGCGAAGGCCGTGGCGCTCGCCGATCCGAATCGCCGCCCGGATCGTCTGCAGCGAGCGCGGGTCGTGGAGCTCGTACTGAGCAAAGCTGAGGGCGTGCAGAGCCGCCACCTCGGCCTCGCGATCGCTTCGCGCCCGGGCTTGGCTGAGAGCACGCTCAGCGAGCGCTGCCGCATCGGTCGCGTTGGCCTGAACAAGCGCGAGCGCCCGCTCAGCCAGCACGAGCGGACCGCCATCGTGACCGTCGCTATCGATGCCGGTCATGTATCAGGAGGCTGGCGGGCGCGTCTGTTTGAACATAGGATCTCCGCGAACCGAGGCCCGAGAAAGGACCCGACAGTGAGCCCGAATACGTGCTTTCCGCCTGAGCGCGGTGCGTCGAGCCCGATCGCAGCGCGGATTCTGCAGGATCCGTACCTCACCTATGACGTCTCCGGCGACGTCGTGGTGATCGCGATCAAGGCCGACCTGCTCGTCAGTAAGCAGGCACTGGCCGCCTCTCCGGACCGACTCCTGCCCGCGCTCCAGGACGTCGCCGTCAGAGTCGGGAGTCTGATCGACGCAGGGGGCGACGACAAGCCCAACCCGCGCGCGTTCAACGCCGATGGAACGGAGCGCGTAGCGTCGGTAACGAGTTACGCGCCGCCGGCGGAGCCCGGTCCGGCCGCCGACGTCGAGCTCTGGCGCCTGCTCGACACCCAGACGCGCAACTCGATCGACGAGGCCCGCCGGCTGCGCCAGATCGCGGAGGGCTGGCGGCCGGGACAGCGACCCGGCTATCCGCCCCAGCAGTCGCCGGCTGTGTCGCCGAACCATGTCGCGATCCTGGCGCCGGCGACGGACGGCTGCCCGGCGGGACCGCCGACGATGGCGGCAGCTTCGGCCAACTTCATCCTTCCGGTGGCTTCCGGCCCAACGGCGGCGGTGACCGTGCTCGACAGCGGCTACATCCCGCTCAACCCGAACCTCAACCAGCGGGTCACGCTGGTCAACGGGGCCTGGTTCGACGGGACCACTGGGGCATGGGTGAGCGATGCGACCGATGGCAGCTACCTGGCGAAGGCGCAAGCGTCAGGTGAGCTCGACGGCATCACGGGACACGGCACGTTCATCTCCGGTCTGATCGCCAACATCTGCCCGCAGGTGGAGCTGACGGTCGTCGGGCTGCGCGACCAGGAGGTCCCGATCACGGGGATGTCGCAGCTCCAGCAGCACGGGCTGTACGCGAGCGAGGTTGCGATCGCGCGCGCGATGCTCCAGTACGGCCCCGGCGCTGACGTGATCCAGTGCGGGTTCGCGTTCCCGACGCTGGATGACTATCCCTCGCTGCCGTTTCGCCGGGTCCTCGAGCAGTTCGACGGCGACGACGTCGACACGGTGGTGGTCTGCCCGGCCGGGAATGAGAGCTCCACCCACCGCTACTGGCCGGCTTCGCTCAAGGACGCGACGGGGATTGCCGTGATCGGGGTGGCCGCGACCGACCGTCGCGACCTGAGCCGGGCCGAATTCTCCAACTGGGGCAACTGGTGCGAGTGCTGCACGCGCGGCGCGTACGTCTATTCGACGTTCGTGGACTTCACCGGACGGGTCGAGGGTGAAGGGCCCGACGTCGAGCGTTTCACGGGCTGGGCGCGCTGGGATGGGACTTCGTTCGCGGCGCCGCAGGTGTCGGCCTTGATCGCCCGCGCGAAGCTCTACAGCCCGGAGATCGGTTCGGCAGCAGCGTACGCCGAGCTGAAAGACGCAGCGCTGGGTGCGAATCAGGTGGTCTGGGACCAAGGGATCGGGCTCCCGAGGCTCGTTGCCTGAGATCGGATGAGCACGTGGAACTGAGTGATCTGATCGAAGCCGCCGCCGCCGGCGAGCAGTCGGCCTGGAACGAGATCGTCGAACGCTTCTCGGGACTCGTCTGGTCGGTCGCCCGGGCGCATCGCCTGAGCCAGGCCGAGGCGGCCGACGTGAGCCAGACGGTGTGGCTGCGGCTGGTGGAGAACCTCGACCGGATCACGGACCCGGAGCGACTCGGCGGCTGGCTGGCGACCGTCGCCCGGCGCGAGTGCCTCCGCTCGATCCGGCTGCGGGGGCGGGAGCTGAGCGTCGATGACGACAGCATGTTCGAGGCGCCGGCGGACGAGACGGCTGACTCGGCGCTGATCGTGCGCGAGCGCGACGATGCGCTGAGGCGCGCGTTCACACGTATCAGCGAGCGCTGCCAGGGGCTCTTGAGGATGCTGGCCGCGCCGGAGCCGCCGAGCTACGAGGAGGTCAGCGCGGCGCTTGGGATGCCGATCGGGGCGATCGGCCCGACCCGCGCGCGCTGCCTGGAGAAGCTGAGGCGCACGCCGGAGCTTGCGGCGCTCGGATACGGGTAGCCGGACCGTCAAGACGAAAGGAATCAGGGAGCAGCCATGAACACGGATGCCGGACAAGCCGACGAGCGCGACCCGCTGATCGACGATCTGCGAGCGCTGTTCACCAGGGACGACCCGATGCCGGCGCTGGTGGTCGAGGCGGGCAAGGCGAGCCTTGGCTGGCGCCGGCTCGACGCCGAGCTGGCCGAGCTGCTGAGCGACTCGGCGCTCGAGGAGGCGGGTGTGATCGCGCATGCCCGCGGGCAGACCGCGTCGCTCCGCTCGGTCACCTTCGCCGCTGGGCCACTCACGATCGACATCGAGATCCAGGGCGACGAGCGGGAGCGGCGGATCCTCGGCCAGTTGTCGCCGGCGGTCGCCGCGACCGTCGAGTTGCAGCTCTCGGACCCAGGGCTGGCGCCCACGACCACCAACACCGACGCGCTCGGGCGCTTCCGCGCGAGCCTGCCGGCGACTGCCGCCGCGGCCACAGCGCTGCGGCTCCGGGTTGACGTGCCCGGCAGCGGCCAGATCGAGACGAGCTGGGTACCGCTGTGAGACGTGACAACCCACACGGAAGCTCCTGCGGGACCACCGGCGCGGCGCCGCAACTAGCTGCAAGTGGACAAGCGCCTCGACAGAACCCTAGACGACTGGCTAAAGCCTCCTCGACCGTTGGTCGACATCATAGACACGAACCAATCCCCCTTTCTGACAGGGGAGGCTGAATGAGTCCAGAACGCACAATCGCCTACCGCCGCGTGATTCAGACGCTCGCCGAGCTCGGGCCGAGCAAGCTGCAGAGCGCAGAGCAGGAACGGGTCCGATTCGCCGCCGACACGCTGATCTTCAGCGCCGATCTGTACGGCGACGAGCCCGCCCAGGACGCCCTCGCCGACACCGAGCAGCTGTGCCGCGCGCTCGTCGAGAGTGGCCGCTGGGAGCAGGTGACCGCCCAGCGCCTGGCCGACGACGTGCGTTCCTGCGGGCCCGGCGTCGTGTTCGAGCTCGAAGCCGCCTGAGCGGCGGCCGATCCGCGCGTTCCCGCTCGAGGCGGGTCTCCGCCGCGAGGCGTTTCGGCCTCACGGGTTGATATACGAGTGGAGTGCGGGTCGAGTTCGAAGGAGCATCGCGTCGCCGCCGGCGGCGGCGGCCCGCACCGGCATTCGCGTTCGCCGGGACACCGCCGCGCCGGCCCGTGAGGACCGAGGTACGCTCACCGCTGTCGCCGCGTGCCGTGGCCGCCGCGGCACTCGTTCTGATCGCGCTGGCTGTCTACATCGTCTACGCGCTCGCCCGCTCGCTCCCATCGCGCAGCCTCACGGTCGCACCCGCGACGGCGGCGCTCAGCACCCCACGGGCCGTGGCGCCGCTCGCATGGCCCGTGAGCGGCGCCGCCGCGCTGGCGGTCGAGGGGGTCGCAACCGTCGGCGTCCACGGCTCGGGCGCTCCCGGGGCGATCGCGAGCGTTGCAAAGGTGATGACGGCCTACGTCGTGCTCGCCGCCCACCCCCTGGCACCGGGCGAGCAGGGGCCAAGCCTCCGCGTGAGCGCCGCCGACGCGGCTGCGTACCGGCGCGACGCGGCAGAGGGTCAGTCCGTCCTCCCGGTCCGCGCGGGCGAGCGGCTCTCCGAACTCGACGCGCTCGAGGGCCTGCTGCTGCCGTCGGGGAACAACGTCGCGGTTCTGCTCGCCCGCTGGGATGCCGGTAGCGAGCGCGCGTTCGTCGCCAAGATGAACGCGACGGCGGGGTCGCTCGGCCTGACCCACACCCTGTATACGAGCGCCAGCGGTCTCGAATCGAGCACGGTCAGCACCGCCGCCGATCAGCTGCGCCTCGCCGAGGTCGCGTTCCGGGTGCCGGTCTTCCGGCAGATCGTCGCGATGCCGGAGGCGATCCTGCCGGTCGCCGGCCCCCAGTACAACGTCGACGCACTGCTCGGCCACGACGGGATCGTCGGGATCAAGACGGGCACGACCACGAGCGCGGGCGGGTGCTTCGTGTTCGCGGCGCGAGTTCCCGAGGGCAGGCGCGAGATCACCGTGATCGGAGTGGTGCTCCACCAGCCCGGGAGCGACAGCGAGGCGAGTCTGCTCGCCGCTGCCTTCCAAGCAACCACGTCGCTGCTGCACAGCATGCCGGACGGTCTGCGGGTTCGCACGCTTCTCAGGCGCGGCGAGACGCTCGCGACCCTGACCGCCCCCTGGAGCCAGAGCGTCCCGCTCACGGCTGGCCGCCGCGTGCGGGTGCTTTTGTGGCGCGGCATCCCGATCCACGCGTCGATCCCGTCGGAGGAGCACATGCCGGCCTCATTCGCAGCCGGAAAGGTCGTCGGCGTCGCGACGTTGAAGGTCGGGACGCGTCTGGAGCGGGTGCCGCTGGTTGCCAAGCGCGGCTTCGGCGGCGCCTCGATCGGCTGGCGCCTGACGCACCCTTGAGCGCGCTCCTGCGCGCGGGTGGCCCGTACATGTACGGGCTGGCACCCGACTCGAACATCGGCGGGGAGGTCTACGAGCGCAACCTGCTGCTGCGGTTACCGGCGCGCGGGATCGTGCCGGTGCTCGGTGTCCCGCGCGACATCGAGCTGGTCGATCCGCCGCCGACCTGGAGAGTCGACCATCTCGGAGACAGCCCGCACTGGGCGACGGCGCCCGCCCGCTTCACCCCCTACGTGCTGAGCCTGCTGCGGACGCGGCGGGTCCAGCTGCTGCGCGGCCACTCGGTTCGCTACTGCGGGCCCTCGCTCCTGCTCGGTCGCCGGCTCGCGCGCAGCGGCGTGCCGATCGTGCTCCACCACCACCACCTGTCGGAGCGGTGGGGATGGCTCGAGGCGCGGATCCTCACCAGGGCGGACGCGGTCGTCGCGGTCTCCGAGCACGCCCGCCACCGGCTGCTCGCTGCGGGCGTCTCCGCCGATCGGGTCCACGTCGTCGTCCAGGGAGTCGCGCGCCCACCGGGGACCGACGGATGGCCCGCCGCGTGGCCCGCCGAAGGGCTGCGCCTCCTAACGCTGGGTCGGCTCGAGCCGCGCAAGCGGCCCCAGCTCGCGATCGATGCGGTGGCGGCGCTTCGCCGCCGCGGGATTGCCGCATCGCTCGTAGTGGCCGGGGAAGGACCGATGTCGCTGGCCCTTGCCGAGCGCGCCCACGCGCTCGGGGTGGCGGACGCGGTCGTGCTCGTCGGCCGGGTCGCCGACCACGACAAGTGGCGGCTGTACGACAGTGCCCAGGCGCTCATCTTCACCTCCGCGCTGGAGGGTTTCGGCGTCGTCGTCGCCGAGGCGCAGTCGCGCGGGGTGCCGGTCGTCGCGACCGCCGAGACGGCGTCGATCGAAGCGTTCGAACCGGACCGGACCGGCTACCTAGCGGCCCCCACAGGCGACGCGCTCGCGGCTGCGCTCGCCCGGCTCGCCGACGAGCCGGCGCGGCTCGAGATGTCCGCCGCCGCGCGTGAATTCGCCGAGCGCTTCGACTGGGATCGGTGCGCCGACGAGGTCGCAGCCATCTATCGCCAGCTTGTGGTGGGCGCCGCCGACGCTGATCTAAGGACCTGAGTTAGCGACGATAAGCGGAAGCGACGGTTCGAGTTGGCGTGCTCATCGCCATGGCTACGGGGGACTCCCATATCGCGACTGCGTCATCCAGGCCGTCAATTCCTCGGCCGAGCACGGCGCTGCGAACAAGTAACCCTGCGCGGTGTCGCATGAGGCTGCCGCAAGCATTTCGAGCACGCCCTGATCTTCGACTCCCTCCGCTACCACCGTCAGCCGCAGGTTGTGGGCAAGCTCGATCGTCGAGCGCACGATGATCTCATCGTCGCTGCCGGCGGTGAGGCCGGTGACGAAGGAGCGGTCGACCTTGATCTCGTCGACCGGCAGGCGCTGAAGGTAGGCCAACGTCGAATACTCCGTGCCAAAGTCGTCAATCGACAGTTTTGCTCCCATCTTGTGCAGCCGGTCGAGGATCTCGGTGGCGCCCGGTTCGATCAGCGCGCGCTCGGTGAGCTCGAGGGTCAGCCGCCCGAGTGTGCTTCCCCAGGTCTCGGCGAGCTCGGCGACGGTGTCCGGGAGCGTGCTGGCGTGACTCAGACAGGTGGCGGAGATATTGACAGCGATCGCGAGATCGACGCCTTCGTCGCGCCACGCCCGCTGCTGGCGCAGCGCCTCGTTGAGCACCCATCGCGTCAGCGGCTCGATTAAGTCGATCCGCTCCGCCTCTGGCATGAAGCTGCCGGGCGCCAACAGACCACGCGTTGGATGACGCCACCGGACGAGTGCCTCCACGCCGGAGATGTGGCGAGTCGCCAGGTCGACTTTCGGTTGGTAATGGAGGACCAGTTCGCCGCGAGTGATGCATTGACGCAGGTCACTCAGCAACGCCAGGTGACTCGTGAGGTGCGTTTCCTGTGCCCCGTCGAAGACGGCGTACGCGCTCCCTGCCCGCTTGGCATCGTACATCGCGAGGTCGGCACCGCGGAGGAGCTCGGCGCTGCTGGTGCCGTGTTCGGGATAGAGGGCGATGCCGATGCTCGCCGACATCTGGACTACATCGCCGTCGATCGCGTACGGAGCCTCGCATGCGTGCTGGATCTTCCAGGCGACCGCCGCCGCCGCGACCAGATCGGTTGCACCTGACGGCAGGATCGCGAATCTGTCTCCAGCGACTCGCGCCACGATGTCGCCTTCGCGCAGCGCACTCACGACGCGCCTCCCGACCTCCCGCAGTAGCGTGTCGCCATACGCATGTCCGAGCGTATCGTTGATCTGCTTGAACCCGTCGAGATCCATCACGAGCACAGCGCGTGGCTCGGTCGCCCGCTTCGCCGAAACGAGCGCTTGCGACGCGTGGTCGGCGAACAGCGTCCGGTTGGCCAGGCCGGTGACAGCGTCGTGGAGTGCCAGGTGCTCGAGGGCGGCAGTATGGGCCATGCGCTCGGAGATGTCACGGACGACGGCCAGCGTTAGGTGCCGATCGCCGTGGACCAGCTCGCCGTGCTCCACCTCGATCGCGAACGTCGACTGATCCTCGCGACGTCCCAGCGTCTCGATCTCACGACTGGCACGTCCTTGTCTCGATCCTCTCCGCTGTGCCAGCTCGAGCTGTTGGAACTCAGCGCGGCGCTCCGGTGCGATCACGAACCCAAACCGCTGCCCGACCGGCTCCCGCGCGCGGTATCCGAACAGCCGTCGTACCGACCGGTTGACCGATTCGATCACGCCGTTCTCGTCGAGGATGAAGATCCCGTCGGTCACGTTGTCGAGCACGGCCTGCGTGCGCCCCTCGCTGTCGCGCAGCGCCGCGTTGAGGCCCGTGATGACGTCGAGCGAACGCCGCAGCTCCTCCGACTGCGCCAAGAGGTCCTGCGACTGAACGAACAGGTCGATGAAGACGGAGACCTTGGCTCGTAGCACGTCCGGACGGATGGGGGTGGAGACAAAGTCAACGGCACCGCTGGCGTACGCGGCGGCGGTTTGCTCCTCGTTGCGTCCGAAGCCGGTGACGAAGATGATCGGCGTGAGCTTCGCCTCGATCCGCCGCCTGATCAGCGTGGCCGTCTGATACCCGTCCAGGGTCGGCATCTGGACGTCCATCAGGATCAGCGCGAACGCCGCGCGCCGGACGGCACGTAACGCGGCGTACCCCGAGTCGACCTCGACGATGGCATGGCCGAGCGGCGCGAGCATTGCACGCAGCGCGAGGCGCTTCGTGGCGCTGTCATCGACGATCAGCACCGTTGGTTGTGGCTGGGTCGGGCACGGCATATGGGCAAGCTCGTGACTCGCCATCAGAGAGACACCTCGCCGGAGGCTTGCCGTGTGACGGGCGGTTCGACGGTACCTGCCGGTGGGGCACGCCGGATCGACCGCATCAACTTGGGCATGTCGAGCGGCCCGCGGACAGACTCGACGTCCGTGGCGATTCCGGCAGTCATCGTCACGGTCACCCCGCCGGCGCCGTCGAAGCGGTCCCCGCGGATCTCCTCCAGGAACTCGCCGATGCGGTGACGCACGTCGTCACCGGACATGCCGCGCTGATTGAACGCGCTCGTCAGCGCGTCGGCGTCGGCCAGCGTTCGATCGAGGCGGACGCGCTCGAGGCGGTTGGAGATCCGCGCGAGCAGGTGCCAGGTTAGAAACTGTCATCCGTGCCGAACATCTCTTGATGACACTCGCGCACGGCATCGATGAGCCGTGTCGCTTGCGCCGGTGCCACTGGCCCAGCCGACAGGGCGCGCTCGAGTTGCCGCGCCCGCTCCGACGCAGCCGTGAAGCCGAACGTTCCGACCGACCCGGCGAGCTTGTGCGCTTCACCCGCGGCAAGCGCACGCACGTCGTCGGGAAGTTCGCCGGCCACAGCGGCAGCAACCGCTTGCTCGATCGTTGCGAGCTCCGCGCGGACGCTGGCCCGACTCATCTGCCAGATCTCCGCGAGGGCGCTGGCGAGATCGGAGCGACAGGCGTCTGACAGGCTCACCGCCGGCGTGGTGGGTCGCATGCCGCCGGCCGGTGTCACTCTGACCACCCCAGCGCACCCGCCACGACGTCGGCCAGGGTCCCGGGGTCAAATGGCTTGACCAGGACGCCGTTGGCCCCCATCGCCCGCAGCTTGGTGTGTTGTTCGTCGGCTTCACCCAACCCGGTCAGGAAGATCACGGGGATATCGGCGCTCCGTGGGTCGCCCCGCAGCCGGCTCAGTGTTTCGGGTCCGTCCGCACCGGGCATCAGAACGTCCAGGAGAATCGCGTCAGGGCGCTCCTTCACTGCGAGCGCGATCCCCTCCGCGCCGTCCTGAGCCGCGATCGTGCTCCAGCCACGCAACCGCAGCGCGACCTGGACGATCTGACGCATCAGCGTGGAGTCGTCGACGACCAGTACGCGGCGTTGTGGCGTCATCGTCAGGGATGCCCCGTCGGTGCAGCGAGGGCAAATCGGCACGCGTTGGCAAGGCCTTCGTCGGCCTGGCCCAGAATCGGATCCCGGAACGTACCCTCCTTGATCCCCTCCAGAGCCTGGCGGTACGCTCGGTGTGCGGCTGCGCGGTCGCCGAGCGCGTCCTGTGCCCGGCCCAGTTCGAAGGCGGCGCGAGCAAATGTCGGATCGAGGTAGACCGCCCGTCTCAGGGAACCCAGAGCGCCGATCGGATCACCCTGCGCGTGCAGCACGAGGCCCCGGATGAACAGCGCAACGGTATTGAGCGAGTCGGCGTCCAGGATCGGCTGGATGGTCGCCAGCGCGTCGCTGAGCCGGCCGGCATCGGCGTCGGCGAGCGCGCTGGCGAGCGCGAGCTCCATTGGCTCACCGATGGCGGGCCGATCCGACGGCCGTGCCGTCGGTGCGAGGTCCCCGGCGCCGGCGCCGGTCGATCGGCGACGTGGCCCGGATCGACGCTTCGCGGTCGGCTTGGCGTGAGCGGGCTCGGAACGGGGAAACGCCAGCAGATCTGAGGCACCCAGGACGAGGAGGCCGGGCCCGCTCAGCGCCCCGCGCAGACGTGAGGCCGTGTGGGCGGCGGTCGTGGGGTCAAAGTAGATCAGCACGTTGCGACAGACGATCACGTCGAACACGACCTCGTCCGGAGGCGGAATCGGGTCGCGCACGAGGTTGTGGCGAGCCACGCGCACGTGCCGCCGAAGCTCAGGATGCACCTCGGCCGTCCGATCGCCGCGATCGTGGAAGTATCGGACGCGCTCATCCTCCGTGACGTTGCGCAGCGAGCGCTCGCCGTAGCGACCGTCGCTCGCGCGTGCGAGGCACGACCGCGAGATGTCGGTGGCGAGGACGGACACGGGCGTGGGTTCTCCTGGCAGCGCGTCGAGCGCGAGCATCGCTAGCGAGTAGGCCTCCTCGCCCGACGAGCACGCTGCACTCCACACCCGTAGGCTCGGCCGCCCACGCCGGAGGGCGTCGGCGAGCAGCCTGGCCCACGGAATCGCGTCCAGCTCGGCTCGATGGCGCATGAAGAAGGTCTCGTTGATCGTGATCTCATCGACCAGGAGGTCGATCGTCGCCGAGCCGTGGCGTGGATCCGCCGTCAGCTCTAACACGTCCGGCAAGCTCGCGCCCGGGCAGACGCGACCGATCGCCGAGCGCAGCGCCGGGAGCCGGCTCGGACCGACCACGATGCCGCTCACGCGCTGGATCAGCTCGGCGAGCTGTTCGAGCGCGCCGGTCATCGGGTTTGCGGTTCCATTCGTAAGGCGCCGAGCGCCTCACCGATCGCGGTCGGCGGCAGAATCAGGGCCGCCCCGCGCTCCGCGGCCGCGCGCGGCATTCCATAGACGATCGAGCTGGCTTCGTCCTGGGCGATGGTGAGTCCGCCGGCGGCGCCGACCGCGGCGGCTCCCTCGGCGCCGTCCCGTCCCATGCCGGTCAGCACGACGCTGACCGATCCGGCCCGAGCCGTCTCGGCGAGGCTCGTCAGCAGTACGTCGGCCGAAGGACAGTAGGGGGCGTTCGCGCTGCCCGCGCCGAGCGAGAGAACCCCGCCGGGGAGCAGACGCAGGTGCATCCCGTCCGGCGCGATCCAGACACCTCGAGCTGCGCGTTGACCGTGCACGGCCAGGCGGACGGGCAGCGCAACGATGCTATCCAGCCAGACGGCCAAGCCCTCGGTGAAACCCGCCGAGATGTGCTGAACGATCAGCACCGGGAGCGGGAACTGCGCTGGGAGCTTGCCGAGGACACTCGCAAGGGCAGCGGGTCCGCCGGTCGATGCGGCAATGCCGACCGTCGTTGCCCGGCGCGCGCGCGGCCGGGGCGCAGTCGGGCGCGGAGGGCACGATGACCGCGCGGGCGGCGCCGCCCGGGTGCGGGCGAGGTGTTTGATCCGCCGGCGCAGAGCCACGGCGGGTGGGGCCGAGCGCTCGTCCAGGCACAGGGTGCTCTTGTCGATCGCGTCGAGCGCGCCCGCCGCGAGGACCGCCGAGACCGGTGCGGACCCCGGGCCGGCGTGGGCGCTGAGGACG
>Ga0302229_10001083_pt1 | contig 21029 bp, 21 predicted proteins | sample II_Palsa_N1_3_FD_193518 | JGI IMG/M metagenome (GOLD analysis project Ga0302229, IMG submission 193518) | Peat permafrost microbial communities from Stordalen Mire near Abisko, Sweden - II_Palsa_N1_3 | ecosystem: Environmental > Terrestrial > Soil > Palsa > Peat permafrost | place: Sweden... | reverse complement strand
CCTGAGTTCCCCGGACCCCTGGGGGGACCTGAGTTCCCCGGACCCCTGGGGGGACCTGAGTTCCCCGGACCCCTGGGGGGACCTGAGTTCCCCGGACCCCTGGGGGGACCTGAGTTCCCTGGACCCCTGGGGGGACGAAGTCCCCCCCAAGGGGGGTCTGGGGGGATGGGTCCCCCCAGAAGCGGGGGGGACAGGGGGGGTCGTCCCCCCGGGGCTAGCAGCAGTCGTCCCCCCGGGGCTAGCAGCAGTCGTCCCCCCGGGAAGAGACAGCCCCCACTGGATGGCCAACGGCGTGAAAGAACCGCCGAGGGCAAGCGTGGCAGAGGTGAGCGCCACCGTGCGCTCTCCGAACAACCGTGTCCGCAGCACGTGGCCGACCTCGAGCGGCGCCACCCGTAGCGTGGGCGCTCGCCGCGCGTCCTCGACGGGCGGCCGGTCGAGCCAGACCACCTCATCCCGCGCGGTGATGTCAGCGCCGAACGCGTCGAGTATCCGGCCAGCGGTGCGCTGAAGCTCATCCAGCGCGGCCAGGGTCATCCGGGCCGTCGCCATCCGCTGCGGATCCTCCTCCTGGCCAGGTGCACTGGCGCGAATCGCATCCGCGCACGCGCCCGCCGATTCCCGCACCGAGGTCAGCGTCGCGCCTAGAGCGCCTGACAGCACGTCCATCCGGCCAGCGGGCGCGTCACCGAGGTCCACTGTGAGCGCGGCCGCCGCCTGCCGCAGGCGATCCGCCACCGCAGGCGCTCCCTCAGCCGCCGCGGAATCGGTCAGGCGCGCGCAGCGGCGGGCGGCCGCGTCCACGCCAGGGCCGGACAGCTCGCCCGTCGTAGCCGAGGTAACCCTGTCCACCAGGTCATGGGCCTCATCGATAACCACCACGTCGTGCTCGGGCAGCACGTCGATATCAGACGTCGCGTCGATCGCGAGCAGCGCGTGGTTGGTCACGACAACGTGTGCGTTTGCCGCGGCGTCGCGCGCCCGCTCGGCGAAACACCGCGAACCATACGGGCAGCGATGCGCGCCTATGCATTCCTGCGCGCTGACCGAGACCTGACGCCAGGCCGCTTCAGGCACGCCGGGGATCAGCTCGTCCCGGTCCCCCGTCGTCGTCTCCTCCGCCCATTCGTGCAGCCGCTTCACCTGCCGTCCTAGCGGCGAGGCTGGGCCCCCCTCCTGATCGGACAGAGCGACCGGCTCGAACAGCGAGTCCTGCGGGTCGTCGGTATTCGGGTCCGCGCCGCGCTGGCGGTGCAGGCACAGGTAGTTGCGCCTGCCCTTCAGGATCGCGAACACCGGTTCCCGGCCGAGCAGCGGCGCCAGGGCCGTGACCAGGCGTGGCAGGTCACGGTCGATCAGCTGGCGCTGCAGCGCGATGGTGGCCGTCGCCACCACCACCGTGCTCTCGGTCATCATCGCGTGCCGGACTGCTGGTACCAGGTACGCCAGCGACTTTCCGGTTCCGGTTCCGGCCTGGACGGCGACGTGCTCGCCGGTCTCGATGGCCCGCTGCACCGCCTGGGCCATGGCGGCCTGGCCTGGCCGTTCGGCACCGCCGATGCCCTCTACCGCCGCCGCGAGAAGGTCGGCGACATCAGGCACCGCCTTGCTGCTGCTAGCGGAGTTACTGAGGCCCGAGAAAATGTCCGAGCCAGGAGAGGCCTTGGGGAGGCTGACGGAGGCTTTGGGGCTGACGGAGGCTTTGGGGCTGCCGGGGGCTTTGGGGTTGCCGGAGGCTTTGGGAGTCCTCGGGGCTTTAGGGCTGCTGAGGGTCTTGGGACTGGCTTTGGCCACGGATGTACTAGGGTCGCTGGGGTCCGGGGACGACTTCCGGCTGCGGCCAGGGGGCACGTCGAAACGGTATCGCGTACCGCCCGGCGGGGCGACCACGCGGGACACCAGAGCAGGTCGGCGCGGCGTGTCAGGTCGGCCCGTTCGGGTAAATTTTTCTTTTGATTGAGGGAGGGGCGTGGCATGACTAGTGCGGAACTTTTGGCGGATGCGTTCGGCCGGGTGCAGGAAACCGTCCACGAGGCTGTCGAGGACCTGACCGCCAGCCAGCTGACGGCCCGGCTCGATAACGACGCGAACTCGATCGCCTGGCTGTGCTGGCATCTGGCCCGGGTCCAGGACGATCACGTGGCGGGCGCTTTCGGCGTACCACAGGTATGGATGGAGTACGGGAAGCGGTTCGAGCTGCCGTTCGAGCCATCCGATATCGGCTACGGGCACAGTTCACGGCAGGTGTCCCAGGTCACGGTCTCATCGGCCGATCTGCTCACCGGGTACCACGACGCGGTGCACGAGCAAACCATCCGGCTGGTGTCCGATATCACCGACGCGGACCTGACTCGGGTCGTGGACGAAGCCTGGGATCCGCCCGTGACGCTGGGCGTCCGGCTGGTCAGCGTGATCTCCGACTGCCTGCAGCACGCCGGCCAGGCCACCTTCATCCGCGGCATCCTGCTCCGAGGGGACTAGCGCGGGAATCCGCCTACTGATTTTCTGCGGTCAGACGTGACCTGCCTAGGTGCTCTCCGGGGTGCCCTGATCGCGGTCGCGGCCCGGTGGTAGCCAGGTCCAGCCGTCATGGCCGGCCAGCTCATAGGCCCAGGGCGGTTCCGCGCCGCGGCGCGTGCAGGTGACCACCGATGCATAGATCGCCGAGTGGATCGCGCTGCGCACGGGCGATGGCGTGCGGAAGTCAGCCTGGCCGAGTCCGTTGCCCATCCACCAGGTGAGGAAGGCGCCGCCGAACGCGTCTCCGGCGCCTACGGTGTCGACGATCTTGGCCGGCGGGACCTCGGCGCGAATTTCCTCACCCGCGGCGAAGGCGCGTACCGGTGCCGCGCCGTCGGTGACCACCACGCACGCGGGCCCCCAGCCAAGGAGCTCGGCGGCAGCGCTCTGCGCATCTTGGCCTGGGAACAGGTAGGCGAGGTCTTCGGTGCTGGTCTTGATCACGTCCACCCGGCGCGCGATCCGGGCCAGCCGGTCCAGGTAGGCCTGCCGCGACGCGATCGCACCCGGACGGCAGTTCGGGTCGAGCATGACCGTGATGCCGGCCGGCAGCGTGGCGACCAGCTGTTCCAGGCTGGTGCCGATCGGTTCCATGACGAGGCCGAGGCTGCCGATATGCAGTGCCGTCGTCCCGGCAGGCAGTCCGGCCTGGCCGGGCTCGATCGCCGCCGCCGACGTGCCGTTCAGGTAGAACTGGTAGCCGGGAACGCCGGCCGGATCGACGTCGACGACCGCCAGCGTGGTGGGCGCGTCGGCGGCGCCCTCGATGGCGACCAGCACCCCGTGGCGGTCAAGATCGGCTCGCAGCAGCCGCCCGAACCGGTCACCGGACAGCCGGCCGAGGAAGGCCGCAGGCTGACCAAGCCTGGCGACAGCGCGCGCGACGTTGAAAGGGCCGCCACCGAACCTGGGATCGATTTGACCGGCCGGATCCACGATGAGGTCGATCAGGACCTCGCCTGCGACGGTAATCATGCGCTGCCTTTGAGGAGAGAATCGGTCACGGGCGGACCTGGGCGAGGCCACTACCTACCGGGACCGAAGCTATAAAGCACGGCCACGGAGCCTACGGCGGTCAGCTCGGTATATATCACGGTGCCAGCGAAATTTCGCCCCTATCCGCGGGCGAAATCTCGCCGGAACCCCGTGCGAGCAACCTGGTGGGGACCTCCACGGTTTCCGGCGCACCGTTGGGGTCGCGGATGCGGTGGAGGAGTATCTGCGCGGCGAGGGTCCCTATGGCAGGGGGATCCTGGGCGATGACGGTGATCCCCGGATCGACCAGCTCGGCGAGCGAGATGTCGTCGAACCCGACGTGCGCAATGGTCCGCTCCGCGCCCATCGATCGCAACGCCATCCGGGCTCCCATGGTCAGCAAGTTCTGGGCGGTGAAGATCGCGGTCGGGGCTGGACGCGAGATCAGCAGGTCATGCGTGGCCTGCTCAGCCGACTGCGCGGAGTGGATGTCGCGGCGGATGAGCCGCTCGTCGAGTTCGATGCCGGCCGTTTGGAGGGCATCGAGGTATCCGCGGTAGCGCTCGGCGGCGGTGTAGATCCCCCGCAGGTCGGACAGGAACCCGATCCTGGTGTGCCCGCTGCTCAGCAGGTGGGTCATGGCGAGCCGGGCGCCGCCGAAGTTATCGCTGATCACCATGTCCGCGGCCACGCTAGGCGCAGGACGGTCCGCGAACACGACCTGGGTTCCCCGGCGCACTTCCGGCAGCAGATACCGGTGATCGGAGCCGCACGGCACAATAATCAGTCCGTCGACGCGCCGCGCGCAGAAAGCGCTAAGCAAGGCTTCCTCCCGGGCGGCATCACCGTCGGAGCTCGCGCACAGCACGAGGCAGCCCTGTTCGCTCATCACGTTCTCGACCGCGCGCAGCAACTCGGCCGCGAACGGGTTAGCCACGTCCTCCAGCAGGACTCCGATGGTCGCGGTGGACTGCCCGGTGAGCCGCAGGTGCCGCGCCGTGACGTTGTGCCGGTAGTCGAGTTTCTCGATCGCCTGCCGCACCCGGACGGCGCGTTCCGGGCTGACACCGCCGCGGTCGTTGACCACCCGGGAGACGGTCATGACGCCGACCCCGGCCAGCGCGGCCACATCGCGCATAGTCGGATGAGCCTTGCCGGGACGGCCAGGACTGGGATCGTTCCCCAATCGCAGATCCCCCGTTCGCAGACGTGCCCCAGTTATCAATTGATCAGCATATACAGGTATCGATTTGGTTTCGGAGGGTTGACGCGGAGTTGCACCAAGCGTACCTTCACGACAAATCGGTAACGTTACCACCGGTCGGGCGGCCGTGATGTACCCGTCGTGGTTAGCCCCTCCGCTAGGTCTGGTGGACCGTCCGCCAGCTACCCCTTCTCACCGTTGCGGAGGTTCTTTCGTGAGCCGTCCCCCATCCAAGCTCCGTACGCTCGGGGCAGTGGGCTGCGTAGCCGCACTGGCGACGTTGGCCGCCTGTTCGAGCAGCGGCTCTAGCGCTAATAGCAGCAGTTCCAGTAGCAGTTCCGGCACGATAACCGTGGCCGTGGTGTCCAACCCGCTGATCACCGGCCAGATGGTCCCGCTGACCACCTCTAATTTCGAGAAGCAGTACCCGGGCATCAAAGTCAAGTTCGCCACCTACACCGAAGGCGACCTGCGGGCGGCGATTGAAAAAGACGTGGCTACGCACAGCAACGCGTTTAACGTCATCATGATCGGCCCGTATGAGGCGCCGCTATTCGCGAAGAACGGCTGGCTGACCAACCTGTCCACGCAGTACATCGCGAGTGACCCCAGCTACGACGCCAGTGACCTGCTTCCGCCGGTCGCCAAGGCCCTGTCCTCCAACGGCAGCCTGTATGCGGTGCCGTTCTACGGCGAGTCGTCGATGCTGTACTACCGCAAGGACCTGTTCAAAGCGGCCGGGATCACCATGCCGGCGCACCCGACCTGGGCGCAGGTGGCGAGCTACGCAGCCAAACTCAACTCACCAGGCAAGACGGCAGGGATCTGCCTGCGCGGCCTGGCGGGCTGGGGCGACAACATGGCCTCCCTCGACACCGTGGTCAACACCTTCGGCGGCGAGTGGTTCAACCAGAAGTGGCAGCCGCAGCTCACCTCTCCGGCGTTCGCGGCCGCGACCAACTTCTACGTGAACCTGATCCGCAAGGACGGCGAGGCCGGCGCGTCCAACGACAGCTTCAACCAGCTGCTGACGCTGTACGGCCAGGGCAAGTGCGCGATGTGGTACGACTCGACGGTGGCGGCGACCTCCATCACGGGTAGCTTCCCGTCGATCGCCGCGCAGACCGGGTATGCCTTCGCTCCGGTGGACAAGACGACCTCCTCCGGGTGGCTGTGGTCGTGGTCGCTTGGCATCCCGCAGGGCACCGCCAACTCGGGCGCCGCCTGGAAGTTCGCATCCTGGGCCACCTCGAAGCAGTACGACTCGCTGGTCGCGTCCAAGTACGGCTGGGCCGCGGTCCCGCCGGGCAGCAGGACCTCCCTGTACAACAACCCGAGCTACCTCAGCGCCGCTAAGGCGTTCGCCCCGATCACCCTGGCCTCGATCGACGGGACGGATCCGGATCACCCGACGGTGAACCCGGTTCCCTACGTCGGGGTCCAGTACGTCGACATCCCCCAGTTCGAAACCCTCGGAGTGACGGTCGGCCAGCAGATCGCGGGTGCGATCGCTGGCACGGAGAGCGTAAGCCAGGCGCTCCAGGCAAGCCAGTCTGCCGCCTCTGCCTATACCCCGGCAGAGCTGTCCGCCGGTTAGCGCGCACCTGGCGGGGCCCCGGCACGGGCCAGGGCCCCGCCAGCCGTGCCCCGTCTGAAGGAGGGCTTGGCAGTGGCAGTAGTGGAAACAGGCGCAGCGCCGGCGCCGAAGGTGGAGGTCCGGCCGCGGGGGGCGAGTCGCCGTGAGGGCTGGCAGCGCCGCCTCCCGCTGTTGCCCGCGCTGATCTACGTGGTGATCGTGACCCAGGTCCCGTTCGTGGTGACGCTGTGGTACAGCTTCCAGAACTATTTCTTCGACGTGCCGGCGCCGGCGCATTTTACCGGGTTCAGCAACTACACGCAGGCGTTCACCAACGCGGCGTTCCGGGGCTCGCTGCTGCGCTCGGTGGAGATGACCGTCACCGCGGTGATCGTGTCCATGGTCCTGGGGGTGGGGTTCGCGGTGCTGCTTGACCGCAAGTTCCTGGGCCGGAGCATCGTCCGGACGCTGATCATCACCCCGTTCCTGGTCATGCCCGCGGCGGCGGCGCTGGTCTGGGCAGGCCCGATGCTTGACCCGAACTTCGGGCTGCTGAACTGGCTGCTGGAGCCGTTCGGCGTCAACCATGTGGCCTGGCTGTCCACGCACGCGCTGGGCGCGGTGATCGTGGTGATGATCTGGCAGTGGACGCCGTTCATGACCCTGATCGTGCTGGCCGGCCTGCAGGGCCAGCCGGCCGACACCCTGGAGGCGGCCAAGGTCGACGGGGCCGGAGCGCTGGCCACCTTCCGTGAGCTGACCATCCCCCATCTGCGGCCCTACATGGAGCTCGGCATCCTGCTCGGCTCGATCTACCTGGTCAACGTGTTCGACCAGGTGCGGCTGATGACCAACGGCGGCCCCGGCACCTCCACCACCAACCTGCCGTTCTACCTGTACCAGCAGGTGAACTTCGCGTTCGACGTAGGTGGGGCGGCCGCGGCGGGTGTCATCACCGTCATCTTGACGATCATCGTGGCCACGTTCGCGCTGCGGATGTTCGCCCGGGTCTTCCAGTTCGAGGAGGCAGGAATTTGACACCCTCCATCGTCCTAAAGGACGAGGATTCCAGCCGCGACCTGTGGTCGCGCTGTAGGTTCGCGGTTCGCAGGCCGGGCAATCCCGTCGCCTCCCCGCGCAGCCACGGCATGCCCTGCCGCGGTTTCGTGCTGGGTCGTGCATGTGCCCGCTTGGCTGTCGCAGGCAATTCGAATATACCGTCCGGCACCGACATTTCAGAGGAGGTGAAGCGGCGTTTCCTCTCCAGCCTGAGGGCCGGAGTCTCCACGCCGCGATCTCGATGACCGCCGCGCCGACCCGGCTCGTCAGGAACCGTGAACCCGGGCCGCAGCGGTTCCGTGAGATGTCGGGGCAGGTGGGCTGGGGGATCTTCACCTGGGTGGTGGGGATCGCGTTCTTCCTGCCGGTGCTGTGGATGCTGATCACGGCGTTCAAGCCGGAGTCCGCGGCCGAGACCTGGCCGCCCAAGTTCACCTTCAGCCCGACCCTGGCGGAGTTCCGGATTGTCTTCTCGGGCATGGGCCCGTTCCTGACCCACTCGGTGATCGCCACGATCGGCTCCACGATCCTGGTGCTGCTGCTGAGCGTCCCCGCCGCTTACGCCCTGTCCGTGCACCCGGTCAAGCACTGGCGCGACGGCCTTTTCTTCTTCATCTCCACGAAAATGCTGCCGATCGTGGCCGCGATCGGCCCGCTGTACGTCATCGCGCTGAAGCTGCACCTGCTGGACAGCATCTGGCTGCTGATCATCCTGTACACCGCGATGAACCTGCCGCTGGCGATCTGGATGATCCGCTCGTTCATGCTCGAGGTACCCAAGGAACTACTCGAGGCGGCGCGGCTGGACGGCGCGGGCCGCTTCCGGGAGATCACCGGCGTGATCTTGCCTGTGGTCTCGCCGGGCCTGGTGTCGACCGGGCTGATCTGCGTGATCTTCGCGTGGAACGAGTTGTTCCTCGCACTCAACCTGACCACCGTGAACGCCTCGACCATGCCGATGTTCCTGATCAGTTCCGTCCCCCAGGAAGGGCTGTACATCGCCCACCTGTCGGCGGCGGCCACGGTCGCCTCGGTCCCGGTGATCGCCGTGGGCTGGATCGCCCAGCGCTCGCTGGTCCGCGGACTGTCGATGGGAGCTATCAAGTGAAACAAGACAACGGCCGCGCATCTAGCCCTGCACCAGCTAGCACCGCACCAGCTAGTACCGCACCAGTTAGCACCGCACCAGTTAGCACCGCACCAGTTAGCACCGCACCAGTTAGCACCGCACCGGGCGGAGGTCCCCGATGGCTAATGTGAAGTACGTGTCGGCCAGCCGCGTGTACACCAAGGACGCCAAGCCCGCGGTCGACGCCCTGGACCTGGATATCAAGGACGGCGAGTTCATGGTCCTGGTCGGGCCGTCCGGATCCGGGAAGACCACCGCCCTGCGCATGCTCGCCGGGCTTGAGCCCCTGGACGGCGGCCGGGTCGAGATCGGCGACCGGGACGTCACCTGGGTTCCCCCCAAGGACCGGGACATCGCGATGGTGTTCCAGAACTACGCCCTGTACCCGCAGAAGACCGTCGCGGAGAACATGGGCTTCGCCCTGAAGATGGCGCACGTTCCTCGGCCGGAACGAGAGCGCCGGGTCAAGGAAGCCGCCCGGTTGCTCGACCTGGACGACCAGTTGCTCGATCGCAAGCCCAAGCAGCTATCCGGGGGGCAGCGGCAGCGGGTGGCGATGGGACGGGCCATCGTCCGCGAGCCCCAGGTCTTCCTGATGGACGAGCCGCTGTCCAACCTGGACGCCAAGCTGCGCGTCCAGACCCGCAGTCAGATCGCCGAACTGCAACGCCGCCTAGGGATCACCACCGTCTACGTCACCCACGACCAAGTCGAAGCCATGACCATGGGGAACCGGGTGGCCGTGCTGGCCGGGGGCCAGCTGCAGCAAGTCGACACCCCCCGCCAGCTGTATGACAACCCGGTCAACGAGTTCGTCGCCGGGTTCATCGGCTCCCCCGCGATGAACCTGCAGACCGTCCCGCTTACCCAGGACGGCGCCCGGCTGGCTGGCACCATCGTCCCCCTCCCGACCGCGGTCCGCACCGCGGCCAGCCAGGCCGGACTCAGCGAACTCGTCCTCGGCATAAGACCAGAGCACCTGCATCTGACCGACAGCACGGGGGAACTGGCCGGCGAAATAATCCTGGTCGAAGAGCTCGGTGCCGACGCCTTGCTGCATGTGCGCCTGGCCGAGAGCGGGAACGCAGTGGTAGCACGCACCGAAGGGCGGAAGCCTCCGGCCCCGGGACAAGAGGTCAGATTCCACGTCCAGCCCGATGACGTCTTCGCCTTCCACCCGGTAACGGGTGCCCGCCTGGCATGATCACCGTCACCGGCGAGGCGCTGTTCGACCTTGCCATAGATCCTCTCCCCCGCTACGGCTTCTACGGCGACGACGCTTAGCCCGTCCCGCCCTCGCCTTGCACCCGCACCCGCGCAGGCTGAATAATGTTCGCTGCGCGGCGAGGCCCAGCCCGGGATAGCCGCCGCCCGGGGTCCAGAGACGCGGCCCACCTTCTTTTAAGCGTGCAGATGGTGGTGATTCGTGTCTGGCGAAGGTTGTTCGGTGCTGTGGATCGGACGGGTAGCCGTGGTTACGCTGCCGGTAGAAATAGACGTGACGAATGCCGATGCGATCCGGGAGGATCTGCTCTCCGTCCTGAATCAAGGTGCGGTTTTGCTCGTCGCGGACATGAGCAGAACGACCTTTTGTGATTCTGCCGGGGTAAGCGCGCTCGTGCGCACCTTCAGGCGAGCGGTGGCCAGTTCGAGCGGACTGCGGCTCGTGGTCTGCACGCCGGCTGTGCATCGGGTCCTCTCGCTTACCGGTGTCGATCGCCTAGTGGATGTATTTCCTAGCGTCGCCGCCTGCCTGGCGGGCCCTTACGAAGAGGTAAGTCGGGGCGGCCAGCCAGGTCAGCCAGAAAGTGCCATCGCGAAGGCTGACAGCGACGGGGGCGGGACCGCGGCCGACGCCAGCGCCTTAGCCCGTGGGGCGCCCGCGCCCCACGGGCGGGCGCCGGGATCTGGCTGGCGGTTAACGCATCCTCGAACGGGGGCGGCGGCTGGGGAGGCTCGCCGGTAATACTGGTCACGATCGCGCTGGCGATTTCGCGGAGCTTAACATTGCTGTTCTGTGACGCGGATCGCAGAATAGCGAAGGCGCGGCTCTGGCTGCAATGCTCCCGGGCCATGATGATGCCGAGCGCCTGATCGATAACGGTCCGCGAAGAAATCGATGAGCGCAATTGCTCAATAAGCAGCATGTGCGATGACAGCCGCAGGGCCAGGGTCAGCGCCCCGGAAGCATTCTCGGCGAAATTCTCAGCGCGCCGTGCTTCCGCCGTGCCGAAGGCCGATGCCGTACGCGCATACAAGTTAATGGCCCCGATGGGCCGGCCATCGGCGGTCAGCGGCAGCGCCAGGCAGGACCGGATTCCATGTGACGCCGCCCGCGCCTCGAACTCGGGCCATCGCGTCTTGACGCCGGTGTCTTTCATGCGCGTGGTGTCTTCAATACGCACCGCATGGCCGTCGCGCATGGCGTGCAGGCACGGCCCATCATCGAGTTTGTACTGGACTTCGTCGACTTGCGCGGCCACCGGGTCACTGCATGCCACGGTCATCGGCCGCCCGCTAGACTGCATTGTCATACCGCAGGAAAGCCCGCCGCGGACAAGGCCGGCGGCGAGTATAGACATCTCATGCAGGAACTGCTCCACACTTTCGGTGCTAAGCAGCGCGTCTTGCAGTTCCTTAAAATCCCCGCTAGCGTCCTCGTCGAGATCGTTAACCATTGGCACACCTTCAGCTGACGCGCAGCCACGCATCGTTGTCTTGTACTTCAGTCCGCTCCTTCTACCCTTGGCCAGCGAATCAAACTTCTGAGTCCGCCCCGGCGAAGGTCACACGAGAGTCCGGCACGGTCCGCACCGTCTAACGATTCCAAGCTAGCGGTGTCGTGATCACGTTTGCCCGTCTATGTCACCCGGGACTCCCAGAACCTTGAAGGCGTTCACCACGGCACTGTCACAGGGGCAGGAAATCGCCGACACCAACCGTGCCGCCGTGGAGAAGGCGGTCGAGACGTACCGCAAAGTTCCGCCCACGGCCGCGGCGCTCCTCCCGCAGGGAATTTCCCGGGCAGACGCGAGCCGAAGCCGACCGGCGTTTCGAAGTACTCTGGACCGTCGACTCACGGGTGGTCCGCGACGCCGCGTTGATCTGTACCCATCTGGCGGAGTCCCTCTCCCCCGGCCTCGGGCACCTCAGGGACGTCCTGCCGACCGACCTACCGCCGCCTGCCTCCGCCGACCTGCAGCGAGCTACCGGCGTGCTCAACCGAATGACCGGCTACCTCGAACGAGCGGCCGGAGAATGAAAAGGTGCTCCAGGCCGTGTGAACTAGCAGCATGACGGTCGATACCGGTCGTTGACGCAGGTCAGAAGATTATAGCGGCCGGTGTAGGTCGCTGCCGGCCGGTACGGTTGCTGCACCTTGCTGCTGCACTCGTCGTTACTGGGTTCTCGCCTTGACCTTGACCTTGGGGGAAACCGCACACTGAGCTTGCCGAGCAGATACCTCGGCAACAAGGGAGCCGGTCATGGAGCTACTGGGCATCGGAGAGTTCGCCAGACGTTCCCGTCTGTCCCCCAAGGCACTGCGACTGTACAACGAGATGGGACTGCTGTTGCCGGCGCGGGTCGACGCTGCCTCCGGTTACCGCTTCTACGGAGTCGATCAGCTCGAACATGCCCGTTTCGTGGCGACGCTTCGCCAGCTCAAGGTGCCGCTGTGCGAGATCAAGGCCATCCTCGGTCTCGACCCTAGCCTGGCCGCTCAGCGCATCGCCGACTATTGGGCGACCGCCGAGATCGAGCACGCTGCCCGCCGGGATCTGGCGGGCTTCCTCATCAACCGTCTAAACGGAAGGAAATCCGTCATGTACGAAGTCGAGACCAGAGAAATCCCGCATCGCAGCCTTCTGTGCCTGAAGCGCAACGTCGACGGGCAAGCTGGGGCCTGGGCGCTCGGCAAGGAGTTCGTGGCGCTGTTCAAGGAGCGCCCGGCGGCGCGCATGGAGGGACGGGCCGGCGCCGCGTTCTGCATCTACTGGGGCGAGATCAACGACGACAGCGACGGACCACTCGAGTGGTGCCGGCCTGTGCCCGATGAGCAGGCCGAGGCTCTCGCCGCAGCCTTCCCCGAACTATCACTTCGCACCGAGCCGACGCACCAAGAGGCATACGTCAATCTCGGCCCGGGTGGACAGGTAAGCGCTCCGCAGTGGCAGCTCATCTCGGAGTCCCTCTACACATGGGGCGGCGAGCGAAACGTCCAGCCGAGCGAGCTCGGCGTCCGCATCACGTATCTCGCGACACCTCCGATCACCAACGACAGCGTGCCGGACTGCGACTTCGCTGTCCCCTTGCGCTGATCTAAGCCGCACGAACTCCAATCGGGCTCCGAATATCAACGAGCCCCGATTCCGAGGCTTGTAACGCTCGTAGCAGGTCGGTGCAGGCTCGATGTCGCCGCTGCCGCCATGACCGGAAGCGACCCCGACGCCAGGAGCCTCCTCGCCTCCGCCGAAGCGCAAAGATCTCAGACCGAAGGCGACTACAAGCGCAGCGCTACACGGTGACCAGACGTCGAGCGCGCCTTCCTCCACGTCATCCCCCAGCTGATCAGCCTGTCCCGTGGCCACGACCGGCTTGGAAACATGCGCCCTGCTGAGGGCGAGCGCCTGCGAGCCGGGCTCGCCGCCATTGCGGAGACCGAGGGCGACACGCCAACGATCAGGAAACTATCCGCCGACGCCCGCAAGCACCAGGGCAGCAGCCGCTAGCACCGTCCCGCGGCGTACAGCCCGGAAAGCTGATCGAAGATACGATCGAGTGCCACGACCCGAGAACATGCGTCGGCGCCTCAAATGGCCTGGTCGTGGAGCTGCCGGGGCTAACGCCTCGCCCAGCGCATCCTGGAGGGCAGTCCCAGCCTGTGGCTTTACGCTGATGGAAAAGAGGAATTCGACCCGGGCGTAGGAAGTGCCCCTGAGCTGGAGCGATCGGGCCTATCGAAGCTCCCGTCGGTCCAGGCTCATGGAGCACTTTCCGAGTGAAGCGGGGCCGGTTCTGGTGTGCTAGGCCCAGGCGGCGACACTGCGGCCTTTTCCTGCAGCGAGGCGGACTCCTGCTTGGGATCTACGCCGGGTGCCGTGGCTACTGGGCCTCGACGCGTCGCTTCAGGGCTTCGACGTTAGCTGGCATTTCCTTTTGTGCCTGGCGGCGGACGATGAGCGGGACGAGCAGTCTGCCGATGCCGTGCCCGTCGAAGTCGACCTCGATGGTCAGCCGGGAACTGGTTTCGGTCAGGGGTTCCACGGTGACGTCGACGGTGGCGCGGATGGGTCCGTCGATGCCCTGCACGCCCCATGTCCTGGGTGCGTCGATGTGGGTTAGCTCGGAGGTGACGGCCCGGTTGAATCCGCCGATGCGCCGGGTGGTCAGGCACTTCATGCCCACCTGCGCGGGGCCAGGCCGGTCCAGGTGACTGTCGATGAAGCCCTGCTGCCATTCGTGGAAGCGTGTGGGGTCGGTGGCGTAAGCGAACACCTCTGCTGCGGACCGGTCCACCACAGTGTTGGCGATGGTCGGTGCCATGTCAGCGACCCTCGATCAGGGCGGCGTACCGGGCCAGGTAGAGCGGCCATCCCTGGTCGCCGCCGACCCCGTCGCTGACCGACCGCCAGCCGGGACCGTGCCGGTGGAGGTGGCGGTGCTCCAGTTCGACCCGGGTGCGGTCCGGTCCCTCGGCCACGAACCGGACCTCGACCTCGCTGGTCAGCGCCTGGTCGGTCTCGACCTGCCATTGCGGGCTGATGTCCCAGCTGAATACCACGCGGACTGGCGGCTCGTAGGCCAGGATCCGCGCCCACCGGCACTCGCTGCCGTCGATGGCGCGGTCGTAGATATGCCCGCCGACGTGGGGCTCGAAGACTGTCTCGGCGATCGCGGCCCCTAGTAGGTTGTGCTCCGGAGGCTTGAAGTCGCCGAACCTCTCGGTGAACACTGTGAAGGCCTGCTCGGCCGGCGCGTTGACCACGACCTGCTTGCGGACCACGGGGACTTCGGCTCGGGTCATGGACTCTCCTTCGTCGCTTGTTCGGCAACGTCCACGTAGCTGGCCAGAGCCCGCTGCCAGAAGATATCGAGCTGATCGCGCAACGCGGCCACTGCCGTCGGATTGAGCCGGTAGACACGTCTGGTGCCGGCCGCGCGTTCACTGACCAGGCCGGCGTCCTTGAGGACCTTCAGGTGCTGGGAGACCGCCGACCGGCTGACCGGCAGCTCCGCGGCCAGTTGTCCCACCGCCTGCGGCCCCTCTGCCAGACGGCTGACGATGGCGCGCCGGGTACCGTCCGCCAGCACGCTCCAGCCGTCACTTGCTCGGTCAGGATACACTAACGGTTAGTTTTGCCTAACGGAGCGCGGACGTCAAGGTCCTGTACGAGGCAGGCGCGGGAAGGGCCCTGGGCCGGACGCCCGGGCCTGCCGGAGGTCCATTTGGTCCACGCTCCGGAACCGTCGTGAGCAGCCCTAAAGTGGGTCAACGGCGATGAGCGGCCGGCTAGCTGTTGTTACCGGTACGCCAGATAAGCAGGTGGACGACGACCTGGCCGCTCGCATCAGCCGCGCATGGCCTATCCCGGGCATGGTGTTAGCGTCCTCCCATGGGGTCAGCGCGGTGGGTGGAGCCCGGCGACGGTGACGGTGACGAGCCGGCGGACCGCGGCCGCGGACGGCAGTGTGCTGGCGGCGGCGAGGGCGTGCAGGCAGTAGGCCGCCAGCTCATCGGGTGCCGTGTCGTCCCGGACGTCGCCGTGGCTGGCTGCCTGGGCCAGCAGGTCTTCGATGAGGCGGGTCAGTTGCTGGTGGGCCTGGCCGATGTGCTCGCCGCGGTGCAGCAGCGCTGACAGGTCGGTGCCGTGCGGACGGTCGCGGATCATCAGGGCGTAAGCCTGCAGGACGGCTTCGAGCCGCTGGTCGGGGCCGGCCCGGTCGCGGATGCGGGCGAGCTGGTCGAGGTGGCTGCTGACCTGGCGCTCGTGCCAGGCCATCAGGATCGACTCGACGTCGGGGAAGTACTTGTACAAGGTCGCGCGGCCGATACCGGTTTCGGTGGCGATCTTCGACATCGTTACCGAGGCCAGCCCGTACTCCGCTACCACCCTGGCCGTGGCGTCCAGGGTCGCGTCGCGCACCGCGCGGCGGTGCTCATCGACCGTGTCGGTCCACAGCTTCGGCACCCGCTCATCGTATACGTAATGACACGATAGATACAGTCTGTCTTGATAAAGACAGACTGTATCGATAAGCTCGTCGGACATCACGGCTCAGCCCGCCGGAACTCCCGCCGTCACCAGGACGCATCAGGAAGGAACCGCATGCCAGCCGCCGAAGCCTGCATCCCCACCGAGAACGCAGGGCGCTACCTCACCCGGCTCTGCCAGCACGCGGGCAAGATGAGCAGCCGCCTACGCCACCGGCCCCGAAGCCATGCAGGTGGCGGCGCGCCTCCCGAGATACGGCACGCCGAATGCTCTGACACCGACGGGACGCTGGTACTTAACTGGGGCCAGTGCACCCTGCAAGCCGGCCCGGGCATGCTGACGCTGCGCGCCGAGGCCGCCGACCAGGACAGCCTGACGCGGATCCAGGACCTCATTGCCGGGCGCCTGGAAAAGTTCGGGCGTCGCGAGCACCTGACGGTGACCTGGCGGCCGGCGCAAGCCCCCGGGTCCTCGCCGGACCGGGACGCCGCTTCCCGTGCCGCGGCCGGGGATGCCGGAAGCGCGGCAGCGCAATAGCTACCGGGATGGCGGTGACCCTGTTCATCTGCCATGTCGGCTACGAGGTCACCAAGGACGTCGTGCACCGCCTGGCCGACGGCGTGGACCCGGCCGTCATCACCGCCGCCGAGGCGGCAGCCGGATCGGTGGACGGAGTAGTGCACGCCCACGCGCGGGCGCGGTGGACCGGACGGACCCTGCGGGTGGAAATCGAGGGCTGGGTCGATCCCCATCTCACGGTCAGCAACGCCGATGCGATCGGCCAGCAGATCGACCAGGCTGTCGCCAGCCAGCTACCCGAGGCCGGCAGCTTCACCTGGACCCCCGGGCAGCCCCGGCCCGGTAACCCTTGTCGCGGCAATCAGCGCGCCCCCGCCAGCGGACTTCTAGTCAGAGCTGCCCGGCATGGGCGTGATGTTCGCTTCCGGCGTCGGGTGCACCGCCCATCATCTTGAGCATGGGGATGCCGCCGGTGCGGGCGAACCGGTAGCACAGCGCCGCCGCGAGGACCAGGAAGATGATGTTCAGGACGGTGGTGTAGTTCCACTGGATGGATGCCTGGAGCACCTTGGCGTGCCGTCCGGCCGGGATAAGGCCGAGCCCGCCGAAGATCAGCTCGGTGAGGTACCCAGCGGCGACCATGGTGGCGTAGAAGGCGCCCAGGATGAACAGCATCATCTTGGTGCCGTAGTACTTCCGGTAGATCACCAGGATCGGCACGATGATCAGGTCGGCGAAGATGAACGCGACGATCCCGCCGAAGCTGATGCCGGCGTTCCACAGGACCGCGGCGAGGGGGACGTTGCCGATCGAGCAGACGAAGCTCAGCAGGCTGACCACCGGCCCGATCAGTGGCCCGATCAGTTCGGAGGCCAGCGGGTGCCCGGTGAGGAACAGGTGGCCCCAGAAGCTGTCCGGCACCCAGGCGGCGACCGCGCCGGCGATCAGCAGGCCGAGCGCGATGTCGCGGATGACGGCGGCCCACTCCATCACGAAGATATGCGACACCGAGGTGAACGCCTGCCGCGTCCGGAGCCGATGCCACAGGCTGCCATCGGACTGGATGCTCATGTCCATCGCGGCGTGGCCCTCCATCGATCCGGCCCGTCCGCGCGCGGCCTGGGTGCGGGCGGCGTCCAGGAGCCGCTGGCGCAGGAACAGGCGGAACAGCAGCGCCAGCAAGATGATCATGATCGGGCCGCCGATGAACTCGGCCAGGGTGAACTGCCAGCCGATCAGCAGCGCCAGGATGATGCCGAGCTCGACGACCAGGTTGGTGGAGGCGATCTCGAAGGCCATCGCGGCGGTGAAGCTGGCGCCCTGGCGGAACAGCGATCTGGCCAGTGCCACGGCGGCGTAGGAGCACGAGGAGGAGGCCGCGCCGAACCCGGCCGCGATCGCCAGCGTCTTCGGCCGGTCGTCCCCCAGCCGCCGGATGATGGTGGAGCGCCGCACCACGGCCTGCACCACGGCGGACAGAGCGAAGCCGAGGATCAGCGCCCACAAGATCTCCCAGGTCATCGACCCGCTGATCGCCAGCGCATGACCCAGGGCACGCAGACCTCTCATAACTTCTCCCTCGCGGCGAGTTGTCGCGCGACCGTGAGATTCACGGCCGGGCCAACGCCATGGTTGCTCTCTCCACTCAGCGAGCGTTGCAGAATATACCCCCCCAGGGTACATGCGCTGGCGTCCGGCGTCAGTTGCCGGCCTGTCCTCCGCCCGATGAGCGGTCGCCTCACCTGGGAGGCAAGGGCCGACCCGGCAGCCACCAGTTCCAGCGACCCAGCAGGCGCATCGTGGCCGGCACCAGCAGCAGTCGTATGAAGGTTGCGTCTACCAGGACGGCCACTGTCATGCTGACACCGATTTCCTTCGTGGTCACGAGACTCGCGAATGCGAAGGCCCCGGTCACGATGACGAACAGGCAGGCGGCGCTGGTAATAACTCCTGCTGTCTTCTCCAATCCGATTTGAGCGGCAGCAGGACGGATCGGAACATAAGGAGCAGCAAGAGGTATGTTGTCGCAAGAATGACGAGGATCGTCCGGGGGAAGTTTCGGTAGAGCGCGCTGTCGAGGTCAAGGCTCAGTGCTTGCAAGCCGCCGACGCGAATGTCGAGGCCTTGGCTGACCCTGGCGCATCGGCGCGCAGGTGCTCGATGAGCGCTTTGCCCTGGTCGCTCTCAAGGATCGTGTCCGACTGGGCCACGATGACGGTCGCGTCGCCGGCGGCGACGGAGGAGACGAATTGGGCAGTGATCTTCGGGTGAGCTAGCACGCCGATGAGGGCGTAGGTAGCGGCAACGAGCAGGTTGGCGGCAATGCAGCCCCCACTGGCGGACGTCAGCCACGGCCGCGGTGATGGCCAGGGAGATCGTGGTCGCGACCATGGCGGCCAGGGCGATCAGGGCGATCAGGGCCAGGCGGGCGGCCAGCAGCGAGCCGGGCCACTGGCCTGCCAGCACGAGACGCTGATCACCGGCGCGGGAGTCCATCATGATGAACATCCCGGCGATCGCGGCGAGGGAGGCGATGGCGATCGGGCTTCCACCATTCGTCTGCAGGCGCGGCCCGGCCTTGGCCTTGGCCTTGGCCTTGGCCAGCCAGGCTAGGTCGTCATCCTCGGCAGAGGCGTGGCCCCAGGCAGAGTGCGCTGCGGAGCCAATCCGCGTCGGCAGGCTGCACATGGTGGCCCAGCTCAGCGGGCTGCTGACGATGTTCGGCTGTCATCCCCTGCTCGCTGAGCCGGCCGGGGCATGATCCTCGCCTGCGGCGATCAGGCCCCGCAGCCTCTGGTATTCCGCGCCGTCGATCTCGCCGCGGGCCAGCCGCTCGTCCAGTACCCCGCGCGCGTCCGCTCCGTTGCGGCGCTCGTGGGCGCCTTGATCGCCGCGGCGCTGCTCGTGGGACCCACGGGAGGCATTGGTCATCAGGGTGTACCCGACCCAGATCAGCACACCCAAAATCGCGAGCATCCCGATCCACATGAGGGCAACTGCCCAGACGGGCCAGCCGCCGCCTGCTCCTCCGTACCCGAACATCATTGCAGCCATCTCCTCCGAGCCCGAGCTGTGCCGGGCAGATGACCCAATATTTCGGCGGAAAATCCCTGGCGGGGAGTGCTCTAAGACATGTGAAGAGGGGACCTACGGCCCTGCCTCCCATTTATACGGATATAACACCGTCGAGGTGAGCGAGGCGGCTGACGTTTCTCGCCGATAAAAGAGATGAGGTCATAATGCCAAGCACAACTCGCCTGACGGGGATGAGTGTCCCTGCGTGGCCGAAGTACGCCCTGCGGATTACCTTCGGGATGATCTGGATGATCGACGCGGTGCTCAAGTGGCTGCCGGGATTCCGCTCCGGCTACATGAGCAGCATCAAAGGCGCGGGCATGGGCCAGCCCGGCTGGCTCCAGTGGTGGTTCCACCTCTGGACCAACATGCAGAACCCGGCGCCGACGTTCTGGGCCGTCATAGTGGCGATCCTTGAGACGCTCGTCGCGCTGGCGGTGATCCTCGGGTTCGCCCGCAAGGTCAGCTACATCGCCTCTGCGGTGTTCTGCGTGGTGATCTGGGGGGTGGCCGAAGGGTTCGGCGGGCCGTACGCCTCGGGCGCCTCCGACATCGGCACCGCGATCATCTACGCCCTGGTGTTCGTGTGCCTGCTGACGCTGGCTGCCTACACCGGCACCGACCGCTACAGCGTGGACTACTACCTCGAGCAGAAGATCTCCTGGTGGCACAAGATCGCCGAGGTGGGCCACCCGGTCCAGGAGCAGCCAGTCCCGGCCGCAGTGGTTCCCGCACAGCGGGCAGCCCTTCCGGTGACGGCAGACCCGGCAGACCCGGCAATCCCGCTCGTGCCAGTAATGGACGGCGCCGAGCCGGAACCCGTCACGCACTGACCTGCCGCAAGCACGGGCGGACAATCGGAGGATCTCATGAAGAGCACCCGTCTCGCCGCGGTGATCGGCACTGCCGCCATCACCGCGGCCGGACTGGCCGCCCTGGTCGGCTGCGGGACCACATCGAAGGCCCCCGCAGCGGCCGCCACGCCCGCGGCGGCGGCCACGCCCGGCGGCTCCGCGTATGCGTATTACCAGACGATGATGAAAGGCCTTTACGGCGGCGGGACGATGATGGGCGGCGGCTCCTACAGCTGGATGATGGGCGCCACCGGCTACCAGTGGATGATGGGCGGCACCGCCGCCCCGGCCTGGATGCGCGGCAGCGCGCTGCCCGGCTTCATGATGGGCACCTCCAGCGACCCCGGGCAGGTCATGGGCGCGCTGTTCGCGAACGCTCCCGGCTCCCGGGTCAGCGCCGTCCGGGCCGCCCAGCTCGGCAGCCAGGTCCCCGCTGGCGCCACGCTGGACCGCGCCGCGAACCGGATCACCTTCACCGGCGCCACCGTCCGGCTCACCATCCTGGCCAGCCCGGCCGGCGGCCCCGATGAGACCTTCCGCATCGCCGGCCTGACCGACCCCGCCATCACCGTCCCGGCCGGCGCTCAGGTCGGCATCGAGGTCATCAACGCCGACCCGGATACCGCCCACGGCCTGGTCATCACCGTCGGCGGCGCCACGTCCTCATCGATGCCGATGAGGACCGCCCGCCCGGCGTTCCCCGGCTCCGCGGTATGGTTCCTCGGCAACCCCACCCCGGCGGGCATGCACGCCGCCACGCTCAACTTCACGGCCACCACGCCAGGGTCTTACCGGTACCTGTGCCCTGTCCCCGGACACGCCCAGGAAGGAATGACCGGCGCGTTCACCGTCAGCGGTACCTGAAACACGACCCCAGCGCGGTACTGGCGCGCCGCACGCGCGC
>Ga0302229_10001079_pt1 | contig 21070 bp, 20 predicted proteins | sample II_Palsa_N1_3_FD_193518 | JGI IMG/M metagenome (GOLD analysis project Ga0302229, IMG submission 193518) | Peat permafrost microbial communities from Stordalen Mire near Abisko, Sweden - II_Palsa_N1_3 | ecosystem: Environmental > Terrestrial > Soil > Palsa > Peat permafrost | place: Sweden... | reverse complement strand
CGTTTGCCCGTTTTCTCCAGACTCCGTTCTACCTTCTTTACCTATACGTCGTGGCCGGCACGAACGTCTACGACCTGTCCGATGCCAGCGGCACCAACGACGAGCCCTCGGTCAAGCTCATGACCACGGTGATCCACCGGGTTCAGGCGCTTTACCCGCACCATTAGTGGCGCCCGGGCGGCGTCGCGCATTAAGCAGAAGATCGTTAAGCTCACGATTGGCTAGATAAGCGCCAGATGCGTTATTACTGACGTTGGGTGGGGATTGGCGTGTTGCGGGAGCTCCGACCCGGGGAACCCCGGCTCATCGGACCGTACCGGCTGGTCGGGCAGCTGGGTGACGGCGGCATGGGCCGGGTCTACCTAGGCCGCTCGGCGGGTGGCAGGCCCGTCGCGGTGAAGGTCATCCACAGCCACCTCGCCGCTGATCCGGACTTCCGGATCCGGTTCCGGCGGGAGGTCGCCGCGGCGCGAAAGGTCAGCGGCCTGTTCACGGCCATGCTGGTGGACGCGGACGTCGATGCCCCGGAACCCTGGTTGGCCACCGCCTACGTCCCCGGGCCGTCGCTGCTGGAGGCCATCCACGACCACGGGCCGCTGCCCCTCGACTCGGTGCTGGCGCTGGCCGCCGGACTGGCCGAAAGCCTGGCCGCGATCCACGCCGCCGGCGTGGTGCACCGTGACCTCAAGCCCTCCAACGTGCTGCTGGGCCAGGACGGGCCGTGCGTCATCGACTTCGGGATTTCCCGTGCGGCGGAGGCTACCTCGGTGACGCGCGCGGGCTTCGTGCTCGGCTCGCCCGGCTTCATGTCTCCGGAGCAAGCCGAAGGCCTCGAGGTCGGCCCGCCCACCGACATCTTCAGCCTGGGCGCGGTCCTGGCCTTCGCCGCGACTGGTAAGCCGCCCTTCGGGACCGGGTCGACCGCCGCGATGGTCTACCGGATCGTCTACGCCAACCCGCACCTGGACGACGTGCCCGACGGCGTCCGCCCGATGATCGCGCGGTGCCTGGCCAAGGATCCCAGCCAGCGGCCTTCGGCCACCGAACTGCTGGCCGAGGCGGAAGCCGTCCAGCCGATGACCGGCTGGCTGCCCGACCCCATCATCAACGCGTTCCCGGACGCTCCCGCCCCGGCGGTCGCCGAGCAACTGCCGCTGACGATCGAGCCCGAGGAGCCGCCCACCGGCCTCGCGACCATTACCGGGGACCCGGTCCCCATCGTTCCCCACGCCCAGGCCGTGCCCGCGGAGGCCGAGGCCGTACCCCCGGCCCCCGAAGCGGCAGCCCCGGCGGCCGAAGCCGGGCCCGCGGAGGCCGAATTGGCCATCCCGGAGGCCGAAACGGGACCCCGGGACCTCGAAGCTGCGGTTCCGGAAGCCGACACCATGGCCCCGGAAGCCGACACCATCACCCCGGAGACCGAGCGGGCACCCGCCGAGGCCGAGACCGCTGCTCGCGAGCCTGCCGCGGCGATCGATCCGGCGGCCGCCACCGACGTCACGTCAGAGGCCGAACCACCGGCGGCGGTCATCCCGCCGCCGGTCGCAGCCCTCCCGGGCAGGCCGCGACGCCGGCTGGCGCATCCTCGGGTGCTCGGGACTGCGGCTGCGGTGATCCTGATCGGTTCCGCCGCGACCGGGCTGGCCCTGAGCGGCTCCAGCCATCCGTCCGCGTCCCAGGGGAACGAGCCTGCCGCCGCGGCCGCCGCGCTGCCCGGCACATCGACGTCCGCTCAGACCGCGAGCTCTCAGCCGTCACCGTCAGCGTCAGCGTCGGCGGCCAAGTCCTCGCCGCGTTCCTCAGCCGCGTCGTCCAAGCGGCCCAGCGCGCATCCGACGACCCAGAACCCGGTCACGCAGACGCAGACGACGGCACCGGGATCCGTCCCGTCGTCGACCAGGTCCACCCCGAAATCCTCGCCGAAACCCAGCCCCAAGCCGACCAAGAAACCGACGCCCAAGCCGACGCAGCCCGCGGTACCCAGCGTCAGCGTTAGTGGCGCGGGTCGAGACTCCTGCGCGGCCATCGGCTCCCTGCGTTCCTCCTCCGGCGCCTCGGTGGAGTACACCTTTGTCAACAACAGCTCGGTGAGCGTGGCGGTCGGCTCGATCGACTCCGCCGGTAACGTGTCGTGGCAGTCGACGATCAGTCCGGGTGCGGAGTTCTCACCCAGCGCTGAGGTGGGTCAGTACTGGGAGGTCGCGGTATCCGGCGGCGGCTGCCTGACCGTCCTCGACGTCGACGGCGGAGGCCAGGCCGTCATAACGTAGCTCCCGGTATACCTCACCCGTCCCGCTGGCCGCGGCTCACGCCTTGCGGGCCTTCCAGACTTCCTCGCACGGCCACCGCCGGGCCCACTCCAGGGTGACGTGCGGGTACCTGGTGGTCGCGTCCGGGCCAGGCTGGAGTTCGAGCAGGTCCTCGACCTCTAGCCCGCAGCCGCGCAGCAGCCGCATCATCTCGCCATGCCCCAGGTGGAACTCGACCGACTCGTCGTCCGGCCATTCGAACCGGCGCATGGCGAAGTAGGGCCGCAGCAGCCGGTCCGTCGCGGGCTGGCCGTCTTCGTCGGGCACGGCCAGCATAAGCAGCGACGAGTTCACCAGGAAGATCAGCTGACCGCCGGGGCGCAGCAGCCTGGCCGCCTCGGGGATCCAGGCGTAGGGATCGCACCAGATGCTGGCGCCGTACTCCGAGATGGCCAGGTCGAAACGGGCGTCGGCCAACGGTGCCTGCTCGGCGCTGGCGTGGATCAGCGGGTACCGCAGCCCGAACCGGTCCTGCAACTGGCGGGCGGTGGCCAGCTGTGCCGCGGAGTTGTCCAGGCCGACCGGCCGCGCGCCGCGGCGGGCCAGCCACGCCGACACGTACCCGGTGCCGCAGCCCAGCTCGATGCTGTCCCGGCCCGCCAGGTCGGCGGGCAGCATGCCCACCTGGGCCTCCGGGATGTTCCAGATGCCCCAGGACCGGTCCCGGCCACAGCCGCCAGCATGGTCCCGGTCTGCCACGCAGTCAACTGAATACCGGACCCCGGACAGCCGGCCCGCAGCGCAGCATCACCCGGCATAGCCCGCTCCGGTAGGCTGCGCGCCGGGCTAGGTGATAGTAGGAAGCGAAGGTGCGCTATGGAGCCTGAGGAGTTCCGGGCAGCTGGTCATGAGCTGATCGACTGGATTGCGGACTACCGGACCCGGATTCCGCAGCTGCCGGTTCAGGCGCAGGTTGGACCCGGTGAGGTAGCGGGGAAGCTGTCGGCCCGGGCTCCGGAGGAGGCCGAGCCGTTCAGCCGGGTGCTGGCCGATCTGGACGCCGTCGTGGTCCCGGGCGTGACCCAGGTTCAGCACCCGCGCTACTTCGGCTGGTTCCCGTCCAACGCGTCCCTCGCCTCCGTGCTGGGCGACCTGGCCACCTCGGGGCTCGGAGCGCTCGGGATCACCTGGCAGTCCGCTCCCGCGCTGACCGAGGTCGAGGAGGTCGTGGTTGAGTGGCTGCGCGAACTGACCGCGTTGCCCGAGTCGTGGAAGGGCGTCATCCAGGACACCGCCTCCAGTGCGTGCCTCGTCGCCCTGCTCGCCGCGCGCGAGCGCGCGACGAACTATTCCGAGGCCCGCGGCGGGATGCAGGCCGAAAGCGCCCCGCTGACCGTCTACACCACCGAGCACGCGCACTCCTCGATCGCGAAGGCGGTGGCCCTGGCCGGCTTCGGCCGCGACAACCTGCGCTTCGCCGACGTCGACCCGGTCACGTACGCCATGCGCCCGCAGGCTCTAGCCAAAATCCTCGAGGAGGACGTGGCCGCCGGCCGCCGTCCGGCCGCCGTCGTGGTCAACGTCGGCACGACCGGCACCACGGCCGTGGACCCGCTCGCGCAGATCGTCCCGCTGGCCCGCCGGTACGGGATGTGGGTGCACGTCGACGCGGCGATGGCGGGCTCGGCGCTGCTGCTCCCGGAGATGCGCTGGCTGATCGACGGCGTGGAAGGCGCGGACTCGCTGTCCTGGAACCCGCACAAGTGGCTGGGCACGGTGCTGGACTGCTCGCTGCTGTACGTGGCCGACCCCGCCCACCTGATCCGGGTCATGTCCACCAACCCGTCCTATCTGCGGTCGGCCGTTGACGGTGAGGTGACCCAGTACAAGGACTGGGGCATCCCGCTCGGCCGGCGCTTCCGTGCCCTCAAGCTATGGTTTCACCTGCGCCTGGACGGAGCCGAAGCCATCCGGGCCCGGCTGCGCCGGGACCTGGAGCACGCCCGCTGGTTCGCCGGGCAGGTCTCAGCCACGCCCGGCTGGCGGGTCCTGGCCCCGGTCACCCTGCAGACCGTCGTGCTCCGGCACGAACCAGTAGGCCTCGTCTCGGACACCGGTGCTGTGCTAGACGCCGACGCGCTGAACGCGCACACGCTCGCCTGGGCGGACTCGATCAACCGCTCCGGCGCGGCCCTGGTCACCCCGTCGCTGCTCGACGGCACCTGGTCGGTACGGGTCTCGATCGGAGCCGAACGCACCGAACGCCCCGACGTCGAGGAACTATGGCACCTGCTCCAGCAGGCCGCCGCGACCACCTGAGTCAGCGGGGCGACGGAGCACGGCAGGCCAGGTCACGGTTCACCGGTTTCATGCTCCACTGGACCGCGGTCACGGTTCCCCCGCCGGTCAGCGGGGCCAGGCCGCAGTTCTTCTTGGCCCGCGACAGCGTTGTGGCGCCCGGGATCCAGTCCGGCAGGCGGTACAGCGGGCTGGTCGCGCGGACGGTCCCCACGATCGGGTCCCATTGTTTGGGCGTGGAATAGATGCCCACGTTGGCGCCGATACGCCGGAAGTAGGAGACCATGCCTTCGAGGTCGGCGCGGTTGTTCGCGCTGCTGGACTCCCACGAGTTGATCGTCTCGACGTCTAGCCACCACCGGTAGCGGCCCGGGTTCGGCACGCCGCGGGTCTGCGCGTCCAGTTCGGCCAGGTTCCATCCGTACTGCCAGGCGCACGCCGGATTGTTCGCGCCCGTGCAGGTGCCGTACGGGTCGCTGACCGGCTCGCCGCCCAGGGGATTGTTATTGGTGGCCGGCCAGTCGGTGACCCCGTGATTGCCCGGGTTGGCCGTGTTGACGTACAGCGACACCCGCGGCTGGCTGGTCGTACCCGACGAAGCCTGGGCCCAGGTGATTTCCGTGGTCAGGCACGGGTTTGTCGTATTGGCCACGCCCTCGTTCACGGCCACGATGCCGAACGCCTGGCCGGAGGGGAGCGGCTGGCCGCATTGCGGATACGACACGTCGTTCCCGGTCGGCGTACTTGCCGCGTACGCCGCCGCGGCCGGGACCATCATGGAAGCCGCGAGGACCACCGCGGCGGTCATGCCCGACCGCATTGACTAGCCCCTCTCCCGCGACCGCTACCACTGTGGCGTCCGCCAGATCATAGCCTGCTGGTCGGCCGGGAGGTGGTCAGGGACGCGAATACAACAGTGGAACCGAGGTAATGCCCGGTGGCATAGTCGAAAACGCCACCGCACGTTATCAGCCGCAGGGCGGCATAGTCGGTCGCGCCGTAAATGGCTCTCGTCGGGAAATCGGATTTGAGGTACTGACGCACGCCGGTGACCCGGAAAATGGCCGTCATCCCGTCGGCGAGCGTCACGTCGATGGTGTCGCCCGGATGCAGGGCCCCGAGGCGGAAGAAAACCGCCGGCCCCTGATAGCTATCGACGTGACCCTCGATAACCGACGCGCCGATCTGGCCCGGCGTGGCCGAGTATTTGTACCACGCGGCCTCGCCCGCGCTCGTGACCAGCGACGGTACCTGGATCGTGCCGTCGGCGTTGAGTCCCAGGTGCAGGAGGTTCGAGGTCACGCCGATGGCTGGGATATCGACGGACACCGGCACGGAGCGCCGCAGCCAGGGCCCGTGACCGGCCGGTGCGATGGCCCCCGCCGCCCCGGCGGATGGCTGCGGGGCGTGCCGCTGAGACAGGAACACCACGCCCACGGTACCGGTCCCGGCCAGGATGAGCAGGACCCCGAGGACGCCGGCCATCCGCGCCCAGGGGCCGATCGACCGAGGCGGGCGCGCGTATCCGCCCTCGGGCCACGAGGACACGACGCGAAACCCGGCTATCCGCGGCCACCTCGCACCCGCCAATGCGACCTCCCTCCCCGCCGGCTCCGCGCCCTTTCTACTCAAGTAGCCTAATATTCCGGTGGTGAGCACGCCATTGGCTGTTTGTCCGGCCGGACGCGCTTACCGCGTTATGGCCGCCGGTCTTTATGTCCGGTTCGTTCTCCGGCCGGCGCGGTCAGCGACCAAAGGCCGGCCACGCGTTTGCTCTTCCGGCGCCGGTTTCTGCGGGCGGCGACCGGGAAATGGTCATTGCCGAGAGCATGAGGAGGTTCGATGAGGGTGCGCACAGCCATCGCGTGGACGTCGCATCGGGTCCGGTACACAGCCGTCGGCTGGGGCCTGACGACCATGATCGCCTGCGTCGCGCTCTCGGCCTGCACCTCGAGCGGCACCCCTGTGACGGTATTCAGCGGCTCGCCGAGCGCCAGCTCCAGCGCGACCTCCAGCGCGACCTCCACCGCGACCTCCACCGCGACTGCCAGTACCTCGGCCAGCGCGAGCGCCGGTGCGTCGGCGAGCGCCAGTACGTCCGCCTCCGCGAGCTCGAGCGCGAGCGCGAGCTCCTCGGCCAGGCCGTCGACGTCGTCCAGCGCGAGTCAGAGTCCCTCAGCCAGTCCATCGCCCAGCCCCTCGTACACCCCGGTCCCCAATGGTGCGCCGGTCACCGGCGGCGGCGGGACGGCCGGATTCCAGGACGCCGGGCTCGCGGTGGTCGGTGGCTTGGCGATCGTGGCTGGTCTGGGTGGCATCGCCTACCGCCGCCGGATAACTAGGCACCGTTGACCAGGAACCGCTGACCATGTGCCTGCTGGGATGCTGATCGCGGCCGCCGTCTGCCCGCATCCGCCGCTCCTGATCCCCGAGGCCACCGGCGCCCCCGGTCCCGACGACGCAGAGGTCGACCGGCTGCGGGCGGTGTGTCACCAGGCCGTCGCCGCCCTCCTGACCGGACGCCCGGACCTGATCGTGGTCGCGGGCGGCGCCGGACGCACAGCCGAGTACCCCCCGGACACGCCGGGCCGCCTGCACGACTTCGGCGTCCCGTTTACCATCGGTCGGGGCAGCCAGGACGCCCCCGCCCTGCCGCTCTCCCTGACCATCGGGAAGTGGCTGCTCTCCCGCGCCGACCCGCGGACCAGCGCGCCGCGGGCCGTGTGGTGGGGGATCGCCTCGGACGCGCTGCCCGCCGAGTGCCTGCAGCTGGGGGAGAAGCTGGCCGCGCTCGCGCCCCGGGTTGCGCTGCTGGCCATGGGCGACGGGCCCTCCCGCCGGGCCCGCGCCGCCCCGGACGCCGCCGATCCCGAAGCCGACCGCTACGACGACCAGGTGGCCGCCGCCCTGGCTGCCGCCGACCCCGCCGCGCTCGCCGCGCTCGACCCCGGCCAGGATCGCCCGCTGCACATCGCCGGGCGCGCCGCCTGGCAGGTCCTGGCCGGCGCCGCGGGCCAGGACGCCTTCCACGCCGAGCTGCGCTACGCCGGCGCTCCGTTCGAGGTGAGCTACGTCGTGGCCAGCTGGCGCCGGGCACACTAATGGGCATGGGCACGCACGTCATCGCCGTGGTCGGGGCGACCGCCACCGGCAAGTCGGGGCTGGCCGTCGCGCTGGCCCGCGCGCTCAGCGGCGAGGTCGTGAACGCCGATTCGATGCAGCTCTACCAGGGTATGGACATCGGCACGGCCAAGGAGCCCGCGGCCGCCCGGCAGGGTATACCGCACCACCTGCTTGACATCTGGCCGGTGACCCGCACCGCCAACGTGGCCGACTACCAGAAGCTGGCCCGCGCCGCGATCGACGACATCATCGCCCGCGGCCGGATCCCGGTGCTCGTAGGCGGCTCAGGACTGTACATCCGTGCGGCTCTGGACGATCTGGATTTCCCCCGAACGGACGGGGTGACCCGCAGCCGCCTCGAGGCCGAGCTCGCCGGGGTGGGCGCCGCGGTGCTGCACGCCCGGCTGGCCGGGCTCGACCCCGCCGCGGCCGGCGCCATCCTGCCCACCAACGGCCGCCGGATCGTGCGGGCCCTCGAGGTGATCGAGATCACCGGCCGCCCGTTCACCGCCAGCATGCCCACCTACGATCAAGGCCGCCCCGCCGTCCAGCTCGGCCTCACCTTGCCCCGCCCGCAGGTCGACGAGCGGATCGCGGCCCGGGTCGACCGCATGTGGCACGCGGGCTTCGAAGCCGAAGTGAGGGTTCTCGTGCACGAGGGCCTGCGGGACGGCAAGACGGCCGGCCGCGCCCTGGGCTACCAGCAGATGCTGCGCCACCTGGACGGCGAGCTGACCCTGGCCGAAGCCCGCGACGAGACCGTCAAGGCCACCCGCCGGTTCGCCCGGCGCCAGGAGTCCTGGTTCCGGCGCGACCCCCGCGTCCACTGGCTCGACGCCAGCCAGCCCGCGCCAACCCTGCTGGCCGAGGCGCTGCGCCTTACGCGATCCGCCGCCGCGCCAGCTCCTTGATGTCCCGGGGCAGCGCGTCCGCGGCGAGCAGCCGCGGCAGCAACTCCGGTTCTATGGTCAGAGCCCGGAAGGTCAGCGCCACGGTGACGTCGTGATCGGGCCGGTGCACGATCTCGATCTCGTCCCCGGCCTGGATCGGGCCCGGCTCGATCACCCGCAAGTACGTGCCGGGCCGGGCGGCCAGCGTGAACCGCTTGATCCAGCCGGCCAGTGCCAGCCAGCCCTGGAACGTCCCGCACGGGACCCGCGGCAGGGACGCCTCCAGGACCACGGCCTGGCCGATCCGCCAGCGCTCGCCGATCAGCGCGCCGTTGACGTCGGCGCCCTCGGTGGTGAGGTTCTCGCCGAACACCCCGTTCGGCAGCGGCCGGCCGAGCTCGGCCGCCCAGAAGTCCAGATCCTCCCGGGCGTAGGCGTAGACCGCCAGGTCGGGCCCGCCGTGGTTGCGCACGTCGTAGACGCGGTCCCCGGCCAGCCCGACCAGGCCCATGCCCTTGGCCCGGGGCGCCTTGACCATGACCGGGCCCGCCACCGGCCGCTTGTCAATGCCGGTGAGCTTCATCGTCTTCCACGGGTTGTCCCGCGGCTGGCCGACGTTGACCGAGATGACCTTCATCTGACCATCACATCTGACTCTTACATCTGATTGGCGAGCCGGTAGGCGCGCTTGGCGTTGTCGGCGCAGAGCATCCGGGTCAGGCGCACCACGGTCCGTTCGGAATAATGGTCTTCCTCCAGCCCCGCGGTGAGCAAGCCCGACAGGGCGGTCCGGAACAGCGCCGCCGCCAGGTAGTACAGCTCTGGCAGCCCGAACGCGTCCGAGGAGTACAGGAATTTGCCGAACGGCGCGAGCTCCAGCGCCTCGGCCAGCAGGGCGGGAGCGCGGCGGCCCAGGTTGTGCGTGGCCAGGCCCGCGTCGACGTACACGTGCGGGAAGACCTGGGCCAGGTAGCCGGCCTCGCGGTGGTAGGGGTAGTTGTGCAGCAGCATGACCGGGGTCCCGGCCGGCTGGATCGCCCGCAGCAGCGGGGTGAGCAGCAGCGGGTTGCAGCGATGCAGGTCGACGTCGCTGTCTCCGTAGCCCACATGGAACTGCACCGGCAGCCCCAGGTCCACGCCGCACCAGATGAGGAACCGCTGCAGCGTCTCGTCGGCGATCCGGGGCGGGTCCGTCTGGGCCGCCAGCCAGCGCCCGGCGGCCGCCGTCACCTCGGCGTCGGACGGCCGCTCAGGGTTCAGGTCCAGCCCGGTCCGGTAGGCGGCGATGGACTTGACCCCCACCACCCCGACCGCGGACGCCGTGCGGGCGGTAAGCGCGGAACGTACCGCGTCGGCGAAACCGGCCGCGCCGATCCCGGCCGCGACCACTTCCTCGGCCACCCGCTCGAGCCGGACGATCTCATGCGCGGTCGCGCCCGCCAGCCCGCCGAGCTCGGCCGGGGAGGTGAGCGGCTCCGGGGTGAAGCCGGTGTCCACACACAGCGCTGACATCCCGGCCGCCGCCAGGAAGCGCTTGCTCACCTCGGTGGTGCCGAGCTCGGCCCGGCGGAGCACGTAGTCGGGCAGTTCGGCGTGCGGCGGCAGGCCGAGGACCGGCGGACACAAGCGGCGGAACGCGAATCCGGCCTGCGAGTCGAACATCGAGCCGCCCGGCCAGTGTTGGCTAGTACTGGTCGCGCCCTCGTTCAGCATCGACTCCAGCGTGGCCTGGTCCGCGTCGCGGACCAGCACCCCGTGACAGTGATGGTCGACCAGGGCCTGTTCCGCGACGCAGCCGAGCAGTTCCGGCACGCTGTGTTTCTCCTCCCGCCTCCGGGGCTGTACCCCTTTGGCTCGGTCAGGATGCCTCGACCTGGGCCGGCACCTCGGCGGCCTCGCCGTCCGGCGCCTTGATGCCCTCGCGGGCGGCCAGCGCGGACCCGAGCTTGCGCGCCGTGCGCGGCGCAAAGATCACGGCCACGATCGCCACTGCCAGCCAGACGCCCGCCGTAATCGGGAACCACCTGCCGTCACCGGTCGGGTACGGCCATACGTTCCGGTACAGCGTGTAGCCGAGCACCACCAGGCCCGCGACCGGAATGATGACCTGCCACATCGGCACCGCCAGCTTCCGCCGGACGAACACCAGCATGATGCAGCCGATCGAGGCCAGCACGTAGACGACCAGCAGGATCAGCGTGCCGATGGTGCCCGACCACAGAAAGCTGTCGAACGCGGTGGCGTGGAAGGCCGCCGTGTAGATGATGATGATCAGGGCCGACATGGCGGTGATCACCAGGGTCGCGTTGGCCGGCGTCCCCCAGCGCGAGCCCGCGCCGACCCCGCGCGCCCCGGCGGTGTCCCGCGACAGCGCGTACATCAGCCGCGCCGCCCCGACCGTGGAGGCCAGGCAGCAGCCGAACGCGCTGACCGTGGTGCCGAGCGTGATCACGTCGCCGACCCAGTGCCCGACGTAGGAGGCGCCCAGGTCGCCCAGCAGCGACGGCGAGTTGCCGAAGTTGGTGACGTCGGCCTTGCTCGTGCCGAAGCCCATCATCTCGACCGCGGTCACGACTACGAAGTAGACGCCGCCGAATACCGCGACGCCGAGGATCGCGCGCGGGATGTCGCGGGTTGGGCGCTTGGCCTCCTCGCCCAGGGTGGCCGCCGCCTCGAACCCGGCGAAGGACAAGAAGCCGAACACCACGCCCAGGAATATCGCGGAGACGCCCGTGCCCGGCGTCGGCTGGAACACGCTCAGGGTGAAGTGCTCGTGGCCCGGCGCGTTCCCGGCCAGCAGCCGGACCAGGACCACCGCGGTGACGATCAGGATCAGCGCCACCGTGGTGCCCTCGACGCTCAGCAGCACGCTCGCGCCACGCCGGGCCGGGATCACGGCCAGCAGCAGCACCAGCGCCAGCACGACCGAGATCAGGATCCACGGCGCCCAGGTCGGCGGGTTCGGCCAGGCCCCGACCTCCTGCAGGAACGCGGTGCCGAAGATGCCGGCCGCGCTCGCGGTGACCACCGCGTAGAACGTGTAGGTGCCGAGCAAGCCCCAGCCCGCGACCACCCCGGCCCGCGGACCGAGCGTCGCGCCGACGAACGCGTAGGCCGAGCCGGAGTGGTGGAAGTACTGAGTCAGCCGGACGAAGGAGTAGGCCACGAGCAGCACGCCGACGGCGGCGATGAGGAAGGTCAGCGGCACCGCGCGGCCCGCGGTCTGGGCGCTGGCCTGCGGGTTGATGTTCGCGGCCATGCTCGGGGCCATGAGCGCGACCGACAGGCCGATCGCGGCCCAGACCGACAGTGAACGCTTGAGCCCCCGCGTGCCCTCGACGGCCATGTCCTCCTCCTTCACCGTTTTCCGTTCCCCATAGTGTCCCTCCGGCCCCGATGACACGGAAGGGGCAAAAGGTACGAAACATCGATCAGGCCAGGCGTTTCTATTACCTGCCCGTGGTCACCGTGGTCTGACCGCGACTGTCCGGAAAAGCCCGGGTGAACCGTTTTGCCCAGTTGCGCGTCACACAGGGTAGGAGTCAGATGTCAGGGGGTGACCTACAGTGACTGGTGCCTACCCGGTGCTACACGTGGGTTCCTTCGGGTCCGCAGGTCCCGTCCAATCGACGCGTCCCCGGGTCCGTACGTTCCGCGGCATACCCGCGTCAGTGCCCGAAGCGCGCAGGTTCGTGGCCGAACTGCTGGCCGGCTGCCCGGCTCGCGAAGTCCTCATGACCTGCGTGTCCGAACTGTGCGCGAACGCCATCGCGCACGGCGGCTCGGGGAACGGCGGCATATTCATTGTCGAGGTCGACCTGCCCGGGCCCGGTGTCGCCCGGATCGCGGTCACCGACGAGGGCGGCCCGTCCCTCCCGGTCGCCGGGTCCCTCGACCTGATGGCCGAGGGCGGCCGCGGCCTAGCCATGGTCGCCGCCTGCACCAGTCGCTGGGGCTACGCCGACGCCCACCCCGGCCGCACCGTCTGGGCCGAAGCCTGCTGGCCCGTCCCCGTCCCCATCCCTGCCCCCCGCCAGCCCTCCGCCCGTGAAGCCGCGCCCCGCCAGTCGTCCCGCCGTCGCCGCCTCCGGTTCCCCGGCTCCTCCCCGCTTCCCCCGGACGACCGTCCCCCCGATCCTGCTGCCTAAAAGTTCCACACCACCCGCCGGCCCAGGACGTCGGGGAATTTCCTCTCGGCATAGCGCTCGTACTCTCCGATGTGCTTGGCCATAGCCTCCTCAGCCGCACCGGGGTCTTTCCGCTCCAAGGCATCAAGGATGCCGCGATGCGCGCGCAGTATTGCCGTCCTGCGGTGTGCGGGATAGTCGATGCCCAGCATGGTGCCGTCAAGGATATCGGCGAGCGCATCTACCAGATAGCCGAAAAGTGCGTTGCCAGAAGACCAGGCAATAATGTCGTGAAATCTTTTATTTGCTTCCAGGAACGTGGCCTGGTCATCGAGGCCCGCTTCCATCGCTTTGACCGTGTCTGACAGTTCAGCAAGAGATTCAGCCGTCATCCGCTCCGCCGCGAGCCTCGCCATCGTCGGTTCCAGCGCGACGCGCGCCTCCGCGACCACGCGGTATGGTGCGTCGGCGAATTGCAGCAGCAACATGAGCGACGTCGCCAGGCTGGTGGCCTCGGGCCGTTCGACGACCGGCCCACCGCCCGGGCCTGGCTTCAGCGAAATGATGCCCTGGAGCTCCAGAAATCGGAGCGACTCACGTAGCGTCCCGCGGCCGACCTGATATTCCTCGAGCATGACGCGTTCGGGGGGAAGCTTGTCGCCGGCCCCGAGTGACAGCCGGTCGATGTCGCGGACAATACGCCGCGCCACGATCATTGCCGTCTTCGGCCCGTGGGACTCGTTTGCCATACCGGTCAATCCTCTCGTTGGCACCGGAAGGCCCGGGAGCCCGCTTTCCGGCAACAATGATAATGATACGTCATTCCGAGGGTCTGGCTTGGAGGCTGCCCGCGAGGCAGGAAACGGGCATCTGAGCTGTGATCATCTCAGATCGGTGATCGCGCAGCCGGGCAGTCTGGCTCTGCGCATGGGTCGGCGTGTCGGCCGGGAGATGGGCTGGCGTGATATCAGCGGTCGGCGGCTGACATCCGGTCGTGGGTGTCAGCGGTGATTCCGCTATCGCGCAGCACCGCCTTGCGCACCTTTTCCGAGGGTGTCTTCGGCAGGGCGTCGACAAACCGCACGAAACGCGGAATCGCGAAGCCCGGGATCTTGCCTTGGCAGAAATCCCAGAGCTCGTCCGCGCTGAGCGGCCCGCTGGCTACCACCACGGCCAGCACCTCGTCCTCGCCGGCATCGACGTCGGCCGGCACGCCGATGACCGCGCATTCCGTCACCGCCGCGTGGCCAAGCAGGGCCTGCTCGACCTCATAGGAGCTGATGTTCTCACCGCGCCGGCGCAGCGCGTCCTTGTACCGGTCGACGAAGTAATACCAGCCGTCCTCGTCGCGTCGCAGCGCATCGCCGGTGTGGAACCACAGATTGCGCCACGCCTTGACGGTCTTCTCCGGCATGCCGTAGTAGCCGAGGCTGCACGTCCACGGGTGCTTGTACCGCACGACGAGTTCGCCGATCTCTCCCGTCGGCACCTCGCGGTCGGTCTCCGGGTCCACCAGCCTGATCTCGAACCAGTCCGAGGCGACCAGGCCGGCCGCGCCGGGCGGCCGGATCTCGCCGTACGGCGAGAGGATGGGCGCGCACGTCTCGGTGAGCCCGAAGGCGTCGACGAACGCCTCGATATCGAAACGGGCCATGAACTGCTTCAACACCGACGACGCGGTCGGTGCGGCGTATACGCAGCGCAGCGAGTTGTCGGTGTCGTCCGGCCTGGGGGTGGCCTTCCAGACGAAATCCATCATCACGCCGATCAGGTTGGTGACCGTCACGTTGTTCGCGCGCAGATGGTCGACCCAGCGGCTGGCGCTGAACTTCGACCGCACCACGACGGCCGCGCCCGCGACGAACGCCGGGTACGCCGCCATGAACTGCGCGTTGCCATGGAACAGCGGCGTGCAGGTCAGGTAGGTATCGTCGGGCGTCAACCGGGTCAGGGACATGACCTCCTGGCCGAAGAAGTACATCTGGGCGTGCGGCATCGCCACGCCCTTGGACGGGCCGGTGGTACCGGACGTGAAGAAGATCGAGGCCAAGCTGGTCGGATCCGGATCGGGCCACGACCGGGTGAGCGTGCCCTGCACCAGTTCGTCCCAGCGCGACGCCTGCCAGCCGTTCGCGCGGAGCAGCTCGATAGCCGCCTCGGCCGAACCGGTGTCGATGATCCAGAACTTCTCGATCTGACGCGCGGACGGTTCGACCGCCACGAACCGGTCGGCGAAGACATCGTCGATGACCGCCCACCGCGGCTGGACGGTCACGATCTGGTGCCGCAGAAATTCGCCCTCGTAGGCCGTGTTGATCGGGACCTCCACGAACCCGCCGATCGCGGTCCCGAGCCAGCTGCGCACAAACCGGGACGAGTTGGCCGCCATGATCAGCACGCGATCACCCGCGACCGCGCCGGCCTCGTGCCACCCGGTGGCGACCCGCTCGGCGTCGGCCAGCACCTGGGCGTAGGTCCACTGTCCGCCCTCCTCGGGCGTGATCAGGCACGTCGCGGTCGGCCGCTCGGCCGCGTGGCGCCGCAGCACCGTGGCCAGGCTCCAGTCACCCGGGTCGGCGAAGGCCGGATGCAGATCCTTATATTCGCGCGTCATCGTGTCCATTCCCATCGGCCTAGTACGAGCGCGGCAGTCCGAGAACCTTCTCGGCCAGGTAGGCGAGGATGAGCTCGTTGGAGATCGGGGCGATGCGCTGAACGCGCGCCTCGCGCCAGTAGCGCTCGACGTGGTACTCGTTCGTGTAGCCGTAGCCGCCGTGGAACTGCATGGCGCGGTCGGTCGCCTCGAAGGCCCAGGTCGACGCCAGCAGTTTCGCCTCGTTGGCCTCCTTGGCGCAGGGCATGTCGTTGTCGTACAGCCAGGCCGCCTTGCGGATGAGCAACTCCACCGCGTCGAGCTTGGCCAGCGACTCGGCCAGCGGGAACTGGACGCCCTGGTTCATGCCGATCGGGCGGCCGAAGACGTGGCGCTGCTTGGCGTACTCCACCACCCGGCGCAGCGCTACCCGCCCCATGCCGAGACAGCCTCCGGCAACGATGATGCGCTCGGCGTTCAGCCCCGCGAGGAGGTACTTGAAGCCGCGGCCCTCCTCGCCGATCCGGTCCTCGTCCGGAATGAACAGGTTGTCGATGAACAGCGTGTTCGTCGAGATCGCGTTGCGGCCGAGCTTCGGTATCGGCTGAACCCTGATGTGCGCCGGATCCATCGCCGGGAAGAACAAAGTCATGCCGTCGGTCGTCTTCGCCCCGGCTGAACGTGCCGCCGTGCGGGTGATCAGCAGCAGGCGCTCGGCCTGCTCGGCCCGTGAGATGAAGACCTTCTGGCCGTTGACCAGGTAGCCGCCGGGCACTTTCTCGGCAAAGGTGGTGATGCTGGTCGTGTCCGTGCCCGCGTCCGGTTCGGTGATGCCGAAGGACACCTGCAGGTTGCCCTCGGCCGCCGGCCGCAGGAAGCGCTCGCGCTGCTCTTCCGTGCCGTACTTGACGATCGGCTCGAGGCCGAACAAAGGGACCTGGACGGTGGTCCCCGCGTTGAGCGCCCCGCCGCTGCCGGTGACCTCCTCAAGCAGCAACGCCGCCTGCTGGACGCCGGCGCCGCCGCCGCCGTACTTCTCCGGGATGCACATGCCGAGCCAGCCGGCCTGCGCCATGGCCTGGTGGAAGTCCCACGGGAACTCGTGGTCCAGGTCGTGCCGCATCCAGTACTCGTCAGGAAACTTCGACAGCACCTGGCGCAGCGACATGCGGATTTCCCGCTCGTCGTCCGCGCTCATCATCTCGATCACACGGGGCTCCCGGTACTAGCGGATCGCATATTCATGCCTATCATTCATATCATATGGGCCCGGCCTCAGATAGCAATGCCTAATGCTCGCCGGTCCGGGGGTGCCGGCCAGTGCCGGGGAGCGGGCGCCGCCGCGTCAGGCTGATCATTGACCTAGAACGATGCATACCATTATCATCGGTTCGTGCCCGATGCCGATACATCCCCGGCCATCCTGGTCGAGACTCAGGGTGACGCCCTGTGGATCCGGTTGAACCGGCCGCGCCGCCGCAATGCCTACGATGCCGAGATGGCCGGCCTGATCGTCGACGCCTTGCAGGGGGCGAACACCTTCCGGTCCGTGGTCATCACCGGCGTGCAGCGAAGCTTCTGCGCCGGCGGGTCGTTGTCGACGTTGGGCGCGCCGACCCCCGGAGGCCTGCGCGGCCTGTACGCGGCCTCGCTGCGCATGTTCGACGCGATCCGCTCCTGCCCGCGGCCGGTCATCGCCGCCGTCAACGGCGCCGCCGCGGGCGGCGGCAACGAGCTTGTGGTCGCGTGCGACCTGGCCATCGCCGCGCGCTCGGCGACGTTCGGCCAAACCGGCCCTCGGGTCGGCAGCGCGCCGGTGACCGGGGCCACGAACGTGATGTCGGTGCAGATCGGCGAGAAGCGCGCGAAGGAACTCAGCTTCTTGTGCCGCCGCTACACCGCCGAGCAGGCGCTGGACATGGGACTGGTGAACAAGGTCGTCGACGATGACGAGCTTGACGAGCAGGTGCGGAGTTGGTGCGCGGAGATCACCGCGCTCAGCCCCCGCTACCTGGAGATCGCGAAGGTCAGCTCCAACATCTGGTGGAACAGCGCCCGCGACTCCTTCACGAACGGTCTTGGCATGCTCATCCAGGCGATCGGAAGCGACGACATGGTGGAGGGGGCCAATGCCTTCCTCCAGAAGCGGCCGCCGAAGTTCGAGCTTCATGAATAGCCAGCTGATCAAGGGAGGTGGGCCCTGCCCATGAAGCCATACCGCACCGTGCTCACGGTTCCGGGTCATAAGCCGGCGTGGTTTGACAAGGGCGTCGCGGCCGGCGCCGACTGCCTGTGCCTGGACCTCGAGGACTCCGTGCCCGAGGCGGAGAAAGAAAACGCGCGCCAGGGCATCGCCGAAGCCATCCGGCGCATCTCAAGTTCGCATCCTAAGGTCGGCCTGTTCGTCCGGCCGAACGCGCTTGACACCGGCGCGACCGGCGACGACCTTTCGGCCGTGGTCGTGCCCGGCCTCACCGGGGTGTTCGCGCCGAAGGTGGGCAGCGCGATCGACGTGCACAAATACGATGCGCTTGTCGACTATTTCGAGCACCGCAACAAGGTGACCGGGATCGAGTACATCCTGCCGATGGAGACCATCGAGGGCATCCAGCACTGCGAGGAGATCGGCCGGGCGTCTCCTCGGGTCGGGGCGCTGATCGGGCCTACCGCGGAGCACGCCGATATCGCTCGTGCCGTCGGGTACGAATGGACACCGCAGGGCACCGAATCCCGCTATCACCGCAGCCGCATCCTGCTAGCGGCGCGAGCGGCAGGCGTACATCCGCTGACGGCCCTCTGGGAACGCATCCGTGACCTGGACGGGCTTGAGGCATTCTCGGTCGACAGCAGGAAGATGGGTTTCCGAGGGCAGATCGTGCTTCACCCGACTCACGTTCCGGTAGTCAACCAGGTCTACACCCCGCCGGCGGCGGACATTGACTTCTATCGCGGTCTGCTCAAAGCCTATGCCGAAGCGGCAGCGCATGGCGAAGGGGCCGTGATGTACGGCGACATCCACATCGACAAGGCGCACGCCGACAAGGCGCGTGAATGGCTCCAACGTACGGACGCGCTAGCCGACTTGCATGGCGGTCTGTGAAAGCGGAGCTGTGAGAGGAGAGCTGCTATGCGCGGACTTTATTTCGAGGAAATGGAGGATGGTGCGCAGTTCACGCACCCCTTCACCAGGACGGTCACCGAGATGGACAACGTGCTGTTCACGTCGTTGACGATGAACGTGGCGCCGATCCACCTGGACGAGGAGTACGCCAAGGCCAATCTCCCGCAGGGGCGACGCCTGGTGAACAGCCTTTTCACCGCGGCCCTCATCGGCGGGATGATCGTGCCAGACCTCACATTCCGCACGACCATCGGAAACCTGGGGTACGAGAAGATGACCTTCCCGAATCCGGTGTTCCATGGGGATACGCTGCGCGCGGAGTCGACCATCCTACGCAAGCGTGAGTCGAAGACCCGTCCGGAGGCAGGCATCGTCTGGTTCGAGCACCGCGGTTACAACCAGAACGACCAGCTTGTCCATCTGTGCCACCGCACCGGAATGATCATGAAGAAGCCGGCCGACGCGCCCGCGGTCACCCCTTGATCAGCTTATCCAGCGCCGCCGGGCCGCATGCCGATCCACGGCCCGGTCATTCTCCTCGCCATTGGGGTGAGCGCTTCTCGGCGAAGGCCGATGCTCCCTCCCGTGCGTCAGCGCTCGAGCGCACCGGCTCTGAGTAAGCCGATTGGCGACCGAAAAACTCACCGGCGGGCCAATCGAGCCCGCGACTCAGAATCTGCTTGGTCGCCCTGACGGCCAGCGGCCCGTTGGCCGCGATTTTCTTCGCCAGTGCCACCGCCTCGTCGCGCGCTGCGCCGTCGTCGACCAGCCGATTCACCAATCCGATCTCGGCGGCCCGCGTTGCGGTCAGATTGTCGCCGGTGAGGGCGAACTCCATGGCCCATTGGAACCCGATGCGCTGCGGAAGGCGCATCAGGCCGCCGCCCGCGGCGACGAGGCCGCGCTTGACCTCGGGCAGCGCGAACACCGCGGACCGCCCGGCCACGACCAGGTCGCAGGCCAGGACCACTTCGAAACCGCCCGCCACTGCGAATCCCTCCACCGCCGCGATCAGCGGCTTATCGCTGCCTCGCTGGGCGAGCCCGGCGAAGCCCCGGTCAGCCACGACCGGCCGCTCCCCGGCCAGGAAGGCCTTGAGGTCCATGCCCGAGCAGAACGCCGGGCCGTTCCCGGCGAGCACGCCCGCCACTAGGTCGGATCGGCGGTCGAGCTCGTCGAGCGCCGCTCCGATCGCGTTCGCCATCGCCTCGTTGATCGCGTTGCGCACGCCCGGCCGGTTGAGCGTGATCGTCATGACGCCGTCGGCGACGCCGACGAGCACGATGTCCTTGGCCGGCCCCGGGCTCGTCATCGTGGCGCCATCCGGATCGCGCCGTCCAGCCGGATCGTCTCGCCGTTGAGATACGGGTTGCCGATGATAGCCAGCGCCAGGTCGGCGAACTCTTCCGGCCGGCCCAGGCGCCGGGGATGGGGCACCGAAGCCTCCAGCGCCTCCTTGACGTCGGGGCGGATGCGATCCAGGATCGGGGTGTCCATCACGCCAGGAGCGATCGTCGCGACCCGGATCAACTTACTAGCCAGATCGCGCGCGGCGACGAGCGTCATGCCGACTATGCCGGCCTTCGACGAGGCGTAAGGGATCTGCCCGATCTGTCCCTCCCAGGCAGCCACCGACGCCGTGAGCACGCATACGCCCCGTTCGGACTCGATCGGCTCGGCGCGCGCCATCCGGACCGCGGCGAGCCGCAGCACGTTGAAGCTGCCGATCAGGTTCAGCTTGATGATTTCCTCGTAGGCCTCAAGCGACCCTGGCTCGCCGTCCTTCTCGATCACCCGGACGCGAGCGCCGCGACCTGCGCAGTGCACCACCGCTCGCAGCGGCCCGAGTCCATTGGCCAGGTCCAGCGCCTCGTTCATCTGCCCGGTGGACGTCACGTCGGCGGCAGCGAACCTGGCCCGTGGACCAAGCTTGTCCGCGACCTCCTGGCCGCTGGACGTCGGCAGGTCGACGATGGTGACAAACGCGCCCCGGCTCACCAGCGCCTCGGCGGTGGCGCGCCCGAGACCTGAGGCGCCGCCGGTCACTAGCGTCGAGCGTTCGGCCAGATCCACTATCGCGCTCCTTGCCGGGTCGTGCCCCCGCAGCCGGGTTCGGCTACGGCACGATTTCTGCTTATGATTATACTGTCAATCAACCGAGCCGTTCGACGATCATGGCGTTGGCCATTCCGCCCGCCTCGCACATCGTCTGCAGGCCGAACCGTCCGCCGGTGGCGTCCAGCTGGCCGAGCATCGTCGTCAGCAGTCGGACGCCGGACGCCCCGAGCGGGTGTCCGAGGGCGATCGCGCCACCGCGCGGATTGACGGCCGCCGGATCGGCATCGAACTCGCGCAGCCAGGCCAGCGGTACGGACGCGAAGGCCTCGTTCACCTCGATGGCATCGATATCGCCAATGGTCATCCTGGCGCGGTCAAGCACTCGCCGCGTGGCTGGGATCGGGCCGGTAAGCATCAGCAGCGGGTCGTCCCCGCAGACTGCCGACGCGACCACGCAGGCCCGCGCGTGCAGGCCGAGCTGATCCGCGCGTTCCTCGCTCATCAGGAGTAGTGCGGCGGCGCCGTCGGTGATCTGCGAGGAATTGCCGGCGGTCACCTTCCAGGCCAGGTGCGGGAAGCGCTCACGCATCTCCCCGGTGCCGAACACAGGC
>Ga0302229_10001077_pt1 | contig 21094 bp, 24 predicted proteins | sample II_Palsa_N1_3_FD_193518 | JGI IMG/M metagenome (GOLD analysis project Ga0302229, IMG submission 193518) | Peat permafrost microbial communities from Stordalen Mire near Abisko, Sweden - II_Palsa_N1_3 | ecosystem: Environmental > Terrestrial > Soil > Palsa > Peat permafrost | place: Sweden... | reverse complement strand
CATGGTACGCGTCATCTGCATCTCGCTGATGAACGGCGTGGCGACACTGGCGACCACCTTTGGCGGCACCTTCGCGACCAACGCGGCGTACGGAGTCGGCATGAACACCAAGCTGTACCTGTTCATCCCGGTCATCGGCAATGCCATCGCCATGGTCCTCATCCCGTACATCGGGAGCCTCTCTGATCGCATCGGCCGGCGTCCGTGCATCATCGTCGGTTCGCTCGGCGCCGGAATCCTGGCGTATCCGTACCTGTACTTCATCGGCCACGACAACGTCCCTCTGACGATTTTTTGGGACCACCTGCAGCCATCTGGCCCTGGGGCTCCACACCCATGTGCTCTGGGTGGTCGGCAGTATCACCTTCGGGTTGGCCATCCTGTCCGCGATCGCGGCCTTCACGGCCAAGGAGACGTTTATGATCCACCTGAACGACTGCGGTGAGGAATGGGCGCAGCCGGTGTCCCAGGAGGAGTACGCCAAGGCTCGCCTCGCAGCCGTCGCCTAAGCCCGCTTCCGATTCACCGGCATCCCGCTAGCTGGAAACGTGCTGGAGCCGGCTTGCGCATCTCGCGAGAGTGGCCTGGTAGTCTCCGGCAGGCCGGACCCCTACTAGTCCGCGGGCTGGCGTGGCTAGTGTCGATGGAGGGAGCGCGTCATGGCGTCGGTACTCATTCTTAATGGGCCTAACCTGAATCTCCTGGGAACCCGGAAGCCGGAAGTGTACGGGACCACCACGCTGGCTGATGTCGAGAAGCTGTGCACTGACGCGGCGGCCACGCTGGGCCTCGACGTCGACTTCAAGCAGTCGAACCACGAGGGCCAGCTGATCGACTGGATCCATGAAACGGGAGCGGCGGTCAAAGCCGGGGAGTCGATCGGCGCGGTGTTCAATCCCGGGGCGTTCACCCACACGTCGGCCGCCCTGCACGACGCCATCGAGGGCGCCAGCCTGCCGCTGATCGAGTGTCACATCTCCAACGTGCACAAGCGCGAGGAGTTCCGTCACCACTCCTTCATCTCCCCGGTCGCCTCGGGCATCGTCGTCGGCTTCGGCGTCCACGGCTACGTCCTGGCCATCCACGGCCTGCACCACCTGTCACAGTCCGGCTGACCGGCGGGCTACGTCAGCGGCGGAGCCCGTGAACATGCAGCCGGCGACCAGGAATCCGGTCCGGCGCTGCCTCGCGTCAATCACCGCCGGCCGCCCGCAGAGCCGGCCAGCTCAGCTCAGCCCTGCCGGGCCGCGACCGCGGCGAATAGGGCGGTCCGCATCGCCTCCACCGGGCCGGGACAACCGGTCATCAGCTTGACCTGCGCGACCGCCTGGTACAGCAGCACGGCCAGGCCGCTGACCACCGGGCAGCCGGCGGCCAGGGCTGACTCGGCGAAGGAGGTCGGCCACGGCGTGTACACCACGTCAAGCACCATGGTGTCTGGCTTCCACCGGGTAGCACTCAGCGGATCGGCTGCGCCACCAGGCAGCGTGGAGATGACCAGGTCGGCGGCGGGCAGCGGCTCGGTGAACAGGCCGTCGGAGATCGTCGGCCGCATTCCGAGTCGCTCGGCGATCTCCCGCAGCTCGCCGGTATGGGCCAGATTACGCACCAGGACGATCGGCGACCGGTGGCCCAGCTCGCGCACCGCGGCGAGGGCACTCTGCGCCGTGCCGCCTGCGCCGAGGATGACCGCCCTATCGACCCGGGTCAGTCCGGCCTCCCGCAGCGCGGAGACCATTCCGCCCACGTCGGTGTTGTCCGCCCGCCTGCCCCCGGCCGCAGGGAACACCAGTGTGTTCGCGGCCCCGACCGCCTCGGCCAGCGGCGATACCTCGTCGGCGACGGTCAGGGCCACCCGCTTGAGCGGCATCGTCAGCGACAGGCCCGCCCACTCGGGTCCCATGCTGTCGACCAGGCGTGGCAGGCCGGTCTCGTCGCACTCGATCTTGTCGTAGTGCCAGCCATGCAGGTCAAGCGCCTGGTAGGCCGCTTCGTGCAGTACGGGGGAGAGCGAATGCATGATCGGGGACCCAAGCACGGCCGCCCGCCGCACTGTCTGGTCTACGGCGGTCGTGGTAACTTCCACGTTCATTTACCTATCTCGAGGTCTGCCCAGGGCGAGAATACGCCCGGGCCTAGTTCGCCTTGGCCAGCAACCCGGTCAGGGCCGCATAGGCCAGGCGGGTCCGCTCGCCGACCGTCGTTCCGGCCAGGTCGGCGACCGGCGCCTCCACGGCCAGCGACGCCCCGGCCGGCAGCACGCCGACAAGCTCAGCCAACGGCAGTTCACCATCGCCGGGAAACAGCCGCCCGGTCCGTGCCTCGGAAAGAGCCACCGCGCTGTCCGGCAGGATGGGCTGGAACGGGCCGTCACACAATTGCACATAAGGCAACCGGTCCGGGGCCACGGCGCCGACATCGGCGGGCTTGCCTCCGGACCGCTGCATGTGCAGCGCATCGACCAGGATGGCACCCGCCGGGTGGCCCGCCCGGTTCAGCACGCGCTGGGCGTCGGCGAGCGTCTTGACCGAGCTGAAGATCATGAACTCCAGGCAGGCTCGCAGCCCTCTTGCCCCGGCCGCCTCGCACACCGCCGCGAAGCGCTCCACCAGCCGGTCCTCCTCGGGGTCGTTGCAGATGACCAGCACGCCCCGGGCCCGCAGCTGCGCGCCCGCGTCGAGGATCCGCAGCGCGTCGTCCATCTGGCTGTCCGGCCGGAGCCGGAGCACCTCGACGTCCAGGACGTGTGTTCCGGTGTCCGCGAGCCGGGCGAGGGTTTCGCGCATCATGTGGCTGTCGCCGAGCATGGGGTACGCGGGCTCGTCCGCGGCGGGCCACACCCGGATCCCGACCGCGTCGAATCCCGCGTCGGCCGCGGCGGTCACCAGTTCTGGCGGCGTCGCGTCGAGCACCGTGAGGTGGGAGATCGATAGCAGCCGGTGATCCGGGTGGGTGACTTCGGGTGGCATCGTCACACTCCATCGTTCTGCCGAACGGGCACGGGGTTCTCGTAGTCGGTGACTCCGGCGCAGTGCCGCCCGGCGATGTAGCCGAAGGTCAGGGCGGGGCCGATGTTGATACCGCCGGACGGATAGTAGCCGCCCATCACGCTGGCCTGGTCGCAGCCGGCCGCGTACAGGCCGGGCACCGGGTCGCCGGCAGCGTTTAGCACTCGGGCGTGGGCGTCGGTCTTGTAGCCGTCCGCCTCGTTCACGAAGCGGCGGCCGTCAGCCAGCGTCCAGTGTTCCCGGCCGGTCGGCGTGCGCGGAAACAGCTCGCGGCGGCGGTCGACGTCAGCCGGGAAACCGCCGGCCGCCAGTACGGTCCCGCGCCTGGCCCGGATCGTCAGCTCGCCGTCCGGCGTATCGACCACCGCGCCCTGCCTGCGGGTGGCCAAGTCAAAGGCATGGAACCCGACCCGCCAGCCGGCCTGGACGAACGCCCTCGGTGAGCGGGTAGCGTGCAGGAACGCCTGCAGGTCGGGCCCGGCCATAATGCCCAGGCCCAGGAACGAGGTCTCGTACAGCTGCGATCGCAGCTTATCCAGCAAGTGCCGCCGAGCGCGCGGCCGTTGATCGGCTTCGGGCCCACCGAGCGGCCCCCGGTCCCGGCCCCGGGCACATGCCCCTGGATATCCGCGATCCAGGTGCCGCTGACGAACTGCAGCGCGGTGTTCTGCTCGAAGAACGCCACCATATGCCGCCCGGCATCGAGCAGCGGGACCCACGCCCACCCGCCTGACCACGCAGTCGCCCCGCCGCACACCTGGTCCTTTTCCACCACCACGACACTTAGCCCGTGCCAGGCCGCCGTGGTCGCGGCCGACAGCCCGGCCGCCCCCGAGCCGACGACCGGCAGGTCGCATTCGATCTGCCTGACGCGGGAATCCTGTGGCATGTAGTCAATGTGCCATCTCGTCATGCGCACACGGCCTTTGATCCCGCTGACTGGAAGGGCAAGGCGGTGTCCGGCCGGAGATGCGGTTCCTGCCACTGGACGGGATGTGCGTTGCGTCCGTCACGCCGGCCAGGCAGCGTCCTAAGCGTCGGGACCGTCGCAGCATCGACGAGGACACCGAGGAGGCGGATATGCCGCTGATCGGCATTGGTCATCTGACCATACTTGATACCGCACCGCCAGACTGGGTGTCGCTGGCCCATGACGCCGGCTTCGACGCGGTCGGGATCCGGGCGGCGGCCATCGGCCCCACCGAAGAAGAATGGCCTATGGGGGTCGGCTCGCCGATGCTCGCCGAGACGCTCCGCCGGATGGCTGACACCGGCGTGCGAGTGCTTGATGCGGAAATCATCCGTATCGACCCGCACACGGTCATCGCGAAATACGAGCCCTTGTTCGAGACGGCGGCGGCTCTGAACGCCAGTTTCATCAACGTCATGGGCGACGATCCTGACCTGCACAGGGCCCGGGACACCTTCGCCGCGCTGGCGGAGGCAACGCGTCCCTACGGCCTGCGCCCGACGATAGAAGCCATCCCGTATATGCAGGTGAGGACGCTCTCCGATGCGGCCGCGGTAGTCGGCGAGTCCGGCGGCGGAATCATCATCGATCCGCTCCACCTGCAGCGCAGCGGAGGCACGCCAGGCGACGTGCGCTCGCTTGATCCCAAGCTGATCGGCTACTGCCAGCTCTGTGACGCGCCGCTGGCCGCTCCGCATAACCTGCCGCGGCCGCGGAAACTTCCCCGCGGGCAATCCGTTGAGGGGATTACGGACCTGGCCCTGGAAGCCCGCGCGGTGCGCCTGCTGCCGGGCGACGGTGAACTTCCCCTGGCCGAGATCATCGCGGCGCTGCCCGCAGGCCTGGCGTTCAGCGTGGAAACACCTAACGTTGCCCTGCTTGAATCACTCGGCCCCATCGAGTTCGCCCGCCGCGCCCGGCAGTCCGTGGCCCGCGTCCTGCAGGTGGCCGCCCCCACGGATAGCGCCACAATAGCGACCTAGCATGCGTGATCGCCGTTCCGGCAAGGACCCGAATGCGGTGTCCTCGCGCCCTCGGACCGGCGGCACCGCCGGGCTGCGGTTAGCGCCACGAAGCGGCGCAGCCCGTCCTGTTTCCGGCAACACCGAATCGCTCTATCGAGAAGGACGCGCCTGCCTTGCGCGCTGGAGAACCCCGAATCCGCTCAGCGGAAAGAACGGTGGCACGTCTTTTACCAGGAGTTATCTTGCCGTTAGCACCTGCTTTGGCAGCTCATGCCCGTACTTAGGAGCGATATGGCCACCAGAACACAGGTTCAAGATATCGAAAGGCCTTCGAGGGCCGCTAACACTCGTGTCCGCTACTGGATTCTGGCGATCATCGTTATCGCTACCGCAATCAACTACCTGGACCGCGCGAATCTCTCGATCGCCGCGCCGATTGTCAAAAAGCAACTGCACATCAGCGACGTCGAGATGGGCCTGATCTTCTCCGCGTTCTCGTGGACCTACGCGATCCTGCAGATCCCCGGCGGATGGGTCCTCGAACGGGTCGGGCCGAGAAAAACCTTCGGGGTCGCCCTGATCTTCTGGTCGATCGTCACCGGGTCCATCAGCCTGGCCCGGGGATTCGGCTCCCTGCTCGGGCTCCGGCTCGCTCTGGGCGCGGCCGAGACACCTGCCTTTCCCGCCAACAACACCCTGGTCAGCAGGTGGTTCCCGACCAGGGAGCGCGGCGCGGCCACGGGCTCGTATACCGCGGGCGAGTACGTCGGGCTCGCCATTGCCGCCCCTCTGCTGGCCTGGATGGCGACGCAGTACGGATGGCATTCGGTGTTCTACCTGACCGGCGGGCTGGGCCTCGCGTTCGCGTTCGTCTGGCTCGGCTGGATCAGGGACAGCCCCCAGAGTGACAAGCGGGTATCGGAGGCCGAGCTCGAGCACATCGAAAGGGGCGGCGGTGCCATAGCGGCGGTACACGTCGAAGGCCAGCCCCGCAGCCACGCGAAGCTCTCCAACATCTTCAAGCTCCTCCGCAAGAAGCGCATGCTCGGAGCGCTAATCGGCCAGTTCGCAAACACCTCGACGCTGTTCTTCTTCCTGACCTGGTTCCCGGACTACCTGGTCGAGCAGAAGCATTTCACCCTGCTCAAGGCCGGCATCATGGCCATCATCCCCTACCTGTGCGCGCTGATCGGAACCATGGTCGGCGGGGCCGGTTCTGACTGGATGCTGCGCCGCGGCGTGGCGACGAGCATCGCTCGCAAGGCCCCCATCATCACCGGGCTGATCCTCTCGATGATCATCATCCTGGACAACTACGTGGCCACGCCGGCGCTCGTCATCTTGTTCTTCTCGATCGCCTTCTTCGCCCAGGGGATGGCGTCGGCTACCGCCTGGACCCTGCTGTCCGATATCGCTCCGGGCAACATGATCGCGCTGACCGGCGGCCTGTTCAACTTCTTCGCCAACGCGGGCGGGGCGCTCTCGCCGTTCGTGATCAGCATCATCCTCAGCGCGACCGGATCCTTCGCCTACGGCCTGCTCTACATCGCGATCCTCGCCGGAGTCGGGGCGTTGTCGTACATCTTCCTGGTCGACCGCGTCGAACGCATCGTCATAGAATGACCCATCCTTCGCGAACACTCGGCATGCAAAGGAGTAGTTAAGGTGGCTCGGTATCTAATCGTCGGTGGCGAGACGGCGGCCAACCCGGAAGTCGTGCAAGAAGCCGAGACCATACTGGCCCGGGATAAGGACGCAACTTTCACCCTGCTCGTGCCGGCTACGCACGTCCGGCAATATCTTGGTGAGGTCAAAGGGGAAGACCAAGAAGTGGCGACCCGGATGGCCGAGGCCGCGGTACGGCGGTTCCAGGGCGCCGGCATTCCGCTTGATTACCATATCGGGCCGCCAGATCCGCTCGATGCGGTCGACGAGGAGTTCAAGGAGCGGACTTACGATCAAGTCCTCGTCTCCACTTATGCGCCGCGGAGGTCCCGCTGGCTGGCGCAGAAGTTCCCGGACCGGCTCGAGGATAAATACAAGATCCCGGTGAAGCACGTCGAGGCCTCCCCCGACTTCCTGCAGAACCTCGGGGAGTTCGGCCCGTACGTCTGAGTACCTTACAGCTGCGCACCGGGGCTGACCGTCTGCGGCGGACGGTCAGCCCCGGTGCGCTTGGCCTTCACCTTTACGGTCAGCCTCGGTGCGCTTGGGCCTCCACCATGTAGCGGACGCCCTCGCCGGCCCGGCCGAAATCGTTTACCTCGACCGCGGACCGGGCGGGCCGGTGGTCGCCGAAATGGCGGGTCCATGCCTCGTTGAAAGCGGGCCGGTCCCGCTGCAGGTCCCGCATGAAGATGCCGACCCGCACGACATCGGACAGGCCCGCGCCGGCCGCGGCGAGGATGGCGGTCAGGTTCGCGAAGAGCCGGTCCGCCTCCTCGCCTGCTTCAGCCGGCCGCGCGCCAGTCTGGGGATCGTTTCCGAACAGGGCCGAGACAAAGATCCAGCCGCCCGATTCCACCGCCTGCGGCACCGGCCCCGTGTGGTGAGGCGCGTCCGCCGTTTCGATTTCCTTCACGACACCTGTCTTACGCTTCTGGGTTGTCCGGCGGAGCGAAGATGACCAGGACGGTCAGGTCCTCGGTGACGTCAAGGAAGTGGTGGTCCCGGCCGCGGTCCACCGAGATGACGTCGCCCGGTCCGACGTCGAACCTCTCACCTTCGACTTCGAGCTGGGCCCGGCCGTGCTGGATGGTGTAGACCTCGTCCGCGCTGTGCGGGTGCTGGGCGTCCTGGCTGCCCGCGGGCAGCAGGTACAGGCCCATCGAGAAACCCGGCCGCCGCAGGAACTCCCGGTAGGCAGCGGCCGAAGAGCTCTGTGCTTTCTCCACGGCGTCGAGCGAGAACGACTGGTAACCGGCCATGCGATGCTCCTTTACTCGATTGGATCTGCCCGGTCAGGCCCTACAGCTGACCACCAGCTCTTTCGATGCCACGCTGCTGGGTCCGCTTGGCGTGCGCGGTATGCCGGATGATGATCTTCCGTACGGCGTCACGATCGGCTCGTTCGTAGGCCTGCACGAGGTCTAGGTGCTCACGCGCCAGGATGCCCTCGATCTCGTCCTGGGTCCGCAGCGCCCGCGAGATCAGGTCGGCGATGGCGAGCTGCTCATAGACGGCGGACAGCGCGTCCACCCCCGCGGTGGCCACCAGGAAGCGGTGGAATTCCTGGTTGGCCAGCGCGTAGGCGGCTATGCCGTCCTGACCATCCCGGCGCAGGACGTCGACCGTCGCCTGGGCCAGCCGCCGCAGTCCGGATAGCTCGTCTTCGCTTAGGTGCCCCACCGTCATCTCGGCTACGCCCAGTTCGATCGCCATCCTGGCGTCATGAGCAGCGTTGGAAGTGGCGACGTCAAGCGGCTTGACCACGTGGCCCCGGTCCTCCCTGATCACCAGGTTCTCGGTCACCAGCCGGGTCAGCGCGTACTGCACGGCCGAAGGGGAGCTCTTCAGCTGGCCGGCCAGCCGCTCCACGTCCAGCCGCTCATCGGGGCTCACCTGCCGCGTCAAGATAAGGTCCCTGAGCCGCCGGTACGCCTCGGCGTCCTGGATGAGCTCGATCCGGCCGAACCGGCCGCGGAAGTAGGCCAGCGGCGAGCCCTCGCCGGCGCTGGCCCGCACGACGTTGGCGAGCAGGACACGGTGAGATCCGCCCCGGACCTCCTGCGCAATCTGGCATTCCAGCACCGCGAGCGCGCCCGCCAGGATGGGCGCGCCGGTGATCCCGGGCTCGCAGGGCAGATCAAGGAACGGATCGGCGCCTGGCCGGGCGAAGAGCCCGGCCAGATGTTCCTGGTCCTCAGCGAGGATGTTGACCGCGAACGCGCCGGCCTGACGGACCGCCTCCTGCGTGGCGCTCGCCGCGTTCAGGCACGTCACGATCATCGGAGGATCAAGCGACAGGGACGCGACGGCGCTCACCGTCATCCCTCGGCGCTCGCCCTGATGAGTCGCGGTGATCACCACCACGCCGCTCATGAACCGGCCGATAACCTGCCGAAAGGCTCCAGCATCCAGCGGCTGCTCATCGACGGGTCTCAAGGGTGCTCCGCTGTTTCGACTATCTCGTAGCGCTCTGGTTCAGTCTTGCATCTTGATCTGGCCAGGCCCCAGCTCGTTCCGTTCAGCGATAAGCCCAGCTAGGCCGGTGGCTTATCGCGGTGCCGTGTTCCGCACGCCGGGAAAGGAATTGACCCCCGCCGCGCGGACGCCGATCGTGTTTACGTGGCCAGCCCGATCATCGACGAACTCGAGCTACGTGACGGCGAGCGGATCGGTGTCCGTCCCATCCGGCTCGCCGACGGGGACCAGCTCGCGGGGCTGCACGCGCGGCTGTCGCCGGACAGCGTCTACCGGCGTTACTTCGGCGTCAAGCCCGTGCTGAGCCCGGCCGAGATCCTGCGGTTCACCGGTATCTCCGAGGAATGGCGGTTCGCTCTGGTCGGTGTCCGGAGCTCCGGGGAGCTGGCCGGGGTCGCCAGGTACGAGGGCGAGGCCGGGCGCACCGACGCGGAGATCGCCTTGATCGTCGACGACGCGCTGCACCACCTAGGGCTAGGCACCCGGCTGTTGCAGCGGCTGGTGGACGTCGCGGTGGTAAGCGGCGTGACATCGCTGACGGCCGTGGTACTGGTCTCGAACATGCCCATGCTCCACCTGCTCCAGGCCCTGAACGTCCCATCCACCTCCGCCCGGGACTCCGGCAGCATCGAGTTGAGGTTGCAGCTGGCCGGGCTCGAGCTGCCCGCGGACAGATCACGCGTCGCCGCCGCCCACGTGGGAGAGGCGGCCGCCATCCGCGCCGGACTCGCGTCCTGACGTACCAGCAAGAAAGCAAGCGCGCCCGGAAACGGGGCTCAGCGGAAATGGGGCTGGCGCATCTGCTCCAGGCTTTCCTGCTTGTGCACCCGCTCGTCGTGGCCGATCTGCCTGAACAGGTCGGCCAGCGAATCGAAGCTGCCGTAGTCGGCCTCGAAGGCGGAGGTAAACGGCTCCTTTTCCCATCCCGGGTGCTCGGTGACCAGCGTCATGTACTCGTGCTCGGCATGATCTTCGAAGTCGGCGTTGAGCTGATAGGACCAGGCCGGGTGTAGCACGTACAGCAGCCATGACACCTGGTAGTAGACGAACGCGATGGCCTGCGGGATCCAGTAGTAGAGCAAGCGGGATTCTTTTTTGCCCGTGCTGGCCACGAGCTCCTCCAGGATCAGCAGGTGCCATTGCTCGTTGTCCTGCTGGACCCGGGCCTGCGCCACCCGGTCGTGGATGCGGCGGGCCAGCCCGGGGCGCAGCGCGACGTGGGTGATGGCGATGTAGGCGACCTGCTCCCAGCTCTGGTAGGGCACCCGCGCGACCAGCTCGAGGACCTTGAACTTGGACAGCGTCCGCTTGCGCCGGTAGAGGACGTCGAGCAGCCCGAACAGCACCCTGGCGGGCAGTCCGTACGGCCGTCGCGGGGTATTCAGCGTCTCCTGCTGGGCCAGGCCAAGTGCCTCGTGATCAAGATGCGGCGGCAGGGTTATCGGCTGGGCCTCGGAAGATGTCACGTGCGTCCCCTAGCGGCAGTAGACCTCTACCGAGCCCAGGCCGTCGAACTCGGCGGTGATGGCGGTGCCCGGTTCGAGGGGAACCGGTGCGGTCAGGCCTCCGGACAGGACGAGCATCCCGGCGCGCAGGCTCGTCCCCCGAGAGCCGAGGCGGTTGGCCAGCCAGGCCACCGCGGCCGCGGGATGACCGGAGACCGCGGCCCCGGCGGCCGTGGCCACGACCTCACCGCCGGCTCTCAGCACGCAGCCGAGCAAGCGGAGATCAACCAGCTCATCGGGCCGCCGAGCCTGCGGGCCGAGTACGATCCGGCCGCCGCTGGCGTTGTCGGCGATGACATCAGGCAGGGTGAAGCGGAAGTCGTCGTACCTGGAGTCGAGTATGTCCACCGCGGCGAAGACGGCTTCGGTCGCGGCCAGCACGCTGGTCACCGTGGCGGGTGCGGTCACGTCGCGGCCCAGCAGGAACGCGATTTCCGGCTCCGCGCGAGGGTGGATCAGGCTGCTCCGGTCCACCGGCCCGCCGTAATCGACGATCATGCCGCTGGTGATCCAGCCGTAGAGCGGCTCGGCCACGTTCATCGCTTCTTGCTTGGCCCGGCTGGTCAGCCCGAGCTTGGCCCCGGTCACCTGCTCGCCCGCGTCCAGCTTGGACTGCACGAACTCCCACTGCGCCGCATAGGCCGTCTCGATATCGATGTCGGAATGGCGGTCGGAGAACGGCGAGATCGCCGTGCGCGCTTCCTCGGCCGCGATGAGCTGGGACGCCATGTCCTTGGCCTCGATCATGTCAGACTCCCTCCGCCGGAGAACCGAGCCGTCACGGTGCCGAGGTAGGCGAACTCAGCGCGGAATACGTCGCCGGGCTGCACGCCGATCATGCGGTGGACCGCTCCCGGCAGGACGATGTCACCCGCGCGCAGCGACGCGCCGAAGGTCGCCAGCTTGTTCGCCAGCCAGGCGACGCACCGGGCCGGATTGCCGAGTACGGCCGCGCCCGCGCCGGTATCGACAAGTTCGCCGTGCCTGGTCACCATCACCCCGACGAGCCGCAGATCGATGTCGGTCACCTTGCGCAGGTTGCCCCCCACGACCAGCAGGCCGGACGACGCGTTGTCGGCGACGGTGTCCACGAGCTTGATTTGCCAGTCCGCCACCCTGCTGTCCACGATCTCCACCGCGGGAAGCGCGCCGGCGATGGCCGTCAGGGCGCGGGCCGCGGTGACACCGGGACCGGCCAGGTCCTCTTCCATGACAAAAGCCAGTTCCGCTTCTACCCGCGGCTGCAGCAGGCGGTCAAGGGCCACCTCATCGCCGTCCTCCACGAACATGTGGTCGAGCAGAACTCCGTAGTCGGGCTCCTTGACGCCCAGAAGCTCCTGCATGGGGAGCGAGGTCAGGCCCACCTTGCGGCCGCAGACCCGGGCCCCTTGCGCGATATGCCGGTCGATGTTCAGTGACTGGATGGCGTACGCGTCGTCGATGACGAGGCCGGGATGACGCTTGGTCAGCGGCTCAGCCGGCACCCGGGTCTGCTCTGCCTGCCACAGGTCATCGGCCAGTTCGGAGAGAACTTGTTCGCTTTGCACCCCATATACCTGTCATGCGCGGGCCAGCGTCACAATGAAGATTCCGCCGTGCGGAACCAAAACCGGCCGGGTGGCGGTTTCCACGTATTGATTACGCAGGCAGGAAATTGGCTGGGGCGAGCGCGTCCATCATCAGCCCGGTCAGCAGTCGTGCTTTCGTCTCCTGGATGCGCTCGAGCCCCGCCGCGCTGACCAGCTCGTCTACGAACTCGGCGAACGCCTGGTGGTACATCTGCAGCACGTAGAAGGCAGGATTCTCCGACCAGTCGCGGTCGGCGGAAGGGCGATCCTTCTCCTTTAGCGGCACGGGCGGCGTGGCCGAGGTTCCCATCCAGGTCGACAGCGCGACCTGGGGTATTTCCGCGAGCCGCCGCGCGTAGCGGAGCCACGCCTGGACCACGGCGGCCGGGTTGTCCATCGCCCCGCGGAGCACCGCGGCGAGTGACCGGCCCAGCCCGGCGACATCCGGGTCGGCCAGGTGGTCGAGTTCCCGGGCCAGCACCGAGGCGGCATGCTCGGCTGGCTCTCGCGGCGTGTCAGTCGTCATACCACTCCTGCGATGAGTACCCTGCTCAATTCTGGACTGGGCGCCAGACGAAGACCCCTTCTGACGTCCGCACCCGCTCAGCTTGACCGCGTGCCTCCAGATAGGCGAGGTAGGCGAGGATCTCGGCCATGACGAAGTGCAGCTGCGCGCCCTTGAGCGGCTTCGGGTACAGCTCACCCGCCAGCTCGGTCACCGTGCGCGGGGCGGATTGGATCGAGGCCAGCACCCGGCCCAGGCGGCGGCGCTTGCCCTCGGCGATGCTCGCGGCGCGCGCCGCGCCGTCGGTGAAGGTTTCGCCGTGCCCGGGCAGCACCAGGGCCGGCTCGAGCAGCTCCACCAGCCGCAGTGACTCGAGGTAAGAGCCCATGGGATCGCGCTCGAAGCCGCGCTCGAAGGTAACGGGCGGTGAGATCGACTTCAGCAGGTGATCGCCCGAGCACAGCAGGCTGTCCTCGGCTGACCAGATGCAGATGTGACCGGGGGAGTGGCCTGGCGTGTGCAGGATCTCCCAGGATCGGCCGCTCGCATCGAATTTCTCGCCGCCGTGTACCCGTGTCGTCGGCTGTCCGATGGACGGCATGACGGGTATCCAGTCGCGCAGGCCCGTCGCCGCCGCGGTCAGCGTGTCTCCGAACAGGCCGTGATCAGCGAGCATGAGGCTCCGGCGGTCAACCGCGCTGTCGGGGTGGTTGTACTTGGCCCGGTCCAGGTCGGTCTGGGCGTGCATCCACAGGTCCGCGCCGCTACGGCGGACCACCTCGCCGGCGATCCCGTAGTGATCGATGTGCGCGTGCGTGATGATCAGCCGGCCGAGGTCGTCGAACGTGCGGCCGCATTTGGCCAGGGCGTCGCCGACCGCCCCCGTCCCGTCGTCAACCTCGCCCGGGCGCAGCGGCCCGTCAGCGTAGATGCCGCAGTCGATGAGCGTGTCGCCGCCCGGGTCGGTGAACAGGTAGGCGTTGATGCTCGGGATCCGGTGAATACCGAGAGGGAGCGCGAGAAGGAAGACCCCCTCAGCAACCTCGACTGGCGTCATGAAGCCGAACCTCGCCAATGGCAGGGGTTTTTGGCAAACGGCCTTCCGCTGAGCGAGCGGACCACAGCGGGCGGCCGGGCATAAAAGACCTAGGGACCGAACGAACGGTGGTGCTCGTGCGCGCCGTCCCACTGAGCAAGAACGCCGCAGACACGGACCGGGTGCGTGCGCGACGGTTCAGGAACGCCTGCGACGGCAGCGTGAAAGGCGGAACGATGAATACGGATACCCTGTCCGACCAGCCGGTAAGCCCCTACGTGGTACACGGGGTGGCCGGGCTTCGGGAGCGCGCGGGCAAATCGCTCGGGACCAGCAAGTGGGTCACCGTGGACCAGGAGATGGTGACCACGTTTGCCGACCTCACCGGTGACCGGCAGTGGATTCATGTCGACCCGGAGCGGGCCAGCAAGGGACCGTTCGGGGCGACAGTCGCGCACGGGTTCCTTAGCCTGGGCATGTCGACTGGCCTGCTCTGGGACATTTTCACCGTCGATGACGTCGGCATGATCCTCAATTACGGGCTTAACCGGGTCCGGTTTCCCGCGCCCCTGCCCGTGGGCTCTCGCATCCGCATGCACGTGACTTTGGCCGAAGTGGTCGAGATCCCCGACGGGGTCCAGGTCGTCTATCACCTCGAGTATGAGATCGAGGGCAAAGAAAAGCCCCCCTGCGTGGCCGATCTCGTCTTCCGCTATTACACCTAGGAGTCGGTCATGCCACCCACCCGCGCCAGGCGGAAAACGGATAGCAAAAGCGAGCCGGTAGAGAGCCGCGACAAGCAGCTGCTGCTGCGGATCTTCGAGACGATGGTGATGACGCGCGCCGTCGAGGACCGGATGGTAAGCATGTACCGGTCCGGTGACTTGCTGGGATCCCTGTACACCGGGCACTGGCATGAAGCCATCTCGGTCGGCACCGCGTCCGCGCTTCGCGCCGATGACTTCCTCGCCCCGATCCACCGTGATCTCGGGGCTCACCTGTGGCGAGGCATGGACCCGGCCCAGATCATGGCCAGCTTCATGGGCAAGGCCACCTCGCCCACCGGCGGGCGCGACGGCACGCTGCACTACGGCCGGCTCGACCTGAACATCTACAACCTGCCGAGTCACATCCCGGACAACTACCCGGTGGCCCTCGGGTTCGCCTTCGCGTTCCAGTACCGGGACCAAGATGGTGTGTCGCTGGCCTACTGCGGCGACGGGTCGACCTCGGAGGGCAACTTCCACGAGTCGCTCAATATCGCCGCCGCCATGAAGCTGCCGGCCATCTTTGTCGTCGAGAACAATCAGTATGCCTATTCCACGCCGGTGCGCCTGCAGTCCGCGGTTAAGGAGTACTCCGTAAAGGCGCAAGCCTACGGAATGCCGGGCGTCACCGTCGACGGCACCGACGTGCTGGCGGTTCATGACGCCACGAGCGAGGCGGTGGCGCGGGCCCGGGCGGGCGATGGTCCCTCGCTCATCGAGGGCGTGACCATGCGGATGCACGGCCACGCGGAGCACGACCCAGCCGACTACGTGCCGAGGGAGATGCTGGAGGAATGGCAGAAACGCGACCCGGTCGCGCTGTTCGAGAACGTCCTGCTCGAACACGGAATTATTGACGAGGAAGTAGCAACTAAAACGCGCGAAGCCGCGCGCCAGAAAGCTATCGAGGCGCGCAAGAAGGCGCTCGCGGATCCCCTTCCCGACCCGGCGACCGTGGAGCAGGGTGTATATGCAGACTGACAACGGCCAGGTGACCTACCTCGATGCCATCTCCCAGGCCCTGTGGAGCGAGATGGAGGCCGATCCGGACGTTTTCATCATCGGTGAGGACGTCGGCCAGTTCGGTGGTGCCTTCAAGGTCACCAAGGGATTCCTGGATAAGTTCGGGCCCCGCCGCGTCGTGGACCCGCCCATGGCGGAGTCCGGGTTCACGGGCCTGGCGGCGGGTGCGGCGCTGGTGGGACTGCGGCCGGTGGTGGAGTATCAGTTCGCCGACTTCATCTCGGCCGCGTTCGACCAGATCATCAACGTGATGGCCCGGCACCATTACCGGACCGGTGACCCGATGCCGGTAACGATGCGGGCGCCGTTCGGCGCGCGGCTGCGCGCCGGGCCCACCCATTCCCAGAGTGTCGAATCGTATTTCGCTCATGTGCCCGGCCTGAAGATCGTGGTACCGGGCACCCCGGAGGACGCCGCCGGCCTGCTGATCAGCTCGATCAGGGACAACAACCCGGTCCTGTTCCTCGAGAGCAAATACCTCTATCGCCGGCTGCGGACTCAAGGCCCGCTGTCGCTGGCACCCGTGCCGCTCGGGCAGGCCAAGGTGGTCCGTGAAGGCAGCCAGGTCAGCGTCATCACCTACGGGGCGTATGTCTCCGAGTGCCTGGATGTCGCGGCCGAGCTGGATTCCGAAGGCATCTCGGCCGAGGTGGTCGACGTGCGGACGCTGGTCCCGCTTGACGTGGAGACCATCGTGTCGTCGGTGCGGAAAACGTCGCGCGCCGTCGTCGTGCACGAGGCGGCCCGACGGCTCGGTTACGGTGCCGAGATCGCCGCGGTCATCCAGGAGGAGTGTTTCTGGTGGCTCGACCAGCCGGTCCGGCGGGTGGCCGCCTTGAACACCCCCACGCCGACCAGCCCGCCGCTTGAGGACGCGGTCGTGCCTCAGGCCGCTCAGATCGCCGAGACCGTGCGGAAGGTGGCAACGGCATGACCGACTATGACGTGATCGTGCTCGGCGGCGGCCCGGGCGGCTACGCGGCCGCTCTGTACGGCGCCTCCGCCGGGCTCAAGATGGCCCTGGTTGAGGAGAGGAAGGTCGGCGGCACCTGCCTGCACCGCGGGTGCATCCCCGCGAAGGCCCTGTTGCAGGCCGCGGAGGTGTACCGGACGATCGGCCATGCCGACAGCTTCGGCTTCCGGCTGCCAGAAGGCGCCACGGCCGTGACCGACTGGCCCGCCGTCAACGCGAGGAAGAGCGGCATCGTCAACCAGCTGCACGGGGGCCTGAGCGGGCTCCTGCGCAGGCGCAAGGTCACGGTCATCGAAGGGCACGGCCGGCTGACGGCGGACGGTGCCGTGGAGGTTGACGGCCAGACCACGAACGCGCGGGCGGTCATCGTGTGCACGGGCTCCGCGCCGCGCTCCATCCCGGGCCTGGACCTCGACGGCGACCGGGTCATCAGCTCCGATGAGGCCACCAACAGCGCCGATGCGTCGCTGCCGGAGCGCATCGCCGTCGTGGGCGGGGGCGTCATCGGTTCTGAGTTCGCGTCCGTGTTCACCGACCTGGGCACCCAGACGACCTTGCTCGAAGCGCTGCCCGATGGCGTCCTGCCCATCGGGCCCGACCGTGATGTCGCTAACGTGCTGGCCAAGGCGCTCGCCCGCCGGGGCACCAAGATCTACGGCGGGGCCCGGGTCAGCCCGCTCGAGCGGACCAACAGCGGACTCCTGGTCTCCTTCGAGACCGCGAAGGGCGCCGAGAAGATCGAAGTCGATCAGGTTCTGGTGGCCATCGGCCGTCGGCCGGTCACCGAGGACATCGGGGCCGAAGCGGCCGGCGTGGCGGTCTCTGATCGCGGCTTCATCGACGTTAATCCGGCCACCATGGCCACCACGCGGGAGAACATCTACGCGATAGGCGACTGCGTCAGCACCCCCGGACTCGCCCACGTCGCCTACGCCGAGGCGATCGTCGCCATCCACACGATCCTCGGCGAGCGTGCGGTGCCCGTCGACTACGACCGGGTGCCGTGGGTCGTCTACACCCACCCCGAGGTCGCGTGGAGCGGCCTGACCGAGGCCGAGGCGCGGGCGGCGGGCCGGGACATCGAGGTACACAAGCACATGTTCGCGGGCAACGGCCGGGCGATGATCATTGGCGACACCGATGGCATGATCAAGGTGGTGGCGGAGAAAGGCGGCCCGATCCTGGGTGTCCACCTGGTCGGGCCGTGGGCGAGCGAGCTTCTGGCCGAGACGTACCTCGCGGTCAACTGGGAGGCCCTGCCGTCGGAGGTCGGCGCCTTCATCCATCCGCATCCCAGCCTGTCCGAGGCCATTGGCGAGACGATGATCACCTTTACCGGCCGATCGCTGCACGGCTGAGCCCTAGGAGATATGTAATGAGCGGTGACGTTTACGAGGTCACGATGCCGAAGCTGGGCGAGACCGTGACAGAGGGTGTCGTCTCCCAGTGGCTGAAGCAGGTCGGCGACACCGTTGCCTTCGACGACCCGCTCTTCGAGGTGTCGACCGACAAGGTGGATTCGGAAGTACCGAGCCCGTATGACGGCGTCCTGCTCGAAATCCTGGTCCCCGCCGGTGACACGGTCCCCATCGGAACCCCTATCGCCCGGATCGGCGAGCCCGGTGCGGCCTCAGCGTCGGCCGCGACCCCGGCGCCCGCCGGCACGGCCACGGCAGTGCCAGCCGCGGCGGCGACGCCCACTGCGGCGGCACCCGCGGCCGGGGTGTCGGAAACGAACGAGCCCGTCACCGGACCCGCCGCGTCGGCGGGCAACGGCCACTCCGGAGTGGCGCTGTCCCCCGTCGTACGGCGGCTAGCGGCCGAGAAGGGCATCGACCTGGCCGCGATATCCGGTTCTGGCGCGGGCGGGCGGATCCGTCGCGAGGACGTAGAGCGAGCGATCGCGGCGCAACCCGCCGCGGGGGCTCCGTCGGCCGTAGCCGCTGCCGCGCCGGCCACCGTCGCGGCGCCCGCCGCGACGCCGGCTCCCGTGGCCGCCCAGAAGCCGGCCGCGAGCGTGTCCCCGGGCGACGAGGTCGTCAAGCTGTCCCGGATGCGGTTGATCACCGCGGACCTGATGGTCAAGTCGCTGAGGACCTCGGCGCACGTCTGGACCTCGGTCGAGGTGGACTTCGAGCACGTCGAGCAGGTCAGGCAGCGCCACCGGGAACAGTTCAAGAAGAGCGAAGGCATGTCGCTGACCTACCTTCCCTTCATCGCCCGGGCCGTGTGCGACGCGCTGCGCGAGTTTCCCGCGGTGAACGCCTCGATCGACATCGAGAACCAGACGATGACCATGCACCATTACGTGAACCTTGGTATCGCGGTCGATCTCAGCGAGCAGGGCCTGGTGGCCCCGGTAGTGAAGAACGCTGATTCGCTCAATATCCGCGGCCTGGCCCGCAATATCACCGCGGTCGCCGCGGGGGCACGCGCCCGGACACTCGCGGCCGCCGACATGAGCGGCTCGACGTTCACGATCACCAATCCTGGCCCGTTCGCCAGCTACGCCTCCGCGCCGGTGATCAATCAGCCGAACGTGGCGATCCTGTCCACCGACGGGATCGCCCGGCGCCCGGTCGCGGTGGGGGACGCTATAGCCATTCACCACATGAGCATCCTGGGCTTCTCTTATGACCACCGCGCCTTCGACGGCTCGACCGCGTCCCTGTTCCTCCGGTATATTCGCGATGCCATCCAGGACCGTGGCTGGGACGCCGAGCTGTCCTGACGCGAGCCGGGTTGCCCAGTAACCGGTTCGCCGACAACGGATCGTCGCGGATCGCCTATGAGCTGTACGGTCATGTCGGGCGCCGCGCACCCTGGCTCGTCCTCATCCAGGGCCTCGGGTTCGACCGTTCCGGCTGGGCGCCTGTCATCTCCGCGCTCAGACGACGATTCCGCCTGGTCCTGATCGACAACCGGGGCAGCGGCCGCAGCACGACCGCGGACCGGAAGTCACCGTGGCCGACATGGCGATGGACGTGACGGCCGTGCTCGACAGAAGCCGGATTACGCGCGCCCACGTGCTCGGCGCCAGCCTGGGCGGAATGGTGGCCCAGGAACTAGCCATCAGGTTTCCGCAGCGCGTGGATCGCCTGGTCCTGGCCTGCACGACACCCGGCTGGCCGTATGGCTATCCCATGCCGCGCGCCTCGGTGCGGCGGATGACCGAGGCGGCCAGCCTGCCGGTCGAGGTGGCGCAGCGCAGCCTGGTGGAGAACGCGCTGGCGGCAGACACCCTCGAAACCCATCCCGAACTGGTCGAGCGTATCGTCCGCAAACAGAAAGCCAAATCCGGCGATCCGGCTTCGTGGAAGGCACTGGCCAACGCCGGCGCCACCTATTCCGGCGGGACGCGGCAGTCACTTATCCAAGCGCCGACCCTGATTATGTACGGTGACGCCGATGAGGTGGTGGACCCACGTAACAGCAAGCTCCTAGCCAGCCGCATCCCCAGCTCGCAGGTAGTAGTCTTTCCCGGCCTTGGCCATCTGTTCTTCTGGGAGAAGCCGGCTCAATTCGCTAAAGCCGTTACATCCTTCCTGCAAGCCCCGGCGGAAAAACCGCTGAACGGCCACGATCCCATCTAGCGGGAGACATCTTTGTACCTGCGCAGGCTGCGGCGTGAGATAGAAGCAGCAGGCGTAGCCGGAGGAGAGATCTCCTCTGGCGCCACCGCGTAAAACTTAGCCGGTTCCGCCCAAGAGAGGACCAGATATGTCGACACCCAGCTTGCCGCAAGACACCGATGAGGCCGTCAAGCGAGTTAAGGAGCTCAGCGATCGGCTGATCGAGCTAACGAAGAAGAACGGCGTAGGCTGGCTGGAGGCCTATGAGAAGAGCCTGACCAGGATGCTGGAGCTGCAGCAGCGCGCCGCCGCCGCCACGCAGATCGAGTGGATAAACACGCTAGCAGCGACTAATGCCGACTTCATGCGCGAAATGTCAGCAGTGTACTTCCAGACCGTTCGCGATCAATTGAAATAGTGCTTGCCCGCAGCGGCGTGGCGGCGCCGCTGCGGGCATTCCGTCCAACCCGCTAACCCGGCGAACTGATGGCAGACTGACCCACGACGAAGCTCCGGTGGCTGGGATCTGTGCGAGGATCCCTGTTCCTACCGGAGCTTCGTCGGTAATCTACGCGGTCCGCTGAATTATCCTCCAGCGCTCATGGACACCGAAAGCTCCCGATCAGGTGCCTGGTGTACAGTCCGGTTCGACGCATACTGCTCGGTGATCGTTGCGAAGCAGCCGGAGTGGTTGCTGGCGGTGAGCTGTCTGGACAGGCCGCGGGCGGCTATGGTCAGGACGGAGCTGGCCATGTGCAGGTCGGTGCGGAGGTTGGGGACGGTGAGCTCGAGGGCGGCGACGGCGATGCCGCCGGATCCGAAGACGGGGACGGCGACTTCGGAGATCCCGGTCTGGTATTCCCAGCGTGATACCGCGACGCGGGTGAGCCTGATGCTGGCCAGGGCCTGGCGGAGCCGGTCGGGGTCGGTGACGGTGTTGGGGGTGTAGCCTTTCAGGCCGCTGCCGATGACGCGGTTGAGGATGTCGGCGGAGGAGAAGGCGAGCAGGGCTTTGCCCAGGGCGGTGGCGTGGGCGGGCAGCCGGGTGGTCTGGGCGAA
>Ga0302229_10001074_pt1 | contig 21109 bp, 16 predicted proteins | sample II_Palsa_N1_3_FD_193518 | JGI IMG/M metagenome (GOLD analysis project Ga0302229, IMG submission 193518) | Peat permafrost microbial communities from Stordalen Mire near Abisko, Sweden - II_Palsa_N1_3 | ecosystem: Environmental > Terrestrial > Soil > Palsa > Peat permafrost | place: Sweden... | reverse complement strand
AGCGTGGCGCTTGCGGACTGGCCGAACCCTCACCCGTCGCTGCGCGCCACCTTCTCCCGCGGGGAGAAGGGAAGCCTCAGCCATCCACCGTTCGCCCTGAGCGTAGCCGCGCAGCGGCGAAGTCGAAGGGCCGCGTGTCCACGCGAGTTGGCGCAAAACTCCGTAAAGCTGCCCGGGCTGCGCCGCAACGTACCTTGCCGCAGGCTTGGGGCATCCTCTAACCTCAACGCGCTTGACCAAGGGGATGCTCCCCGGTCCGACACGGGGAACACACATGCTGGCAGTCCGTCCATGAGTCTCAGGCTTCGACTCATCACCATGAACTTCCTGCAGTTCTTCGTGTGGGGTTCGTGGCTGCTCACGATCGGCGCTTATTGGTTCCAGACCAAACATTGGTCAGGCTCGGAGTTCGGCGCGATCTTTTCGACGATGGGCATCGCCTCGCTGTTCATGCCGTCCATCGCGGGCGTCATTGCCGACAAATGGATCAACGCGGAAAAGCTGTACGGCCTGCTGCACATCGCTGGTGCCGCCGTATTGTTCGCCGTACCGCTGGTCAACAATCCGACCACCCTGTTCTGGGTGATGTTGCTTAACATGATGTGCTACATGCCGACGATCTCGCTATCGATCACGGTGGCCTACGCTGCACTCAAGAACGACGGCAAAGATGTCGTGCGCGATTACCCACCGATCCGGGTGTGGGGCACGATCGGTTTCATCGTGGCCTTGTGGACCGTCAGCCTGCTGCATCTGGAAACCTCCTCCGGCCAGTTCTATGTGGCCTCTGGCGCATCGCTGCTGCTGGGCCTGTATGCGTTTACCCTGCCGGCCTGCCCACCCAAGCTCAAACGCCCCGCCGGACTATCACTGCTGGACACGTTGGGCCTGACCTCGCTCACGCTGTTTCGCAATCGCCAGATGGCGATCTTCTTCATCTTCGCGATGTTGCTTGGCGCCGCGCTGCAGTTGACGAATGCGTATGGCGACACGTTCCTGCATGACTTCGAGAACGTTGCTGCGTACAAGGGCCTGGTGGCCGTCCGCTATCCGGCGATCATCATGTCGATTTCGCAGATCTCCGAGACGCTGTTCATCCTGGCGATCCCTTTTTTCCTGAAGCGATTCGGCATCAAGACGGTGATGCTAATCAGCATGCTGGCGTGGACTTTGCGCTTCGGCCTGTTCGCGTTCGGCAACCCAGGGCCGGAACTGTGGATGATCGTGCTGTCCTGCATCGTGTACGGCATGGCGTTCGACTTCTTCAATATCTCAGGCTCCCTGTTCGTGGAGGAACAAAGCGACCCGTCGATACGCGCCAGCGCGCAGGGACTGTTCATGCTGATGACGAATGGCGTGGGCGCGGTGCTGGGCAGCTCACTGAGCGGCGTGATCATCGACCGCTACTTCACCCACGCGGGCGCGAAGGACTGGCACGGTATCTGGCTGACGTTTGGGCTGTATGCGCTAGTGGTGGCCGTGCTGTTTGCGGTGCTGTTCAAGCACCGGCACGTACGACGGAGCATGAGTCCGTCGGCCTCGGTTTAACTCGCCTTGTCTTTGACGCCATCGCCAGGCAGAAGATATTCCTGCACGCGTTGGCTGCGCGATTCAATCAATTTTCCGTGATCATCGAAGCGCAGCACGATCAGCCAGTTGTAAACATCCTCCGGCCACGACTTGCTGCCCAGCAGATCCTTGGCGTTGCCACCGAACGCATCGATCAGCTTGCCGATGTGTCCGTGGTGCCACGCAATCAGCACGACGGACGCCTGATTCTGCTTGCGCAGCGACTTAACCAATGGATCGACCTGGTCATCGGCAAAGGGCTGCTCGATCGGCAGGGACAGGCGCGCAGAGAGCGGCGTGAGAGTCAGCCGCGGCCGTTCGCTGGCTTTGCTGTCACTGGTCGCGATCAATCGCTGTGGCTGCAGCGTTTCGCCGTCCAGTCGCAGCGGATCGAAATAATTCGCATAGTCCGCTGCACGCTGCTCGCCGCTTGAGCTGAGTCCATTACCCGGATCGGCCTTTTCGGCATGCCGCACGATCAGCACGGTGACATCGTGCAAGCCGCGCACGTCCTTGTCGGCGTGATGCGCCGACGCCAGTGCGGGCAGCACCAGCAAACTCCACCAAAGCCCATGCCATTTCATGGTCCGTATCCCGTGTGATGAGCGGGATGGAGAATACCAGCCGGCCCGGCGGCAACATGACCATCCGCGTAACGGCGCGAGGCCATTCGCCGCTGCGGTTATAATGGACAGATGCTGATCGGTCCTTACCGCATTGACCCGCCCTTGGTGCTTGCCCCGATGGCTGGCGTCACCGACAAACCATTTCGCCTGCTGTGCAAACGGCTGGGCGCAGGCTTGGCCGTGTCGGAAATGACGAATGCCGATCCGCGCCTGTGGCATACGCGCAAGTCGCTGCAGCGGATGGATCATGCCGGTGAGCCCGAACCGGTCAGCGTGCAGATTGCCGGCTACGATCCGGCGATGCTCGCCGAGGCGGCGCGCTTCAACGTCGCCAACGGCGCGCAGCTGATCGACATCAACATGGGCTGCCCGGCTAAGAAGGTATGCAACGTATGGTCCGGCTCTGCGCTGTTGCAGGACGAGCCGCTGGTAGCGCGCATCGTCAAAGCCGTGGTCGATGCGGTCGAGGTGCCGGTGACGCTGAAGATCCGCACCGGTTGGGATCGGCAAAACAAAAACGCGCTGAACATCGCGCGGATTGCCGAAGACAGCGGCATCGCCGCACTGGCTGTGCACGGCCGCACCCGTGCTGACAAATACGAAGGCGAGGCCGAATACGACACGATCACCGCTGTGAAGGCGGCCGTGGGCATTCCCGTGCTGGCCAATGGCGATGTCAACACGCCGCAGCAGGCGCAGCACGTGCTCGATATCACCGGTGCCGACGCGTTGATGATCGGTCGTGGCGCGCAGGGTAGGCCATGGATTTTCCGCGAGATTGCCCACTACCTCGCCACCGGCGAATTGCTGCCCGCGCCCGAACCCGCTGAAGTCGCGCAGATCCTGATCGGGCATCTCGAACAGCTGTATGCGTTCTACGGCGAGCTTCAGGGCCTGCGCATCGCCCGCAAACACCTGGGGTGGTACGCCAAGGACCGCCCGGAGAACGCCGCCTTTCGCCAGGTGGTCAATCGCGCCGAAACCGCCGATGCGCAACTGCGCCTGACCCGCGACTACTTCGCCGCACTCGCGGCGGGCGAACGCCTGGCCGCCTGACGCGGATCAGTGCATACGGGCTTTCAAACGCGCCAGACACCGCCAGAATGCGTTTATGGGAAGCCCCCGCAACGATTGAAAAGCCGTCCAAATGGCTGAATCGGCATGAAATCGTCATCCTTCATCGGCATGCTGAGGCTGCAAATCAGGAGCCAGGGATGTATCATGCCCGGCTTCATGTATCTCTCTATCCGCACGAAAGGATATAAACCGCGATGTCCAATTACCTGTTCACCTCCGAATCGGTCTCCGAAGGCCATCCGGACAAAGTTGCCGACCAGATCTCCGATGCCGTTCTCGACGCGATCCTCGCGCAGGACCCGCGTGCGCGCGTCGCTTGCGAGACCATGGTCAAGACCGGCGTAGCGATCGTTGCCGGTGAAGTCACCACCAATGCCTGGATCGACCTGGAAGCGCTGACCCGCAAGGTCATCGTGGACATCGGCTACAACTCCTCCGAAGTGGGTTTCGACGGCGAGACCTGCGGCGTACTGAACCTGATCGGCAAGCAGTCGCCGGACATCAACCAGGGCGTGGACCGCAAGAACCCGGAAGACCAGGGCGCCGGCGACCAGGGCCTGATGTTCGGCTACGCCACCAATGAAACGAAAGACTTCATGCCGGCGGCGATCTACTACGCGCACCGTCTGGTCGAGCAGCAGGCCAAGGTGCGCAAGAAGAAGAACTCGCCGCTGCCGTGGCTGCGCCCCGATGCGAAGAGCCAGGTCACCCTGCGCTACGAGAACGGTGTTGCCACCGCGATCGACGCCGTGGTGCTGTCGACCCAGCACGATCCGAGCGTGAAGCAGAAAGACCTGATCGAGGCCGTGCGCGAGTACATCCTCAAGCCGGTACTGCCCGCCAAGTGGCTGCACAAGGGCACCAAGTTCCACATCAACCCGACCGGCAAGTTCGTGATTGGCGGCCCGGTGGGCGATTGTGGCCTGACCGGTCGCAAGATCATTGTTGACACCTACGGCGGCTGGGCCCGTCACGGTGGTGGCGCGTTCTCCGGCAAGGACCCGTCCAAGGTCGACCGTTCGGCCGCTTATGCTGCGCGTTATGTGGCCAAGAACATCGTCGCCGCCGGCATCGCCGACCGCTGCGAAGTACAGGTGAGCTATGCGATCGGCGTCGCCCACCCGACCTCGATCTCGGTCACCACGTTCGGCACCGGCAAGATCAGCGACGACAAGATCGAGAAGCTGATCCGCAAACATTTCGACCTGCGTCCGTACGGCATCCTGCAAATGCTCGACCTGATTCATCCGATGTATCAGCAGACCGCGAGCTACGGCCACTTCGGTCGCACCCCGCACGAGATGAAGGACGCCAACGGCAATACCTTCACCGCGTTCTCGTGGGAGAAGACCGATCGTGCCGAGGCGCTGCGCGCGGACGCCAAGCTGAAGTAAGCCACGCTGTATCGGCAAAAAAACCCGCGGCTTGCCGCGGGTTTTTTTTGTGGCCTGCAGGCACCGGCGGAAAGCCAGCCAGGCACACCCTCAACTTAGGGTTGGCACTCGAACCCGCACTAGCGTGGCCCATGCGCAAGGCACGGGCGGTGGGTCTAGGGTCTACTAGCCGTCGCTACCCGAAGCCGCAGTAGCGGGCTTCTTGCTGCCGCGTTGAGCGAGCCGCGTAGCGCTGGAGTGCCTTGGATGGTGCGCTACCTCGCGACGAGGACATACGACACCTCGATGCGGGGTACAAACATTGTGCGCGACCGGGCCGGCTTTGCTGCCACGGCGACGATGCTGCGGCGTCGGCACAGCCTCCGCCTCGGCGCTTCCGATCGGCGACAACGCCGCTAGAACCCGATGAGCCATGCTGGTGCCAGCGCCTCCCGCCTCGGCAACCAGGATCGCCGGGGTCTGGCGATGATCGAACCCATCGTCCAGCAGGCGAACCATCAGATTGTCGCGAGCCGTGGCCGTGCGTCCACCCATGACCACACCAAACAGGCGATGGCCGTCCCTTACCGCGGTCGAGGCGAGATTGAAGCCGGACGCGTCGGTGAATCCGGTTTTCAGGCCATCCATCCCCGGGTAGGTGTCCATCAGATGATTGTGCCCGCGCACCAGCTGACCGCGGAACATGAATTCCTGGGTCGAGAAAAACTGCGCGTACTGCGGAAAGTCGTGATAAAGCGCCATGGCCAGTTTCACCATGTCACGCGCGGTCGTCGTGTTCTGCGGATCAGGCAGGCCCGAGGCGTTGTCGAAATGCGTGCCGGTCATGCCGAGGCGTAGCGCCTGGGCATTCATCATGTCCGCGAAGCCGGCTTCGGAGCCGCCGAGCCCTTCGGCCATCACCGTTGCGGCATCATTTGCGGACTTCGTGATCATGCCGAAAATGCAGTCGCCCACCGTAATCGTCTGGCCGGCCCTCAAACCCAGCTTGGTCGGCGCCTTGGCTGCCGCCCAACGGGAAACCGGAAATTCGTCGTCGACCCTCAGCTTTCCGTTCTGCAGTCCCTGGAAGGTGAGATACAACGTCATCATCTTGGCCAGCGAGGCTGGATAGTTCTGTTCGTCGGCGTTGACCTCGTTCAGAACCTGGCCGGTCGTCGCATCGACGACAATCGCGGCATACCCGGCATGGGCCACACCGGCGAAGCAGCCGAGGCCGCACAGGAGCGCCACCAGGAACGTGCCCCGAAGGCGGTTTAGCAACCGCACTGGCGTTGTGAACTTGATAGCCAACGGAGATTCCTCGCTACTCAAACAGCAACTTCGACGCACGTGGGCGCGACGATAATGCATCGCCACGGCAATATCCATAGGTGATGCACGAACTTCCTCGCCCAAATGCATGTTTTTTAATAGATTACAAGTGCCTTTCCCTTTGCCAGTCCTTGGCTGAGACCGGCTTTGGCGAAGCATGCCATGGCTGCCGGGTGTGGCAGGTTATCCGGGTCCCAGCCGACAGTCGAGACGGCTTTCGCCAAGCCAGCCGCTACAATGGGGAGATGTCTCTTATCCAATTGCAACGCGTCGACTTCAGCATCGGCGGTCCCCTCCTGCTCGAACACGTCGATTTGTCGATCGAAGCGAACGAGCGTGTCTGCATCGTCGGTCGAAACGGCGAAGGCAAATCCACCCTGATGAAACTGATTGCCGGCGAGTTGCATGCCGACGATGGCGAAGTGCGGGTACAGAACGGCGTGGTGATCGCCCGCATGGCGCAGGAGGTGCCGCAGGACACTGCCGGCAACGTGTTCGACGTGGTGTCCGAAGGGTTGGGCGATCTCGGCCACCTGCTGGCGCGCTATCACCACTTGTTGCACGAGCTGCACACGCAGGCCGATTTCGACGCGCTCGGCGATGTGCAATCGCAGATCGAAGCGCAACACGGCTGGGACCTGGATCGCCGCGTCACCGAAGTATTGACCAAGCTGGAACTGCCAGCGGAAACCGATTTCTCGGCACTGTCCGGCGGCATGAAACGCCGCGTGCTGCTGGCGCAGGCGCTGGTGCGCAAGCCCGATGTATTGCTGCTGGACGAACCGACCAATCATCTGGATATCGAAGCGATCGGCTGGCTGGAGAATTTTCTCAAGCAGTTCGACGGCAGCATCATCTTCGTCACGCATGACCGCAGTTTTCTGCGTGCGTTGGCGACCCGCATCGTCGAAATCGATCGCGGCCAGCTCACTGACTGGCCCGGCGACTACGACAATTATCTACGCCGGCGAGAAGAGCGCCTGCATGCGGAATCGCAGGCGAACGCGCTGTTCGACAAAAAGCTCGCGCAGGAAGAAGTGTGGATCCGCCAGGGCATCAAGGCCCGGCGCACTCGCAACGAAGGTCGTGTACGCGCACTCAAGGCGCTGCGCAACGAACGCGCGGAGCGACGCAACCTCACCGGCAACGCGAGGATGACGCTGGCCAGCGCGCAGGCTTCGGGCAAGAAAGTGATCGATCTGAAACATGTGCATCAGGCCTACGGCGGCCGCGTGCTGATCGACGATCTATCCACCACCATCATGCGCGGCGATCGCATCGGCATCATCGGCCCGAACGGCGCCGGCAAGAGTACGTTGCTGAAGATCATGTTGGGCGAACTGAAGCCGCAGCGCGGCGAGGCGGAAATGGGCACCAGCATCCAGGTCGCCTACTTCGACCAGCATCGTCTGCAGCTCAACGATCAGCTCAACGCGCTAGACAACGTGGCCGAAGGCCGCGAGTTCATCGAACTCAATGGTCAACGCAAACACATCGTGGGCTATCTGCAGGATTTCCTGTTTTCACCCGAACGCTCGCGCGCGCCGATCACTCGCCTGTCCGGTGGCGAACGCAATCGCCTGCTACTGGCCAAACTGTTCGCGCAGCCGTCCAATCTGCTGGTAATGGATGAGCCGACCAACGATCTGGACGTCGAAACGCTTGAGCTGCTGGAAGAATTGCTGACCGACTATCAGGGCACCCTGCTGCTGGTCTCGCACGACCGCGCGTTTCTCGACAATGTGGTTTCCAGCACGCTGGTGCTGGAAGGCAACGGCCAGATCGGCGAATACATCGGCGGTTACAGCGACTGGCTACGCCAGCGGCCGGCGGCAGCGACCGCAGTTGCCGCAGCAGCGGCCAAGCCGGGACTGGCCCGCGACGAACCCACGCCCACGGCAACTGCAACGCCGAAGCGGAAATTGAGCTTCAAGGATCAGCGCGAACTTGACCTGCTGCCTGCACGCATCGAGCAACTGGAGACCGATATCGCTGCTCGCGGCGAGGCGATGACCGCAACAGATTTCTTCAAGCAGCATGCTGCCGAGATAACCAAGGCAAACGATGCCGTCGCCAAACTCCAGGCCGAACTGGACGCCGCCTACGCACGCTGGGCAGAGCTGGGGGGTTGAATGATGTTGCTTCTCCTATTGGCAGGGAGCAGAGCAAAGCAACGATGAGCGGCGTAGGTTGGGGTGAGCGCCAGCGATGCCCAACGTTTGCTGCGGGAATGTTGGCATCGCTGACGCTCACTCCAACCTGCGGATCTGTTCGACCGGCCTTGCGAAAACCACCTGGCAGCCAGCGCGGTCTTCCCTGCTGACAGGGAAGACAATGCGAGTGAGGTTCGTGTTGAGTAAACCTCAGTGCGATGGCTCAACCGGTGTTCTGCAAACCTTGTGATACGCCGTTGACGCAAGCGACAAGCGCCTGCAACAGCGCATCGTCTTTTCCGTCACCATTGCGCCAACGCTGCAGCAGGTCGACCTGCAGCAGGCTCATCGGATCGACGTAGGGGTTGCGCAAACGGATCGAGGCAGCGAGGCGCGGGTCACCCTGCAGCAGCGCGTTGCTACCCTTGAGCTGCAGCAGCGCGCGCTGAGTGCGTTCGAACTCGCCGCGAATCAGACCGAAGAATTCCTCGTGCAGCGGGCCGGACAGCTTCGAGAACGCCTCGGCAATGTCCAGGTCACACTTGGCAAGCACCATCTCGACGTCATCCAGCATATTGCTGAAGAACGGCCAATCACGCGCCATTTCGGCCAATGCCGCTTCGCCAAATTCGGCAATGCCCTGCTCGAGCGCCGAACCAAGACCGTACCAGCCGGTGATGATCGAACGACACTGGGTCCATGCGAATACCCACGGGATCGCCCGCAGATCCTGCACACCGCGCATGCTGCGCCGACTGGCCGGACGCGAACCGAGTGTCATCCGCTCGATCACATCGATCGGCGTGGCATGCCGAAAATAATCGACGAAATGTTCGCGCTCGACGAATGCCCGATACGCTTTTCGGCTGTTCGTCGAAAGCCAGCTCATCTGCTCGCGCCAACGCTCTTCACGCGGCTCGGTCTCACGCGGGCGCAACGATGCCTGCAGCACTGCGCCCACGGTCTGCTCCAGGTTGCGCAGTGCCAGCGCGCGGATACCGTACTTGCGATGGATCACCTCGCCCTGCTCGGTCACCCGCAACACGCCGGCCACCGCGCCGCGCGGCGACGACATCAAGGCCGGCGTGATACGCGCACCGCCGCGACTGGCCGAACCACCGCGACCGTGGAAGAACGCAAGCCGGATGCCGGCCGCATTCGCCACCTCCAGCAACTCCACCTGCGCACGTTGCAGACCCCAGCGCGAGGCGAGCGTGCCGCCATCCTTGCCGCTGTCGGAATAGCCAAGCATCACCCACTGCTGATCGCCACGCGCGGCCAGATGCTGGCGATAAATCGGATCGTCGAGCAGCGCGCGCAACGTGGCCGGCGCATTCTTCAGATCGTCGACAGTCTCGAACAATGGCGCGATGTCCAAAGGCACCGCGCTCCCCGCCTTGGCCTCCTCTCCCCTCGGGGGAGAGGACTGAGGCGAGGGGCGGGTGCTCGCGGGACTGTCGATAGAATTTCGCTCTGAAGAAACCTCCTCGGCAACGAGCCCCCGCACCCCAGCCTTCTCCCCGGAGGTATGCGGAGACGAAGAGCCCAAGCCACCGTAACGCGCCAACGCCAGCACGGCCAGCACGTCGGCAGCCGAGCGCGCCATGCTGATGATGTACAGGCCGATCGCCTCGACCCCGTAGCGCTCGTGCGCAACGTGCAGCGCGTCAAACACCGCGCGCATGGTGGTGGCGCTGCCGTCCGCACTTTCGTCAAACGCCTGCTCACCACTCGCGTAGGGCTGCAGTCGACGGGCACGCTCGTCCACGGCACGTTCGTGCCATGCCGGGTCATTCAGCAACGCCGCCAAAGCATCATCGTGCACGCGCGAATCCTGCCGCACGTCCAGCCGCGCCAGATGCAAGCCGAAGGTACGAACACGGCGAATCAAACGTTGCACCGCGTAAGCGCCAGCATGCAGGCCGTGGTGGTCGACCAGGCTGCGGGCGATCAGTTGCAGATCGTCAAGCAACTCGGCAACGGACGTATAGCCTTCCCCATGATTGTCGTCCTGGGTGGCTTCGAGTCGCCCGCCCATCAGGGTAAGCAGACTGCGGTAAGGCATGTCGGCGTGCCGCGGTCGTATTTTTTGTGCTGCGGTGGGAAAGCGTTCGCGGTATTCATCGAGTCGTTTCTGCAGCTGCCTGTCGACCTTTACCCGGCCTTCGGTCTGACTGAGTAACCGCGACAGCGTGGCCACGTCGGCCACATAGTGTTCGATCACATGAGCGCGCTGAGTAGCCAGACTTGCAGCAATGGTGTCCGCGCCGACGTTGGGATTGCCGTCCATGTCGCCGCCTACCCAAGTGGCGAAACCGAGCAGACGCGGCAGCATGACGGCAACGCCATAGACCGTCTGCAACGCGTCAGCCAGCGACTCATACAGCGCGGGCACGATGCGATAAATCGGATTGACCAGATAAAAGCCGACGTGGTGGTGCTCGTCCTGCACCGTCGGTCGCATCGGTGAGGCCTCAGCGGTCTGCCAGCCCGAGGACAACGCCATGAAGATGCGATCGTCGTCCTCCTTGCGTTCTTGCGGTGTGCGCTCCTGGTCGAAGCCATCGATCAACGATCGGACGACAGCCTGCTCTTTTTCGAGCAAGGAGCGACGTACCGCTTCGGTCGGATGTGCAGTAAACACCGGCTCGACCCACAGTTGATCGAGCCAGCCAAGCAACTCGTCGGCGCCCACGCCTTGCGCCTTCAGTCGACCGAGTACATCGAGCAATGATTCCGGCTGCGGCGCACTGCCCTCACGTTGATAGTCGCGGCGGCGGCGGATGCGGTGGACTCGCTCGGCCGTGTTGACCGCCTGAAAATAACTGGCAAATGCGCGTGCCAGGCCCTCGGCGTCTGCGGCGTCTAGGCCAGCCAGCGACCCGGCCAGTTCGTCCACCGAGGCGCCTTCGCGGCGACGCCGAATGGCCGCGATACGCACTTGCTCGACCCGGCCGAAAAAAGCCTCCCCACCTTGTTCAGCCAGCATCCGCCCGACCATCGCGCCTAGCCGGCCGACATCCTCGCGCAACGGGCCGTCATGCGGCAGGAAATCGGATTCGCGGCTTTCTTCCACGTGTTGGCTCCAGCGCAAGGTGAACAGCCAGAGTACCGAATCGGTGGACCGGAGGCATCCCTACGCTTCTGCCGCTATAATTGGAAGCTTGTACTGCCCGCCGAGGGGCGCTGCGACCGTTCGTGAATGCGGAGCCATCCGCAGAGGTTTCTCACGAGACGGCCAGGCTCGGCGCGGCACGTTCCACAACGGCGCCCGGTTGATTGACGCGAAGCGATTCGCACTAACCGGAGATATCCATGAACGCCGTTACCAAAGAACTGAGCCACGACTACAAGGTTGCCGACCTCTCACTCGCCGATTGGGGTCGCAAGGAACTGGACATCGCCGAGCACGAGATGCCGGGCCTGATGTCGATCCGCAAGAAGCACGCCGCCACGTTGCCGCTGAAGGGCGTACGCGTGACCGGCTCGCTGCACATGACGATCCAGACCGCCGTGCTGATCGAGACACTGAAGGACATCGGTGCCGACGTGCGCTGGGCTTCGTGCAACATCTTCTCCACCCAGGACCACGCCGCCGCTGCGATCGCCAAGACCGGCACGCCGGTGTTTGCTTGGAAAGGCGAGACGCTGGAGGAATACTGGGACTGCACGCTCGACGCGCTGACCTTCCCCGGCAAGGGCGCCGACAAATACCTCGGCCCGGAGCTCGTGGTCGATGACGGCGGTGATGTGACGCTGCTGATCCACAAGGGTTACGAGCTGGAGAAGGGCTCCAAGTGGGTCGACGAGAAAGCGTCCTCGCATGAGGAACAGGTGATCAAGAACCTGTTGAAGCGCGTGCACACCGAGCGCCCGAACTTCTGGCACACCGTCGTGCGCGACTGGAAGGGTGTTTCCGAAGAGACCACCACCGGCGTGCATCGCCTGTACCAGCTGGCCGAAGCCGGCTCGCTGCTGATCCCGGCGATCAACGTCAACGACTCGGTCACCAAGAGCAAATTCGACAACCTGTACGGCTGCCGCGAGTCGCTGGCCGATGGCCTGAAGCGCGCGATGGACGTGATGCTGGCCGGCAAGGTCGCCGTGGTCTGCGGTTACGGTGACGTCGGCAAGGGCTGCGCCCATTCGCTGCGTGCCTATGGTTCGCGCGTCGTGGTGACCGAGATCGATCCGATCAACGCGCTGCAGGCCGCGATGGAAGGCTTCGAGGTCAACACCGTCGAAAGCACGCTGGGTCGCGGCGACATCTACGTCACCACCACTGGCAACAAGGACGTGTTGACGCTCGAGCATCTGAAGTCGATGAAGGATCAGGCGATCGTCTGCAACATCGGTCACTTCGACAACGAGATCCAGGTCGATGCGCTGAACGAAATGGCTGGCGTCGAGAAGATCAACATCAAACCGCAGGTCGACAAGTACGTGTTCCCGGATGGCCGCGCGATTTTCCTGCTGGCTGAAGGCCGCCTGGTGAACCTAGGCTGCGCCACCGGGCATCCGAGCTTCGTGATGTCCAATTCGTTCTCCAACCAGACGTTGGCGCAGATCGACCTGTGGGCGAACAAGGACAAGTACGAGGCGAAGGTCTACATCCTGCCGAAGAAGCTCGATGAGGAAGTCGCGCGCCTGCATCTGGAAAAGATCGGCGTGAAGCTGACCACCCTGACCAAGGAACAGGCCGGCTATCTCGGCGTGCCGGTGGAAGGCCCGTACAAGCCGGAGCATTACCGCTACTGATCACCCGATCAGTCGTGCAGTAGTTCAGAAGGGCGCGCAAGCGCCCTTCTTCTTTTCGGCCATACCCGTTCGCCCTGAGCGTAGGCCCACAGGGCCGAAGTCGACGGGCTGCCCTTCGACTTTGCTGCGCTACGCTCAGGGCGAACGGTGGAGGTGGGTGAAGGAAGAGGTGGGGTGGGGACGTGGGGGCGAAGGTGACCACGGCTTCGATGAAAGAGTCACGCCACAAGCAAAGCTCTCTAGGCAGACGCGGCCGCGATGAAGCGATTTCATATATCGCTGCATCGCGAGATAGAGATATATACTTGCCTGCACTGCTTACCTGGAACTAGCCATGCCGGCCATCAGCTTCGAATTTTTCCCGCCCAAGACCGATGAACAACGGACGCAGCTGGACCGCGCCGCGCAGTTGCTTAAGGCGCATCAGCCGGAGTACGCCTCGGTGACTTTCGGCGCCGGCGGCTCGACCCTTAGCTATACCGGCGACACGGTGGCGCATCTGCACACGCAGCACGGCCTCAATGTGGCGCCGCATCTGTCGTGCGTGGGCGGCACCCGCGCCGAGCTGGGCGCACTGCTGGACAGTTATCGCGCGGCCGGCTACCGGCGCATCGTGGCACTGCGCGGCGACCTGCCCTCGGGCATGGCCACGCCTGGCGATTTTCGCTACGCCGCCGAGCTGGTGAGTTTCATCCGCGAACACAGCGGTGACCACTTCCACATCGAGGTAGCGGCGTACCCGGAAATTCATCCGCAAGCGGACGACGCGTTGGCCGACCTGCATCATTTCAAGGCGAAGATCGATGCGGGCGCGAACGGCGCGATCACCCAGTATTTCTTCAATCCCGACGCGTATTTCCGTTTCGTCGATGACGTGCGCCGGTTGGGTGTGAACGTGCCGATCGTGCCGGGCATCATGCCGATCGCGAATTACAGCCAGCTGAAACGCTTTTCCGACATGTGTGGCGCCGAGATCCCGCGCTGGATCGCCAAGCGCATGCAGGCGCATGGAGACGATGCAGAATCAGTACGCGCGTTGGGGGCCGAGGTCGTAGCGCAGTTGTGCCAGCGCCTGCTGCAGGGGGGTGCACCGGGTCTGCACTTCTACACGCTCAATCGTGCCAAGGCGACCCAATCGGTACTCGATCGGTTGGTCTGACCCAGGGCGCAGGTATGCTGACGTGATGCGCCTGCTATCCATCCTGTTGTGCTTGATCCTGTTCGCCTGGGCTTTGCCGGCCGCGGCGCAGAACCCGATAGAACGCTGCGTCGGCGCGAATGGCAGTCCGGTATTCACCGACCAGCCCTGCGCCGCCCTGCAGGCCACCGCGCTCGCGCCTGCTGCCAAGCCCAGGGAGGACGCTCAGCAGCAGCCCTTGGAGCCGCCGCCGATCTTGTGCGCGGCCACGCGGGACGAATTGCGGAAGAGCGTGATCGACGCATTTGCCAATCACGACGCCAACCGGTTGGCCGGGCTGATGCTGTGGAATGGCTATGGCCATGGCGCAGCTGTCGCCGATATCCGTGCGCTGGGCGCCTTGGTGAAGCAACCGCTGCTGGATCTCGGGCCAGTGGGGGATGCGCCCCCCGCTGGGGCCAAGAGCAGCGCCGATCCACTTGACGCAGCCGCTTCCGCCTCGGCGCCTGCCAGCAATCAGCTGGTTCTGCAGATGGCCGGTAACGACGGCAGCGGCGACCCGCGTGAACTGCGCTTCGACATCGTGCGCCACGCGGGTTGCCTGTGGTTGCGCAATACCGACTGACGCGGTCATGGCGTGGGCCAATCCGGGCCTGAAACGCCAGGCCAACGTGTAGCAGCTATCATGAGCGGTCCCCATTGGAGAACGGTCATGGCGCAGCAATACCCCGAGTGGATCTGGCAGAACGGCAGCATCAAGCCGTGGCAGGAAGCAACCACGCACGTCATGTCGCACGCGCTGCACTACGGCTCGTCCGTGTTCGAAGGCATCCGCAGTTATGCCACACCGGATGGTGCGGCCATTTTTCGACTGACCGATCATATTCACCGCCTGTACCAGTCGGCGAAGATCTACGACATGGTGCTGCCGTATTCGGCCGACGAGCTGGCCGCGGCATGCCGCGCGGTCATCAAGAAGAATGAGCTCGGCGCGGCCTATCTGCGCCCGGTCGCCTACCGGGGCCTGGGCGGCTTTGGGCTGTCCGCCGAGACACCCATCGATGTCGCCGTGGCCGCATGGCCGATGGGCCCGTACCTGGGCGCTGAAGCACTGGAAAGTGGCATCGATGCCTGCGTGTCGAGCTGGCAGCGCTTCGCGCCGAACACCATTCCTGCAGGCGCAAAGGCCGGCGGCAACTATCTGTCCGGCCAGTTGATTGCGCGCGAAGCGCGTCGCCTCGGCTTTGGCGAAGGTATCGCGCTGGCCTCCACCGGCCTGCTTAGCGAAGGTGCCGGCGAAAACCTGTTCCTGGTGTTCGACGGTGTGCTGCACACCACCCCCGCCAGCGCCTCGATTCTTGCCGGCATCACCCGCGACACGCTGAAGACACTTGCCCGCGAAGATGGCATCGAAGTGGTCGAACGTGACATTCCGCGCGAGTATCTCTACCTCGCCGACGAACTGCTGATGTGCGGTACCGCCGCCGAAATCACCCCGATCCGTTCCGTCGACGGCAAGCAGGTCGGCGCGGGCAAGGCTGGCCAGGTCACGCGTCGGCTGCAAGAGCTTTTCTTTGGTCTGTTCAGCGGCAAGACCAATGACCAGTGGGGCTGGCTGGAAGCGGTCTGATTAGCGAGGGGCGAGGAACGCGTCGACGCGTCCCAACGTATCGGCGGGATGGTTGAGGTATGAGGTACGTATCTGTTGGGCTTCGCCGCGCTCAGTCCAACCTACGCTCCTCGCCCTCGCCTTTCTCGGCCCACTCAACGGAACACGATGCTCGCGATCGCACCGTCCGCATCAGCACGCGGACGCATCGACACATCCCAGCCGTAGAGCTCGCATAGCCGGCGCACGATCGCCAGGCCGAGTCCGGCACCGCTGCCACCGGCACCTTCCCCACGCACGCCACGCTGGAACAGTCGTTCGGCGTCTTCCGGCTTGATACCGGGGCCGGTGTCGATTACTTCAATCCGCCCCTCGCCCACTTCGACCAGTACGCTGCCTTCGAGCGTGTACTTGATCGCGTTGCCGATGAGATTGGTCAGCGCTACCGACAAGACCGAAGCCGGTGCGTTGACGTTAACCGGCGCGTTGACGATCAGGTCGATGGTCAGCAGCTTGCCGCGCATCTGCGGGCGCTGGCTTTCGATCACGTCGGCGGCAACCTTGCCGACCTCGGTGGTTTCGCCACGCGTTGGCCCTCGGCGTTCGGCGCGCGACAGCAGCAACAGCGCCTCGATCAGTTCGGTCGCCTGGCGCGAGGCGCGTTCGATGCGCTTCAGGCGTTCGCTCAGTTTTTCCGTCAGGTCGGGCGAACCCTGCAGCAATTCCGTGGTGCTGGCGATCACCGCCAACGGTGTGCGCAGCTCGTGGCTGACATCGGAGTTGAACTCACGATCACGCTCGACCATTTCGGTGAGCCGCGCGGAATATTCGTCCAGTGCATGCGCCAACTCGCCCACTTCATCGTCGGCAAAGTGCGGAGCCAGCGGCTCGGCCTTGCCGGCCCGGCGAAAATCGCGCAGTCGAGTCGCCAGTTCGCTGACCGGCTTTAGTACTTTGCGCGAAAGCCACAGTCCGATCGCCAGCGACAGCAAGCTGAAAATAACCACCGCACCGACCAGCGCGGTCACCAGCTGACGCTTGCCCAGGTCTTCACGGCTGATGTCGTAACTGAGGAACGCGATGAGCCCGTACTTGCGGCTTACCGCCAGCTTGTAGTGTCGCGGATACCCGCTCTCATCAAGATCGTTGATGTCATAGACACCGGTGGCCAGGTTCTGCCATTTCAACGGAGCCTTGTAGATCGTGCGATCGCTCCACAGCCACGCGTCGATAAGATCGGACTTGAGCGGCTGATCGGGATGTTCGTGCTTATTCTCCACCGCCTGATTGACGTCACTCTGCAGACTGGCCGTGATCAGCTGGTTCTCGACCTTCGCGCGCACGTACAACGAAGCCACAGCAAACAACGCGCTGAGGCCGAAGCCGAACAGCGCGAAGGAAACGATCAATCGAAAGCGAAGCTTACGCCTGGACTGCATCCGGCTCGACCATCCGGTAGCCAATGCCGTGCCGCGTGTGGATCAACGGCTTCTCGAACGGCTTGTCGATCGCGGCGCGCAAGCCATGGATGTGCACGCGCAACGAATCGCTGTCAGGCAGCTCCTCGCCCCATACGCGCTGTTCCAGATCCTGTCGGGTGACTACCGACGGACTGGCTTCCATCAACGCCTGCAGTAATTTCAGGCCGATCGGATTCAACTGGATCGACTTGCCCTCGCGATTCACCGTGAGCGTGTCGAGGTTGAACGTGAGATCGGCAACTTTCAGCACACGGCTCTGCGGGCCCTTGCCTCGACGCGCGAGTACTTCCAGCCGCGCTGCCAGTTCCTGCAGCGCGAACGGCTTGGTCATGTAGTCGTCGGCGCCGGATTCGAAACCGGTGAGCTTCTGCTCCAACGCATCGCGCGCCGTCAGCATAAGGATCGGGGTCTGCTTGTGCGCCTCGTGGCGCAGTTTGCGCGCCACTTCCAGGCCGTCCATGCCAGGCAAGGTGAGATCCAGCACGATCACGTCGAAATCGTGCACGACGGCCAGATGCAGGCCGGTGACCCCGTCGCCTGCAAAGTCGACCACATGACCGCGGTCTTCCAGATAGTCGCCGATGTTGGTCGCGATATCGCTGTTGTCTTCGATTACCAGAACGCGCATGTGTCACTCCTGCGCAGCCGGACATGGAACGGCTGGGGCTACAAGCTTAACAAGCTTAACAACTTTGATGTGGGGAAGCGGGCTGATCGCCGCGCGAAAACTGAATGTAAAACCATGGGGGCAAGAAAAAGGCCCAGATGCACGACTCGCCGTCGCCACACCTGGACCCAAGCTACAGCCCCGATACCATCATCTGCCATCTCTCGAACCTCGACGGTTGGAGTATCAGGCAGACAGACAGTAAATGCTTTATAGGATGTCCCTGGTTACGCTGTGGTTAACCCGTACCCGCTTCACCGTTAAGCATTCCTGCCGCCCATGACACGACTTACTGCTGCTCGATCGTTTCGACCGCGTGGGAATCCATATCCCCCGGCGAGCGACAGATCAGCGTTCCCGTAGCGACCCGGCAGCCGACTCGCGCCTGAACGTCGTCGCCAGCTTGTGTGCTTGTCGACGTGGCAGCCTTGCTGGCCGTATTCAACGTGAACACCAGGGTCTGTCGATATCGCCGCGGGACCGACGCATCCGACGGCGATGCAAATTTCCAGCCCCGCATGGCCTGGATGGCAGCCTGGTCGAACACGTCCTCAGGCTGCGCGCTGACCACATGCAAGTCCTGCACACTGCCATCAATAGCCACCCCAAACTCGACCACGACCTGCCCTTCAGTGCCCCTTGCCAGCGCATTCTGCGGATAGATCGGCTGACGCATCTGGATCGGCATCGGCGCTAGCGGCTCGGGCGTGGCAAGCTCAGCCACCGGTGCCGCCACGTGCCCGATGGATTCGCCGTGAACCGGCAGCAAATCGGAAATCAGCAATGGCGCCGGTCGCGGCAACGTCGCTTCACGTGTGCCACTTGGAGCATGTGTGACGCTTGGAGCGAGTGGATTGATCCTGGCAGCTTCTTCTACCGGAGTGTCCATCACGGGCCGCGCCAGTACAGCATGCGTCGGCGCCAGATCGGGCAGGTGCCACGTCACATGCAATTGGGCCAACGGCAGCCATGCCGGCGTAATCATGGACTGCAGTTGCACAATGGAATCGGTCAGGTTGCGTTGAAGCTGGGCCTGTTTCCATTCAAGCCGCAACGTGAGTGAAACCAGGACGGCGCCGAGCAGTACCGCGACAAAGCGCGCTGGTGTGCGTGCCCGGGCGGCCTCCTGTACTGGCACCACCATATGCTGCACGCGATCAAGCAACACGCCACCACTGGCAGCGAGCAGCAGCGAACTGTGTCGCTCACGCAATTCACCCAACTCGGCCAATGCGGCTACAAATTCGTGCCGGTCTCCGCCACTGACGGACAGCGCCAATTCGTCGCTGCAGATTTCCCTTTCATTGCGAACGTCGCGAGAAATCCAGTGCACCACCGGATGATAAAAATGTACGGTTTCCAGCACGACCTGAAACAAATTGGCGAGCGGATCCCAGCGACGCAAATGCGCCAGCTCATGAGCAAGGATCAACTCGACCTGCGCCACCGGAAAACTGCATGCGACCGCCATCGGCAACAAAATTACCGGCCGCATCCAACCCACCAGCGCCGGCGTCGCAATGACCTTGCTGCACAACACGGTAACGCGCCGATGCAGGCCGAAGCGTTCCGCCATGTCGGTGACCCGCAGCTGCCACGTGGGCAACTGCTCGGCCATCCGCACCAGTGCCTTCAGTCCGCGCCACTGCCGCCACGCGCGCACCGAAAGCAGCAGCACGCCCAAAGACCATGCCAGCACAAGCCAAGGCAAAGCAGCATTGAGGGCGCCATCCCACGTCCAGCTGCTGCTTGTTCCTGCGCCCATCGTCGAGGCAGTGTCGCTGATGGCTGACGTGATAATTCCGCCCCCCGCAAGGGCAGCCGCCGAGGGTGCATCCAGCATTCGCCACACAGTCAGAAACGGACATAGGGCAAGCGCGATCAACATCCCCATGCCGAAGCGATAGCGCGCCTCGCCGCGCGGCAACACAACTCGCACCGCCGCGTAGACAAGACCCAGCAGTGCCCCTTGCCACACGAAATGCACCAGCGCCCAGCCAATCAGGTGGGCACTGGCAAGCAGCAACGGCAATGCGTCCATTACGGCGCGTCCTTGTCGAGTTTGTTCAACAAGCTGCGGATCGCGCGCAACTCCTCGCGACTGGCACGCTGACTACCCAATGCATGCAAGACCAGCTGCGAGGATGAACCGTCGAACACCCGCTGCACCATGTCCAGCAAGAAGCGCTTCTGCGTGCGCTCCTTGCTGACCGTGGCACGGTAGACATGGGCACGTTGCGCGTCGTCACGTTCCACCAGTCCCTTGGCGTGCATGACCTGCAACAGCTTCAGCGCCGTCGTGTAACCGCTGCCCTCGCCCAGACGCAGCACGTCATGCACTTCGCGAACCGTGCAGGCGTCACGCGCCCACAGGATGTGCAGGATCTCGAGCTCCGCTTCGGTGGGTCTTGGTAATCCGGTCGCTTGTGCTTTCATGTCACTCCCGCTTCGCAAAGAGGGTAGAGCTTGCTTCGCCAGACATCAGACTTGCAAACAATTCTCAATGACCACCTTTAAACTGCGGAACCTGTTGGAAGGTCTGCAGGTAATGCTGGGTGTCGCGCTGCTCGCGCTGAAGCTCGCCGAATGTGCGACACACTGTTTTGGGAATGTTCGATCCCAGCGGAGCAACATGTTCGCAGATCAGACGGTCGCTATCGTTGTGAGTCAGAAGCCCGTTGACGGCCTGCTGCTCGTTGAACAGCTGGACTTTTGAGGCCTGATCCATCTGAGCAACCGTGCCGTACTTGTCGAACAATGTCTGCATCGCGCTGAATTGTGTATCGATGTCTGCGCGGTCTTTCTTGCTGGCGAACTCATAGTGGCCACCCGGCAACATCTGCTGGTGCACAGCGGCAACTACTGCTGCAAAGTCATCCTTGTTGTCGGCCTTGACGACCACCTCGGTCTTCGCCTGGACGATCCCCACCTGTAATACTGCTGCGCCTACGGCCAAGCCGATCAGCCAAGTCTTCAATTTCATGCTTCACTACCCCCGACCAAGCCGCACCCCGACGCGGGGAACCTGACGCTGGATCTACCTGTGTCCGATCCTAAAGCAGTCCCGGGAACGCTGTCAACGAAGGGGTTCGTACTACCTTCTTCGTAGTGGCTTGGGTCCACCAGCTTGAGGCTCAGGCTTGTGTGGTAGGGCGAACTGCCAGCGATCTGATCGCGCTCAGACCCGATGAAAACCGTAGCGCAAGTCGTGGAGGCATCCCTAGCTTGAGCTTTCCCGGTTGACGCTATCAGAAACGATCGGAAAGGATCAGTCCCGCGACGGGAAGCTTCCGGGCTGGAAGGCGATCGCAACCATGAGTTTTAAA